>Ga0066464_1000492_pt1 | contig 15639 bp, 15 predicted proteins | sample LakWasMe94_HOW11_2_FD_59583 | JGI IMG/M metagenome (GOLD analysis project Ga0066464, IMG submission 59583) | Freshwater sediment methanotrophic microbial communities from Lake Washington under simulated oxygen tension - Sediment Metagenome 94_HOW11 | ecosystem: Environmental > Aquatic >...
GAGCAACTGACTTGTAATCAGTAGGTCCCGGGTTCGACTCCTGGTGCCGGCACCATACAAAACGAAGCCCTCGTAGAAATACGAGGGCTTCGTTGTTTCTGGGGTATTTGTATTTTTGGCAACACCTCGCCCTCAGTAGAAATAACACCTCTCATCTCCCCCCACTTCGACCGACTCGTCGCTCTCCCCCCCTACAAAACCCTCAAAAGCGCGGCTCTTGTACCAAAGGCTCATTTTTCAATCTTTATGCTAAATTATGAATCAGCAATAATTATTGCGGAACCATAAAAAGGGGTAATTGCATGAGCAGCATATTTCAGCGCCCTGAACTGGCTGAATCAATGGCAAACCAGCTTCTCAATCCAGGTGTGCTCGATGAAGGTCTGCGCTCAGGTTTATTTCTGTCTGGCCTGCGCCGTACAGGAAAAACGACATTTCTGAGGAATGACCTCATCCCAGCTCTCGAAGAAGCGGGTGCTCTGGTCATCTACGTCGACCTATGGAGCGACACGCTGGCCAACCCGGCAACGCTCGTGCACAACGCCATCTATAAAACCCTGAAAGATCTGCAAACGCCGGGTTCCTCTGCCTTGGAAATACTCAAGCGCGTCAGCAATGTTGAAGTAGGCGCTGCCGGATTCAAATTCGGGTTCAAACTCGACAGCATTGGCAACGCCGACGGCCCGACACTGGCGCAAGCACTTACAGAGGTCGTCGATCAAGCGAAGACCGATTTGGTGCTGATCATCGACGAAGTGCAGCACGCCATTTCCTCCGACGACGGCAATCGGCTGCTCCTGGCACTCAAGGCCGCCCGCGATGCAATCAACCCTCGCCCGAATACGCCGGGATACTTCCTGTTTATCGGAACCGGCTCCCACAGGGCGCAAGTCAGCGAACTGACCGCCAAACGCAACCACGCGTTTTCCGGCGCCACGTCAGCAGCCTACCCGTTGCTGAAAGGTGATTACGTTGAGTTCCTGCTCAACCGACTCGCAATGACAGTCAAGAAGGAAAAGCTACCTTCCCTCAAAGCCGCTATCGAAGCGTTCAATACCTTGGGAAATCGACCTGAGGAAATGCTCAAGGCCCTACGCCAACTCTTGCAGCAGGAAGGTGAGCCCGATCTTTTCCTACCTGTAATAGCCAGCACATTACGCTCGGCGGCGGCGAGTATTGAGCTGGAAAAAGTCGAGCAACTGGGTAGCCTGGCTCAAGCCATTTTCAACAAGATCGCCTCTACAGAAGGCGATGCACGGGGGATTTTCTCCATTGACGCAGCGGCGGAGTATTCAAAGTCGGTGGGGCGAGAGGTGCGGGTTGAAGAGATTCAGCCGGTGGTCATCGCACTGGTCGCGGAAAACATCATCATGCGGCGCGGGCATGGGATTTATGCGATTACGGATCAATTTGTTCAAGAGATTTGGCTGGAAGAGCGGGCTTTGATTGAGGGGAGTTAGGGTGCGGGCTGATCTTGAACTAGTGAAAGAATTATCTGCGGAGCTGCCGGAAAAAGCATGTTAGTCCTCACTAACTCGCGAACCAAATCGGCGCGAACGTCATTCGTCTAAAAGCAAAACGTGGCGCAACCGAGTAAGCGCTCGGTCTCCATCTCTCAGTGATCCGCTTGTCCACGCGGGTCCATCCAAACAGAGCTGCAAAGCCGCCCTGTTTGGATGGACCTCACTTAAAAAATCTAAAGCCCACGCAACTGCCTGTGGAAAACCACGGATTTCCACCGGTGGATAAATTCATCCACGGCCGCAGAACTACCAAAAATTCGAGCCTGACCCGAATTATCCATAGGCGTAGAAAAGATCGGGCAAAGTGCTGTCGTTGACAGCAACCCAGGTAGCCAGAACCTTTAAGGCTACGCCACACGGTGGTGGTTCTCCCAAAGTGCGATTAGCGTCCGGCGGCTCGCACGGTCACTCACCGAGTGATAGATGCCAATTTCAGATCATTGCCATTGCGGCAAATACATCCCCTACCCAGCTGCCCTGCAGCAACCTATCCGCTTGGCCATTTCCTTGCGCCAACCTGCGTGACAAACACCGAAGTCACCAGCAACAGCGATGCAGATGATGGTGCCGCTGTCCACGGAGTGGACTGCACCTGACTGACAGTCAGGCATGCCCCGGTCATTGCATCACTGCCTTCACCCGACTCAGGATTTCGCGGCGCTGGTCTCGTCAGCCAGTGCAGCCTCCTCCCGCCCACTTCTTCGGAATTGCTCAGGAGGCCAGATCATGAGATGCCCAAGCTCCCGATCGTAAGGAGCCGCAAGTCACGCGCTAGTGGACAACCCACACAGATCGCAGGGGCCTTGATCCCTGATAACACTCAACATTCTTGGCGGGATGACGTGGGGAAGGTTTCAAAAGTTTGGGCTTCGAGAGGAGTTCGATCATGGCACTGGTAGGTAAACGTGACGGGCGCAATTTTGGCTATGGCCGGCAACTGAGCTATGCCGGACCGCAGGCGTTGCGCAATCTATTTGGTGGCGGGCATTACGGCACGGTCAAGGCGCACAGTGATCACTGGCAGGCGTTTGTGCACTGGTGTCGGCAGAGGATGGGCCAGGGTTTAATGATGCGCGGCAAATAGATCGGCAGACCTTGTTGGACTATGCCGGACATCTGCGGCAGCAAGTTGAACAAAGTGCTATCTGCATCGCCACTGCGCAAAATCGGTTGTCCAGCGTGAACCGAACCATGGCTGCGCTACGCGCTGATCAGTCGGTGAAGGTGTCGAGTCAGAGCAAGACGCTGGGAATGCGGCGCACCAGTGTCCGTCTCTCGGTGCCGCAAGGCCAAGACCGCGAACAGGTGAAGCGGATCGTCGACGTGCTCTGCGAACACCAAATGCCGCGCGCGGCGGCGATCGCTCAGTTAGCGCGAGCCACCGGCATGCGCTTACGCGAGGCCATTTTGGCGGACCTACCGCGTTTAATACGTGAGGCTGAGTACTACGGCAAGATCAACATTCAGGACGGCACCAAAGGTGGTCGCTCAGGCGCGTCGACACCTCGCTGGATTACGGTAAATGATCATGTTCGCGACGCACTAATATATGCCGCACAAGTCTCACCCGAGGGTAGCCACAACCTGCTTGCACCGAACGAACGCTACCTCGATTTCCAACAGGGAATCGTCCGTCCCGCACGGAACATCCTCCATCAGCACAACCTAAAAGGCTTCCACGAATTGCGGGCAGCTTATGCGTGCGAACGCTATGAGCAGATCACCAACCACAAAGCGCCTGTGAACGGTGGCCGGTGCAGTCGACTCGATCCACACCTTGATCGAGAAGCATGCTTACAAGTCAGCTATGAGCTAGGGCCCGGTCGGATCGCCGTGGTATCGGCCTACATCGGTACTCGGGCATGAGCAAGCTATTCGATGTGGAACTGTTTCTAGCCGCGGTGCTGACTGGCTCAAATACGACACGCCAGTGTCATCTACGGCAAGCAAAAGCAATTCAATCAGCGGTTCATGCTCGATGGAACAAGGAGAATCCATGGTCATGGAAGAAAAAGCACTTAGTTTGGTTTTTAAGTGAGCACTCGAGTAACCACTTCGATACAACAAAATATTACTACTTACTTACCATAGACATCATTAGTGCTCGCCTAGGTAAAAAATGGAAATTCAAAAACCTATAGAGCCGAGCAATTAAAACACCAAAAATCTAAAATATAGACAAATAGCAGCCCTAAAAATAAGCCATCGAAAAACAAAAACCACTATACAACAAAATTTCTGGACTTAAGCTCCTAAAAAAGGCTCCTCACCAACATGATAAAGAAGCCCTATAGCTCACGCCAAAAGACAAGGCACTATATTAGAAAAAACAAACACCTCAACTTTTGTCCGATGGAACTCCAGAAAACATAAGTTTCCCTCCTTCCGGTCCGGCACCTGGCCCAAACTCTACAAGATAATCGCATCGCTTAAGTATCTCAGACTTATGATCGATCACTAATACCGCCTTAAAATTGATAGCACAATCTTTAATATAGTTTATTGCTTTAACTGCGGAGCCCATATCCAACCCAGCACCAGGTTCATCGATTATAAGAATCTTATCTTTTCCAGGAGACATCAACGCCTGTAACAACTTTACTCGGCGAGATTCACCGCCCGACAGACTTCCGATCTTTCTATTAAAGCTCAGGTGCGATACGCCGAGAGCTTCCGCTATCCTCACTGCGGTACTGAGCTTTTTGTTTTGAGCTACCAGCTCGCTAGGCAAGGAGTGTAGCGGCAAGCCATAAAACTCCTTCACATTCATATCGCAGACCTTAACAGCATCAACAATATCCGAAAATAATTCACCCTCACAGACTGCGCAGGTAATTTTGATGGTTTTTTCAAAAGTCCTAGTAAAATCTACGACTCCTGTTCCACCACAAGCCCCACAGCAACCTAGCTTTCCTGGCTGGGGAAGAAAAAGCTCCCTACTCTCATTCGAATTTGATGAATAGATAGTTGCAATATTCGCGACCAAATCAAGCGCCGTTGCTACAGTAGATCGAATATTGCCTCGCATTTGCTTTTGCGATACATAATAAGCTCCTGGCACCGCCTCGCTTATAGCCCCCGCAAAGGAAGACTTACCTGATCCAGAAACACCGCATATACCAGTCACTGCACCTTGGGGAATAGATACAACAATATTCAACACGTTATTTTTGCTAACGCTTGGCAGAGAAAGCATATCTGACAACTTAAACTCTCTACTACCTCTAATCAACTCATCAGCAGGAGCCACATAAGGAACAATATAACCACCCATATCCCCTGGAGCAGGACCGATACAAATTACTTGGTCCGCCGACTTTATAAAGTAATGATTATGTTCAATCATCACGATAGTGTTTCCATTGGCACATATGTTTTTCATTTTTTCAATCAGCGCAGCATGGCTATTGGTAGATATCTGTGAAGAAATCTCATCCATTACAAACATAACCCCGGAAATTGAGGTGTTACACACTTGTCCAAATCTAAGCTTTTGCAACTCACCACCGGATAACGTAGGAATTTGCCTGATCAGAGAAACATACCCTAAGCCTAGCTCAACCAGCGTTTCCAATTGAGAAATTAACGCGCTAAGTGCTGGCGGGTATTTTTCGTGAGAACGCTTCAGGCGCTCAACAACTTCAATAATTGGATGCCGTAAAAAATCAAAAAATGAAATCGCCGAGACCTTACTTTTTTTATATATTAACGGATCCAGTCCTGTCGCATCACAATAAGAACATGGCAAAGGTATGGAGAATTTTCTAAAACTCTCAAATAGTGAGATTTTATCGCTATCCGAAAATCCGCTCAGATCTTTCACTGGGCCTACATACCGTTCTTCTCTGGAACGCCTCTTGCCACCAAAAGCAAAATTCACCTTAAATTTTTTTATGGATTCTCCATTGAGAACCTTGTATTTTTGGTCTCCTGACAACTCGGATATTGACTTTTTAAGATCTATCCCTTCATCCTCACAAAAAGCGCGAAGAAGCGCTGTATTCTTAGCTAAATTAGCACCAGACCAACACTTGAATGGGTTTCTCTCTAAGGGCTTTAAATCATCAACGATGAGACTTTCGGATAACGACAATGACTCCCTACTTCCCTGACAGTGCGGACACTCGTTCCCTAGCTTATTTAATCGAAGGGACGAATGATCAAGCAGAGTATTCCCATCAGGGAGGATCGAGTAAAGATAACTTGGAACATCGAGATATGAATAAATAGTAGATTTCGGGTTAGAGTTATAATTATTTTGCGTTAATGCTATAGCCGGTAATGACCCATAAAATGAATCTACCTTATAATCAGAATAATCATAGGCTCCTGAATCAAGCTGATTAAACTGCTGTTTACAAATCGCAAACAACGTTCCGTAAGCCAAAGAGGACTTGCCCCCACCGCTTATACCAGTAATTGCTGTAAGAGAGTTTAATTTAATCTCAACATTCAAATTTTTCAGATTGTTTGTTTTAGCACCAACAACCGTGAAGAAATTTCTTTTTAGTCTTCCTTGCATCAGTAACTCCATTTGTAGAAGCTATGAGTGACATGAGAAGGCCAGTATGGTATCGTTTTGACTCTGTGTCCATAACGTAAACGGAGTTAGCAATGGTCAAAACTAAGGTTAGTTTAAAGTTTTCCGAAGTGAGCGAACACCCCGAGGCAGGTACCAAATACACTACAACCTGCTCAGGAAGTAGAAGTGATTGCTGCACTCGAGTTTGCACTCGCCCAAATATCGGATCTGATGATGGAAGCTTGGATTCATGGGATGAATATCTCGAAGCCAACGCCGGTGTTTTGCAATATTGATCTAGGGGCGGTGCCATGAACGTGGCACCAATTCCTCTCAGCAGGATGAAGAATGGAAGCTCTTGCATATGATCCTGTCTTAAAAATAAAAGACAGCGTAGACGTCTACGTATCCACAGGCGAATCGGATGTCTGCACAATACAGTTCTATCACATCAACACTAGACAAAAGCTTTCCATTCGCATAGCCCCCCCATTTAGTGATGTGCTAGCAGCTCTTGATGGATTAAGTCCACTATCAAAAATCCTGAAAAGTTTTGCATTCGAATTAGATTCAGTAGAACTCAAGTCTATTTTTGAGTACTTAGTTGCAAAGGGCGTACTAGAGCACCCGACTATTGAGGACCCTAACTCGCGATATTCGCGACAAATCAATTTTTTGTCGGACTGGATTTTTGGACTGTCATCAAACAAGGCTCACGAGCAAATAATTAACAGTCACGTTGTTATCTTTGGTGTAGGTGCAGTTGGCTCTTCTATTGCAATCAACCTTGCCAGAGCCGGTGTTTCAAAATTCACGTTTGTAGATAACAAGGTCCTTTCCTCTCAATCCGCCGAGCGGCACCCATTTTTTTCAGCTAAAGAAGTCGGTGAGGCCAAGGTAGATGCGCTTAAGCGCCACCTGAAAAAGATCAATTCCGCAGTCAGAATCACGTGCGTCAGAGAAAAACTCCTACCTTTAACAGACCTATCTAGTCTTGTTGACGACGTCACGTTGGTTGTTAATACGGCTGACGAACCTTATATCGGACACACCTCTGTCAAGCTTGGTCGCTATTTATGGGAAAAAAACATTCCACTTTATGTTGCTGGTGGATTTGATGCACATCTCATGAGCACAGGCGACTTCTATATACCTGGAGAGTCGGTCTGCATTGATTGCTGCAGTGGTTTTTTTAGTGCTGCGCTGGCGGACTGGAAACCAACTTACAAAGTCCATAAAACCAATCCAGCAAGAACACATATTATAGGTGGTAGCGGCGGAACTTACAGCATGTCGCTATTTTCTGCATCATTCGCTTGCATTCAAATTTTGAACTATCTGGCAGGCGGCGACGCCTACAAATCCAGAATATCGCAGCGCGGGGAATTTATAATCGGCAAAGGCGAGATAGAATGGGTAGAAATTTTAGCGAAGGAAGGATGCAATGTCTGTGGAAAATAAAACATACCGGTTAAGGAGTTGCGTTGCGATCGTAAAAACTAAAAGATTCGTAGAGTTTTTTGATAGTAATCTGAGAACCGGATTTTCGATCGAGCTAGACTATCCTGAAATTATCGGACTACTGCACCGATTTGATGGCTCGCTATCGGTCAACGATGTAAGCTGTTTGTATCCGGAAATTTCAACTGCAGAACTATGCACACTAGTCCTATTTCTAAAAAACAAGTATGTTTTAATTGAAGTAGATGAGCCATATTTACAGTCCGACATAAACTCCCACCCGCGCTTAATCAATACATTGGAGAGCTATTTTCATTCCACATCAGAAGTCCATAGATCCATCTATCAAGGCTCAAAAGCAAATATACTTATAATTGGCCTAGGGGCTGTAGGATCTTGGGTTTTACATTGCCTTGTGAAAGCAGGCGCACAAAATATAACCGTCATGGACAATGACAACGTTGAGCTATCAAATCTCCATAGGCAGGATTTATTTTTTGAAGCCGATGTTGGCACGCCAAAAGTCATAGCTGCTCACAACAATATCAAACAAGCATACGATGTTGATATAACCGCCATATGCAAAAAAATGGAATCAGTCGAAGATTTATCGCTAACCAACTTCCCAGATCTAGTTATAAATTGCGCAGACTCTCCGAGCGTGGACACCACATCTAAAATTGTTTCAGACTTTTGCCTGAGCCACAAAATACCACATATAATTGGAGGCGGATATAATTTACATCTAACATTGATTGGACAAGTAATAATTCCTGGTGTTACTGCTTGTCTTCACTGCTTCGACAAAATACTTTCCCCCACTAATGCGGCAGAATTATTTGGCGTGAAGAAGCTAAATAGAAAGTATCGCAAGATTGGTAGCATGGGACCTGTATGTGGCGTTTCCGCATCAATTACTGCCACAGAAGCAATTAAAGTAATCTTCGGAGTCCCCATCCAATTTTTAGCAGTAGTCAATAAACGACTAGAGTTCAATCTGAGCACTTTTGATTTCGGCGCATTTTCAGTAGAACGAGACATTACTTGCGCCTATTGCACCACTGACTGATATTTTGGTAAAAATTTTATCGTAAATATTTACCATAAATCGCCTTTCTGAGCGAGACAGCGACACCACGCCTAATACTAAAGCTTTATCTTTTATTTATAATTGAATATTAATTAACAATCTCCGTTGTGGATATACCCACCCAGATCAGACGCAGCGCTCATACGTCGAGCAGGCCATCAACCACCACCGGTAGGTAGCCCGCTTGGTGGCCATAAGCTATGATCAAGAGTTAGGACGATGGCAAGCGGACTCTGCCAAAAAGCATCGCCAGCTGGTTAGTTTCGCGGAAAGACCCAGCGCCCCGCTGAATGGCTAGCAGCTAAGCCTTTTTAAAGACTGTGCTTCTGCACATCATTTGGCTGGCGCGCATTTTGCCTACTGAGCAGATTGGAGTCAGGAACGATGAACGAGGGAAAAATGGATAATTTCGAGCAACAACCTTTTGCGGATGCGGAGTTCGCGGAAAACCCCGAACAGCGTTGCCCTTGCGTGCTATTGCTTGATACCTCTGGATCGATGCAAGGTCGTCCGATCCAAGAGTTAAATGATGCGCTGCAGTTCTTCAAAGAAGACCTGCACGCCGACACCATGGCCGCCAAACGCGTAGAGCTCGCTGTGGTGACGTTCGGTCCTGTCTCTGTCCGAACGGAATTTACTACAGTGGATGGCTTCTACCCCGAAATGTTGGAGGCGAGCGGCACGACGCCGATGGGGGAGGCTGTGGTACGCGCATTAGACCTTTTGCGCGAAAGGAAAGATAGCTACCGCGCAAATGGCATCAAGTACTACCGGCCATGGGTATTCCTCATTACTGATGGAGCTCCCACGGACAGTTGGAGCGAAGCTCGTCAACGAGTTCATTCAGGCGAAGAGCGTAAAGAGTTCATGTTCTACGCGGTCGGGGTAGAGGGCGCTGATATTTCCATCCTCACGCAGCTCGCGACCCGGCAACCCCTCAAGCTAAAGGGCTTAGCGTTCCGTGAACTGTTCGCATGGCTCTCTAGCTCCCTGAGTGCAGTTTCGCAATCCAATCCAGGGGATGCTGTGCCGCTGACGAATCCTACTGCTCCCGATGGGTGGGCCGTTGCTGGCTAACCCTCGCTGGCGCTGGGCGGCAGCTTCTAGAATCGGCACATCCCACCAGCGACTGGGAACCCGGAAGCAGGACGCCTACGGCGTCCGGCTCAGTTCGCGTGCGCTGTGTACGGTGGTTTCCGACGGTGCGGGCAGCGCCAGCCACGGTGGCGAAGGAGCATCCTTGGTCTGTCGTCACCTTATCCTCGCTTTCAAGGATTGGTTCTCAAATCACGATCAGCTACCGGGTGACGAGGTCATTCGGTGCTGGATAGACGAGTTGCGTGACCGCCTCAGCGCGGTGGCGGCACGACGTAATCTCACTCGTCGTCAGTTTGCTGCAACTTTGGTCATGTTAGTCGTGTTCAAAGATGAGCTCCTGACTCTTCAGATCGGTGATAGCGCACTTGTGGGCCGTCAAAAGGGGGCGTGGGAGGCTTTATGTTGGCCCGAAAATGGCGAGTTCGCGTCCACTACGTATTTCGTCACGGATGATCCCGAGCCTCGATTGCGTCTCTTCCGTCGTCAGTGTGAATACGATGCCTTTGCACTTTTTTCTGACGGGCTTGAGACAATTGCGTTAGAGCAGGCAACCCAGCAGCCATATGCCCGCTTCTTCGACCCGATGATCAAGGCCGTAGACGGGGCCGACGGTAAAGGGCGGCTCGCCGGATTGTCGAACGCGCTTGCCCAGTATCTCGATAGTCCACGGCTGTGCGAACGCACGGACGACGATAAAACTCTGATCTTGATTTCGAGGCGATGAGCAGTTCTCCGATTCGCATTGATGGGAAGAGCATGGAGCTCGGTAAGCGCCTAGGCAAAGGGGGCGAGGGTGACGTCTACGCCATACCTGGTCGCGCCGATCAAGCAGTCAAGGTATACAAGGAAAATTTACGGAGCTCACGTGAATCTAAAGTCCGTGCCATGGTGGAAAGCCAGCTAGCGGAAAAAACCAGCCTGATTGCATTCCCGTCTGAGATCGCGACTGATAATTTGGGAGTCTTCGCCGGTTTCACCATGCGATTGGTGTCGGGATACCGCCCAATACATGAGCTCTATAGCCCCAAGTCCCGGAAGATTCAATTTCCCGATGTCGATTATCGCTTCCTGATCCGGGCCGCACAAAACGTCGCGCGTGCTGTGGCGACCGTACATCAAGCCGGATGCGTCATCGGAGACTTTAACCACTCCGGCGTCCTGGTTGCTCCCGACGCCACCGTGGCGCTAATTGACGCCGACAGCTTTCAGTTCAAACTGAACGGCCGTTCCTATCCATGTGTTGTCGGAACTGAGGATTTTACGCCGCCGGAGCTACATGGTCTGAACCTGAGCCAGGTCGAACGAACATACGCGCATGACAATTTTGGCCTCGCTGTCGCGATCTTCCAGTTGCTGGCCATGGGTAAACACCCTTACTCCGGCCGCTATAGCGGCGCAGACCTCTCTCTTGGTCAAGGCATTGCGCAACACCGCTTTGCTTATTCGGTGGTACGACGGAGCACGACGCAAACCATACCACCGCCTGGAGCGATCCAACTCATTGACTTGCCGCAACCAGTCGCGGAGGCATTTGAGGCCTCGTTTGGTCTCGATCCCGCAGCCCGCCCCAACCCTACGATCTGGGTCAAGCTTCTGCAGGAACTGGAAACCAGCTTGCGTCGGTGCCCAAAAACGCCCACGCACTACTTCCCTCATGCAGCATCAAGCTGCGTGTGGTGCCGGATCGCCAGTCAGTCCGGCGTCGAGATGTTCCCTGCAGTCTTTACTTCAGGAGCAGCGTCAGTGCCCACCTCAGGGGGCGAGCCCTTTGATCTCGGCAAGATCGCGGCGGCCATTCGAGCGGCCCCCATGCCTCGCCCCGCAGACATCCTTCCGACGTGGAAGGGTGATCCTGGCTCCTCGCCCAGCGCTCTCAGGGAAGCCAAAAGCAGACAAACGACCCAACGGTTTGTCGGTGGCCTGATCATGCTGGCTGCCCTTATCGCATTTGCAATCGCTCCGCGTGGTGCGATTGTCTGGATCGGCTTGGGTGTTTTCGGTTTGTCTCGCTTGCTGTCCGCGAAAGTCGATCATGCACCACCACTTAAGGCTTATGCAGATGCCGACAATCGGGTGCAGGTGGCTTCTATTGCTCACCTTCAGCGAGTCGGCTTCACTGAACTCTTCCACTTGCACAATGATCTGGAAAATTGCATCGGGCAGTACCAACAACTCGAAGCAGGGTTGGCCCGTGAGCTGGAACGCTTGAAGACAACCCGCGAAGCTCGTCAACGTCACCAGTTCTTGGATCGGTTCCTTCTAAGTCGAGTGAAGATCTCAGGGATCGGTCCGGCAAAGATGGCCACATTGGCCTCATTTGGCATCGAATCTGCGGCAGATATCAGCTACGACGCAGTGATGGCTGTACCTGGTTTCGGCGAATCGTTGACCGGCAAGCTTCTCCAATGGCGTCGTGAGCAAGAGATGAAGTTTCGATATAACCCAACGCCTGATCCTTCAGATCAGCAAGTCGAAGATGCTGCTCGTGCAGCGGCAGCATCCAAACGAGCAGCCTTGCAAGGCAAATTGCGGGCAGGGCTGGCGGCCCTGCGGGGTGCACCATCGAGACTGGTCAGCAACAAAGGTCTGCCTGAGCCGGCTCTAATACAAGCCTTGGCCGATCGCGCCCAAGCCGAACAGACTTGTGCCGCTCTGGGAATTAAGACGCCACCACACGGTGCACTTAATTTGCCCATACTAAAGCCTATGCCAGCCCCATCGAGCCATTACCATGCGCCGCCGCATGCCCCTCCTTCTTCAAACATACAACGGGGGTCAGCTCCAGGTCGGGCAACATCTGCCCTCACGTGCCCAATATGCCGTGCTTCGATGGTGAAGCGTAAGGCCAAAAAAGGTCCTTACGCCGGGAAATCGTTCTGGGGGTGCTCGCGATATCCCCAATGCAAAGGAACGCGAAATTAGAGTGCCACCCCGAGATTAGCTGAGAGTTCAGCAGAGAGTTGGTGTGACGAATAAAATGCGAAGGCTGATTAGGATAATCTTAGGGATAGTAATTTTTATAATTGATATTAAAAATACGTAAATCAGTTCGTTAATTTCTTATTCGACTCCTGGTGCCGCCATACAAAACAAAGCCCTCGTAGGAATACGAGGGCTTTGTTGTTTCTGGAGATCACTCTACCAATTGGCACGAGGGCGTTGCCGTGTGTGAAACACTCCGAGGACTTGAAGGCGATCACCGCGTACCCGGTAGGGAATGAGATAAGACCAGTTGGGCACTGCCCATTCGCGCGTGTTTTTGACTCGACCTTCACGGCCCATGCCTGGGAATTCGGCAAGTTTGTCTACGCTGGCAAAGATCGCATCGGAGAAGTCGTCAGCAGCCTTGGTGTTTTCAAGGGCAATGTAGCTCGCTTCGTCCTCCAGGTTTTTGAGGGCTTTTTCAAGCCACTCAACCCGCATTCCTGCTCCAACGCCGGGCGCGCATCGCCGCTACCTGATCATCGGAGGCGAATTTACCTTGATCGGCCTCTTCCACCGCCAGTTCGATCTGTACAGTCAGTGTCCTCTCGTGCTCGATGTAGTCACGAAGAACGTCCATCGCCAAGTAGCTCACACTTTGGCCATTCGTCTTGGCCAGATCGGCGAGGGAGTTCGAAAGGTCTTCCGGCAGGTTCAGGGATATCCCGGTCATGGCAGCCTCGATGATGAACGTATGTTGGGCATCTTACACCTCCGAGCGCTCACTTGAATTGGCAGGTCGTCGTAAGATGCTTCACGATGTTTTTCGTTTTCAGGCTGACTGTTTTCGTAACTACGCGATACCCCAAATATCCGAGAGGTAAGCCTGGAAACTCGTCGGAGATTTCCTCGTTGCTCTGTGGAAATGCTCCCTTGAAAGTCTTGTATGTCGGATGTATGTCTTGGTTATCGATGCTTGTTTAATGGCGTTGCGCGTCACTTCCTGAAAGCTACAAAACCTTGCGGCATTGCCTACAGTTACCCCAGAATCCGCCGGCTTGTGCGGCTAAAGCCCGGGCTCTATCGTTGACCTGCCACTGCCAATCAGTGGCCGGGCTTAGCGGCTCGAGGTTCGTCTTTTGCACGTGCATCCATCCCACAGGTGTTTTTTCATGCCTGCGGTTTGATGGTGGCTGTATGCAGGGCGCCTTCGGGCGCACCGGCTTTGAGACGTTCCCCGGTCCGCTAACCTGCGTGCAGCTGCCACCCTTTTCACTTAGCGGCGGGAAGGGTCGGCACCCAATAGGGAAACGTACTCATGCGTAAAGTAACCCCTGATCCTCCGGATGCAGATAAAGCATCTCCGAACGAAAGCTCCGAAACCCGCGACGAGGATGATCACCACGCCTCCTTCGCCGACATTAAGGCTACCCCGCGCATGCCTTGCACGATGTACAGCGTCAACCCGGAAGTCGACGTCCAAACCCTGCTGGGTTGTGTCAGCGAGTCGCTGGCATCCGCCAGCGTTATCACCATGGATGTGGCAGACCGAGAGACGGGGCCAAGTCGCAACTCCCTGCTGGGCGTTCACCAGATTCTGATGGTGGCAGAACTCTCGGTGAACCGTGCACTGGACCAACTCGACTCGATTGAATAGAACGCTGCACGCAAAAAACCACGTTCAAGCTCCGTGGATTTCCTGTCTCTCAAAAAGAGGAACTCCACGGACCCCAATCATTTTTTCGGTGAGCTTTATAGGTATGAAGCACTTCTTTCGCAATCAGCAGTTTCGAGGCTCGATTCCCTGTACCAGAAACAACAAAGCCCTCGTAGAAATACGAGGGCTTTGTTGTTTCCGGGGTTTGGAACGCAGGTCTTAGTGACTCACGCGGCGCTTTAATTGCCCTTCTGGCACTGCTCAAGAATGAGAACAGCCCCCGGATAATGAAACCCGGACGTGCTGGTAACCAAACCACTCTCCGGGTCCGGAAAGTAGGCCGCCACGTAATGGGTCCGACCACGTGCCTGGCTACTCAATTGCTCATGAAGTTCTTCGTACCAAGCCTTGATGTAGGCCGTTACCGGCTTTTTGCCCGAGTTTTCCAGTAGCTTCTCGAAATCGGAATCGGGAAAGAAAGGCGCGGCGAAAGTAGCTGAAAATCGGTAGTCCGCTTCCTGCACGCTCAACTCTCTAACATCCTTCCAGGCAGATTTCTTTTTCTTGAGGATGTTCTTGCTACGAGCACCTGCTGTGGTGCGTGTGCCAATTCGTTGCCATGCCTGCTTGGCTTCGAATGCAAAAGAAACTTCGGGTGTCTGCACCATCAGATCGGCACGCCCGGTGCGATGATTTTTCTCAAGGTTCTCATCTGGGGCCCCGCGCTTGGTCGTGCTGTACTCCTCAAGCGCCGACCACTGATTGATCCACGCCGCGCCCGCCAGAACACTGATGCTAGTCCTCTCGTTGTACCACCAAGGTGCATCACAGCAGGATTCTCCAGTCGCTTTTTCAACATTGCGCAGGTAACGGTCAATCGACTTTTTCCACCCCTGCAATAGCTGCCGAATATGTTCATCGTGTGCGAAATGTTCAGTGTTGAAACCGTCAATGGTGGAAAAACTCATGAAATTAACTCAACTCCTTTTGGGCGCTGTGGCAGGGACAATCATTGCCAGCCACTATTACGACATCATCCGCGATAACACCAGTCAACTGACTGATTAATGTGGCAGGCAAATAAAAAAAGCCCTCGTAGAAATACGAGGGCTTTGTTGTTTCCGCAGTTTGAAAAAACCGGTCTTAGTGACCCGCGCTCTGCCCACCATCCACATGCAGGATTTCGCCGGTAACAAAGTTAGCGCTATCCAGATAAACAACCGCCTGCGCAATGTCGCTGATCTCGCCCATGTGCCCGACCGGGTGCAGAGCGCCCAGCGCTGCGTGGGTTTCTTCACCGTGCATTGGCGTCTTGATGATGCCTGGGGAAACCGCGTTGACCCGAATCCCGCGCTTGGCGTATTCG
>Ga0066464_1000493_pt1 | contig 15620 bp, 12 predicted proteins | sample LakWasMe94_HOW11_2_FD_59583 | JGI IMG/M metagenome (GOLD analysis project Ga0066464, IMG submission 59583) | Freshwater sediment methanotrophic microbial communities from Lake Washington under simulated oxygen tension - Sediment Metagenome 94_HOW11 | ecosystem: Environmental > Aquatic >...
CCTGAAAGAAGCCCTGGAAGAGCTGGACAAAGGTCGTGCGTTCCTGACCAAAGGCGGCGTTTTCAGCGACGACTTCATCGACGCTTACATCGCCCTGAAAAGCGAAGAAGAAATCAAGGTCCGTACCTTCGTACACCCACTGGAATACGAGCTGTACTACAGCTGCTGATCCGGTAGCGCCGCCCCACGCGGCGTGACAAGAAAAAGGCCTCCCTCGGGAGGCCTTTTTTATTGCCCGCCCATCGCCCCGAAGCATTCCCCCGAGCTATCCATCCATGGATAATCCGCGCCTCTCGCGCCCTCTGTCCGGCGCCTCGACGAAGGGATTCGTATGCAGTGGACTCGTTCTCTCGGCCTGATCGCCTGCCTGGCGTTCGGCAGTACCCAGGCCGCCCCTTTCTATGCCGGCAAATCCCTGGCCCACCCGCCGATCATCGGCCTGACGGAAAGCCAGGCAACCCTGGCCTTTATCAAGCAGGGCGGCAGCGTCAAAGGTTATTACTCGGTCGACCCGGATGAGAGCCAGCCGCAGCTGCTGGATGACTTCGGCGATGCAACCATCGAGTCCGTGTTCAATATCGCCCTGGACAGCGAGTCCCCGACCCGCCTGGTGCTGTTCAAACAGCGTGGCCAGTACCGCGTGCATGCCTATCGTTATGACGAAAACGACCACCTCTACCGGCGCCTGGAGAAACTGCAGCCCGCCCTGGAGCGCATCGCCAAAAATCGCAAGAAGCTCGATGCCCTGACGGTGAAACAGGCCCTGCGCCAGCTGACACCGCTGAACTACAGCTACTTCTACGAAGACTCGGGTTTCGACGAATTCAACCAGCTCGACCATTCGGCCGGCACCCTGGTGGGTTACTTCGACCAGAACGGGCAGCCCATCACCGCCAATCCGCCCGGAGCTGAGCAGTACAGCTACAAAAAGACCTTCGCCGAAAAGGATGGACGCTTTCTCACCGCCACCTACTGGCGCGGCGAAGGGGCTGCACCGGAGGGCGAACCCCTGCTGTACAGCTACCGGGCCAGCCGTATTGCCTGGGAAACCGAACCGCAGCGCTTCACTGGCAGCGAGGACGGGGCCTACGTGGAGTACTCCAGTTTCGGCGGAGCCGTCATCGCCCAGGGTGCCTATGCCCACGGCCAACGCACCGGCGAATGGAGTTTTTCCAACCCAGACGATGGCTGGACCCACGGCCGTTTTGTCGATGGCAAACGCCAAGGCCAGTGGACTGAGTCCTACGGCTGGCAAACCGCTATCGGCGAATACCGGGACGATCTGCGCGAGGGACGCTGGGTACTGTCCTACGACGAAGGAGGTGAATCCGCTGTCACCGGCTTCCAGACCTATGTCCAGGGTGTGCTCGACGGTCCGAGCGAAGAGCGGGTGGACGGCTCCACGGAGAGCGGCAGCTACCGCAACGACAAACGCCAAGGGCCATGGATGACCCAAGCAGGTCGCGGCAACTTCGAGAACGGCCTGAAAAGCGGCCCGTGGATACTCAAGACAGACAAGGGCCATAACCAGAGCCTGAGCTTCGTCGCCGATAAAAAACAGGGCGAGTTGCGCGAAACCGACGCCAACGGCGTGCTGGTCCTGATCGAGCATTACAAGGCAGATGTGCTGTCCGGTACCCGCGAAGGCTATAGCCCCAGCGGCAACCTGCAGTACTCGCAGCAATATGAGAATGGCAAACGGGAAGGCCGCTCACTGGGTTACAGCGAAGACGGCAAGCTGATCAGCGATATTTCCTGGCACAACGATCGGTACGAAGGCCCTCACCTGACCTTCCTGCGCGACGGTACTCCGGCCACGGTCGGACGCTTCGAGGGAGGGCGCTTTGTCGGCCTGATGAAACAATACGATCAGGATGGAGTGCTGTATGAGGAAGCCAACTGGTGCCGCTTCGACAAGCTCGGCTCAACCGTCGAGCGCTGTGGAAAACAACGGCGGTTCACCCACGGAAAGCTGTCCTGGGAAACGGACTTCCTCTTTGGCAGCCCCCAAGGCTCCATCGAGTACAACTATGAAACAGGCCAAAAGATCCGCGAGAAGATCATCGGCGACAATGACCAGATCACTCAGCGCACCTACTACGACAATGGGCAGGTCGAGTGCCAGAAAAACTCGGTGGGTTTCACCTGGATGACCGTCAACCAGCAACAGGTGAAAAGTCATGAGTCCGACGGCCAACTGACTGGCGAACAGCTGTGCTATCACCGCAACGGCGCGATCAAGAGCCGCGAGCTGATCGACAACGGCTTGAGCGCCTGCCGGATCGTCTATGACGAAAGCGGCAAGCGACTCTCTTCCAGCCCGACCGATTGCGGGGCGCCCGCGACCGCCGCGGCCGGCCAATGACCCACCGGGTGCCCGGCGCTTGCCAGGCACTGCGGTTTTGCGTGCATCATGGCCGCCAAATTGTCCCCAAGAAGCCGAGACCCTCCATGACTTCGCGATTCTGCCTTGCCCTGTTGACCCTGTTGCTGGCCGGCAATGCCTGCGCCGCCCCTGCCACCCTCAGCCCTCTGTTGGCCAGCATCGAAGAACGCCTGGCCATTGCCGACCAGGTGGCCCTGAGCAAATGGGACAGCCACAAGCCGGTGGAAGACCGCCCGCGCGAGCGTGAGGTGATTGCCGGCGCGGTGGCCCAGGCGCCGGCCTACAAGCTCGACGGCGCGGCGGTGGAACAGTTCTTTGCCGCGCAGATTGAGGCCAACAAGCTGGTGCAGTACGCCCATCTGTCCGAGTGGACCCTGCAAGGCCAGGCACCGGACGCACCACGCCCGGACCTGGTGGGGCAGATCCGCCCGCAACTCGACCGGTTACAAAAACGCCTGCTGCAGCAACTGGCGGATTTCAGCCCCTACCGCAACGACCCGCAGTGCCCACAGTGGCTGGCCCAGGCCACCCACGGCGGTGACCGCCCAGCACTGCGCCAACTGGCCCTGGTCCGCGCCACCGCCGAGCTTTGTGTGTTCAAAGGTTGAAGCGGCGAACCTGGGCCCGGTTCGCGGCTCTATGCTGGAGGCAGTTTCATCGTTGAAGCCGCCGCCCCAAGCGCCCAGGAAAGCCGCCATGCGTGTGCACTGCCTCTACCTGCTGTTGCTGGCCGCCCTGCCGGCCGCCGCGCAGATCTATCGCTACACCGACGCCCACGGCAACACCGCCTACAGCGACCAGCCGCCGACCGGCGTGCCCGGCCAGGCCGTCGAGCTGGCGCCGCTGAACCGCATCGAGGCGCCCAGGCCGATCACGCCGCCCGGCGTCGAACCCGCGCAAACGCCACCCACCCGCGCACCGGCCTACACCACCCTGGAGCTGAGTGGCGTGCCGGATGGCGGTGTGGTGCGTGCCAATAACGGCAGCTTCAAGGTCGAGATCCGCCTGCAACCGCCCCTGCTCAACGAGCATCGCCTGCGCCTGCTGCTGGACGACCAACCCTATGGCCAGCCCAGTAACGTGCCGGACCTGCAACTGGTGAACATCGATCGCGGCGAGCACCGCCTGGCGGTGCAGGTGCTCGATGGCGAGCGGGTGGTGCAGCAAAGCCCGGCGCTGACCTTCACCCTGCAACGGGTTCATCGGCCCTGAGGTTTTGTCGCGCCAACGCCCGGCTTAGAACAGCGCGATGCTGTAAGTCAGGTACAGGCGGTTTTCATCGACATCGCGGCTGAAACTGGAACGGTAGGTCGCGTTGCGCCAGCGCAGGCCGAGGTCTTTCAGCGGGCCGCTTTGCAGCACGTACTGGATATCGACGTTGCGCTCCCATTCGCGCCCCTCCTCGCCATTCGCCAGGGCCGCGTCGCGACCGTTGAAGTAACGGGTCATGAACGTCAGGCCGGGCAGCCCCGCGGCGGCGAAATCGTAGTCATAACGCAACTGCCAGGAGACTTCCTTAGCGCTGGCGAAATCGTTGTACTGGCCAAAGTTGGTCAGGTAAGGGTCAGTCCCCCCGAGGTAGGGGTAGGCGCTGCTGCCGCTCATGCGCTGATAACCCAGGCCCAAGGCATGCCCCGTGGGCAGGCGATAGGTGAACAGGCCGTTCAACGCGCGGTTGTCGATCTCGCCGCCTCGGGCCTGCCCGACGTCCTGGCTGAGGGCCAGGCGCAGGTCGCTCTCCAGGGTGCCGATGCCCAGACGGCGCTGGCTTTTCAGACCGAAGAAATGCTGGCGATAAACCTGCTCCAGTTCACCGTAGTGATAGCTGGCGGTCCAGCCCGGGGCTATCTGGTAATCCAGCCCGGCCAGGTCGAAATGCCCCGCCACGGCTGCTGTGGCGAACCGTCCATCGCGATTGAACAGCGCCAGATCGCTGGTGCCCGACTCGTTGCGCTGGCTGACTTCCTCCAGCCGCCCGAGGTTCAGGGTCAGGTCGGTTATATCGTTGGAGGTGAGCAGGCCGCCTTCGAACGCCTGGGGGAACAGTCGCCCGAAATTCGGCTGCAGGATCGGCAGCTTGGACACCAGGCTGCCGACTTTCAGCTCGCTGCGGGAAACCCGCACCTTGGCCGTCAGGCCCAGCCGCGAATAGCTGTCCGGCGCCCGCCCGTCGCTCTGCACCGGCAACAGGCCGGTGCCACTGCGATCAGGGCTGGAGTCCAGCTTGAGACCCAGCTTGCCCAGGGCATCCAGGCCGAAACCGAAGGTTCCGGCGGTGTAGCCGGAACGGTAGTCGAACAGGAACCCCTGGGCCCATTCATCGGCCTTCGAGCGCCCGGCACCGTCGCGAAAATCCCGATTCATGTAGAAGTTGCGGGCCATCACGCTGGCTTTGCCGTCGGGCACAAAACCCTCGGCCAGGACCTGCGCGACATCGCTGCCCACCAGGGCACCCAAGAGCAAAGCTTGTACGTTCTTATTGTTATTCATGAAGCTCTCCGAACGACCGAGGAGCGTCGAATGCGCCCCTTCGAGGATGAGCGGCCTGAATGGCTCAGGCGCGCTCGATCACCATGGCTACGCCCTGGCCGACGCCTACGCACAGGCTGACCACGGCGTAACGCTGGTTGTTGCGTTGCAGGGTGCGGCAGGCGCTCAACACCAGCCGGGCCCCGGACGCGCCCAGCGGGTGGCCGATGGCGATGGCGCCGCCATTGGGGTTGACCCGCGGATCGTCGAAATCCAGGTTCAGGGCCTTGAGACAGGCCAGCACCTGCGGCGCGAACGCCTCGTTGATCTCGATCAGGTCGAGCTGCTCCAGGCCGATGCGGGCCCGCTGCAGCGCCAGCAGAATTGCCCTGTGCGGGCCGATGCCCATGAACTGCGGCTCCACGCCGACCGACGCCGACGAGAGGATTCGCGCCATGGGCGCGACCCCATGCTCCATGCCGATCTCACGGCTGCCGAGCAGCAGCACCGCCGCGCCATCGTTGATCCCCGAAGCATTGCCGGCGGTCACCACGCCCTCGGCGAACAGCGTCGGCAATCGCGACAGGGCCGCCAGGTCGGAGCGGGGCCGCGGATGCTCGTCATCACACACGGTCAAGGACTGGCCCTTGCGCCCGACCGGCACCTCGACGGCGATGATTTCGTCGTCCAGCACCCCGGCCAGCAAGGCCTCCTGATAACGCGCCTGAGACGCGGCGGCAAAGCGGTCGGCGTCCTCGCGGCTAATGGCAAACCGGCGGGCCAGGTTGTCGCCGGTCTCGGGCATGCTGTGGTTGCCGTAGCGCTCCACCAGCCGCGGGTTGGCGAAGCGCGCGCCGATGGTGCTGTCGGCCACGTCCAGGGTCCGGCTGTAGGCACTCTCGGCCTTGGCCATGATGAAGGGCGCGCGGGACATGCTTTCGACGCCGCCGGCCAGGTACAGCCGGCCCTCGCCGCAGGTGATCGCCCGGGCCGCATCGATCACCGCCGACAGGCCGCTGGCGCACAGGCGGTTGACTGTCTGCCCGGGCACGCGCCAAGGCAGCCCGGCGCTGAGCAAGGCATTGCGCGCCAGGTTGCGGCTGTCCTCCCCGGCCTGGTTGGTGCAACCGAGGATCACCTCTTCCAGCGCCTCGGCCGGTAGCCCCGAGGTTTCCAGCAAACGCACCAGCAAAGGCCCCACCAGATCGTCCGGGCGCACGCTGGCGAGGCTGCCGCCATGGCGGCCGAAAGGGGTTCGCAAGCCGCTGTAGATATAGGCATCAAGCATGAAAAGACTCTCGCAGAGATAGGGATCGGCAGGCCTCAGGCCGGCATCGGGTTTTCCGGCTGGCGCAGGGACAGGCCCAGCAGGGCCCGACGGCGCAACCAGCCGCTGGGGCGATAACGCGGGTCGCCAGTGAGCGCATGCAGGCGCTCGAGGATCTGCAGCAGGCGCTCGGGACCCAGTTGGTCGCCCCACTCCAGCGGCCCCAGCGGGTAGCCGAGGCCCAGGCGTACCGCCGCGTCGATATCGGCCACCGAGGCGATGCCCTGCTGGGCGATATCGCAGGCCAGGTTGACGATCGACGCCAGGGTGCGCTGGACGATGAAGCCGCAACTGTCGCGGATCAGCGTCACCGTACCGCCGTCGGCGCTGAACAGCGCGTGGGCGGCATGCTGCATGTCTTCGCGGGTCGCCGGGTTGAGCATCAGGCAGCGCTGGCTGTCGAGCGCGGTCAGGGTATCGATCGCCACCGTGCGCGACGGGTCTGTGGCATGGCGCAAGGCCGCTTCGCTGGCGTCATCGCCCAGCGGCGCCACCAGGCACAAGGCCGAGGAGGAAGGTCGCAGGCCGTTCTCGACCTTGGCTCCCAGGCGTTCGAGCAAGTCCAGCAGGCGCAGCCGGCCAACCTCGTCGTCGGCGGCGATCCACACCGGCGGCAGCGCCGCGCAATGGGGCACCGCCTGTGGCGGGCGCCGCGTATCGCCTGGCTCGTCGTAGAGGTAGAAGCCCTGCCCACTCTTGCGCCCCAGGCGCCCCCCCGCCTGCATCAGCCGCAGCACGGGGTGCGGCCGATAGCGCGGCTCCTCATAGAACTGCCGGTAGACCGACTCCATCACCGGCACGCTGACATCCAGGCCGATCAGATCGAGCAGCTCGAACGGCCCCATGGCGAAACCGGCGCTGTCGCGCAGCAGTGCATCGATCCGCCACGCCGGGGCCACGCCCTCGCTGAGGATGCGCAGCGCCTCGGTGCCAAAGGCCCGCCCGGCATGGTTGACAATAAAACCGGGAGAATCCTTGGCCCGCGCCGGGTAGTAGCCGATCGCGCGGACCAACTCCTGCAAGCGGGCGCCGACGCTGGTGGCGAGGCCGTCGATCACCTCGACAATGCGCATCCGCGGCACCGGATTGAAGAAATGCAGCCCGGCGACGCGCTCCGGATGGCGACACACCGAGGCAATCGCGGTGATCGACAGCGACGAGGTATTGCTGGCCAGGATCGCGCTCGGCGCCAGCACCTCCTCCAGTTGCCGAAACAGCTGCTGCTTGGCCTCCAGGTCCTCGACTATCGCCTCGATCACCAGCTGGCAGTCGCACAGCGCTTGCAGGCTGTCGACCACCTCCAGGTTGAGCATGGCCGCCGCGGCGCCCTGCGGGGTGATGCGGGCCTTCTCGATCTGCTGGGCGAAGATCGTCGCCAGCTGTTCCCGGGCCGTGGCCGCGGCCCCCGGGCGCGCATCGAACAAAAACACCTTGAGCCCGGCCATGGCCATGACCTGGGCGATGCCCCGGCCCATGGTTCCGGTGCCGACCAGGCCGATGCGTTGCAATGGTTGTGTGGTCATTTCCCCTGGTACTCCGGTTTGCGTTTCTCAAGAAAGGCCTGCATGCCTTCGCGCTGGTCATGGGAGCCGAACAGCAGCTGGAACGCCTTGCGCTCCAGCACCAGCGCCTGCTCCAGCGGCAGGTCCATGCCGGCCAGCACCACCTCCTTGATCTGCGCCACGGCCAGCGGCGGCATGCCGGCGATGCTGGCGGCCAGGGCCAGGGCCCGCGGCAGGGTCTCGCTGTCCGCCACCACCTCGCTGACCAGGCCCAGGCGCAAAGCCTCGTCGGCCGGCACCTGGCAACCGGTGAGCAAAAGGCGCAGCGCCTGGAACTTGCCGACCGCGCGCAGCAGGCGCTGGGTGCCGCCCGCCCCCGGCATCACCCCGACCTTGATTTCCGGCTGGGCAAAACGCGCCGAGTGGCCGGCGACTATCAGGTCGCAATGCATCGCCAGCTCGCAGCCACCGCCCAGGGCGTAGCCGTTGACCGCGGCGATGACCGGCTTGCGGCACGCCGAGATGGCTTGCCAGTGGCGCTCGGCATGCCGGGCATAGAGTTGCAGCGCGCTGGCGTCCACCAGCTCACTGAGATCGGCGCCGGCGGCAAACACCGTATCGCCACCAGTGAGCACCACGACCCGGGTCTGGGGGCAGGCATCCAGGCGGCGAAAGTGCTCGGCCAGCTCCTCGCGCAGCGCCATGTTCAGCGCGTTGAGGGCCTGCGGGCGGTTCAGCCGCAGCAGCGCGACACCCGGCGCAGGTTGTTTCAGCAGGACCAGGGGTTGAGGACTAACGGACTCGGGACTCATGGAATCTCCTGATGCAGATAGGGACCTGAGAGGTGCGCCAGAGCCCCATCCGAGGCTCTGGACGCAGCCCTTCACTCGCGGACGATGCCGTGCTCGAACAGGTTTTCGATCGTCTGGTCGTCGAGGCCCAGGCCCTCGAGGACCTCGCGGGTATTGGCCCCCAGTGCCGGCGGGGCACTGCGATAACTGGCCGGGGTCCGCGACAGCTTCACCGGCGAACCGACGCCGCGGTAGTCGCCGATCTCCACCAGCAGGCCGCGATGCCGGGTGTGCGGGTGTTCGACCACCTTGTCGATCGAGGCAATCGAACCGCAGGGCACGCCCAGGCGGATCAGGCGCTGCGCCAGGAGCGTGCCGTCGTGCTCGGCCAGCCGCGCCTCCAGCGCCTGTTTCAGCGCCTCGCGGTTGACCGAGCGGCAACCGTTGTCGGCAAAGCGCGGGTCGTCCAGCAAGGCGCCGGCGTCCAGCTGCTCGCACAATTTGGCGAACTGCCGGTCGTTGCCGACCGCCAGGAAGATCGGCTCGGTGCCGGTGCGATAACTGTCGTAGGGCGCGATATTCGGATGGGCGTTACCGGTGCGTAGCGGGGTCTTGCCGGCGGCGAAATAGTTGGCCAGATGTGGATGCAGCAGGGACACGCCGCAGTCGTACAGGGTGATGTCGAGGGACTGCCCCAGGCCACTGCGATGGCGTTCGTTGAGCGCCAGCAGAATCCCCGCCAGGGCATTGAGCCCGGTGACCATATCGACGATCGGCAGGCCAATGCGCAACGGGCCGCTGTCGGCTTCGCCGTTCACGCTCATCAGCCCGGCCATCGCCTGGATCACCGCGTCATAGCCGGGCAAGCCGCCCAGCGGGCCGTCGCTGCCAAAACCGGAAACCGCGCAGTGGATCAGTGCCGGGAAACGCTGGCTCAGCACCTCGGCATAACCGATGCCCCAACGCTCCAGGGTGCCGGGCTTGAAGTTCTCGATCAGCACGTCGGCATCTTCCAGCAGGCGCATCAGCAGCGTGATGCCCGCGGGCCGGGACAGGTCCACGGCGATCCCCTGCTTGTTGCGGTTCACGCCCCTGAAGTACGAAGCATCGGCGCCCTCGAAAGGCGGGCCCCAGCCGCGGGTCTCGTCGCCGCTCAAGGGTTCCAGCTTGATCACTTCGGCGCCGTGGTCGGCCAGGGCCTGGGAGCAGTAGGGCCCGCCCAGCACGCGGCTGAGGTCGATCACTTTCAGGCCGGCCAGGGCCCCTTTTGAATGGTTCATGGCAGTTCTCTGAAAAAAATGGGGAGGCCGTTCAGGCTGGCAATAGCTGCATTGCGTCGGCTTTCGACAGCGGGCCTTCATTGGCCAGGAGCGCCAGCAGCTCAGGTTCGAGCGCTGGCTCCGGGCGCAGCGGATCGCGGGGCAGTAGCTTGTGCTGGAGCAGCAGGTGGGCCAGGGCCAGGCGCCGGTAATCGGGGGCCTGGCGGCTCGCTTCCCAGGCCATGAAGATCGCCGTGGCGGTGTGATAGAGGGCACTGCCGGCCAGCCGCACCTGGTCGTCGCGGCGCTCTTGCGCGACCTTTTCGATGGCCGCGACCGCGCGTTGCAGGACAGTCTCGAACAGCCGCTGGCTGGCCGCCGGCAGGTCGGCCTCGGCGAGCAGCCCGGCGAGGTAATGCCGCAGCGGTTCCAGGGCCTGTTCGCGGGTCACGGCGCGGGCGATATCCAGCGCGACGATGTTGCTGGTGCCCTCCCAGATCGAGCCCAGGTGGGCATCGCGCACCAGCCGCGCATCGCTCCATTCCTCGATGTAGCCAACCCCGCCGCGCACCTCCATGGCGTCCCCGGTGACCCGCCGCGCATCGCGGCAGGCGCGGAACTTGATCAGCGGCGTGAGGATGCGCACGCACTTGCGCGCCGCCTCGTCGCCGGCATCGGCCTTGGGCAGCAGCGTGGCGATCTGCATGAACATCGACCGGGCCTGCTCGGCGGGCAACATCATTTTCAGTAGCTGGCGCTGCATCAACGGCATCTCGATCAGATGGCGGCCGAAGGCCCGGCGATGGCGGGCGACGTAGAGCGCCTCGTTGACCCCACGGCGCATCAGCCCGGCGGCCCGCACCCCGTTGGACAGGCGCGACATGTTGATCATGTCGGCCATCTGCTGGAAGCCGCGGCCGACCTCGCCGATCAGGTAGGCGGTGGCGCCGTCCAGGCTAATTTCGCCGCTGGCCATGGAGCGGCTGCCCAGCTTGTCCTTCAGCCGCAGAATCCGATAGGCGTTGCGCGAGCCATCGGGGCGGAGCTTCGGCAGCAGGAACAGGCTGACTCCCTTCATGCCCTCCGGAGCGTCTTCCGGACGGGCCAGAACCATGGCCAGGTCGGCGTCCGGGTTGGAGCAGAACCATTTGTCGCCGAACAGCCGCCACTCACCGTTCTCCAGGCGCGCGCGGGTTTCGGTGCGCGACACATCGGAGCCGGCCGCCTGTTCGGTCATGAACATCGCGCCCTGGAACAACCGCTCGAAATCCCGCGAAGCCAGGGACGGCAGGTAGCGCGCCACCAACTCCGGCGAACCGTACTTGCGCAGGGTGCGGGTCAGCGAGTCGGTCATGCTCACCGGGCAGCACAGGCCGAACTCGGCCTGCACGAAGAGGAAGGTCAGGGCGTACTTGACCAGCGGCAGCACCGGCTCGGGGCAATGGCTCATGGAGGCCAGGCCCAGCTCGGCATACGCGGCGCGCTCCAGGGCGATGAAATCCGGGTGCTTGTGAATGCTTTGCAGGTCTTCGCCACGACGGGTGCGCGGCAACAGTTGCGGCGGGTTCTTGTCCGCCGAGAGCGCCAGCACATCCAGCTCGCCACCGGCCCGCCCACCGAGCTGGCGCAAGGTCGGCAACCACTGGGCGAACAGCTGCGGCGGCAGGTAGACCTTGAGCAGGGCCGCCAGCCCGGCATCGCAGTCGAACAGGTTCAGGCCCCGGCTATCGGGGATATTCAGGGTGTCTTGGGCGGGTTCAGGCAAGGCAGTCATGGCGTCTCTCCAGGCTCTTTTGCCCCGAGACTAGAGTCGCCATCGATAAGTATCTAATACAAAATCAATCAACTACGATAAGAAAACCAGATCGTAAAACGAGGGCGTCAGCATGGATCTCAAACAGCTTCGTTACTTCGTCGCGGTCGCCGAAGAGCTGCATTTCGGCCGGGCCGCCGCTCGCCTGTTCATCTCCCAGCCGGCCCTGAGCTTCGATATCAAGAAGCTCGAAAGCCAGCTGGACGTGCAGTTGCTGACCCGCAACAACAAGTCGGTGAGCCTGACCAACGCCGGCCAGGTGCTGCTCGACGAAGCCCGTTACCTGCTGCTGCGGGCCGAGCAGGCCCGGCGCCTGACCCTGCGCTCGGCCCAGGGTTTCGTCGGCCGGCTGAGCATCGGTTTCGTCAACTCGATCCTGCATCGCGGCCTGCCGCAGGCGGTGCGGACCTTCGAGCAGGATCACCCGGACACCGAGATCGTGCTGATGGAGATGAACAGCGCCGAACAGGCCCAGGCGCTGCAACGCGGGCAGATCGATATCGGCTTCGTGCACTGGAGCCACTTTCCCGAGAGCATCCGCGGCGAGCCGGTCCTCGCCGAGCCCTTCCTCTGCTGCCTGCCCCAGGGCCACCGGTTGGCGGGCGAGGCGCGCATCGACCTGGCGCAGCTGGCCAACGACGACTTCATCCTGTTTCCGCGCAATGTCTCGCCGCACTATCACGATCTGATCATCGCCCGTTGCGTGGCGGCCGGCTTCAGCCCGCGCATCCGTCACGAAACCCGGCTGTGGCAAACGGTGGTGGCGATGGTTGCCTACGAAATGGGCGTGGCTCTGGTGCCGCAGACCCTGGCCGGCACCTGGAAGGAGGGTGTGCACTACTGCGAAATCAGCGGCGATGGGGCGTTGTCGGAGGTCCACGCCATCCGCCATGCGGACAAACCATCGGCCGCCGCGGAGAGTTTCCTGAGTGTCCTCAAGGCTCTGCAAAAGCCCGTGGCGCCGGGACTTTAAGGGCCGTCGACCATACGAAATCCCGTATCACACAATAAGATTTAATCATTATTTTTTTCATTCCTGCCTGTATAGGCTCCGTGCCGTCGGACCTTGCAAATGCGTGATGCGCCTGTTCGTGCAACGAGTATCCGGAGCGGTCGCCAGACGACCTCCCGCGGCGCAAATAACAATAACAACTGCAGGAATTGAATATGAATGCCGCCCAGCACGCTGCCGCGCACAAGAAAGCCCGCAAGGCGGGAATCGCCTCGTTCATCGGCACCACCATCGAATGGTATGACTTCTACGCCTACGGGATCGCCGCCGCGCTGGTCTTCGGCAAGGTGTTCTTCCCCGCCGACCTGCCCCCGGGCACCGCCACCCTGCTGTCGTTCCTGACCCTCTGGGCCGGCTTCATCGCCCGCCCCGTCGGCGGCATCATCTTCGGCCACCTGGGCGACAAGATCGGGCGCAAGACCACCCTGGTGATCACCCTGATCATGATGGGCGTGGCCACCACCTGCATCGGCCTGCTGCCCAGCTACCTGCAGATCGGTATCTGGGCGCCGATTGCCCTGGTGGTGCTGCGCATCATCCAGGGCATCGCGGTGGGCGGCGAATGGGGCGGCGCCATTCTCATCGCCAGCGAAAGCGCGCCCAAGGGCAAAGGCATCCTCTACGCGGCCTTCGCTCAACAGGGCTCGCCGGCCGGCAACCTGCTGGCGACCCTGGTGTTCTTCGGCCTCAGCGCCCTGCCCGCGCCGGACTTCCTGCTGTGGGGCTGGCGCATTCCGTTCCTGCTCTCGGCGGCACTGGTCCTGGTGGGCATGGTGATTCGTCTCAAGCTCGAAGAGTCGGACGACATGAAACGCCTGATCCAGCAGAAAAAGACCGTCAAGCTGCCGATCCTGGAAGTCCTGCGCAAGCACTGGCAGATCGTGCTGCTGGGGGCCGGCGTGCTGCCGATCATCCATGTCACCTACTTCAAGAGCACCTTTGCCCTGTCCTGGGCCACCAAGGAACTGGGCTACAGCCAGAGCACCTTTCTCAGCGTGATCGTCATCGCCCTGGTGGTGCAGTTCATCACCCAGCCCCTGGGTGCGGTGCTGGTTTCCAGGATGGACATGCGCAAGGCCGTAGTGCTGATGGTGCTGCCGGAGTTCTTCCTGATGCCGGCGATGTTCTTCGCCGTGGAAACCGGCGTCTACTGGATCGCCGTGCTCGGCATGTGCCTGGCCACCGTGCCGCACTCGATGTTCTATGGCGCCGTCGGCGGCATCCTGGCCCGCGCCTTCCCGACCAAGGTGCGCTACAGCGGCCTGTCGATTTCCTACCAGCTCTGCTCCCTGCTGGTGGGCGGTGCCACGCCGGTCCTGGCCCAGGGCATTCTCAACAACACCGGAAGCATTGTCGGCGTGGCCATCGCCTCGGCCTGCTATGCCCTGGTGTCCCTGGTGTGCATGCTCCTGCTGCTCAAGCGCATCGGCCACAACGCCGCCGACCTGTCCACCGCCGAGCAGGCGGACGCCGACGAACTGGCCCGCGAACCCCGCGCCACGCCGCCGAACGAGGAGCTGATCGCCACGCAGCCGGCTATCGACAAGGACCCGCACCCCGCCCACTGATACGCCATCCGTCGCATTCTTCCAGGCCCGCCAGCAAGCGGGCCTTTTTGCGTGCGCCGCAAATTTTGGCCGTGCGCGTGGCTGGTTATTCTTTAGCGCAGCCGCGGACAAATCGCACTATATTGGTGCATCAAACTGCACCCTCATCCATCCGCAGCCCATTTTGGTTCGAAAGTACCCAGCGCAGCCGGCAAAACGCTGCGAAAGAGAACTTTAAACGTCTGTTTCAGGGCTCGAGCGCTTCTTTTCGGAGCCTTGGTTTGGTTTTTGCATTTTCTGGATACCAGCGCCTTATCCGGGCGCGCAATCCTGGACCGGCCCTCGATTGCCTTGTTTCAAAAGAGGTCAACATTTACCCATGACCATCAGCGATCAATTGCACCGTTTGCTACTCGACAACCTGACCACCGCGACCATCCTGCTCAACGCCGACCTGCGCCTTGAGTACATGAACCCGGCGGCGGAGATGTTGCTGGCTATCAGTGGCCAGCGCAGCCATGGGCAATTCATCAGCGAACTGTTCACCGAATCGGCCGAAGCCCTGAGCTCCCTGCGCCAGGCGGTGCAACAGGCGCACCCGTTCACCAAGCGCGAAGCTATGCTCACCGCGCTGACCGGCCAGACCCTGACCGTGGACTACGCCGTGACGCCGATCCTGAGCAATGGCGACACCCTGCTGTTGCTGGAAGTCCACCCCCGTGACCGCCTGCTGCGGATCACCAAGGAAGAGGCCCAGCTGTCCAAGCAGGAAACCAGCAAGATGCTGGTGCGCGGCCTGGCCCACGAGATCAAGAACCCCCTCGGCGGGATTCGCGGCGCCGCCCAGCTGCTGGCCCGCGAACTGCCGGACGAGAACCTCAAGGACTACACCAACGTCATCATCGAAGAGGCCGACCGCCTGCGGAATCTGGTGGACCGCATGCTCGGTTCCAACAAGCTGCCGTCGCTGGCCCTGTGCAACGTGCACGAAGTGCTGGAGCGCGTGAGCAGCCTGGTGGAAGCCGAAAGCCAGGGCTGCATCACCCTGGTGCGCGACTACGACCCAAGCATTCCCGACGTGTTGATCGACCGCGAACAGATGATCCAGGCGGTGCTCAACATCGTGCGCAACGCGATGCAGGCCATCAGCAGCCAGAACGAGCTGCGCCTGGGCCGCATCTGCCTGCGTACCCGCACCATGCGCCAGTTCACCATCGGCCATGTGCGCCACCGCCTGGTGACCAAGATCGAGATCATCGACAACGGCCCGGGGATCCCCGCGGAACTCCAGGAAACCATCTTCTTCCCCATGGTCAGCGGCCGTCCGGACGGTACCGGGCTGGGCCTGGCCATTACCCAGAACATCATCAGCCAGCACCAGGGCCTGATCGAGTGTGACAGCCATCCCGGCCACACCACGTTCTCGATCTTTCTGCCACTGGAACAAGGAGCCCCATCGACATGAGCCGTAGTGAAACCGTGTGGATCGTCGATGACGACCGTTCTATCCGTTG
>Ga0066464_1000494_pt1 | contig 15616 bp, 13 predicted proteins | sample LakWasMe94_HOW11_2_FD_59583 | JGI IMG/M metagenome (GOLD analysis project Ga0066464, IMG submission 59583) | Freshwater sediment methanotrophic microbial communities from Lake Washington under simulated oxygen tension - Sediment Metagenome 94_HOW11 | ecosystem: Environmental > Aquatic >...
CAAAACTATTCGCACGGCCAGCAAGTGGCGCGTTACGCCAAGGAAAACTTGGGTCGCAAACGACCGGACGTGCAGGTGGTCGGTGAAGACTTGCACCCCTTGGCCCAGGTGCGCGATTTCGCCCCCTACATCGCCAAAATCAAGGCCTCTGGCGCCGACACCGTGATCACCGGCAACTGGGGTTCTGACCTGTCCCTGCTGATCAAGGCGGCCAATGAAGGCGGCTACGAGGGCAAGTTCTACACGTATTACACCGGCGTCACTGGCACGCCCACCGCCTTGGGCACCAATGCCGCGGGCCGCGTGTACCAGATTGCGTATGCCCACTACAACATGGGTGGCCAGATGGACAAGTGGATGGCTGAATTCAAGACCAAGTTCAACGACGACTTCTATGCCGGCTCCATCATCTCCGTCTACTCCGGTTTGGGCGATGCCATCCTCAAAGCGCACTCCACCGATCCGCTCAAGGTGGCCGCAGTCATGGAGGGTATGAAGTTCAAGAGCTTCAATGGCGAAGTCGAAATGCGCAAGACCGACCACCAGTTGCAACAGCCTCTGTTCATGACAGTCTGGCAAAAGGCGGACAAGAAGTATCCATACAGCCCGGAAAACACCACGATGACCTTGGCTCCAGTGAAGACCTTTGAGTCGTATGTGGCAAGCACGCCGACCAGTTGCGTGATGAAGCGTCCTGGATAAGTTCTAACTGGATTCGCCTGCCCGCACCGCTCTCTCCACAGACCGATTCCCCGCCAACTCCTCCACCGTCGCAAAGAACTCCACAACCCTGTCATTCTCCTTGGTGATACGGAACCCGAGCTTGCGGTGAAACGCCATCGACAGGCGGTTGGTCTTGTACACGTGGCTGCGCAGGTCCGCGATGCCTTCTCGCTGCGCCGCCTCGCCAACCTGTTGCAGCAAGCCCTTGACCACAGCCGCGTTGCGGTGGTCCGGGTGGATGTTGAAGGCACGCACGAACCACGATGCGCCCGACACCGGGTTCAGCATGGCATAGGCGACCAGCGCGCCGCTGCGGCGAATCGAATAGGTGCGCGAGATGCCGAGCGATTCGCGCAGTACCGCCGCGTGGGCAACGGGGTCCATCTGGGCGCCGGCCCGCTCGGTGTGCTCGCGCAGGGTTAGCAGGTCAAGGGCGAGTAGTTCTTCAACGGTGGGCATGGGTGGCAGTGGTTGGTGGATGGGTAAAAGGCAGGGTGGACTCACCGTACTGTAACCAAATGGGTGGCGTGGAAAGCAGTGGTGTGCGACATCGCAAAGCCTGACTGTCACCCGGTGTTTGCCAGCGCATTTGCAATTCGTAACTATCAAATTGATAGCGATACATGGATATTCCACGGGGGCTACATCCCGATTTGATACCATGGCAATCCGCTATCCTCCCCCGCCCAACCTATGCCCAAGCGCCTGCTCTTGCCCCTGTTGATCGGCTTCGTTTTTGCATGCAGCGCATCGGAGTCCATTGTGCGTGTGACGGAACCGGACACCCAGCCGTTCGTCGTTGCGGCGCCCGCCGATGTGGGCATGGATGGTGCGCTGTTGCAGCAAGCCGTGACGGACTTGCCGCCGCCCGGCGAGCATGGCATGCGCAGCATGCTGGTGCTGCGCCATGGCAAGCTGGTGCAAGAGGTGTACTGGAATGGCTACGACAAAGACGCCCAGCAAGACATTCGCTCGGCCACCAAAAGCATCACCGCGCTGCTGGTAGGCATTGCCATTGACAAGCAGCTCATCAAGGACGTGGACCAGCCGCTGCGCAACTACCTTGCGGCGGCATACCCGCAGGCACCGGCGCTGCGGCAAGACAACATCACGCTGAAGCATGTGCTGACCATGCGCAGCGGCCTGGCCTGCGACGACCGCGATCCGGAGTCGCCGGGGCAGGAGGACCGCATGTACAAGGAGCGTGACTGGGTGCGCTACTTTCTGGACCTGCCCGTGGCGCACCCACCAGGCACGGCCACGCACTATTGCACGGGTGGTGCGGTGACTCTGGGCAGGGTCTTGGTCGAGGCCACCCAGCAACCCTTCCCCACCTATGCCAACGACGTTCTATTCGCCTCACTGGGAATCGTCGGCGCGCGCTGGCAAGACTTTGATCAGCACCGGCAGACCGATACCGGTGGGCATCTGGCACTGCGCCCGCGCGACCTGGCAAAGATTGGGCAGCTTGTGTTGCAGCAGGGCCGATGGAACGGGCAGCAATTGGTATCCAGCGCATGGATCCAGCAGGCCACCAGCGAGCACACGCGCATCGACAAGAACAACAAGTCCTACGGCTACTTGTGGTGGCGCGGGACCGTGCCGTACCAGGGCAAGCGCGTACAGGTGGTCTATGCCGGAGGCAATGGCGGGCAGTTCATTTTTGTCGTGCCAGAGCTCGACCTGGTGGCCGTGTTTACCGGTGGCAACTACAACTCCGCCAAGGCTGGGCGGCCATTCCAAGTGATGAACCAGTACATTCTTCCGGCGGCGCAATCACAGCCGTAAGACTGCAAGTTGGTTCACCGAAACCAGCATGTTGCACCGCACCCTGGCATCAACGCATAGGCGTCACGTCCAGGTCGCTCGGTTGATAGTCCCGCTGTACTGTGTGGCACCGGACTTGAATAGTTTGATATCCACACTGGTGTCATCGATGGTCAGCATGCCGTAGTTGCGCTGTAGGGCGCCAAAGACAACGGCCGTTCGAACGGCGGCACCAGATGCCGTCGCTTCAAACAGGTTGCGACCACCGTCCAATACATAGCTCGCCAAATTGTTGTCGTGGATGTCGCCGCTAAGTATCAGGATGTTGTGGTCCTTGGCCAGCTTCTGCATGCGCTTGTACTCATCATGGCAGTTGAGCCAGTTCTCGCCGCCATGTGCATCAAACACACTGCCCGAAGCCACGAGGTGGGTCGCCCCGGCGGGCGTGCCTGCCATCTGGGCTTCCATGGCGTCGAGTTGTTCCATGCCCAGCATGGCCTCCTCCCCGCGGCCCTTGCGAAAGCTGCGCCCGTCCGTCAGGTGCAGAAACACGTCTCCACCCAGCGCCACCATGCTGTAGCCGGGGGGCAGAGTGTTTGCGTCCCAAGGTGGCGGCGCGGATGGAAAGCTGCGTGGAGCCAGACGCAGTGACAGCGCATTGCGATAGGCCGAAAACAACGCGCGGCTCGGAAAGATCAGGGGTCTTTGCACCGGGCTTTTCATGGCGTCCGCGCCGCACACGTCGTTCCATAGGAAGTCGTGGTCATCCCAAATGGCGTAGGTCGTCAAGCCAGGTCGCTGGATTAGCGCCCTGAACTGTTTTTGCGCCAGCAGCTCCTTGTACCGGTCATAGGCATGCTGCGCAAATTCGTTCTCCGATAGGTTCTGCACACCGAGCATGTTGAACTGCCCGCCAACGTCCAGGTAGATAGAGTCGCCCAGCAGCACCAAGACATCCGGGTCCGCCGCCGCGATTTCATCCCAGACCGGTTGCTTTTTGAACACTTGCGTACAGAAACAGGATGTGAAAGCGACGCGCATGGAGGGGTCCTCGTGTGACTGGGTTGGGCTAGGGCCTGGTGCATTGTGGTGCCAACTACGGGTGGCGAACATCCCATACATGGGGGATGCGCCCATTGCATCCTTCGCTCACAACGCCACAAACTGCCGCTTCAATTCCTTGCTCAGTTCAAAGAACTCCGGAGTAGCTTCAATGTCCTGGTGCCAGGCCAGGCCGCGGCTGATCAGGTCTATCGTGGACTGGATGCGGGCACCGGGTATCGGCTGACCCTGCGCATCAAAATCGCGACCCAGCACCCAAATGGTGTCGGCGATGCGGATGGCCGAGTCGATGTCGTGCGTGATGACGATGGTGGTGTTCAACTCGTCGACGGTGGAGACTTTGAGAATCGTGTCGCACACGGTGGACTTGGCCTGCGGGTCGAGGCCCGAGAACGGCTCGTCCATCAACAAAAAGTGCGAGCTGCACAGCAACTGCTGCGCAATCGCCACGCGCTGGCGCTGCCCGCCGGATAGCGATGCCGGATAGGCCAGCGCCCTATCGGCCAAGCCAAATTCCTCCAGCATGGCCGTAGCCTTGTCTTGCGCCTCGCGCGTGCTGGCGGTCTTGCGCCGCGCCGCCACCAGCAGGTTGCCCAGGATGCTGCGGTGGTTCAGCAGCGGGTAGGCCTGCGCCACCACACCCACCTGGCCCGGTGTGACCGGCGTGCGCTTGCCGTTCAAGTACACACCGCCCGATGTGGGCTTTTGCAAACCGGCAATGCAGCGAAACAACTGCGTCTTGCCAATGCCCGATGGCCCCAGCAGGCAGACCACCTGGCCCTGGGCTACATCGTCGCGGATGATGTTGTCGATATGGGCCGTTACGCCGCGCAACACGGGTCTGCCATAGGACACGCAGACATCGTCAATGCTCACCAGCCGTTCGCCCATGCGGTAGGGAAAGGGTGCGTTCATGCGGACTCTCCGGTTTGGCCCATGCGAGCGTAAGGACACAGCGCGTTGCGCAGCTGGCCCAGCAAATGGTCTTGCGCAATGCCATAGAGCAGGATCGTGATCTGGATCGCAAACACACCGCTGAGTTGGAAGTAGCGGTTCTGGTTCAGCAGCAGCGCGCCTATGCCGCCCTGCGAGCGGGTCAGGCCTTCCACCATGGTCAGCAGCGTCCAGCCGATGGCTGCGTTCTGGCGCACCAGGTCCAAGAACCGGTCCGCCTTGCCCAGCAAGACCAGCTCGTAGGTGATGCGCCAGTGCTGCATGCCCAGGGTCTTGCAGTGGTCCACCGTCTCGGGGGGAATCGCGCGCACCTCGGCCAGCATGGCGGTGACCATCATCACCGTGATGCCAAACACCAGCAGCGCCAGCTTGAGCTGGTAACCGTCGTTGGTCATCAGCATGAAGATGTAAGTCAGGCCGGCAAAGCCGAGGAAACGCAACACCGATGAGAACTGCGCAAACGGCGCAAACACCGGCGCGGTGCCCGCTGCCGTGATTGCCAGCGCCAAGGCACTGGCGATCAGCAGCGCCAGCAGTAGCACCTTGATGCTCTCCCATAGCTCGAAGATCAAGCCCTGGGCTTGCACCAGCACCCACCAGGCGTGCGCGACCTCGGTGGGTGATGGCAGCAATTTGGAATCGCTGCCGAACCACAAAGCCATAGCGATGGCGGCTTGCACCACCACCAGCAGGCGGATGCGGTTCGCCGAGAAAGTGGAGAACGGCAGAACGATATTTTTCAGTGAGGTGTCCATACAAAACTCTTGAACCGGATTACGGTTCCTGCAATCGTTGCAAGCGCCGCGCACGTCCGTTCGCCCTGAGCCAGTCGAAGGGTTCTTCGTCAAGCTCAGGGCAGGCTTCGACAGGCTCAGCCCGAACGGGGCGGGGTTGCATTCCTATAAAAACTTACTCGGCAGTCTTGATCAACGCGACCTCCACCCGGCGGTTCTTCGCACGCCCTTCACCGCTGCGGTTATCCGCCACCGGCTGTTGATCGCCAAAGGCCCGCACCCGCACCCGCTCTTGTGGAAAGCCCGACGCAGCATTGGTTTGCAGCCAATTGCGCACGGCCTCGGCACGTGCCTTCGATAGTTGCAGGTTGGCCGCAGGGCTGCCGATGTTGTCGGTGTGGCCGTTGATCTGGATGGCCAGGCCCGAGATCGACAACTGATTCAGCAACTCATCGAGCACGGCGCTGGATGCGTTGGTGAACGTGGCCTTGCCAGTTTCAAACTCAATCGCCCAGGCGCGTTTGGCAAAGGTGGAAGCAGTGGGCGCCGTCTGGCTGAAGGTAGGCGTGGCAGCCGTGCCCAGCATGGCTGGCGATGCGTTGGCCAGCGTCTGCAGGTAGCTGGTGTTGACCACCAGGTCGTAGGCTACGACCTCGGGCATGTCCTCGGGGTAATACTGTTTGGCCATGCCGCCAAACACGTTGTAGACGCGTTTGTACAAATTGTCATTGCCGTTCAGGCCGAACAGGTAGAGGTTGTCCGACAGGTTGCTCGATGTCGATCCACCCAGGCTGATGTCCAGCCCACGGCGGTCTTTCTCGACCACGCCCTTGTAGTACTTCATCCACCAGGCGGCGGTCTGCTCCTTGGCCACCTTGGCGACCACGGCAGAGGCCTTCAGCAGTTCGGCATCACTGCTGCGGATCGCGTCCGTGCCTTCAAAGGAAGCGGCCAGCATATTGACGACGTAATCCTTGTTCTGCGCCATCCACTGCTTGTTGCCGATGATGGTGGCGGGCATCTGCCACATGTACTCCTTGGTCGACGCCACGGCCGCCAGGCCGCCCACCTCCTTGGCGATCTTCACGTCACCAGGGGTCCAGGTGGCGGTGCCGTTCTGGCAGACCTTGCGGTTCTCGCCGGTGGGCTTGCCGGCGCGCACCACGGGGCGCACTTCGCAGGCGCCGCTGTTGACGGCGGCAATCAGCTTTTCATCCGACTCGGTGAACGAGCTGACGCTGACAAAATTCATCGCGTCCGGGTCGTAGGTCTTGGCGTCCGGGTTGACGGCAATCTTGTTGTCGGCTGCGTACTTCATGCAGATGTTCCAGTCACCATCGCGCAGCACGGCACCAATCAGCGAGCCGCGTGCCTTCTGCGGGTCGGCCACGACATCGGCAGGCAGCATGCACTTGTCTTCGCCCCGCGAGTAGCCCAGCGAGCCCACCACTTCGAGTTGCTGGCCCAGCTTGCCCATGCCTTCCTTGGCCGCGGCAAAGTAGCCCGGGCCACCGTCGCCCATGATGACGACAAAGGCAGCGCCCTTGGTGGGGTAGGCCACGCCCTTGGCCACCTCGCCGGCAAAGACGACCTGCTCGGCCACCATCTGCGCGTAGTCGTCCTGGCGCTCAATGCTCAGGTGCACACCGCGCTTGGCCATCAGGCTGCCGGGGGCGGTCGTGGCATCGCCATTGGCGTAGTGGATGGAGGCCTCGGCATTCCATGGCAGTACCAGCATGCGGGCCATGTACTGGCCCTGTGCGGGGGCGACGCGCATGGTTGCTGTACCAGACGATGCACCGGGGGTGGTGCTCGAAGTGGGCACGTCGAGCATGCTCGGCACCGCCGCCTTGGCAGCCGACAAGCCGCGCAGGCTGTTATTGCCCGCCAGGTAGTGGTTGGCGCCATAGATGCCGCTGCCGACCACGGCAGCGATCAGGATCAGACGGGGAAGGGGTTTGATCATTTTGGTTTCCTCTTGCTCTTTCAAAAAATGGGGTCCCAGCGCGCTGCCCGACCGGGTAGCACTGCAGGCCTCGACAGATGGGTTAAATGGATGGGGACTCTTGGAGATTTGTTGACAAAGCCCGTTCGCGTTGAGCTGGTCGAAACGCATCCCTTGCAAATCAAACACTTGCAGAGGGCTTCGACAAGCTCAGCCCGAACGGAGGTACTTGTTCGGCGTCGCCTTGGCTACTTCGGACCAAACCACTGTTTGGGTGCACTGGGTCCGGTGTCGGGTGCAGGTGGTGTGCGGGGCGCATCACCACCACCGCCATAGCTGCCTTCAATCATCAGCCGCTTGGCATCGGCGCCCAGCAGGATGGAATCGCCACGGCGTTCCCACTCTTCGATCATCTGCATGGCCCGTGCCTCGTACACACCGTTTTGCAGATCGACGGTGCTGACGAAGGAATCCGACAGGCGCACAAAGTCCTCAATCTCGCCGATCTTCTTGGCATAGTCGTGCGCCAGGTATTCATTGGCCCGGTCAAACATGGCCCGCGCATCGGGGTCGCCATTGATGATGTTCTTGGCTGACTTGATGGCGGAATAGGCCGCGTCCGTCATCTGCTTGCGCCGTGTCGACACATCGACCTCGCGGCGGATGTCCTTGATCATGAACTTGGCAATGTCCTGGTACTTGACCAGCACCGTGTACAGCAGTTGCATCTTGGTCAGCAAGTCCTGGTAGCTGACATTGGCCTCCTGCATGCGACCGGCTTGGCGCGACTCTTCGGCCACCACAATGGTCTTGCCGGCCTTGCTGGCCTCGCGCACCATCATCAGCGACGCGGTCTTCACGCCTTCATTGCGCTTGATCTCCTCCTGGCAGGCGCGGATCATGCCGGCCAGGCTGGCGATGCGCAGGCCCATGTGCGCCAGCTTGCGCTCCAGGTGCTCCACATAGCTGTTCATGATGCCGATGGGATCGATCTCCACAAACAGCTGTGTGATCTTGCGCATCAGGCTTTGGTACAGGTAACTGCCCAGGCGCCAGAAGCGGCGGTCCGACATGGTGTAGGCCATGGCCACTGCGGCCACGCCTAGAGCGCCCGCATACAGCGTGACCTGCAGCAACGTGATGATGGCGGGCAGCGCCAGGTACAGCAGGTAGCCGCAGCCGGCGATGGCGCTAACAGCAACGATCTGCCCGGTCACGCCCTCTGGGCGTTCCCAGAATGTCTTGGGCTTGTAGTCGCCCTGTGTGTGTGCAATCAAGTCTTTCATGGTGTGCTCTGCTTTCTGTTCACTTCTCTTTACTTCTCATCACAACGGGCCTTAGCCCAGGTACTGCAACAGCTTGGTCTTGTCCGCCGCCAGCGTGTTCTGCACCAGTGCGATGGCGGCTTCAAAGTTCTGCTGGGTCTGCTGGATCGCGTTCTTCTTCTGCTCTGCCTCGCGCGTCAGCTCCGCGGCACGCGCCTGCTTCTGCACCAGCTCGTCTTGCAACTGCGCAATGCGCGCATCGGTCTGCGCGCGCAGTTGCGCGATCTGCTGGTTGACTGCCGCTAGGGCTGTGTTAATGGCGGCTACCTCGGCCACACGGGCGGTGATCTCGCCGTCCTCTGCCGTCTTGGATTGGCCCTTGAAGCGCGCAATCTCCGAGTCCAAAACACCCAAGTGCACATCCACCGCCTGCACCACTTGCTCCAGGCTGCGGCTCTGCGTGCGCTTGAGCACGGCAAAGGCCGAGCGGTAGCGCGTGGCCTCGTCCATTGGGATGTCGCTCAAAGCCGCAATCGATTCGGTCAGTGCCGAATACGCGGTGGGGCGGCCCATGACGACGGCCAGCAGCTCGGCGCCCATGCTGTTGGCGGGGATGGCGGTTGCGGTCCCACCTGCTGAGGGTGTGATCGCGGCGGTGGCCGAAGCCGCCACCGAACCAGCCGCCGCACTGCCGCGCGTCTCTGCGCGTGGCGCAGCGCTACGGGCGCTCGGGGCGGGGTCCGCTTGCCAAATGAAATCCTTGGCCCCATGCAGCAGCCGCGCGGCCAGCCCGTCTTCGCTCTTGTGTGTGTCTGTCACAGCAAACTCCGTTGTCTAAAAACCGCTTGCTCAAAATGAGCTGCGGCTTGAAAACAAGCTTAGGGATTTGCGTGTAAAAAGTGCGCAAAGACTGCAGGGGTGGGTGTAAACGGGGCGTATAAATTGGCCGCAGTGTTGCTCGGTGCAGGCTGCGCCTTCGGCGGTTGGAGCTGGAGTGGATTGATTACACCCAATTTGGGGTTATTAGTGAAAGTCAAGAATTAAAATATGCCGATAGCCCCCGTAAAACGGGCATGATGCGCTATCAATGTTGTAGTGATTAAACGACCGTTGTGGCTTGAAAACCTGTCGTGTTGCGCAGTCGCTGCGCTATAGTGGCCGGTATATTCGCTTGTGAACTAGTCGCGAGCTTGGTTACCTGTGTGTCTGCGTGTGTTCAACGGAAAGTACAGTGATGGCGAAAGTCTTTCTTTTTATTTGGTTTGTCTTTTTCTCCGCCATTTGTATCGCTGGGCCACTGGAAGATTCAGCTATTCAGGCGGCCTTTCCCGGCAAGGTTGTCAATGAATCCTCAGTTGGAGATATCGGTGGTTCAAAACATTTATTCGCTTTAGTCTCGGATGAATTCGCTCGAGAAATCGCAATTGCCGTTTTCGGATTGAACGGTGCTGGGGAGTATCAACTTCAAGCCGCTTCAAAGTGGTGGCCGCGGCATCCTAGATGGCAAGAGACCTCTGTGGAGGTTAGAAATGGATCTATGTACTTCTCTTTGAGAGGCAGCGGAGGCTGCTGTGCTGATTATTTTTCACAGTATCAGTTTCGGCCAAAGGGAGGTGTATTCACCCTGGTTGGTGTTGAAAGCCATGACATTGGTTTCGAACCCAAAAGGGACAGAGATGGGACAGCGATTGAAGATGAATATATCTCCTACAAGTATGGATCCAGCGTCAACTACTTGAATGGAAAGGTCAAGCACTTCCGGGTGCAAGCGCCTTCCTCATCTGACCGCTTTAAGGACGACATACTGAGAGTAAGAAGTGGAAAGAAACGGATCGAAAGAACTTTTGATTTTGTGCTTGGAGAAGAGATCCTTCTTTCTGGGTTTGATCTGTTCGCTGAACCCGTTGAACAACCTAAGCACTTGCGGGGATATTTCGACCAGAGTTTCAATTATTCTGAATAGTGGGTTGACCGCGGGTGGAGCCAGGCAATTGAGCTGATGAATTTCGCTTTCCACGGACATCACAAGTCATTTATCCTAGCCTTCAAAAACATCCGCATATCCATATCATGTGACGCCTATGAAGACCCCTACCGCCCTCGTCTTACTCGCATGCTTGGTGATCTTTTCTGCATCTCCTGTACTTTCCAAGACCTTGGATGAAGAAGCGTGCACGAAAGAATCCCGAACCGCAGTCGGACGATTCCTGAAGATCGAAAATTTCGTGCCCCAAAGCGAAGGCGGCACGATTGTTGCCGAATCATGCAAGTCATGGCCTTACAAGGAGGACCGGTTGCTTGCGGCGTTTGCTTACGACAAAGGTGTTGAGTATGAGAAATCGTTGGTCGTTGTAATCCTTGACAAGAAGACGGTGCGTGTTGTCAGCAGTCGCCAAAGCGTGATCGGTGAAGATGCAGCTACTGCCGTTGGCGAGAGCAGCCTGAAATTTGACACCGCAAGATACCAACTATCCAAAGACGTGCGAGCCTTCGGGTTGAGATTTCACAATTCCGCAAGAGGCCCGAGTTGCGCGGACGGAGCCTCTTGGGACGAACTGACGCTGTTTGTTCCAAATGGGAAAAGTTTGCTTCCAGTTTTGACCATGGACATGCAATTTCAGAACGCGCTCAGCGGGTGCATAGGGAGCGCGACCGGCCATGACGTATGGGAATACGGAAATAGGACCCTATCGATAGCAAACACGACCAGCAACGGTTTTTCAGATTTGCGCATTGTTGAGGCCGTCAGTATTGACACCAATATGGAAAAAATACCCGACACCATAGCGGTGAAGAAGCGGGTGAATAGCCGCGTGATGAAATTCGACGGCAAAGAATACAAATAGCCAGGATCCTGTCTTTGAAATGAAAAAACCCGAACGCTCACAAACCCGCACCCGAGCCGGCCAAGGCGCTGAGTTTCTCACCTTGTTCTCCATCGTGTGGGACACCGTCGTGCTCAAGCTGATGATCCCCAACAGCGGCATCCCGTTTTGGTTCAAGACCGTGTTTGTCGTGGCAGGCGTGGGTGTGACTTGGGCAACGTTGTATCTGTGGCGTCAGCGATTGAAGGGCGGCGGCGTCAGCCTGAAGTTGTCCCAGGACCCGGTTCCGCATGGTGTGCCGGTCATCGTGGAGTTTCAGATCGACCGGTCCATCGACGCGCATCAATGGCTGGTTGAAGCAAAAATTGAATCGTGTGCGCGCAACCAAAGCGGGTTTGGGTTGGTCTGGGGCCAGGACTACGCCGCCAGTCAAATGGAGTCCCGCCGCATCAAGGCGGAAGTGACCTTGCCCAGTGATATGCCCAGCACCGCGGCGTCGGACCGTGACACGACGTACCGCGTAACGCTCACCTTGAAAGCGGCCGGGTTGGAGTGGGCCTTCGACCTGAAGACACGCGCGGCCCGTGCCACAGAAACGCAGTTTGTGCCACGTGATGCCAGCAGTGTTGGCAACAAGAAGCCCACATACACGCCCGAGCAAGCGGTTGCGGTGCGCAAGCAATGGGCTCCATGGCTCTATGGCTTTTTCGCATTGGTCGTTGTGGCGCAGGTTTCGTTTTTTCTGGATCTGCATCTCTGGACGCGGGCCAAGGCCTTGTTCGGTGCCGGCGCCTACTCCACCGCCGTCGACACCGAAGAGTTCGACATTCGCGTCACCAATTACTTGATCAACGATTGGGCCTTGCGCGGTCGCCTCGTGGGCAAGGCGCGTGTGGTAGATGGCAAGCTCATCGTGCGGGTCGAACAGCTAACCGTGCAACCCGTGGGCGCCTGCACGGCGGACAGTCGCGTGTGTGAAGTCGAATCGGTGGGCTTGTTGCTGTCGCAAGACGGGGACAAGAGCTTTTCCACGCTCGCACAGAGCGGTGTGATTGCAGTGAATGCCAATCTGCGGGAAGTCACGCGCTGGAGCCTGCCGCCGGAGCAGGTGGGGGCAGAGATCAGCATGCCGCTGCCTGCCGCCATTGAGACCGATGGTGTGCGGCTCAAGCTGCAAATCCGATCAGCAGGTGGGTCCACGGTCTACCCCGAGCACGGCCCTTACCTCAATCTGCACCGTGCCTTGGCCAAGGCTGGCGCAGCCAAAGATCCATGCGAGCGGCTGGTAAGCAAGCTTGAATTGGTGCGGGCGGGTTGCGGCGAACGCTTACGCAGCGCGCTCCTGCACGCCGACGGGCTGCTAGGTCCACTGGACAGAGCGTGGGCAGGGCTGCGCAACAGCGTGCACTCCATCGCGGCCCGCATGGGGTTTGGGGCGGGCATGGCGCCTGTGCGTGAAACACCCGACGACCTGTTGCTGGAAGCGCTCAAGACCGAGAATGTCGACGCCGTGCCCCCATTGTTGGCGGCGGGTGCCAATCCTGATGCGCATAGCGCCGATGACATGGGCCGCACCGCCTTGGGCTATGCAGCAGCAAGCAATGATGTGGTAATGGTCGAACAGCTGCTGGCGGCCCACGCCAATGTCAACGCCCGAAACACCAACGAGCAGGGGCAGGTCGTGACCGCTCTGACGCAGGCATTGCGCACGGACGCGGTGGCCTCCGTCCACCGCCTGATTCTGGCCGGTGCGGCAACGTCGACCCATGACCCGACCGGTTGGACCCCCATGCACATTGCCGCGTATGAAAGCGCCACGGGGTCGATTGCCGAACTCGTCAGCGCGGGCGCCGACATCAATGAGCGAACCCCGGCCTACCGGCAACAGACAGCCCTGCAGACGGCCGTGCAATTCGGCAGTGCCGGCACGGTGAAGGCCTTTGTGCGGCTTGGCGCCGACCGACTGCTGAAAGACAACCAGGGCAAGGATGCCTGTGATTGGGCGCAGTTTTACAAGCGGAACCAGGAGATTCAGGCTGCGGTCTGTTTGTAGGTGGCTGCACCGGGAGATGTCGTTCATCTTCCGCGCAATTTATACAAGTCGTTTACACCCAGGCCCCAAGTCTTTGCGACTCTTTTAGGCCGCAATTCCTACACTGCATTCACACCGAAGCAACGCGCACATTGACCCACAAACGGGGGCGCGCTCGGTCTGAGATCAACGCAGTGAAAGGAATGAAAAGAAATGAAGAAATCCATCGTGGTTCGCGCGGCCTTGTCCGTTGCCGCAACCGTTGTAACCGTGGCTGTCAACTGGGCCGTTGCGCCCAGCACCGCGCTGCTGTCCAGCAATGCGGCGCTAGGCCAAATGACGCATTCCGATGCCGCGTATGTGGCGTCGGTAGCCGAGATGAACATCGCTTCGATGCTGGCCGGATTGCCGGGCTGGGCTTTGCTCGTCGCGCTGGTGTTGATCTGGGGGTCCTTGTTCTTCAACAAGAACCAATGAACACAAGGAATACATCATGAAAAACATCGCATCCAAATTCGCCGTGGTCGGCTCCATCGTGGTCCTGACCGCTTGCATGGGCAAACCCGATCTGGAGGAACTGGTCGAGATCAAGCCCAATGAAACATCCTTCCTGATCAAGCTGGAGGGCGACACCAAGACGGGTCAGGCCAAGTTCATGTCCGAGGAGTTCTTGGAACAAAACAAGGTGGCGACCAAGCGGATATCGATCCCGCACCGCAAACGCAGCACCGGCAACGGCAGTTATGACTACGAATGGATCCCCACGGCCAAGCTGGTGACCGTGGACCGCACGCCGGTTTCGCGCGAATGGACCAGCAATGAAAAGACCGGCACCAGTGCCAAGATTGAAGGCATTCGCGTCGAATCCGTGGAGTCGATTGATTTCTCCATTGGTGTGGTGATGACGGCCTCCATTCCCGAAGACAAGGCCGCCAAGTTTTTGTACAACTACGCGGGCAAGGCTTTGAAAGACGTGGCTGACCAGGACATCCGTGCATACGTGCAAGCGGGCCTGTCGCGTGAGTTTGGGGTGCGCACGTTAATGGATGGACAGCACCAGAAGAAGGAGATTTTTGACAAGGTATTGATGGATACCAAGGCTCACTTTGCGGACTTGGGCGTGATCATCAACAACCTGGGTTATGCCGAAGGAATGACCTATTCCGACTCCGGCATTCAAAAGGCGATCAACGACACCTATGCCGCTCAGCAGTCGGTGCAAACGGCCAAGGCCCGGGTGCAAGAGGCCACGCAAATGCGTTTGGCTGCTGAAGAGTTTGCCAAGGCACGTGAAGCGCAAGTGGCCAAGACGCAGCTCGAAATCGAGATTATGAAAGCGCAGGCCATGGTGGAGTTCGCCAAGAACATGAAGCCCGGCATGTTGCCCAATATCGTGCCGCAGGGTAGCCAGCTCCTGTTTGGTCTGGACAGGCCGCTCAAGTAAGCCAGCGCGGTTGCCCCAGTTAAACTGGCCCGCTTCCACCTTACCTGCGGTATGTCCCCAGCCCATCCAGCCAGTGCCCCCATAGCCGATGCCCCCACGCGGCCAGACACGACGCCGCAGTCGGAAGCGGGCCGGGCCGGCAGACGCGGTAAGTTGCGCATCTACTTTGGCGCCGCCTCTTGCGTCGGCAAAACCTACGCCATGCTGGTCGCTGCGCGGGCGTTGCAGGCCGGTGGTGTGGACGTGCTGATTGGTGTGGTGGATGCGCAGGCTTGCCACAAGACGGCGGCGTTGTGCGACGGGCTGCCACGTTTGGCACTTCTATCTGGTGATGGCGCGAGTGAGAAAGAGAACGCGCACGTTGGTGAATTCGATCTGGATACTGCGCTGAAACGCAAGCCCGCCTTGATCGTTGTCGACGAGTTGGCCCACACCAATGCACCCGGCGCACGCCACCGCAAGCGCTGGCGCGATGTGGAAGAGCTATTGCTCGCCGGCATTGACGTCTTCACCACGGTCCGCGTGCAAGACCTGGAGAGTCTGAACGACGTGGTGGGCGGCATCACCGGAACACGCGTGGCCGAGACCCTGCCGGACTCGGTCTTTGACGCGGCCGATGAAGTGGTGTTGGTCGATGTGCCCCTGGATGAGTTGCTGGCCCGCCTGGGCGACCATGCGAATTTGCCAGCCCCCAAGCTGGCCTTGGCGTCCCAAGGCTTTGCCCGCAAGGGCAATCTGATTGCGCTGCGCGAGTTGGCCCTGCGGCGCATGGCCGAGCGCGTGGAAGACGATGTGCAGGCCCACCGCGTCGAGCAGTCCATCGGCCCGGTGTGGAAGACCGACACCGCGCTGCTGGCCTGTGTCG
>Ga0066464_1000498_pt1 | contig 15406 bp, 9 predicted proteins | sample LakWasMe94_HOW11_2_FD_59583 | JGI IMG/M metagenome (GOLD analysis project Ga0066464, IMG submission 59583) | Freshwater sediment methanotrophic microbial communities from Lake Washington under simulated oxygen tension - Sediment Metagenome 94_HOW11 | ecosystem: Environmental > Aquatic >...
CCAGTTCTTGCGCGCCGACTTCAATGTGGACCGCCTGGAAGTGATTCGCGGCGGCTCGGCCTCCACCCTGGCCACCAATTCGCCGGGCGGCATTGTCAATTTCATCAGCAAGACCGGGACCGAAGCCGGCGGGTCCGCTGCACTCACGGCCGGGCTGCAGCAGCGCCAGACGCGCCTGGACGTGGACTATGGTGGCAGCCTGGGACCGCGCACCACCTTCCACATCGGCGGCTTCCAGCGCACCGGTGAAGGCGTGCGCCCGGCCGGCTTCACGACCGAGAACGGCGGCCAGATCCGCGCCAACATCACGCAACAGTTGGACAACGGCTACATCCGCTTCAGCGTCAAGTCCTTGGATGACCGCACGCCCACGCTGTTGCCGGTACCGGTCACCGTTTCCAACGGGCAGATCAATGCCATCAACGGTATCGACCCGCGCACCGCCTTCTTCATCACACCATCCTTGCCAACCGACCGGTCCCTGAACCACGATGGTGGCTTCACCAACAGCAACACCCGCGACGGCTTGCACATCCAAAGCAATGCATTTGGTTTTGAAGGCCAGTTGAAGCTGGGCGAGGGCTGGACGCTGGACGAGAAATTCCGCAAGTCCACCAACTCGGGTCGCTTCATCGGGCTCTTCCCGGCCGATAACGGCAACAACGGAAAAAATACGTTCTTTACCGCCACGCTGTTCAACTCCTCGCTGGACGATTTCGGCAACACCTTCAACGACATCAAGGTGTCCAAGGCCTTTGACTCGGGCATGGGCAAGATCACCGCGGTCGGTGGCGTGTTTACCGGTGTTCAGACCATTGCGCAAACCTGGTTCTGGAACCAATACAACATGAGCATGACGGGCAGCAATGCACAGGTGGTCAATGCGTCGGGTGCGCCCAGCTCGGCACCGGTGACGTCTGGCTTTGACACCTGGGGCAGTTGCTGCGCCCGCACCTGGGACGTGCAATACACCCACACCGCGCCCTACCTGGCGCTGACGGTGGATGCCGGCGCGCTGAGCGTGGACGCCAGCGTGCGCAGCGACCAGCAAAAGGCCAACGGCTACACGCTGGCGGCCAGCACCACGACGCAGACCTGGGACCCGACCTCGCAGAAGAAGGTCCAATACGATGTGCAGCACAGCTCGTATTCGGTCGGCGCCAACTACGCCATCAGCCGCGACCTGTCGGCCTTTGCCCGCAGCAGCGACGGTGTGTCCTTCAGCGCCGACCGCCTGCTGTACGGCAACCCGCTGGACGGCTCGGTGCCGATTGCCCTCAACCAAATCCAGCAGCAAGAAGCCGGTGTGAAATGGCGCAGCGGCGGTTTCAGCCTCTTCTCCACGCTGTTCAGCGCCCGCACCACCGAGAGCAACTTTGAAGCGACCACGCAAAAGTTCACCGCCAACAAATACACGTCGAACGGTCTGGAGCTGGAAGCGATCTGGAACGTGGGCGACTTCCGCCTGGCCGGTGGCACCACCTGGACGAATGCCAAGATCACGGACTCCAACGACGCCAACACCGTGGGCAAGAAGCCGCGCCGCCAAGCGGATTTTGTGTACCAGTTGGCGCCATCCATCAGCTTTGACGCGTTCGAGCTGGGTGCGGCATTGGTGGGAACCGGTGATTCGTTTGGTGACGATGCCAACACCATCACCATGGCGGGCTTTACCACCGTCAATGCCTTTGCCAACTACCGCATCAATGCCAAGACGCAGGTGTCTTTCCGGGTCAACAACCTGTTCAACACCCTGGGCTATACCGAGATTGAAGGCGACGGCCACGCAGCGCGCGCCGTCAACGGCCGCTCGGCCAGTGTTCAGTTGAAATACACGTTCTAAGACAACGCTGAACAGCTACCTCCGTTCGGGCTGAGCTGATCGAAGCCCTCTGCAAGTCTTTGATTTGTAAGGGCTGCGTTTCGACAGGCTCAACGCGAACGGACTTGATCAGCAAAGCCATTCGCCAACGTCCAACCGCCACCACACCATGAACGAAAAAGTGATTTCTCCTCCAGCACCAGACACGTTTTCCGGCCACAAGCCGGATTCCGTTCTGGTGCTGGGCGAGGCACTGGTGGACCTGTTCGACAGCGGACCCGAGGCGGGCGGTGCACCATTCAATGTGGCGCGGTCATTGGCGGCACTACTAGCGCCGGTCCACTTCATCACCCGCGTGGGAGACAAGGACCCATGGGCCACCACCCTGCTGCAAAGCGCTGAGGATTTTGGCCTGCCCACACTGGGTTTTCAACGCGATGCCGTGCACCCCACCGGCACCGTCCATGTTGTGCAAAAAGGTGCGGCGCACACGTTTCGCATTGCCGATGACGTGGCATGGGACTATCTGGATATAGCGCAAGCGCGCTCCATCCTACAGACCACCCTGCCCCACGCTTTTGTCTATTTTGGAACCCTGGCGCAGCGGCACATCGTGTCCAAAAATACCATCCGCGACATCATCCGTGCGACGGACGCGGTGTGTTACCTGGACCTGAATTTGCGCGACGGCCCCGACAACCGCAGGTTGGCGGAAGAGTCTTTGGAATTGGCCGACTGGGTCAAGGTCAATGACGAAGAACTGGTCCAGCTACTGGCCTGGCAAGGTGGCGCGGCCATGCGGTCCGAACGCTGGGGTTCACCTGCACTCCATGCCGGTGTGGCCAAGCTGATGGAGCACTTTCGGTTGCAGCGCTTGGTCGTCACACGCGGCCCACAAGGTTATGCCAGCTTCAATGCCCACGGCGTATGTGACGCCGAAGGCCCAGGTCAAGCCTTGCCGATAGTGGTTGATACCGTGGGCGCCGGGGACGGCTTCAGCGCCATGCTGCTGGCCTGCCAACTGGCCGGGCGCACACTGCCCTGGTCACTGGCGCTGGCCAACGAATATGCGGCGGCGGTCTGCGGGCATCGTGGGCCGATGAGCCACAACCTGCAAAGCTACGCCGTCTGGCGCAAGCGGCTGGGCGCCAGCACCACCTGCCACGCCATCTGACCCAACACAACGACAACAACAAGAGAAACACTTCTGATGTCCCTCGCAAAACCCCATTTGTCAATCTGGCAAATCATCAACATGAATGTCGGCTTCTTCGGCATCCAGTTCAGCTTTGGCTTGCAGCAAAGCAATATGAGCCCGATCTACAAATACCTGGGGGCCAACGAATCCACGCTGCCCTTGCTGTGGCTGGCCGGCCCCATGACGGGCCTGCTGGTGCAGCCCATCATCGGCGCCATGAGCGACCGCACCGTGTCGCGCTGGGGCCGGCGCACGCCCTACTTCATGATCGGCGCCATCCTGTGCAGCCTGGGCCTGCTGGCCATGCCGTTCAGTCCCACGCTGTGGTTCGCGGCCGGCCTGCTGTGGATACTGGACGCCGCCAACAACGTGACCATGGAGCCGTACCGGGCCTATGTCAGCGATCGGCTGAACACCAACCAACACTCGCTGGGCTTTCTGACCCAGAGCGCCTTCACCGGTCTGGCGCAAACCTTGGCCTACCTGATGCCGTCCATCCTGATTGGCATGGGCATGCACCGCGACGCCGTGGGCGACAACCACATTCCCCAAGCCACGATGGCCGCGTTCGTCATGGGCGCCGTGTTCTCACTGGTGACGGTATGGTGGTCCGTGCGCAAGGTGCCGGAACTGCCGCTGTCGGCAGAGGTCATTCAGGAGATGCGTTCCCGTCCCACCGGCGGCGCGGCCACGCTGCGCGAGATCTGGCTGGCCGTGAAGGAAATGCCCAGCACCATGCGCCGCCTGTGGTGGATGAAGCTGTTCCAGTGGTACGGCATGATGTGCTACTGGATCTACATCGTTCCCAGCCTGGCCAAGACGCTGTTCCACACGTCCGACGCCACGACGGGGGGCTTTCGCGAGGCGGGTTTGCTCAACGGACAGATTGGCGGCTTCTATAACTTCGTTGCCTTTTTGTCGGCCTTTGCCATGGTGCCGTTTACCCGCCGCTTTGGCCCCAAGGTGGTCCACGCGGTGTGCCTGACTCTCGCAGCCGCAGGCATGTGGTGCCTGCCGGACATCACGAACAAGTGGCTGCTGTTCGTACCCATGGTCGGCATCGGCCTGGCCTGGGCCAGCATCATGGGTAACCCCTACATCTTGCTGGCCGGTTGCATTCCACCCGAGCGGGCCGGTGTCTACATGGGCATCTTCAATATGTTCATCGTGATCCCCATGCTGATCCAGATGCTGACCCTGCCGCTCTACTACGACGCGCTGCTGGGCGGCAAGCCCGACAACGTCATCCGCCTCGCCGGTGTGCTGCTGCTGTGCGCCGCGGCCGCCGTCTTGATGGTGGACACCAAAAACAAAAACACGAACAACGCTACACAGACTCGCTAACTCACAACAACAATGAAAAACCAGGTTCAACTCATCACGTATGTAGACCGGCTGGGCGCAGGCACGCTCCAGCAACTGACCCAATGGCTGGATGGTCCCTTAAAAGGTGTTTTTGGTGGCGTGCACTTGCTGCCCTTCTTCAACGCCATCGATGGTGCCGATGCCGGCTTTGACCCAACCGACCACACGCAGGTGGACCCGCGCCTGGGCAACTGGGACGACATACGCGCCCTATCCGAGGTGGTGGACGTGATGGCCGACGCCATCGTCAACCACATGTCTTCGGCATCGCCGCAGTTCCAGGACTTTTGCGCGCGGGGCGATGCGTCGCCTTATGCCGGCATGTTCCTGACGATGGACAGCGTGTTCCCCAACGGCGCGCGCGAACAGGATTTGTTGACCGTTTACCGCCCCCGCCCCGGCCTGCCCTTTGCGCCGATGGCGCTGGGCAATGGACAAAAGAAGATGCTGTGGACCACATTCACGCCCCAGCAAATCGACATCGACGTGCAGCACCCGCAAGGCCAGGCGTATCTGACCAGCATCTTGCAGCGCTTTGCCGACAATGGCATCCGCATGATCCGACTGGATGCCGCCGGTTATACCATCAAGAAGGCCGGCACCAGTTGCTTCATGCTGCCCGAGACCTTTGACTTCATCGCCCGCTTTGCCGAGCAGGCGCAAGGCATGGGCATGGAGGTGCTGGTGGAGATCCACTCCTACTACCAGCGCCAGATCGAGATCGCCAAGCGCGTGGACTGGGTCTATGACTTTGCACTGCCGCCTTTGGTGCTCAACACACTCTTCTTTGGCAACAGCAAGGCCCTGAAGGACTGGATTCGCATACGACCTGAGAACGCACTGACCGTGCTGGATACACACGACGGCATTGGCATCATCGATATCGGCGCCGACCCGATGGACAGGGAACGAAGCCATGGCCTGTTGCCGCCGCAGCAACTGGACCAGTTGGTCGAACGCATCCATACCAACAGCCAGGGCCAGAGCCGCCAAGCCACCGGCGCGGCCGCATCCAACCTGGACCTCTACCAGGTCAACTGCACCTTCTACGACGCGCTGGGCCGCAACGACCGCGCCTACCTGCTGGCCCGCGCCATCCAGTTGTTCATGCCCGGCGTGCCGCAAATCTATTACGTCGGCCTGCTGGCCGGCGAGAACGACATGGAGCTGTTGGCGCGCAGCGGCGTGGGGCGCGATATCAACCGCCACCGTTTCAGTCCTTCGGAGATAGAAGCCGCTTTGGAGAAACCGGTGGTGCGTGATCTGATGCAACTGATTCAGTTGCGCAATACCTGCAGTGCTTTCAATGGCGCGTTCAAGCTGCTGGAGTCATCGGACGAGACGCTGCACCTGCGCTGGGTGTGCGGTGTGTCCAAGGCGGAGTTGTTTATCGACTTCAGCGACCTGCGCTACCAGATTGGAAGCGAGGACGCGGATGGTAGCCATGTAATCACGTTGGGTAGCCAATGAACCGGGTAGTCAAGATCGAAACGGTGTAACCCAAAGGATGGGTAAACAAAAAACGATTCGGGGTGGTGCGGGCAGCTTCTTGACCCGCGCTGTTGTGGCACTTCGGTGCCACTTTTTTTTGGGGGGGGTAACTGGGAGAAACGTGCTATTTTTTTGGTAGCAGCAAGCGTTTATTTTACGGGGGCTACAACCCAGTTTTATTCACAATTTTCCACAACATTCCCATTTTGGGGTTATTTGTCCAAGATATGGCAAATTGAAGGGCCTGGGACGGGAGGAGCACCCCTCTCCCTATTCCTTAGTCGCCACCACCACCTGAAAATTCCCAAAGAAATACGTACTGCGCTCACACGTCCAGCCACCCATTTCCTGCAGACAACTCACCGGATCATGGCTGTCCCATAGCGCCAGGCCAAAGGGCTCGAACACTTTGAAGTAGGTCCAGCTCAGCAGCCGCAGAATGCGCAGTTCGGGGCGGTGGAATTCGGCCAGATAGAGCTTGCCGCCGGGGGCGAGCATGCGGCCGGCTTCGCTCAGGGCCTTGAGCTTCAGTGGGTGGGGCAGCTCGTGCAGCAGGAAGAAGATGACGTTGGCATCCACACCGCCGGCTTGTTGGGTCATGGCGGTGGCGTTGTTTTCCACGTACTCGATCTTGCCGTCGTACTGGCCCAGCTTGCCTTTGGCGTGTTCCAGTTCGTTGCCGATGATGTCGGCAATCACCACGCTGCTGGCGCCGGACTGCACGGCCGCATCAACCACGCGCGGGATGACGTTGCCAAAGGCGCAGGAGGTGATCAGCACCTTCTTGTTTTTCAAGTCGGTAGCGCCCAGTCCTGCCACGATTTTGGATACCAGCGTGCTGTACTGGAACAGCAGGATGGCCGAGATGATGGGCTGAAAGTCCACCAGCTTGATGAGCCGCATGTTGGAGTACAGCGGGTACACGTGTGATTTGGCGCTGTTTTGCGCGGAAGACATGCCGCGCACCAGCAGTGCGCCGCGTGTCAACACAAAGAAGAACAGGCCTGTAAATGCCAATAGAAAAAACAGGCCAAACACTACATTGGTCATCCAGCTAGTCATACATGCTTTCTAGAATTTTTTGCACAAGCGAGAGGCCCATGGCATGGCTACCAGTGTGGCACTTTGAAAATTCTTGAGAAGTACCGCCAAGCCAAAACCGACCCACATGATTGATGTGGGTCAAGGGATCGCTTCGCCAGACTCCACGCGGTTGCGCCCACCCTGCTTGGCGCGGTACAGCGCGGCATCGGCGCGGGCGAGCGTCTCGGTCAGACTCTCGGATGCGCGGTAGACCGCCACACCAATGCTGATGGATTTGCCGCCCACCACTGCAAACACATGGGCTTGCACGGCCTGGCGCAGTTTCTCCGCCAATGCCAGCGCGCCGTCGATGCCGGTCTCGTGGCAGATCACCAAGAACTCCTCACCGCCCCAGCGACCCACCACGTCGATGGCGCGGCTGCTTTGCTGCAGGATACGTGCGATGCCCAGCAGCACCTGGTCGCCCACCGGATGCCCGTAGCTGTCGTTGACCGCCTTGAAGTGGTCCACATCAATCATCAACACGCTAAAGCCTGCGCCAGTGCGGTGGTGGCGTTGGCGCTCCTCGCGCAGCGTTTGGTCCAGGCGCAAGCGGTTGTTCAAACCGGTCAACTGGTCGGTCACGGCCAGGCGCTCCAGCTCCTGGTTTTGTTCCAGCAGGCGCAGTTGCGTTTGGCGCAAATCGTGCAACGCCTGGTCGGCCCGTTGCTGGGCCGAAGCAGCAGCCGCATAGGCGCCGGAGTTGTCCAACGCGATGGCGCCATACGCGCACAGCGACTGAAAAATGGAACGCTCGCGCTCGCCATAGGCATTGTGCTGTGCCGACTGGATCGTCATCACGCCGAGCAGGCGCTCGCCAATCATCAATGGCGAATAGAGCAGGCTGCGCGTGGCCAGCGTGCCGGGGATCAGGCCATCGATCTCCTCGGGCTGCAGATGAAAAACCAGCTCCTTCTTCTCGCGCGCGCAGCGCGCAAAGCGCGAGCTTGGGCTGTCCAGCGCAATGCTGCGCACCGGCAGATCGGCACCGGCCTCGCGGCCAAAGGCGGTAGTCAACACGCCACGCTCGCGGTCTATCAGGTAGACCGCAAAGCTGGTGGCGTCCAGCAATTCGTGCACATGGCGGTGCAGGGCTTCAAAGACGGCCTGCGCATCCAGGCTGGCGGTGACGGCGCGGCCGATGGTGCCCAGCACCTCCAGCGTGGCGGCGGTCTCGCGCAGCGAGTTGGCCAGTTGCCGGTGGTGCTCGGTCTCGGCCTGCGCGCGCTGCACCTGGCTGTGGATTTGCACGGCCAGTGCGCGCCGCTGTGTTTGCTCGGCGTGCACTGTCTCGCGCGCGGTGGCCGCGCGCTGGCTGGTCTCGAACGCGGAGCGGTAGTCGCCACTTTCGGCATAGGCCTGGGCCAACTGGTTGAGCAAGTCGGACGAGGGTGCGTAGCCGTCCATGGACGCGGCCACGTCGATGGCGCACTGCAGATAGTGCAAGGCCGCCGTGGGTGCGGTCATGCCGAGCGGGGGTGGCAGTTTGTGCTGCTGGTGGATCTGGGCAAACACGCGCAAGACATGCACCTGCGGCTCGGCGCTGCCGACCTCGCGCGCCAACGCCAGTGCGGCGCTGGCCATGGCATGCGCCTCGTCCACCCTGTGCAGTTGGCACAGCGCACTGGCCTGGCCGCGCCAGGCGTGGATGATCTGGTCGGGTTCCTGGTGCGATGTGACGCGCACCTCCAGCGCGGCAAACGACGCCAGCGCGGCCTCGGGGTTGCCCAGATCCAGTTCCAGATCACCCAGCGAACCCAGCACCAACTCATACACCCGCGAGCTTGGCAAGGCACCGGCCACGGCCAAGGCCTCTTGCAGGTAGCGGCGGGCATCCGCGTAGCGCGCCATCAGGCGCATCACGTTGCCGGCCTGCATCAGGGTCACGCCCAGCGTGGCCGGCCAATGGGTGCCATGGGCCATCTCCAGCGCACGCTCGCTCCACTGCAGCGCGTCGTCCAGATCACCCAGTTTGGCAAAGGCTTCCACCGCATTGGCCAGCACCACCATGGCCTGGCGCGTCTGGCCGCTGGCGACGGCGTCATGGTAGGCCTCCATGTACTGCTGGATGGCGGTGGCAGGGTCGTCGGTCAAGCCGGCCACATTGGCCTGGGCCGTGGCCACCCAGGTGGCGACCATGGTGGGGCGTTGCACACCGGGGGCAAAGGCTTGGACCAGCCCGGCCGCGGCGGCAATCGGATCGCGAAACGCGTCATAGGCCAGGTGCCGGGCCGTGCAGGCCTCGAGCCGCTGCTGGTCTCCCACACGGCGAAAGTGCTGGCAGGCCTGGTCCAGGTGGTGCGTGGTCAGGTCGATGAGGCCGCGGTCCAGTGCCAGTGATGCCGCCGTCCAGCAGGCGTCACCCATGCCGACCGCATCGTCGCGATCGGCAAAGGTCTTGGCGGCGGATTGCACCAGGCGGTCGGCTTCATCCAGCTCGGCAAACAGCAGCTTCACCTCGGCACGCAGCAGCAGCAAGCGGGCCGCGTGGTGGCGTCGCTGATCCTCCGCTATATCGACGCGGCGCAGCAGCGTGTCGGCCTCGTCTGCCAGCGCCAGTGCCCGTGCATGGTCAAGCTGGCGCAGGTACCAGGCCAACGCCACCAGGGGGGCCAGCCGGGGCACACCTTGCAAGGACTCCAGGTTGCGTTCGAGCGAGGGCAAGTCTTCGCCCAGCGCATACAACGCAACTTCGGATTCCAAAGTGGAGTGCATGGCCTATGGTAGTGATTTTCTGGGCTCGGCGGGGGGATGGTTCTCGGCGATCACGTAGCGGTTCTTGCCAGCCTTTTTGGCGCCATACATCGCGGCGTCGGCCGCCGCCATCAGACCCAGGCGGGCGGTGCCGTTGTCGGGGTAGCGGGCGATGCCAATGCTCGCGCCCACCTGCACCACCAGGCCATTGGTCAGGGTAACGGGTTCGCTAACCAGTGCCAGCAAATCGTTGGCCAGTTCCTCCAGCGCGGTGGTGGCAGTGCCGCTATTGGCAACTATCACGACGAACTCGTCGCCGCCATGGCGGGCCACCAGATCCGACGAGCGCCGTATGCGCGCTTGCATGCGGCCGGCCACGGCCCTGAGCACCCAGTCACCCGCCGCATGTCCATGTGCATCGTTGACCTCCTTGAAGCCGTCCAGGTCGATCAGCATCACGCCCACGACCTGGCCATCCTCGGTGGCATGGCGCAGGGTGCGGTCCAGAAAGATCTCCATCGCGCGGCGATTGCGCAGCCCGGTCAGCGCGTCGTGCTCTGCCTGGCGCAGGGCGCGTTCTTCCGCGGCCTTGCGCTCGGTGACGTCGTAGAGCACGCCTTCAATCAATTCGATCTGGTGGTTGGAACCCAGCACCACCGACATAATGCAGTGCACCCAACGCTCGCTGCCGTCGCTGGTGCGCAGTAGGCAATCGCAGGAGGCCGAGCGGTGGTTGGCCGAGGCCTCGGCGATCAAGGCCCACACCGCGCGGGGATCGGCAAAAATCGTTTCGATGAAGCGCTGGTTTTGCGCATCAGCCAGCACGTCAGTGCGCACGCCAACAATGCGCGACAACAACGCCGGATTGCTGTTGATGAGTTGCCCGTGCTGGTTGAGCACCATGATGCCGACGTTGGTGGTTTCAAAAATGCGGCGGTAGTGCTCTTCCATTTTTTCGACAACGGCGCGCAGCGCGCGCTCGTCGTCCAGCGTGCGCTCGGTGGTGGCCAGCAGGTTATTGCTGCTGCGTACCAGGGAGCCAATCTCATCATCGGCATGGCCGCCCGGCGCTTGCAGGCGTGTGCCACTGCCGGGGACGGCCGCCTCCACCATGCGCGCCACCGCGTCGAGCGGGCGTGCCACGACGAAATCAAACAGGACAATCAGCAACAGGGCGGAAATGGCAATCTGCAAGACCAGCACCATGGCCTGCCAGCGCGCCGCGGCAAGGGCCCGCGCGTGAATGTAGTCCACGTCTTGCTCTATTGCCAAGCGCCCTATGCTCTCTTCCGCCATCACCGGTGAAGGCAGTGGGTAGTAGGAGACGGCTTCGGAGCGAGCCGTGCTACCGGCCGCGCGGCGGCCACTGAACACCGTGGCCCCAGTCTCGGTCTCAATACCGGCCGCGGCGACCATGGGGTTGGACAGCAGGCCGTTGACCACGTCGCGGGCGATCTCTTCGTTCTTGACATAGGCCGCCACCGCCGCCGATGTCTGGACAGTGAGCGCCAACTGAAATTGCAAGGCTTGGGCCTCGGCGTGCTGACGCTGAAACTCATTCCAAAACATGGCCGCCCCGGCAACCAGCGCGAACAACAGCGACCCCAGCGTGACGCGCAAGGCCAGCTTGTGCTTGAGGTGGGTGGTGCGCAAGGGGTCGGTGGTGTTGGTAGTCATGGCATGAGCGGCCTGGGTTTACTCGCGCAGCACCAACACGGTCTTGACCCTGGGGTCGACCATGGCGGTGGAGTTGACATAGCCGATGGCCGCCGGATTGCGGCGCACGAAGTCCAGCACGGCGGCATCGCCGTCTATGCTGCGTGGTGGCTGCACCTGACCGGTGAACTGCAGGCGCGACCAGTACGCGGTGACCTGGCCTATGGACATGCCGCTGACATCCTTAAAGAAACGTCCGCGCAAGGGGTCATCGCGCCCCTGGTCGACGACCACGGCGTATTGACCGGTATCGAAGGTGCGCACGCGTCCCAGATACAGCTCGGCGGTTTGTCGCACGGTCAGGCTCTGCACCGGGTTGTCGGCGTGGACGATGACGGCAATGTCGGCCTGCGCACCACCGGCCCATAGCAGCATGGCCAGCGCAACGCGCGGCCCGAGACGTTGCGGCGGGTCGAACACGGGCGGTCGTGGTGCGCGGCGCATGGTCAGAACGTCCGGTCGTAGGAGATGCGCCACACCCGGGCGTCGCCCGAGTAGACAGGGCCTGGCTCCCAGTAGTAGTCCAACTGGGTCTTGATGGCGCTGCGCGGCGACAGCTCGTACTTCAGCATCAATGCGCTGTGACGGTAGTCGTTATCGGGCAGCAGCGCGGTGTCGCTGCTGAGCTCCTGGTACTGCGAATAATTGGCAAAGCCCGTCCACTTGCCGCTGCGGTAGCCCACACCAATGGAGGCGGCCGGCACGGTGATCGTCACACCGGCCAGCGGACCGGTCTGGTTGCGCCGGATGTTGGTGGCGATCTCGGACAGCACGAACCAGTTGTTGTGCTCGTAGTTGGCCGCCAATCCATAGGCCTGCATCTGCTCGCTGTAGTCGTTGCCCGGATCATCCTTGTCGGTGAATGCAGTGTCGGCCTGCATGGCAACGGCGCGCAGCGTCCAACCACCTTTGCTGAGCTCCACGTCGGCGCCCAGCAAATTGTCCCAGCGCACGTCAGTATGGTTTTGGCCATAGGCCCGCATATAGCGGCTGTCCTTGACTTGCTCGCTGCCGGCAAAGACGCTGGTGTTGAGGTACACATCACCCAGCGCGCTGCGGTTGCGCAGGCTCACGCCGTTGTAGTTGGTGGCGTCCCAGCCATAGAGCTCGGGCGGCAAACCCACCCAGGGGTAGACCATGCCCACATCCTGGAAGTCCGAATAAAAATACTGCGGGATGCGCTTGCGCCCGACTTGCAGGTCCCAGGTCGGGCTCAGGACAAAGGTGGCATAGGCCCACTGCAACTGCGCGTTGGCGTCAAGGGGGCGGGCCGTGACTTGTGCCGTCAGGCTGAATCTATCGGTCACGGTGGCAGTAGCCTGCAGGCCGACGCGGCTTTCGGCAGCCAGCGAGAACGACCCGTCATAGGTGCCAAAGTTCGCATAGTCGGCGATGTAGCAGGGGCAGTTCACGTCGGGGTTGTCGGGCATGGGGCCGTGCAGGGAGCCACTGAGCACGCGCCCACCGACGACGGAGAGAAAGCCACTGAACTGCACGTCGGGTGCCGCATGGGCAACAGAAAGACCCAGCGCGGCGACTGTGGCACACAAGGTAAATAGGTTGCGGTAAGGCATCGTGGGACTTCCAACGTCTGCACTCTATCCCAGTCACGAATCCGAGTCCATGTTTTGCTGCGTGCCGTGAGATACCAGTGGGCGGGCGCGCCCGTTCCCACAACCGCGTCAAAGCCCGTGCATTCGTTGGAAAACCCTGATTGTTTCTGACGCTACCCAGCGATACGATGCTTGTATCGCCCTCACAAGGGGCGACTTCCCCCCGTAACTACACAATGGATTGGACCGCAATGAGATTCAACAAGATGCATATGGCAGCTATGGTTGGCCTACTATGGGCCCATGCGGCAATAGCTGGCCCCACGAATAGCCACGCGAGTGTTCGCGCCGCGGAAGCGCTCCTGAAAAGCCAGGGTGCCAGCGTGAACGCCGCCGCCGAAGACGGATTCACCGCCAGCGACGCCATCGTCGACGGCAACGGGGATCAGCACGTTCGCTTTGACCGCAGCCACCGGGGTTTGCCCGTCATTGGCGGCGATTTTGTATTGCACATGGACAGCCACGGCGCCTTCAAAGGTGCCTCGCTGACGCAACGCGTCAAACTCAATGTGGATACCGTAGCGCGGGTGTCGGAAGACAGCGCTATTCAATATGCACGCGGTCTGTTTTCGGGTACCGTGCAAAACGCACCCACTGCGCGCCTGGTGGTTTACGCGCGTACCGATCAAGCGCGTTTGGCGTATGAGGTCCTCGTCACCGGGGAACTGGCCGACGGCAGCCCGAGTGAGATGCATTATTTTGTGGATGCCAATACCTCACAAATTCTGGACAAATGGGAAGGAATTGAAACCGCCGCCACAACAGGCATCGGCAACAGCCTGACCGAAGGCGTCGTGTCCCTGACCACGGACAGCCAGACCTCCGGTTATGCGATGCGCGATCCCAGCCGCGGCAACCACTATGTCAACGCCATGTCCAACCGCACCAACGGCAATGGTTCCTTGTTGACAGACGCGGACAACACCTGGGGTGACTCGACCACGGCGAATACACAGACGGTTGCCGTGGATGCGCTGTACGGCCAGAACAGGACCTGGGACTTCTACAAGAACGTCCTGGGTCGCAACGGGATCGATGGCGCTGGCAAGGCCGGCTATTCCCGCGTGCACTACGGTCGCAAATATGTGAACGCGTTCTGGAGCGACTCCTGCTTCTGCATGACCTATGGCGATGGCGATGGCACCACCTACCTGCCCTTGGTGGCTTTGGACGTAGCCGGCCACGAAATGACCCACGGGGTGACGGCCAGTACGGCCAAGCTGGTCTACTCCGGCGAGTCCGGTGGTCTCAATGAGGCCATGTCGGACATCATGGGTACGGCCATTGAGTATTACGCCAACAATGCCAACAGCAAGCCCAACTATCTGATTGGCGAGCGCATCTTCAAGGCGAGCTACACCAATCCCGATGCGACCAAGGCTTTGCGTTATATGTTCAAGCCCAGCCTGGATGCCAGTTCCCCGGATTGCTATGTCAGCACCATCGGCAGCCTGAATGTGCACTACTCCTCGGGTGTAGCCAATCACTTCTTCTACCTGATGAACGAAGGTGCCGTCGTACCGAGCAATTTCACGGCCACGGTGACACCGTCATCGCTCGTGTGCAATGGCAACACGGCGTTAACAGGTATTGGCCGTGACAAGGGAGCGAAGATCATGTACCGCGCGCTGTCGGTGTACATGACATCGAACACCAACTACGCGGGTGCCCGGGTGGCCAGCCTGAACGCAGCTTCAGATTTGTACGGCGCTGCGTCGGCAGAGTACAACACGGTGGCATCGGCCTGGAGTGCCGTGGGCGTGAACTGATCGTCGGCCAATAACCCTGGCCTGCGCCTAGGCGAACAGGCCGTGCAAGTACCAGCGGGCCTGGTCCTGTGTGGCCACCCCGGGCCCATCGGCCCTGGTGTGTGCCCCCAGGCGCTCGCGGTACACCCACACCAGGCCCGCGGCCGCGCTGCGGGCCACGTAGTAGTCGCGCAGCGCGCAGGGAGCATCGCCGTCGAGCCAGCCGGCCTCCAGGCGCTGCGGCCCGCTCAGCAGGGTCAAGGGGCCGCCCTCGTATTGCGGCAGGCCAAGGTGCGTGGTCAGGCGCAGCGGCGTGGCCAACAGCCAGCTTGGGTAGAGTGCCATTCTCTCCAGATTTTCCAAGCTATTCTGGCCGGTAGCCCTCGTGGAATATGCATCATGCGCTCCTGATTGCATAGCAAACTCAAAAACCTTACCTCCACCGACCGGGGGCGCGGCCAGCGCGGCATGCCAGCATTGCATACGCTCGGGCCGGTGGTCGGCGTACAGCGTGGCCCGGCGCACCTGCTGCGGCCCCAGGCGCGCGCTCAGGCGCTCCAGCAACTGGTGCAAGCTGTCGCCGTGGCGCACGTCATCGGGCAACAGGCTGATGCTCTCGCCCGCCAGCGGCTGGGTCTGCAGGGAGCGCAGCCGCAGGTGCAGCACCGGCGCGGGC
>Ga0066464_1000500_pt1 | contig 15380 bp, 13 predicted proteins | sample LakWasMe94_HOW11_2_FD_59583 | JGI IMG/M metagenome (GOLD analysis project Ga0066464, IMG submission 59583) | Freshwater sediment methanotrophic microbial communities from Lake Washington under simulated oxygen tension - Sediment Metagenome 94_HOW11 | ecosystem: Environmental > Aquatic >...
CCAGGAAGTCATGGGCGAGTTGACCGGCACCCCCCTGGAAAAAAGCCTCGAAGCCCTGAAAAAACAGTGCGTACTACTGGATAAACAGGCCGCGGACGGTCGCCACTGGCTGAACAATGCCCGCGAACTGTCCGATGTCGCCGCCGCCATGGCCCGCGAACGTTATCAACTGGACTTCTGCGACCCGCGTTCGGAAACGCCGGGTGGCGCGGTGATCAACCGGGATTTCGAAGTGCTGGTCTACACCTGGACCGCCCGCCTGAAAAGCTTCGATCACCAGCTCGACGCATTGGAAGTCGAATACTCCGTACATGCGTAGCGGCCGAAGGTAGGCACGCAAACCCTGTAGCCGCTGCCGAGCCTGCGAGGCTGCGCCCGGTTGCGGAGCAACCGCAAAACCTGAATCCGCTATCTACCTGGAAAAACGCGTCGTCTGGCCTACGACTGCTGCGCAATCGATCGCAGGCTGCACCAGCGGCTACAGGGTACTTTTTACCTTCGCCTGTTCACCACTTTTCACATGGAAAGGTTGGGCCGCCTGGCCTGGCCGGTGCTAATCTTCGGCAGTTTTACGCACAGTCGAGCCACAACCCGTGCCGGGTTCAGGGAAGACGACCACACATTCAACAACGGATCGATCGGGTCAAATAATGAATAAATCAGCAGGCGTACTGTTAGGAATCGTCGTCGCAGTGGGCGCTATCAGCGCCGGCGGCGCCTGGTATACCGGGACCAAGCTGGAAGGGGTGCTGCAAACCTCTATTGCCGACGCCAACAAGGAACTCCAGGCAGCCATGGTCGGTTCCAATGGTACCGCCAGCCTGGAGCTGGTCTCGCTGGAGCGCAATCTGTTCAGCAGCACCGCGCGCTACCGCCTCAAGGGCCAGGGCGAGATGTTCGGCGACAGCGCCGAGGGCGTCGAACTGGTGTTCGTCGACCGCATCGAACACGGCCCGCTGCCGTTCTCGCGCCTGATGACCCTGAAATGGCTGCCGGTCATGGCCACCAGTCACTACGAGCTGGAAAAGAACACCCTGACCGAGAAATGGTTCGCCGCCACCAAGGATGTTTCCCCGCTCAAGGGCGTGGTCAACCTGGGTTACGACCGCTCCGCCACCGGCAACCTGGAGTTGCTGCCGCTGGAGACGGCCCTGGATGACAAGTCGACCCTCAAGTTCTCCGGCCTGAAGCTGGACCTGTCGACCAGCGCCGAAGCGCAGAAGGTCAAGGCCGAAGGCTACATGGACAGCCTCAAGCTCAACAGCGTCGCCGAAGACCAGACTCCGGTGCAGGTCGAGCTCAACGGCCTGACCCTGGCCAGCAACCTGACCAAGAGCAACTATGGCTTCTACGTCGGCGACAACACCCTGGAGCTGACCAGCACCAAGGCCACGTTCGGCGAGAAACAGTCGGTGCTCAGCTTCAAGAATTCGCAGATCAAGAGCGCCACCGACGAGAAGGGCGCCCACCTGGCCGGCCGTGCCGACTACAAGATCAGCGAAGTCGCCCTCAACGGCAAAACCGTCGGTTCGGTGCAAATGGCCTGGAGCATGAAGAACCTCGACATCGCCTCCGGCATGTCGCTGATGCAGGTCTACCAGAACAAGCTGCAACCTTACGAAGATGCCGTCGCCGCAGCCGAAGCCGCCGGGGAGCCCGCGCCCGAGCTGAACCTGAGCGAGGCCGAGCAGGCCCAGGTCAAGGCTGACCTGGACAAGCTGCTGGCTGCCCAGCCGCACATCGCCCTGGAAAACCTCTCGTTCAAGACTGCCAACGGCGAAAGCCGCCTGAGCCTGGTGGTGGACCTGAACAAGCCGCAATCCATGGATCTGCCGCCGGCCGAACTGAGCAAGCAACTGCTCACCCAGCTGGACCTGAACCTGCTGCTGTCCAAGCCGATGATCGCCGACGTGGCGGCGTTGCAGGCGCAACTGGACGGTGTGATCGACGCCAAGGCGATCGCCGACCAGGGCAGCATGGCCGCCGACATGGTCAGCGGCATGGCGCTGGGTACCCAGTTGGCCAAGCTGGAAGGCAACGACATCGTTTCCAAGGTGCGCTATGCCAACAACGAAGTGGACTTCAACGGCCAGAAAATGACGCCTGAGCAGTTCGTCGGTTTTGTCATGAGCAAACTGGGCCCGGTCACCATCCAGTAAGCCTCGAAATCCCCTTCGCGGGGTTTTCAGCCAGAAACGCCCGGCCTCCGTAGCACGGATCTGCCGGGCGTTTTTTTGCCTGCATCCGACTGCAGAATCCCCGCCCAGAGCCTCCTTGAGCATGGCTACAGGCCACGTCGTTCGTGGATTCGGGCAAAAAACGAATCTGAAGAAATATTGCATTTGCGCATCTGCATCAGCCTTGCGTGGAAGACTCCGCCCCAATCTGGCCGAGTCATCTGATTCGGCTTCCTGGCACGTATCAGGCGGGGGGACACAAGACCCCGGCTAGCCATGTAAGGATGCTGAAGAAAATGCCGCCCATTGTTCACCCTGTTCGCCTGTATGGTTTGCGACCGCTGCTGCGCCTGGCGTTATGCAGCCAATTGCTGTGGCCGACCCTGGCCCTCGCCGACCCGGCGTACGACCGCCTGATTCTCGACGCCCGCGCCGGCAGCTATGCGCCGGCCCTGACCCATTTGCGCCAAGTGCCGGCCGACCGCCTGAGCACCGGGCTGGTCAGCGACCACCTGCAGATCGCCAGCTGGGCCGGCCTCGACAGCGAGGTGGTGAATGTCTATGAAACCCAGGCCCGTGGCCGGGTGCTGCCGATCCAGGCGCTGACCGCCACCGCCCGTGCCTACCGCAATCTGCAGCGCTGGGACTCGGCGATCCAGGTGTACCGCCTGGCCCTCGAACGCGACCCACGCAACCCCGACCTGCAACTGGGCCTGGCCTTGACCCAGGCCGACGCCGGCAAGCCTGAGGAAGCCGTGCGCCGTGCCCGCGAACTGGTGGCGGCCAAGCCTGACGATGCCACCCGCCGCCTGGCCCTGGGCTATGCCTTGACCCGCGCCGGTTCGCCGTATGACGCGCTGTTCGAGTTCGACCAGGCGTTCATCCGCGCCGGCACCCGGCCGGAAGTCGCCCGCGAATACGTGTTCGCCCTGCAACGGGCACGCCTGCCGGAACCGGCCCTGCGCCTGGCGCGCCAGCGCCCGGGGCTGATCGACCCGGTGATTGAGCGCCGTCTGCAGGGCGACCTGGCCGCCGAGCGCGTGCGCCTGGCCGAACTGGCCAGCCGCAGCGAGAAAGAGCGTTATGTCATCGCCGACCGCGCCCTGGCCGATTACGACCAGCTGCTCGCCACCTGGACCCCGGACCCGGCGGCCAAGGACGACGTGACCCGCTGGCGCATCGATCGCATGGGCGCGCTCAAGGCCCGGGCGCGCACCGCCCAGGTGATCGACGAATACCACAAGCTGACCGCCGAAGACGTGGCCATCCCCACCTACGCCCGGCGTTGGGTGGCGGCCTCCTACCTGGACCAGCGCCAGCCGGAGATCGCCAGCGACCTCTATCGCCAGGTGCTGGCGGCGCCGGATGCCGATGTCAGCGACCGCGTCGAAGACAGCACCGCGCTGTACTACGCCTTGCTGGAAAGCGACCGCCCGCAGGAGGCGCAACAGGTCGCCGACGACCTGGCCAAGAACCAGAAACCGCGGGTCGAGCTCAAGGGCCTGCCGGTGGGCAACCCCAACGATGAATGGATGGACGCCCAGCAGCTCGCCGCGCAGTCCGGCACCTACAGCGCCGATCTGCCGGGCAGCGAGCAGCGCCTGGCCAGCCTGGTGGACCAGGCGCCGGGCAATATCGGCCTGCGCGTGGCCCAGGCCAACCTGTACCAGGCCCGGGACTGGCCGCGCCGCGCCGAGGGCCTGCTCAAGGAAACCGAGAGCATGGCGCCGCGCGATGTCGGCCTCGAGGTTGCCCAGGGCCACACCGCCCAGGACCTGCAGGAATGGCGTCAGCTCGATGCCCTGACCGACGATGTGGTGCAGCGTTATCCCGACAACCGCCAGGTGCAGCGCCTGGCCCGCCAGCGCGAAGTGCACGACATGGCCGAGCTGCGGGTCGAGACCTATGGCGGCAAGAGCTACGGCGGCGGCAACAGCGGCGCCGGCGCGGTCTCCGGCAGCAAGGATTTCGGGATCGAGACGGTGCTCTACAGCCCGCCGATCGATGAAGACTGGCGGCTGTTCGGCGGCCTCGGCTATGCCACCGGCGACTTCCAGGAAGGCACCGGGCACCACCGCTGGCAGCGTATCGGCGTGGAACGCCGGACCCGCGACATGACCCTGGAAGCGGAAGTCTCCAACCACTCCTACGGCTTCGACGACAAGCAGGGCGCGCGGCTGTCCCTGGCCCGCGACATCGACGATCACTGGCAGTACGGCGGCAGCCTGGAATACCTCTCGGCCAATACCCCGCTGCGGGCGCTCAACAGCAACATCTACGCCAATGGCGGCAGCGCGTTCCTGCGCTGGCGGGCCAACGAGAGCCGTGAATGGCGGCTGGCCCTGAGCCCCTCGCACTTCAGCGATGGCAACAACCGTCTCGAGGCCCTGCTCACCGGTCGCGAGGGCGTCTACGCCACGCCGCACGTGCAGGTCGACCTGGGCCTGGAGGTCGGCGCCAGCCGCAATACCAAGGAAGACACGCCCTACTTCAACCCCAGGTCGGACTTCACGGTCCTGCCGACGGTGAACGTCAACCACGTGCTCTATCACCGCTACGAAACCTCCTGGAGCCAGCAGTTCCAGGTGGGCGCCGGTACCTACAGCCAGCGCGATTACTCCACCGGGGCGATCGGCCTGCTCAGCTATGGCCAGCGCGTGACCTGGAACGACGTGTTCGAAGCCGGCGCCGCCCTGAGCGTGCTCAACCGGCCTTACGACGGCGACCGGGAAACCGACCTGCGCCTGCTCCTCGACCTTACCTATCGCTTCTAGAAGAGTCCGAAGATGCCTCCGATGACCCGTTGCATCCTCCTGCTGGGAGCCCTGATTCTCAGCGCCTGCGCCCAGCCCGCCGCGGATTTCCTGCCGCCGGCGCAGCGCCCTGTGCCCGCCAACGAAACCCCGTGGCCGAAAAACCACGTGCTGGGCATTGCCTACCACGACGTCGAAGACCGCGACCCCGACCAGGCGGTGGTGGCCGTGCGCACCGAACGCCTGATCGAGCAGCTGGCCTGGCTGCGCGAGAACGGCTACCAGCCAGTCACCGTGGACCAGATCATGGCGGCACGCAAAGGCGGCCCCGAGCTGCCGGCCAAGGCCGTGCTGCTGAGCTTCGACGACGGTTATGCGAGCTTCTACACCCGCGTGCTGCCGGTGCTGCGCAGCTACAACTGGCACGCCCTGCTGGCGCCGGTGGGGGCGTGGGTCGACACCCCGCTGAACCAGCCGGTGGACTTTGCCGGCACCCCGCGCCAGCGCTCGGACTTCCTGACTTGGGAGCAGGTTAGCGAGATCTCCCGTTCCGGCCTGGTGGAAATCGCCGCCCACACCGATGCCAACCACAAAGGCGTGCTGGCCAACCCCCAGGGCAACCTGCAACCGGCCGCCGCCACCCGCCGCTATGACGCCAGCAGCGGACGCTATGAAAGCGAGGCCGAGTTCGAGGCGCGCCTGCGCAGCGACGTGGCGGCGATCTCGAAAAAGATCCGCGCCGCCACCGGCTATAACCCGCGCGTCTGGGTCTGGCCGTACGGCGCCGCCGATGGCACCGCGCTGCGGGTGGTGGGCGAGCAGGGCTACGACATGGCCCTGACCCTCGACGACGGCCTCGATACCCTCGACAACCTGATGAGCAGCCCGCGGTTCCTGGTGTCCTCGGACCCGGACGGCATCCACTTCTCCAACAGCATCGTCGGCGTCGAAGCCAGCAACCCGATGCGCGTGGCCCATGTCGACCTGGACAACGTCTACGACCCGGACCCGCAGCAGCAGGAAATCAACCTCGGCAAGCTGGTCCAGCGCATGGCCGACCTGGGTGTGAATACGGTGTTCCTGCAAGCCTTCGCCGACCCCAAGGGCGATGGCCTGGTGCACTCGCTGTACTTCGCCAACCGCCACCTGCCGGTGCGCGCGGATATCTTCGACCGGGTTGCCTGGCAACTGCGCACCCGGGCCAACGTCAAGGTGTTCGCCTGGATGCCGGTGCTGAGTTTCGCCCTCGACCCGAGCCTGCCGCGCGTGACCCGCTGGGACCCGGAAACCGGCCAGGTCGCGGTCGACCCGGACCAGTACCGGCGCCTGTCGCCGTTCGACCCGAAGGTGCGGCGCATCATCGGTGAGATCTACGAAGACGTGGCGCGCCTGACCTCGGTGGACGGCATCCTCTACCACGACGACGCGGTGCTCTCCGACTTCGAAGACGCCAGCCCCGAAGCGCTGCGCACCTACGCCGCCAACGGCCTGCCCGGTTCGATCGCCGCCTTGCGCGCCGATCCGGCGACCCTGCAGCGCTGGACCCGCTTCAAGAGCCGCTACCTGATCGACTTCACCCATGAGCTGACCGCCAAGGTCAAGGCGATCCGTGGGCCGCAGGTGCTGACCGCGCGCAACCTGTTCGCCGAGCCGATGCTCAACCCGCCGAGCGAAGCCTGGTTCGCCCAGAACCTCGACGACTTCCTCGCCAACTACGACTGGACCGCGCCGATGGCCATGCCGTTGATGGAGGGCCAGCAGCGCAAGGCTTCCGGCGCCTGGCTGGAGCAACTGGTGGCCACGGTCAAGGCACGCCCCGGCGCGCTCAACCGTACCGTCTTCGAACTGCAGGCCCGGGACTGGGCGCAAAAACCGGCGAGCGATATCGACGCCGCGCAGATGGCCGACTGGATGGGCCGACTCAAGCGCCAGGGCGCGAGCAGTTTCGGCTACTACCCGGATAACTTTCTCGAGAACTCGCCGGACCTGAAGACCATCCGTCCCGCGCTCTCCACCAAGTGGAACCCTTAAATCATGTTGGATCGACTGCTAGCCCTGCTCGTTCTGGCGATTGTCCTCGGTGTGCCGCTGGGCCTGATCTTCCTGGTGACCGGCCAGTTCCTGATGGACTTCGTGTTCTTCTACCCGCTGTTCATGTCCGGCCTGTGGATCGCCGGCGGCCTGTACTTCTGGCTGCACTGGGAACGCCACTGGCCCTGGAAGGACGACACCCTGCCGCCGGCGCTGGCGGGCGAGCCGCTGATCAGCATCCTGATCCCTTGCTACAACGAGGGCGACAACGCGGCGGATACCATCCACGCGGCGCTGGCCCAGCACTACCCGAACATCGAAGTCATCGCGATCAACGACGGCTCCAAGGACAACACCGCGCAAGTGCTGGACGCCCTGGCGCTGGAGGATCCGCGGCTGCGGGTGGTGCACCTGGCCCAAAACCAGGGCAAGGCCGTGGCCCTGCGCATGGGCGCCGTGGCGGCGCGCAGCGAATACCTGGTGTGCATCGACGGTGACGCGCTGCTGGCGCCGAACACCGCGGCCTATCTGGTGGCGCCGCTGCTGGAGAATGCGCGCCTGGGCGCGGTGACCGGCAACCCGCGGATCCGTACCCGCTCGACCCTGGTGGGCCGGGTCCAGGTGGGCGAGTTCTCCTCGATCATCGGCCTGATCAAGCGCACCCAGCGGGTGTTCGGGCGGATCTTCACGGTCTCCGGGGTGATTGTCGCCTTCCGCCGCTCGGCCCTGCACCGGGTCGGCTACTGGAGCCCGGACATGATCACCGAAGACATCGACATCAGCTGGAAGCTGCAACTCGATCACTGGAGCATCTTCTACGAACCACGGGCGCTGTGCTGGATCCTCATGCCGGAAACCCTGCACGGCCTGTGGAAGCAGCGCCTGCGCTGGGCCCAGGGCGGCGCCGAGGTGCTGTTCAAAAATATCCGCGGGATCTGGCAATGGCGCCACCGCTACCTGTGGCCGCTGTTGTTCGAGTACTGCCTGTCCACCGGCTGGGCCTTCACCTTCCTGCTGTCGGTGATCTTCTGGGGGGTCGGCAAGTTCATCGTCATGCCCGAAGCCATCGCCGTCGACCGCCTGATGCCGCCGGCCTTTACCGGGCTGGTGCTGGCGATGGTCTGCCTGCTGCAGTTCGTGGTCAGCATCCTGATCGATCGCCGGTACGAAAAGGGCTTGGGCAAGACCATGTTCTGGGTGGTCTGGTACCCCCTGGTGTTCTGGCTCGTCAGCCTGTTCACTACCCTTGTCAGTTTCCCCAAGGTGCTGTTCAGCCAACACCAGAAGCGTGCGCGCTGGGTCAGCCCCGACCGTGGCATCAAGCCCATAGATGATGAAGAGGAGGCTCGCTGATGAAAATCATCAGAACCCGTCAACGCCCAGTGCTGGTGCTCGTCGATGCGGCGTTCACCGTGCTGGCCTGGATCGGCCTGCTGTACCTGCTGGCGCGTGGCCTGTGGCCGCTGATCGACACCCACGACGGCCCGCGTATCGAGGTCGGCGTGCTAGAGGCGCTCGGCACCTTGCAGATCTACCTGTGGGTGGCCTTGCTCAACGCCGCCGTGCTGATCCTCTGGGCGCGTTACCAGCAGCGCAAGAGCAAGGGGTTTGCCCGGCGCCGCCTGCCGTCGCCGGCGGTGGACGACCGGCGCCTGAGCGAAAGTTTCAAGCTCAGCGCCGCCAACTTTGCGCGCATGCGCCAGCCCGGGACCATGACGGTGCACAACGACGAGGAGGGCGGCATCAGCCTTGTCACCACCGGCTTCTTCCATCTCAACGCCGAACGCCCGCCGCATGCGTCGTTGCTGGCGGATTCCGTGGAACGCTGATTCAGTTGCTGATTGAAGGTGGCGGGTCAGGGCGGCCGGGTAAAAATCCCGGCGGTCGTCGAAAAAAGCCCCGGAGCTGAAAAAATCCGGGGTTTTTTCGTTTACAAGCGGCCGCGGCTCAAGCTCAATCAGCCTCCAAGCTCCAAGCTCCAAGCTCCAAGCTCCAAGCTCCAAGCTCCAAGCGCAACGTTTCGTCGCGCAGCTATAGTCTCCAGGCTTCGATGAACCCATTCGCAGAAGGTGCTCGCGTATGTCCCGTTTTGCCTCTCTCAATACCTGGCTGGCCGCCAGCGCCGTCCTGCTGTGCCTGCAGTTGCCGGCCCAGGCCCAGGAGCGTTTCACCCTGAACGTGCCCGGTGTCTCGGACAACCGCCTGTTCACCCCGGCCAGCGCCAGCGATGCCAAGGGCTGCGGCGGGCATAACCTGTCGCCGGCCCTGGCCTGGACCGCCGGCCCCGAAGGCACCCGCAGCTACGCCATCGTGATGCACGACCCGGACGGCGCCAAAGGCCAGGGTATCGATCACTGGGTGCATTACGGGATCAAGCCCACGACCCGGCAGATCGCCGCGGGCGCGGGGGCCAAGGGCACCCTGGAAGGGCTGGGCGGCACCAACAGCAAAGGCACCACCACCTACGTCGGTCCTTGCCCGCCGGTGGGTGACAGCGCGCACCACTACATCATCCAGATCTACGCCCTGGAGCTGGCGCCCGATGCCTTGCCGGCCGGCCTGACCCGCGCCGAGCTGCTGGAAAAGATCAACGGTCACGTACTGCGTAACAGCAGCGTGGTGCGGCGCTACCTGCGCTAAGGGAAAATTTTTTCCGGGGGCTTAACCCGAATCGCCGAGGGGCTTCGTCTGAAGGGGGGAATGGATCAATTTCCCCCGAGGTCAGCCCCCATGTTCCTTCCTCCGTACTACCTTCGCCCCGCCGTTCAGGGTTGCGCCGCCGGGTTGCTGTTGGCCATGGCCGGTTGCGGCCCGTCCGCGCCGGATACCCGGGGCGGCGCCTTGCCCGTCCAGGCAGCGGTGGAGCCGCAGGCCGCCGTGCCCTCGCCGAGCGAGGCCCAGCGCGCCGATGTGATCCTGGCCGGATACAACAACGCCAAGGCGCTCGCCCCGGCGTCCATGCCCACCTCGATGATGACGCGCGAATCGCTGCCCGGCGGCTATCGCGCCGAGCCGCGGGAGCAGTACCAGAACCTGCCGGACAACCCGATCCAGAGCGTGGCGCAGGCCCCGGTCTCGACCTTCAGCGTCGACGTCGATACCGGTGCCTACGCCAACGTCCGGCGCCTGCTCAACCAGGGCAGCCTGCCGCCGCAAGGCGCGGTACGCCTGGAAGAACTGGTCAATTACTTCCCCTACGATTACGCCCTGCCCGGCGATGGCTCGCCGTTTGGCGTGACCACCGAGATCGCGCCGTCGCCCTGGAACCCCCACACCCGTCTGCTGCGCATCGGCATCAAGGCTTCGGATCGCGCCGTTGCCGAGCTGGCGCCGGCCAACCTGGTGTTCCTGGTGGACGTCTCCGGCTCCATGGATCGCCGCGAGGGCCTGCCGCTGGTGCAAAGCACCCTCAAGCTGCTGGTCGATCAATTGCGCGAGCAGGACCGGGTGTCGCTGGTGGTGTATGCCGGTGAATCGCGGGTGGTGCTGGAGCCCACTTCCGGGCGCGACAAGGCGAAGATTCGCAACGCCATCGAGCAACTGACGGCGGGCGGCTCCACCGCCGGTGCCTCGGGCATCCAGCTGGCGTATCAGATGGCCCGCCAGGGCTTCATCAAGAACGGCATCAACCGCATCCTGCTGGCCACCGACGGTGACTTCAACGTCGGCATCAGCGACTTCGACCGCCTCAAGCAGATGGCCGTCGAGCAGGGTAAAAGCGGGGTGTCCCTGACCACCCTCGGCTTTGGCGTGGACAACTACAACGAACACCTGATGGAGCAACTGGCCGACGCCGGCGATGGCAACTATGCCTACATCGACAACCTGCGCGAGGCGCGCAAGGTCCTGGTGGACCAGCTCGGCTCGACCCTGGCGGTGGTGGCCAAGGACGTGAAACTGCAGGTGGAATTCAACCCGGCCCAGGTCAGCGAATATCGCCTGCTGGGCTATGAGAACCGTGCGCTGAAACGCGAGGACTTCAACAACGACAAGGTCGATGCCGGCGAGATCGGCGCCGGGCATACCGTTACCGCGCTGTATGAAATCGTACCCAAGGGCGAGCAGGGCTGGCTGGAGCCGCTGCGTTATGGCCAGACCCAAGCCAAGACGTCGTCGGAGTCGAACAGCAAGGACGACGAACTGGCCATGCTGCGGGTGCGCTACCAGGCCCCGCAGGGCGGCGGCAGCCGGCTGATCGAGCGGCCGATCCTGGCTTCGCGGCAGCATGGCAAACTCGTCCAGGCCAGCGATGATCTAAGATTTGCCGCAGCCGTGGCGGCGTTCGCCCAGCAGCTCAAGGACGGTCGTTACACCGGCGACTTCGGCCTCAAGGACACCGTGGCCCTGGCCCGTGGCGCCAAGGGCGAAGACCGTTTCGGCCTGCGCGGCGAGTTCGTGCAGCTGGTGGAACTGGCGCAGAGCCTGCAGACTGGCGCTCCGGCGGATCAGCCGGGACGTTCCGGGGAGGCCTTGAGCCGCCGTGAATAACGTCATGACCCACCACCAGAAGGAGTTCAGCACGACCATGCCCGCGGTGAACCGGTCAGGACCCGCCAGCAGCGACGAAACGCTGCTGGCGCGTTATCGCGCGGGTGACAGTGCGGCCTTCGAGGTCCTCTACCAACGCCATCGCCAGGGGTTGTACCGCTTTCTGCTGAGCCTGTGCGACAAGGCCGAGCTGGCCGACGAGGTCTATCAGGACACCTGGCTCAGCCTGATTCGCACCAGCAGCGCGCCACAGGGCCGCGCCAGTTTTCGTACCTGGCTGTACCAGATCGCCCGCAACCGCCTGATCGACCACTGGCGCAAGCACGGCATGCGCAACCCGCTGCACGACAGCTACGACGAGCAGCTGCATGACCTGGCCGATGACGCCAGCGGCCCGGAACAACACCTGAGCCTGAGCCGTGAACGGCGACGCATCGACGCCGCCTTGCAGGACCTGCCCGCCGACCAGCGCGAAGTGTTCCTGCTGCGCGCCCACGGCGAACTGGAATTGCCGCAGATCGCCAGCCTTACCGATACGCCGCTGGAAACGGTGAAAAGCCGCTTCCGTTATGCGCTGAAAAAACTGCGTCGGCTCCTGGCCGAGGAGGTACTGACATGACTGACGCCCGACAGCTTCCGCCCACCGAAGAAGAGCGCATGCTCGAGCACATTCGCCAGCACAGCCACGGCGAACCGCCGGCCAGCCTCGACGCCCTGATCATGGCCACGGCCCGTCGCGAAGCCCCGGCTCCCCGGCCTTCCCTGTGGCAACGCTGGTTCGATCTGTGCCGTCAGCCGCGCTGGCAAGTGGCGTTCGCCGGCCTGTTCGGCGTGACCCTGTTGCTGGGCGTGCTGCAGCGCACTCCAGAGCCTGCGCCCCGCCAGGTGCTGGCCCCGGCGCCCATGGCCAAGGCCGCTGCTCCCCAGCTGGCGCGCCGCCAGGCCGAATCCGCTCCAGCCGGCGCCGCCCCCGCAGAATCGGCCCGTGCCGAATCAAGCCTGGAGGAATCGAACCGCTTCGAACTGGCCGCCACACCGCACGCCCCCGGCGCCTTGTCGGCGCCAGCTCCCGCGGCACCCGTGGCGGGCCTGCCGCTGACCCGGGACACCGAAGCCTTCGCCGCCGAACCTTATGAGTCCCTGGGGCACCTGGCGTCGTTTCCGGGCAAGGAGCAGGTCGAGCGCGACACGCCGGAGTCGATCCTCGACGACGCCCTGCGCGATGTGCTGCACCTGCGCCAGACCGGCCAGGACAAGGTCGCCGACCAGTACATCAGCGCCCTGAAACAGCGCTTCCCCCATGAGGACATCGACGCCCGCCTGCGGGCTTTGCAGCAACCTTGAGGGTAAAACGCGCGCAAGTAATGGCCTGGCACCCGGAAAACGCGCACTATCGAGCCAGTTTCCTGAAAGTGAGAGGCTGGCCATGGCGCCACGCATCGACCGTATCGCTGCACTGCTGAATTGCCCGACCAAGGGCGCGGATATCCGCCAGGCCATCAAGGAGAGTCGCAAGGACTTTCTGCTCGAGGCCGACGAAGAAGATGAAGACCCGCAGCAGGCCCAGCCTGCCGTGGATCAGGATGAATCGACGCAGAAACGGCAGACGCCAGACTGACGCCCGGCGCGTTTATTTGCGGGCGGGCGCGCGTTTCACGTTCTGGCCCTTGGCCTCGATGGCCAGGGCGATCGCCTTGTAGCAGTCGTAGAACAGTTCCTGGTTCTTGAACATGTTTTCCACCAGTTCCATCTTGCCGTCGCTGTGCTGGACGCGGATGAAACGCTGGTTGAATACTTCCACCAGCTCGACGTCCGAGATATTGATCAGGCGAATCTCGCGGATCTTCGAGCTGAAGTTGCTGACCGGGGCGACCAGCTTCTTATCCGTCAGCACCACATAACGATTGCCGGCACCGCGCAGGAAGATCAGCGCACCCGCGACGGCGACGGTCATGGCCACGCCCACGACGCCAAGCAGTTGCATGACCAGATGACCATTGAGCCCCAGGGCTTCTATCAGCCGGATCATGCTGTTGTTCTCGCTGGGTGTACCGAACACCGCGAACAACGAAAGCCCGCCGAAGACCACGCCCGCCAGGGTCATTTTCTTGTAGTTGGGCCCGTAGTAATAACGCGCCTGGTGCGATGGCGCGGTATTGCCGGAAAGGTTGGAGATATTCATCGTGTGGGGTCTTCCATGAGTCTGGCCGAGAAAAGGCGGGTATCCGCTCGGTAGCGGGCAGCGCGCAGGCATCATCGCAAAAAAGATCGGCGACACCTAAAGGGTTTTCGGGGTGAGGCTGATTGTGTGGGGGAGAGCTCGAGGTAGAAAAAACGCAGGTTGAATTGGCAGCAGTGAAATACCTGATGGCGGTAGCCCTGCTGGCCGTAGAGCAAAAATATCTTTGAACGATCGACAACCGGCGGCAGGTGCGTTCAAGCGTAGGGCGACGCGGGCAGGTTGATGAATTCGGCGGCGGCGCCGTCTTCGGCCATGCGCCGGGCTCGCTCCGGCAGCAGTCGGGCGTGGTTTTCCAGCTGCCAGCGATACCAGCTCAGGCGCTGGACTATCCGTCGCCGGCAAGGGGCTGGCAGCTGCGCCAGCAGGTCGGTGCTGGCGGGCGCCCAGCGGGCCCGGGTCGAGTAGTAGCCGAACAGGTTTTCCCGCAGGCCGAAGCAGTCCTCGACGCTTTCCTCGATGCTGTACACATACAGCTCGAAGCTGGCGCTCAGTTGCTGCTCGCCGTCGGCGTTATCGCGCAGGTAGGCGAATATCCCGGGCCAATTGATGCAGAACAGGTGCTCGTCCCAATCGCCGTCCCGGGTCAGGTACTCGCCCTGGCCGCGAAAGAACTGCGGTATTTCCTGGCGCGCCAGGGCCCGTTCAAAGTTGCTGCTCATGCTGCTCTTCCTCTCGTGAGCCTTGGACGTTGGCGATGCCGACGGACTGCGCCACGCATTCGATGACGCAGTCGAAGCCGATGTCCAGGCGCAGGTAATAACCAGGCTGCAAGCGCGTGAGCTGGGTGCGCATACGCCCATCGAAACGGGTGCCGCTGACGTGCAGTTCGCTGATGCCCTGGATCTTCAGGTCCAGGCGGCAGTGGGTCAGCGCCTGGCTGGTCGGCCAGGTGGACGGCAGGGACTGGCGCAGCAATGGGCCCGCCAACTGCAAACTCAGTTGCTCGCCCTGGAACTGTGGGCCCGGGGTGTGCAGGTCGTAGGGCGTGGCCGCTACATCGAATACGGCTTTCCAGGCTTGGGGATTGTCGACGCTGAACAGCCAGTCGCGGGAGCCGCGATCCCGCGCCGGGATCGCCCGGCATTCGGCCAGGGACGGCAACCGGGCGCGGATCAGGTCGTCGTGCCACAGCTGCCGGGCCGCCAGGAGCAGGCGTTGAAAGAAGTCCCGGCTGTCGTCGATCTGCGCCGGCCAGCCGGCGGGCCATTGATCGTAGTCGTCCTCAACGGGCTCCCAAACCTCCTCGAAGTCGAAGTCCGGATCGTCCAGGGCCGCTTGCAGGACCTCCACCAACCGCTGCCGGTGACGGAAGTTCTCTCGGGCGTTGAAGCGCGCCAGGCAGTAGTGGCGGATCAGGTGTTCGCGATCATCAGGGTCGTTGGGGTCGTAGCGGCTCAGCTCGGCATCCAGGGCCGGGGGCATGTCATAGCCGATGAAACAGCCGATCCAGGAACGCAGGTCCGGCTGGTAGGGCTGGTTGAGCAAAGGATGGCGCAGCATCGGGACCTCCTGTCCGCGAGGCGTGGGTCGGCACACACCTCGGTGATTCTTCGATCGACTCAACGGATGGAAACGCAAAAGCCCCAGGCCATTCGACCTGGGGCTTTTGCGTTTCTATCTGGTGCACCCGGCGGGATTCGAACCCACGACCCCTGCCTTCGGAGGGCAGTACTCTATCCAGCTGAGCTA
>Ga0066464_1000511_pt1 | contig 15081 bp, 13 predicted proteins | sample LakWasMe94_HOW11_2_FD_59583 | JGI IMG/M metagenome (GOLD analysis project Ga0066464, IMG submission 59583) | Freshwater sediment methanotrophic microbial communities from Lake Washington under simulated oxygen tension - Sediment Metagenome 94_HOW11 | ecosystem: Environmental > Aquatic >...
AACTTCATCCGCCCCATGTACACGCCCGGCTTTGCCGCGCCCGAGATGTACCGGCGCGATGCCTCGATGGGCCCATGGACCGACATCTACGCCATTGGCGCCTGCATCTACGCCTGCATGCAGGGCTACCCGCCCAACGAAGCGCCGCAGCGGCTGGAGAAGGACCGTATTGCGGTGGCCTTGGCCCGTTTGCGCGGCGTCTACTCCGACAACCTGATCGAGGTCGTGGAGTGGTGCATGTCGCTGGACCCGCTGTCCCGGCCGCAATCGGTATTTGCGTTGCAAAAGGAGCTGAGCCGCGAGGGCGAGCGCCGCTATACCAAGCTCAGTGTGGGCGAAAAAGTACGTATGCAGTTTGACACCATGGTGACCGACACCAAGCGCAGCGTGTTGGGTGTCTCTAACGTGGGTGTTAAACCGAAATGACAGCCCCCACGGTCACAATGTTCCCCGCCCCCCGAGGGGGTGTCGACCTCCTTGAGGCGGCTCTGCGAAGGTCAAAAATGCCAGCCCCCACGGTCGCGTTGCTCCCTGCCCCCCAAGGGGGCGCCGACCTCCTTGAGGCGGCTCTGCGAAGGTCGATATGAAATTCTCCGTATTCCAAATCAGCCGCAAGGGCGGCCGTGAGAAGAATGAAGACCGCATGGGGTATTGCTATACCAAGACATCCGGTCTCTTTTTGTTGGCTGATGGTATGGGCGGTCACCCTGAAGGTGAGGTCGCCGCGCAGATGGTGTTGCAGGCCATCTCCGCGCTGTACCAAAAGGAAGCCCGGCCTGAAATCGAAGACCCCAAGGCTTTTTTCAACATGGCCATCATGGCCGCGCACCGCCAGATTCTGCGCTATGCCGCCGAAAAGCACTTGATGGACACCCCGCGCACCACGCTGGTGGCGGCCATTGTGCAAGGCGGCGTGGCCCATTGGGTGCACTGCGGTGATTCGCGCCTGTACTTTGTGCGCCATGGCGAGTTGCTGGCGCGCACCCGCGACCACTCCTACATCGAGCAGCACCAGGATGCCAAGCCCGATGTGCCGGTGCCCGACAAGTTCAACCGCAATGTGCTCTACACCTGCCTGGGCTCTCCCACCAAACCCGTGTTTGACGTGACGGGCCCGGTGCCGCTGCAACAGGGTGACCGCATTTTGCTGTGTTCGGACGGCCTGTGGGGCAGCCTGGACGATGCCGAAATCGTCTACCAATTGGGACAAAAACCGGTGGGCACGGCGGCACCCGATCTCGTCGAGCGCGCGCTGCTCAAGGCGGGCGCCCACAGTGACAATGTGACGGTCATCGCCATGGAGTGGGAAACCCCGGATACCTTCGAGTCCACCCGCGGCAGCATCTCCACCGATACGATTGAAGACGGCGTGTTTGCCTCCACCGTGCAAGCCGGCTGGCTGGATTCCACGGTCGACGATCTGGATGACGCCGCCATCGAGCGCTCCATTGCCGAAATCAACGAGGCCATCCGCCGCTCCGCGGCCCGCAAGGCTTAACGGCTGCCGCCCAGTTACCCCAGACGGCGGGCCTCGTTGCCGGGCCGTCTTTTGCCTTTACAGTTTTTCATGGGAAGCCTTATGACCGAATTTGTTCGCTCCAGCGCACGCGCTGCTGACCAGTTGCGCCCGGTGCGCATCACCCGTGGCTATACCGTGCACGCCGAGGGTTCGGTGCTGATCGAGTTTGGCGCCACCAAGGTGCTGTGTACCGCATCGGTCGAAGAGCGCGTGCCGCCGCACAAGCGCGGCAGTGGCGAAGGCTGGGTCACGGCCGAATACGGCATGCTGCCCCGCGCCACCCACACCCGCAGCGACCGCGAAGCCGCGCGCGGCAAGCAAAGCGGGCGCACGCAAGAAATCCAGCGCCTGATCGGCCGATCGATGCGCGCCGTGTTCGATTTGAAGAAACTGGGCGAGCGCACCATCCAGTTGGACTGCGACGTGCTGCAGGCCGACGGTGGCACCCGCACCGCCGCCATCACCGGCGCATTCGTCGCGGCGCAGGATGCCGTCAACGGCTTGCTGAAGGCGGGCAAGATCACGGAGTCGCCCATCATTGCCTCGGTGGCCGCTATTTCGGTCGGCATTGTCCAAGGCACGCCGCTGCTGGATCTGGAATACGTGGAAGACTCGGCCTGCGACACCGACATGAATGTGGTGATGACCGGCGCCGGCCATTTTGTGGAAGTGCAGGGCACGGCCGAAGGCGCTGCCTTTACCCGTGCCGAGATGGACCAGCTCTTGGGTCTGGCCGAAAAAGGCATTGCGGAGTTGATGGGCTTGCAGCAGCAGTCGCTATCAGTTTAGTAGCTACATGCGCATATTTAACGGGGGCTAGAGGCCTATTTTGTATTTAACATTGCCTGACCTTGCTTCAAAAAACCTATTTTGGGTTTTTTGTCAACGCGGGCGCAGTTGAAGGGGTGGAGACCGAGCGCAAGGTCTGCCCCGCCAGGAGTTTGACGTGAAAATTGTTCTCGCATCCAATAACCAAGGCAAGCTTGCCGAGCTGCAGGCCATGCTGACGCCCTTGGGCTGCACCCTGGTGCCCCAGGGCGAACTGGGCGTGCCCGAAGCACCGGAGCCGCACCGCACTTTTGTCGAGAACGCGCTGGCCAAGGCGCGCAACGCGGCGCTGCACACCGGCCTGCCCGCGCTGGCCGATGATGCTGGCCTGTGCGTGGACGCCTTTGGCGGCCTGCCGGGCGTGGACACGGCCTACTACGCCACGCAGTTTGGGTATGCCAAGAGCGACGACAACAATGTGCGGGCCCTGCTGGAGCAGATGCGCAATGTGGACAACCGCCGCGCCGCCATGGTCAGCACGCTGGTGGCCGTGCGCAGCGCCGACGACCCGGAGCCGCTGATTGCGGTGGGCCGCGTGGTGGGCCAGATTGCGCGCGCGCCGGTGGGCAGCAACGGCTTTGGATTTGATCCGGTGATGTGGATACCAGAGTTTGGCCAGACCTTTGCGCAGTTGCCCAATGAAGTGAAGAACGCCAACAGCCACCGTGGGCGTTCTGCAAAGGCCATGTCGGCCTTGATCCGCGAGCACTGGTTGGCGGCCCTGGCCGCTGGCTAAACGACAGCCATGATTCCCATCGTCCCCGCAACGCCGCCTAGCGCAACCGGCGAGCCTGCAGCCCGCCACGACATTACGCACTACATGCGCCCCGGCACGTTGCAATTGGCGGCGCTTCCGCCTTTGTCGCTATACGTCCACCTGCCGTGGTGTCTGAAGAAGTGCCCGTACTGCGACTTCAATTCACACGAGATGCGCGCACAGGACCTGCCCGAGCAGCGCTATGCGGATGCGGTGATTGCCGACCTGGAAGCCGCGCTGCCCCTGATCTGGGGCCGCACCATCCACAGCATCTTCATCGGCGGAGGCACACCCAGCCTGTTTGCTCCTGCCACGATTGACCGCCTGCTGGGTGACATCCGCGCCCGGCTCAAGCTGGAGGCCAACTGCGAGATCACGATGGAGGCCAATCCCGGCACCTTTGAGAAAGACCGCTTCCGTGCCTTCCGCCAAGCCGGTGTCACGCGGCTGTCCATCGGTGTGCAGAGCTTCAATGACGACCACCTGAAGGCCCTGGGCCGCGTGCACGACCGCGCCCAGGCACTGGCGGCAGTGGAGGAGGCGGCGCAGTCGTTTGACACTTTCAACCTCGACATCATGTACGCGCTGCCCGGGCAGACACTGGAGCAGGTGGGCGAGGATATGGCCACGGCGTTGCAGTTTGCGCCGCCGCATATTTCCATCTACCACCTGACGATCGAGCCCAACACCTACTTCGCCAAATTCCCGCCGGTGATCCCCGAGGACGACACGGCCTATGCCATGCTGGACCACATCACCGAACTGACCGGCGTGGCGGGGCTGGAGCGCTACGAGGTATCGGCCTATGCCAAGCAGAACCACCGCTGCAAGCACAACCTGAACTACTGGCAGTTTGGCGACTATCTGGGCATTGGCGCGGGCGCCCACAGCAAGCTCAGCTTTGCGCACCGCGTGGTGCGCCAGGTGCGCTTTCGCGAACCACGTCTGTACATGGACCACGCGTTGGCGGGCAATGCCGTGGCGCAGGACGAGGAAGTTGCGCGCGGCGAGTTGCCGTTTGAATTCATGCTCAACGCGCTGCGCCTGCGCCACGGCTTTGGCTTGCGCGATTTCACCGAGCGCACCGGTTTGGCCGTGACCGCCATTGCCGGCGCGTTGGAAGAGGCCGAACGCAAAGGCTTGATCGAGCGCGACTTTGCCCGTGTGCGCCCCACAATCAAAGGTTACGATTTCCTCAGTGACTTGCAGTCGCTTTTCCTGCAAAAATGACCCCCACGCTCCGCCGCTGCGCGGGTCGCTGCCCCCCGAGGGGGGCTAATTTGCCTTGGGGCGGCCCGGCGGCAAATTGTCATTGCGCGGCGGCGAGCCCACAGGAGGGTCACCATGTTTTCGGTATACGGCAAGGCAGGTCGCACTTTTAGAGGTTCGCTGGAAGACTTGCGCACGGTGGGGCCCATTTCGCGGGCCACGCGTTCGCACACGGTGGCACCCATCGGCCTGGACCCGCAAGACCAGAACCCGGCCCGTTTCGCGGATGTAGCACCACCCGTTCCGCGCGACGTGGCCCACCGTACGGCGCTGGCCGCCTATGAGCAAACCCGCAACCCCGGCCTGCCACGCCATCCGGTCACCCGCGTCGATGCGCTGATGAGTACCCCGGTGGTCACCATTGCCGACACCTTTACGGTGGACCAGGCCTGGCAGGTGTTGGCCAGCAACCACCTGGGCCAGGCGCCCGTGGTGGACGCGGGTGGCGTGTTGATTGGCTTGATCACCCGCGCGGACCTGATGGCGCCCGAGCGCTTGCCGGGCCCCGAGAGCCACGCCCTGGTCTGGCGCGCGCTGCTGATGCAAAACGTGGCGGACGTGATGTGGACACCGGTGCCCAGCGTCTCGGCCGATGCGGACATACGCCGGGTGGCCCGCGTGCTGTTGGACTCCGGCCTGCCCGGGCTACCGGTGGCTGATGAGGACGGCCACGTCACCGGATTTGTGTCGCGCTCGGACATCTTGCGCGCCGTGGTCGCAGACCCGCCCCTTGATTTGTGGACCTGAGAGCGACACGCAATGCGCGAACGTGGGGGCCACTACTTATTATTGAATACAGGTCCTACCAATAAACCGGGTGCAGGGTCTGACGGGGGGCGTGGTGACGGGCAGGGGGATGTTCGTCACCGGGCTTACCGGTTTGACCACCGTTGCAGGGTTGTTCAAACGGAGGGTGGCGACCGGGCTCGCCGCTTGCGCGCCTTTGGCGTCGGGCTGCGCGGGCGTGGGGCGGTTGCCGGCGAACACACTGTGCGAGGGCGTAGTCAGCGTGATGGGCCCGGTGCTGCCTCCGCCCACAAAGCTCACCTGCTTGGGCGTCAGTGCGACCACCTGGTTGCCATTGGCAACCGTGCCGGTGCCAACAACCAGGCGCTGGTAGCTGCCGGGCGCGGCATCGCCACCGGCTGACTTGCCGTCGGCCTTGACCACGGCGGACTCCAGGTCCGCGGCCTTGAGCTTGACGGTTGCCGTGCCGGACTGCAGCGTGATGTTTGAGGATTTCTTGCTATCCATCAGCTCCGCCCCGATCACCCGTGCCGAGCCGCTGACCAAGCCCACGACCGGCGCCTTGTTGTCCGATCCGGCGGGTGCCGCGTCGATCTTCAACTCGGAATCCGGTCGCATGCCGATCAGGCTGCCATCGGGCAACAGCACCTGCGAAATGGCGCCGGCCGGCGTCAGCAGGCGCTCACCGGTCTGTAGCACGTCACCCTTGGCAGCCGCGCGTGCCACGCCGGTCGCGCTCACAATTTGCGTGCCGGGTTGGGCGAACAATAGCGTGCCTGCGGTTTCTGCAGCAACACCGTTGGCCAAACCCAGTGCCGCGAGGGTGCAAGTGGTAATCCATACATACTTCATGCTGTGTCTCCAGAAACTGCCAGCTAGCGTTGCAGCGGTGTGGTGGTGATGGGGGCGGTGATCTTGGGTGCCGTCAGCGTGGTGCCCTGCGTGGTCGTCTCCGACTTCAGAGGGGTTGTTGTGATGGTTTGCAGGATGGCGCGCTTCTGCTCGGGGGTCAACACCGGCATGGTCGTGCTGTTGATGCCGGTGTTGCTGGTGGCGTCCGTGCCAGGTTGGCCAGCAGTGCCAGCGCCGGACAATGCTTCACGCCGCCCAGCCACGGATGGCCGCAACAGGACGCCTGCCCCGCGTTTGTTGCCGTCGGACTTTTCGTCGCCGTCTTTGGCGTCACGCGCATCGGTCTTGAGGTCTATCTTGTAAAACTCCGGAATCTTCAGCAACACCTGTGGCGGTATGTCGGGCGACAAGGGAGCAAAACCAACATCGCCGCGCTTGAGCGACAGCACGCCCCCCTTGTTGCTGATGAAGGTCTCGCCATCATTGACCTTGTCGTACAGGCCGGGCGGGCTTTGCGTTTGCGCCTGTGCCTCCGGCGTGTCCAGTACCAGCACTGGCTCGTGGTCGGTTCCCCGAATGCCAATCGTCGCCGTCGCGGTACGGATCTGGTAGCCCGACGGGTTGCTGCGTCCAATCAAGCCGGTGATGGAGCGAAAGCCGCCACGCAGCAGGGACACCAGAAAGCTGGATTTGCTGGCGTCTTTCTCGTCGAGCACAAAACGGTCAATCACCATTTCCGTATTGGCACGCACCGACATATAGCCGCCGTCGTGGAGGCGTACCTGCACCAAGGTTGACGCACTGGTGACGATGCGGTCGCCGGCAAAGAGTTCGGCGCCTTTTTCCAGGGCCCGCTCACGCCCCTGCGGGTCGATCGCCTTGGCTTGTCCCGATAGGGCCATGACCGTGGCGGCATTGTTTTGCGCCCACGCCAGGTTAAAGAAACACAGGCTCAAGACCAGCGGCAAACCGGCATGCCAGAAGCGCCGTGCACGGCACGAAAAGGTGGAGTAATGCATGGCAAAGGGGCTCAGTAGTCCAGACGCAGGTTGACCGAGAAATCGTTCTTGTCATACGAATACAGCTCGGCATTGCTGGTGTTGTGGATGGCGCTGAACTGCGGCCGCACCGACAGGCCTTTGCCGACCGACCAAGTTATACCCAAGGCAATGTCGTACAGCGACTCGTCCCGCGAGATCAGGTACAGGCTGTTGGTGCCCGCATACTTGGAAAAGGTGGCGCCCAGCGAGGCGTAGGCCCCCATCTTCTCGGCAAAGCTTTTTTGAACGGTCAGGCGCGGCCCATAGAAGCGCCGGTCACCATCGTCGCGCCCGCCCACCCCGCGCTCGATGCCGTAGGCGCCCGTCAGGCTGAACACCGCGCTGCCGTCACCCAAAGACTTCAGCCAACCGGCCGAAACGGTGGAGGTTTGGGTGTCCTGGCTGCTGTAGCTGGAGACCAGGTACTTGGCGTCGCTGTAGGAGCTGCCCAATGAGATCTGGCTGCTGCTGTTCAGGGCCAGGCGCCAATCGACGGTGGCGCCCCAGGTGTTGCGCAGCCGCGACTGGTTGAGCACGTATTGCCCGGCCGTCAGTCCGGTGCGCAGCAACCAGGCCCCACCGGTGTAGCTCAGGCCGAAGCGGCCGTCCAGTGTGGCGTAGTCGGAATCAACATACTGCTGGTAGGCGCGCCCCCGGTAGTCGCCACCGCCGTACAGGCCCCACTGGTTGGTCAGTTGGTGGTTGACCTCACCGCCCAAACCCAAGGTGCTGTAGGTGTCCGGCGTCTTCTGCCCGGTGGGTGGCGCGGGCGCATACAGGCCGGTGGCCGGCAGGTTGACGGAAGCCAGGGCCGTGGCACTGCCGATATTGGTGTCGGAGCCAACGCCCACTTCAGCATAACCCGTGCCGACGGTGCGCTTGTTTTGCGCGCGGGCGTCAGCGGCTTTGGCGTATTGCTCGACCGAGGCGCGCAGGTCGGGCGGCAGGCTTTGCATGGAGAGGACGGACTCGAATTCAATCTTGGCGCGGCCATAGTCGCCCAAGGCCAAATAGGCCCGCCCCATGTCGGCACGCACGCCAACATAGGAAGGCGTCACCGCCAGAATGCGCTCATAGACAAAGCTGGCCTTGCTGGGGCGGTTGCTTTCCAGGGCGGCACTACCCAGCAGGTAGTCGTACACCGGGTCGCCCGCTCCGTTGAGCTCAAGCGGCTCCAGCAACAGGTAGGCCGACTCATATTGGCCCACTTTTAACAGGGACTCGGCCTGTTCCAACACGAGTTGGTCGACTTCGGCCCAGGCCCAGGGGGACACCAGGGCCAGGCAGATGCATGCGATGGTCCGTTTGCGCCCCATGAAACCAATAGTTGGATATGCCATACCCGCTGTCCTTTCTCGGCCCTCCCCGGTGGCGGGGCTCCGTAGTACCAAATTGAGACAAGTATAGAAAGGCGGCGCTGCTTTGGGTTGGGAATTTGCGCGATACAGATGTGAACTGGGGCCGGATTCGCCTGCAAATACATCGACCAAAACGGCTATTTGATCCCATGCGCACGGGGGTGCGACCGTCAGCGGCGCTCCGTGCGGCGTATGGCGCAGGAGCTGGCAATGATCAGCTCCATGGGCTTGGTGATGCGTCGGGCCGGCTTGGTATTGCCGGACTGGATGCGGTCCAGTATCAGCTCCGCCGCAGCACGCCCGCTGGCTTCGATGTCGAAGCGCAGCATGGTCATCGGCGGCTGGGCAAACTCCAGCGTGGCCGGCGTGCCTATGCCCACCACGGACAGATCGGTGGGAATCACCAAACCCATTTCGTGGGCCGCGCGCATCGCCCCCGACAGAACCTGTGTGCCCAGGCCGATCAGGGCCGTGGGCGGCGCTGGGGACTCCAGCAAGGCCTTCATTTCGTCGAAAGATGAGACCAGCCGAGGGTTGATCTCCCGCACCAGGCGTGGATCGATCTTGCGCTTGGCGGCTTCATAGGCATCGGTATAGCCCGCTACCCGTTCCCGCCCAGGCCGGATGTCCAGGCCGGGTGTGAACAGTGCGATGCGCTCGTGCCCCAGCGAAAAAAGGTATTCCACCGTCTTCTTGATACCGGCGCGGTGGTCGGCGGCAATCGTGTCCAGCTCTGTCTTTTTCAGATCGCGGTCCAGAATGACCAAGGGGATGCGGCACTTCGCATACACATCCGCCTCGGTGCCTGACTCCTTCAACGGCGTGGCGATGATGCCATCCATGCCACGGCTGACAAACAACTGCATCAGCTCTTGCTCACGCGTGGTGTTGCCGCGCGAATTGCCCAGTAGCAGCATATAGCCGCTCTCTTGCAGGCGTGACTCGATCACCGACACATACGACGCATACAACGGGTTGGAAATATCCGGTATTAAGCAGCCTATGGTCTTGCTGGAACCGGTGCGCAGGTTTTTGGCATTGGCGTCGGGCCGGTAGCCCAGTTTCTCGACCGCGGCCAATACGCGCTCCCGAAGATCGGCGCTGACATAGGTGCCGCCATTCAGCACCCGGGACACACTGCCAATGGATACGCCGGCCGCCTTGGCGACGTCGTGTACGGAAGCTTTTTTGGTCATAAATCCTTGCTGTGTCAGTGCTGCGCAGGCGGCCTGTGCCAGGCTCCAAAAGCCATCATACGGGACGCCTGCGCGACATTCTGGTTTGTTTATAAAAACGTTTTCATATACATTCCGTTTCAGCAACACCCGCCCCCTCAAGGAGACACCGATGGCAAGAATTCCGTATGTCGACATGGCCGCGCTGCCACCCGCAACTGCGGAGCTGATGAAGGGCCGACCGCCCCTGAACCTGTACCGCATGCTGCCCCATGCCGTAACCATTGCGCCAGGCTTTTTGGCCATGGGCCGGGCCATCTTGACCAGTTCCGAGATCACGCCGCAGTTGCGTGAACTGGTGATTCTGCGGGTCGGTGCGCTGAGCAATGCCAGCTACGAGATCTTTCAGCACCGCCGGGTGGCGGCGTCGGTCGGCCTCTCGCAGGACAAGATCGAGGCCGCCTTGAATCTGGGTTCGGACGATGCATTGGATGACCTGGAAAAGCTGGTGCTGCGCTTCACCGACTCCGTGGTGCAGGACGTGAAGGCGCCCGACGCGTTGTTCAACGCCGTGGCCTCGCATCTGTCGCTGCGCAGCCTCAACGAGTTGTTGCTCACGATTGGCTTCTATATGTTGGTCAGCCGCTATCTGGAAAACACCGGCGTCGACATTGAAGACGTACCCGTTCACTAATGAAGAAAGCATCCTATGAACGCTGTATTAACTCCATCTGAAAACACCGGCACTGTTGGCGCCACCAAGCCGCAGGCCCAACTCTTCCATCCTGCGCTGGGCCTGGAGCCCGGGCGTGGACGTTTGCTAGGCCGACGCATCCTGGTGGTGGGCGCAGGCCAGCGACCCACCGCCGACACCGACATCTATGGCAATGGCCGTGCCATGAGCGTGCTGTTTGCCCATGAAGGCGCGGCCGTGGCCTGCGCCGACAAGGTGCTGGCTTCAGCCGAAGAAACCTTGCGTTTGGCGCAGGCAAGAGGCGCGCAGGGCGTGGCCCTGGAAGCCGATGTGACGCGAGAATCCAGCGTCATCGACATGTTCCATGCGGCCAGCGCCAGCCTGGGCGCGCTGGACGGTGTCGTGGTCAATGTGGGCATTGGCAATGGCAAGTCGCTGGCGGACCAAACCGAAGAGAACTGGGACGAGGTGATGCACGTGAATTTGCGCGGCCACATGCTGGTGGCCAAACACGCCATCCAGCAATTGGCGCCCGGTGGCTCCATCGTCTTTATTTCGTCGGTCGCGTCGCGCTCGCCAATGAGCCGCCAACCCGCCTACGAAGCGTCGAAGGCGGCATTGGCCGCCCTGTGCCGCGCGGTCGCCCTGGACGGCCAGCCCAAGGGCATACGCGCCAATGTGCTGTCGCCTGGCTTGATGGACACCCCCATGGGCCGCGAGGCCAGCGGCAAGCGACCCAATCGCGCGGCGCGGCCCCTGCCGTTTGGGCGCCAGGGCACGGGGTGGGAAGTGGCCTACCCGGCCCTGTTTCTGCTGTCGCACGACGCGTCCTATGTCAATGCATTGGACCTGGTCGTGGACGGCGGCCTGACCTCCAGCATCGTCCTGCAACCCACTGCATAACCCCAGAAAGAACCAACATGAACACCATCGCCAAAGTCCTGTACACCACCGAAGTCACCACCACCGGCGGCCGCTCGGGCCGCTCCACGTCAGACGACGGACTGCTGGATGTGCCGCTGGCCCGCCCCGGTACCGGCCGTGCGACCAACCCCGAGCAATTGCTGGGCGCCGGATGGTCAGCCTGCTTTCAGAGCGCGCTGCAACTCATTGGCGCGCGGAACAAGGTCGATGTCGCCGCGTCCGTCGTCAAGGCGACCGTGATGATTGGCGCCGAGGAAGACGGCGGATTCGCGTTGAAAGTGGCATTGAAGGTCATCATCCCCGGACTCGCGCTGGACGAAGCGCAGTCCCTCGCGGACCAGGCGCACCTCGTTTGCCCCTACTCCAAGGCCACGCGCGGCAATATCGCGGTGGATGTGCTGGCCGTGGCCGCCTGAGCATACGGGCGGCTATAGGACCCGCAGGGATGGCTGTAAGGTGAACTCGGTGTGCTATACAAATAGTAGCTACACAGCCATATTTCACGAGGGCTACACCTCGATTTCTTCAATGAGAATGGTTCAACATACCCAATATGGGTGTGCGAAAAATCGGTGGTGATGCCGGATGCAGGCTGCTCGATCCAGCCTTGGATCGTCTTGATGGGCTAGCTTGCGACAAAGGTCGAAGCCAAAGATATTCCCGCAATGGGGGTGTGTGGCGGAAGCTGTGACTGCTCGTACAGGTTCTCACAGAGGCGCAGATGGTATCACCTGACCTCAGCCTTCATTTCTCCATGCTTGTTCTGCTGACGCAAGCAGGCTCAGGTCGTGTCACACGGTCGCAACGCCAACGATGGGTGAAACGATGGGTGCCGTCAAAGTTGCCTTTTCGTAGGAGGCCATTTCAACTTTATTTTGCATTGGAGGAGAGTGCAGAGCCTTCCTGCTGCGTTTACGTATACCAGGAAATTAGAGATGCCATCCCGGCAGCTACCCCTTGGTAGAAAGAAACGCGAATGCGAAAGGCGAAACATCAAGCTCTGCGAGTCACGACAAGAATTTTCCAGCACAGTCTTGTTCGGCAAGACCACTCTGGGACTCGCCCCCTCTTCCGACAACCGCTGTCCCACCCGCGTATTAATTTGGTTTTGTGGTCAGTAACGCAATGTTGGGGAGTAGATCAATGAGTAATAGAAATGAACTCGGCGCTTTGGCTGTGTCCATGCTCAAAAGCAGGGGCATTCACTTTGTTGGCGGGGTAGCTGGACTCGCAGTTAATGTACTCAAGTCTGGGTCGCGAAGCTGGGTTTTGCGTTACCAAGTTGGACGAAGGCGCAGAGACAAAGGGCTTGGCGGGTAGCCGTGAGGTAGTCAGTTACTGTCATATGCGCTCTCTGATGCCTGTCGATTGACCATTATCTGAAATAGCCGCTTCATCATTCAAGGGCCAAGTAGTGGGCGTACCCCATTGATGGGGCTCTCCATGAAACATCTGGGATAGGCTAAGACGGACCGTTCTGTTCAGGCCGTAAAAACTGGAATTATCTACCTCCCCAACCTTTTTGTGAGCAGCAACTAACACGTCACTTTGCTCGGACCGAGTTAAGGCGTCAAAGCCCGGCTTGTCAGACGCAGCGAAAAAGGCGTTGCCATAGTCAGCACCAAGTTTTACAGCCGCGTTAACCCAATGGAGCCCAACAACACTGCAAAATTTTTCGGGAAGTAGTAGACCTATCTCGTTCTGAATTTCCCCAACCAGAGTTGCTCGGTGCTTTAGATCGATTACCCACCTAATAGCTAAGTCTCTGGGTGGTTCCACTGACAGAGCCGGGAGCGGAAAACTGCAAAGCAAGAAAAAATGGCTCCTGACAGCAGAGTCCAATTTAATGACGGCGTTAGAACGCGCTTCATCGATCCGCGAAAACGAAGTCTTGTTCGCATGCAAGGCGGCATCAAGCAATGACTGCTGCTCCTTTAGAACGGACTGATGGGAGAGATCAAGTTTGGACTGTGCTGTTTTGTACGCAGCATCCTGAGCGAACTGCGCTGTCTTGTAGACTGCCTCTTGCGCCAGTTGAGCAGCTTTGTAGCTCGCCTCTTGGGCGATCTGAGTAGCCTTATAGGCCGCATTCTGTGAGTGATGAATCGACAAGAATGCAGCAGCCAACGCAGAGTTGAACAAGACGGAAAATGCGCCAATGAGCTTAGCGGCATCCAGCGAAAGCAAAAAATCGGAAATCGAAACAAGAATGTCCATAGCTCGCCCCAACAATTACCACGAAGGATCACGACTTGAAGAGGATGCATAGAGCACGGCCAATACACCCTTCAGCATTGTCAGCGCAGTGACTGACGATTAGATCGCCCTTCTTCGCATTTGAAAGCCAATTCAACGATATAAGGCAATTGTTGAGCCTTCGGAACGCTGTTCCCAGGCCGAGGCACGATAAATCAAGTCGCGGTATCTATCTGTAGTTGTACCACCTCGTGTCACAACATATCAAGCCAAACGATGGGTGAGGTGATGGGTAGAAGTACCCAACTGCCCGGAAAGCCTTGCGGGACAAGGCCCGGTGGCGGAAGCTGTGAGATTCGAACTCACGGAGGACTCACATCCTCGCCGGTTTTCAAGACCGGTGCCTTAAACCGCTCGGCCAAGCTTCCAGAGGGCCGTATTCTAACCTGCCACCCGGCCACCAAACGGATTGCCCTTTCGCCTGAATGGGCCGATGATGCGGCTTGCCATGGTGTGCGCGGTGCAAGGCGCCCGTACTGGACATTGGCGACGCGCGGTCCGAAAATACAAAAAAAAAAGAAAAGCAGCGAATTCACAAGGGAGTTCCCGATGATGATGGCTCAACCCATGGTGCTGGAGCGGCGCGCGGCGCCGCGTCCCGATCCGCGAGCGGCGCACTTGCAGGCGGCGGACAAGAAGTTTGCATTGCTGGTCCAGTTCAATTGGGCCGTCGTGTTCTTCTCGGTCTTTTACGTCGGCGTGAGCTGGGCGATTGATTTCACGCCGGGCATGTACATCATGACCCTCAACGGCTTGTTGCTGCTGGCCAATCTGCTGTACATCGCCAAGGGAGGCAACTACCTGGTGGCGGCCAATGCGTACTTGTGTACCAACACGCTGGTGGCGGTGGCGGGGTGTACCTACTTCTCCGGCGGCCTGTATTCGCCGGTGATCCCCTGGTTTTCCTTTGGCCCGGTCACGGCAACGCTGATGCTGGGCTTTAACCGCAACACGATCTTTTGGCTGTTCGTCAACGCGGCCTGCGTGCTGGTCTTTGGCGTGGTGGGCATGGTGGGCATTGCGCTGCCCATGTTGTTCAGCCAGGAGTATTCGGGCTTCTTTTTTGCCGCCTGCCAGATTGGCTTGGTGTTCACGCTGCTGATCCACACCCGCATTTTTGACGCGGAAAAGAACCGTGCACTGGGTGAGGTGGAGAACAAAAACGTCGAGCTGCACACGGCCTTGCGCGACACCGCGCAGGCCCGCCAAAAGGCGGAGGCGGCCACCGCCACCAAGTCCGCCTTTCTGGCCAATATGAGCCACGAAATCCGCACACCGATGAACGCCATCATCGGCATGTGCCACCTGGCCCTGAAAACCGATTTGACGCCGCGCCAGCGCGACTACCTGCACAAGGCCCAGCAATCGAGCCAGCACCTGCTGGCCATCATCAACGACATTCTGGAGTTGTCCAAGGTCGAGGTCGGCAAGCTGGAGTTGGAAATCAGCGACTTCAGCCTGGAAACCCTGTTGGAGAAAGTTGCCGATCTGCTGGGCGACAAGGCCGAGAGCAAAGGTTTGGAGTTGTTGTTTGATGTGGCCCACGACGTGCCCAATGCGCTCAAAGGCGATGCCTTGCGGCTGAGCCAGATGCTGATCAACTACGCCAGCAATGCGCTCAAGTTCACCGACGCGGGTGAGGTCGATATTCTGGTGCGCCTG
>Ga0066464_1000512_pt1 | contig 15065 bp, 8 predicted proteins | sample LakWasMe94_HOW11_2_FD_59583 | JGI IMG/M metagenome (GOLD analysis project Ga0066464, IMG submission 59583) | Freshwater sediment methanotrophic microbial communities from Lake Washington under simulated oxygen tension - Sediment Metagenome 94_HOW11 | ecosystem: Environmental > Aquatic >...
CTGGCGGGTGTAAGATACGCTACTGATTTGGTAGCACCTGGTGCAGAGTCGACGAGGGCTAGCGGCTGATTAGGCTTAAGGCCTCCTGCTTGAGGCAGGTAAATGTGCAGTCCGGGGTCAGCCAGTGCGCCAGCGGCTGCATGCTCGGCATCGGCACACGCGGGGTTGTCGCGCTGCTGGCAGATCTTCCAGCTCACCGCGTCCCAGACCTGGTGCAGGTCGGCCAGCGGCGCCTTGAAGATGGCCTTGGCATCGCGCCAAACTTGCAGTTCGTTCTTGCCGGCGTCGATTGCGCTGGAGGCCGGGCGGGTCTTGCCAATGAAGTGGCTGAACGCCGACAGACCATGCTCGCGCAGGGTCTGCATCACCTCGCTGCGTTGCGCCGTGCGCACCTGCAGCACGACACCCAGCTCTTCGTTGAACAGGGCTTTGAGTGTCAGCTCTTCACGGCGGGCTCCCACTTGGCCCGCCCAGTTTTTGCTGTCACCCACGTCCATGCGGCTGTCGGAGATGCCGTCGCCTTCTGTCACCAGCATGTCCACGTTCAGCGACACTCCCACGCGGCCGGCAAAGGCCATCTCGGCCACCGTGGCCAGCAAGCCGCCATCGCTGCGGTCGTGGTAGGCCAGGATCTTGCCCTGGGCGCGCAAGGCGTTCACGGCGTTCACCAGGTTGACGAGGTCCTTGGCGTCGTCCAGGTCGGGCACCGCATCACCCACCTGGTTCAGCGTTTGCGCCAGGATGCTGGTGGCCATGCGGTTCTTGCCGTGGCCCAGGTCGACCAGCACCAGCGTAGTGTCTTCTGTCGCATTCAGTTGCGGGGTCAGCGTGCCACGCACGTCAAGCAGCGTGGCAAAGGCGCTGACGATCAGGGAGACGGGGGATGTGACCTTCTTATCGGAGCCTTCAGCCTTCCACTGCGTGCGCATGGACAACGAGTCCTTACCCACGGGGATAGAGACGCCTAGCGCCGGGCACAGCTCCAGGCCCACGGCCTTGACGGTGGCGTACAGCGCGGCGTCTTCACCGGGCTCGCCGCAGGCCGCCATCCAGTTGGCGGATAACTTGACGCGGGGCAGCTCGATCGGCGCAGCCAGCAGGTTGGTGATGGCCTCGGCCACCGCCATGCGACCGGATGCGGGGGCGTCCAGCGCCGCCAGCGGCGTGCGCTCGCCCATGGACATGGCCTCGCCGGCAAAACCCTTGAAGTCGGCTAGCGTGACGGCGCAATCGGCCACCGGCACTTGCCAGGGGCCGACCATCTGGTCACGGTGGGTCAGGCCACCGACGGTGCGGTCGCCAATGGTGATCAGGAAGCGCTTGGAGGCGACGGTGGGGTGGGCCAGCACGTCGATGACGGCTTTTTGCACATCTACACCGGTCAGGTCCAGTGGCCTGAAGGTGCGGGCAACCGTCTTCACATCGCGGTGCATTTTTGGGGGTTTGCCCAAGAGCACATTCATCGGCATGTCTACGGGTGACTCAGCGCCCTCGTCCACCAATTTGAGCTGGCGTTCTTCGGTGGCCACGCCAATCACTGCAAACGGGCAACGCTCGCGTTCACAAATGGCAGTGAACAACTCCAGCGATTCGGGTGCAATCGCCATCACGTAGCGTTCCTGGCTTTCGTTGCACCAGATTTCCTTGGGCGCCATGCCCGACTCTTCCAACTGGACGGCCCGCAGATCGAAGCGGGCGCCACGGCCGGCGTCGTTGGTCAGCTCGGGGAAGGCATTGCTCAAACCACCGGCGCCTACGTCGTGGATCGCCAGGATCGGATTGCCTGAATGGCCTTCGCCGCCCTGCCCCAGCATCCAGCACTGGTTGATGACCTCTTGCGCCCGGCGTTCGATCTCGGGGTTGCCACGCTGAACCGAGTCAAAGTCCAGCTCGGCGGCATTGGCACCGGTGGCCATGGAACTGGCCGCACTGCCACCCATGCCGATACGCATGCCGGGGCCGCCCAGCTGGATCAGCAGGCTGCCGGCCGGGAACTCGATCTTGTGGGTCTGCGTGGAATCGATAACGCCCAACCCACCGGCAATCATGATGGGCTTGTGGTAACCACGCTGCACGGTGTCCACGTTGCTGGCCACGCTTTGCTCGTATTCGCGGAAGTAGCCCAGCAGGTTGGGCCGGCCGAATTCGTTGTTGAAGGCCGCGCCACCCAACGGGCCTTCGACCATGATCTGCAGCGGGCTGGCAATGTGCTCGGGCTTGCCAAAGTCTCCGCCCCAGAGCTTGGACACGGTAAAACCGGTCAAACCCGCCTTGGGCTTGGAGCCGCGGCCGGTTGCGCCCTCATCGCGAATTTCGCCGCCCGCACCAGTGGAAGCGCCGGGGAACGGGGAGATGGCCGTGGGGTGGTTGTGGGTTTCCACCTTCATCAGGATGTGGTTGGTTTTGCTATGCTTTTCATAGCTCGCTACGCTTATTTCACGAGGGCTAGCGGCTGATTTTGCTACGAACCTCTCGACCACAACGCCTTCCATGACGGAGGCATTGTCCGAATACGCCACCAGCATGTGTTGCGGGTTGGTCTGGTGTGTGTGGCGGATCATGCCGAACATGCTTTGCTCTTGCGCCACGCCGTCGATCGTGAACTGGGCGTTGAAGATCTTGTGGCGGCAGTGTTCGCTATTGGCCTGGGCAAACATCATCAGCTCCACGTCGGTGGGGTTGCGGCCCAGTGTGGTGAAGGCGTTGACCAGGTAGTCGATCTCGTCGGCGGCCAGGGCCAGGCCAAACTGGGTATTGGCCTGGACCAGGGCATCCTTGCCACCACCCATCACATCCACATGGTCCATGGGCGCGGCTTGCAGGGCGCCAAACAGGCCCAGGGCCTGGGCGCGCTCCAGCATGGCGCTTTCGGTCATGCGGTCGTGCAGCACGGCGGCGACCTGTTGCAGTTGTTCAGGCGTCAGCGCGGTCTTGCTCAACAGGCCGTTCTTCAGCGTCAGTCGGTATTCGACCAGGCGTTCGATGCGCTTGACGGCCAGGCCGCAGTTGTGGGCGATGTCGGTCGCCTTGGAGGCCCACGGTGACACGGTGCCCAGGCGGGGCGAGACGACGATCAGTGGGCCGTCGGTTGGGCCTGCATAGGGGTCGCCATAGGTCAGCAGGGCCGCCAACTGGGCGCTCAACGCGGCATCGGGCGCCGTGTCGCTGGCCACCAGGTGCACAAAGCGGGCCGAAATGCCGGAGATTTTTTCGTGGATGCCCTGCAGCGTGGGCAGGAGTTGTTGGATACGGAAGCTGCTCAGGGCGTTGCTGCCCTCGAATTGGGTGATGTGCAGTGTCACTTTGGGGCGGCCTGAAAGGTGGGCAAGAGGGTGGGCTGAGGGTCGAAAATTCAACTCATCCCCATGCGCTGAATGGGCATGGGGACTAAGCCCGCTGATTTTACCCGCCTCTGAGCCCCCGCCCGCTCCGCTCCCTTGCGCCTCACGCCATCTGGAACAGCTCCTGCGGCATCTGCATCACGGCGCTGGTAGGCGCCAGCGCCGCGCTGTAGTGGCCGTCTGCGCGGGGCAGCAGGCGCGCAAAGTAGAACTCGGCAGTCTGGATCTTGGCGGTGTAGAAGTCGTTGGACTCCTTGCCCTTGCCACTGGCCAACAGCTCAGCAGCCTTGGCTGCCTGCAGCGCCCAGAAGTAGGCCATCATCACAAAACCCGAGTACATCAGGTAGTCCACGCTGCTGGAACCCACCTGCTCGCGGTCCTTGGACGCGCGCAGCATGATCAGCGTGGTCAGCACATTCCACTGCGCCGTGCGGCGCGCCAAGGTGCGCATCATCTGGCCCATCGGCGTGCGCTGCAGCGCGTAGGGTTTGACCATGCGCAGTATCGTGCCGCTGAAATCACGCACGCACTTGCCCTTGGTGTTGAGCAGCACTTTGCGGCCCAGCAGGTCCAGCGCCTGGATGCCGGTTGTGCCTTCGTACAGCGTGGAGATGCGGGCATCGCGCGCGATCTGTTCCATGCCGTGTTCGCCGATGTAGCCGTGGCCGCCAAACACCTGGATGCCCAGGTTGGCCGCTTCCAGGCCCATTTCGGTCAAAAAGCCCTTCAGGATGGGGGTGTAGAAGCCCAGTTCGTCGTCGTGCTTCTTGTACTTGGCCTGGTCGCCTTCCGTCACGGCGTTGAACATTTTGTCGGCAATCTTGGCAGCACCATAGACCATGGCACGGCCGCCTTCGGCAATGGCCTTTTGGGTCAACAGCATGCGGCGCACATCGGGATGCCAGATCAGCGCGTCAGCCACTTGTTCGGGCTCTTTTTTGCCCGACAGCGCACGCATGGAGCGACGCTCTTGTGCATAGGGCAAGGCGCCCTGGAACGACAGCTCGGCATGGGCCACGCCCTGGATGGCGGTGCCAATGCGGGCCGTGTTCATAAAGGTGAACATGGCTTCCAGGCCCTTGTTGGGTTCACCAATCAACGTGCCGATGGCGCCGTCAAAATTCAACACAGCCGTCGCGTTGGCGGCGATGCCCATCTTGTGTTCCAGCGAACCGGTGTTGACGCCATTGCGATCACCTACGGTACCGTCTGCCGCCACGGCAAACTTGGGCACGACGAACAGCGAAATACCGCGTGTGCCTTCCGGTGCGCCGGGCAGGCGGGCCAGCACGATGTGCACGATGTTTTCCGCCAGATCGTGGTCACCGGACGAGATGAAAATCTTGGTGCCGGTCAGCGCGTAGCTTCCGTCGGCCTGCAGTTCGGCGCGGGTCTTGACCTGGGCCAGGTCGGTGCCGCACTGGGGTTCGGTCAGGCACATGGTGCCGGTCCACTCGCCTGCCACCAGACGCGGCAGGTAGACCGTCTTGATGGCCTCGGTGCCGTATTGCAGCAAGGTGTTGATGCAGCCGATGCTGAGGCCCGGGTACATATTGAACGACCAATTGGCAGCGCCCATCATTTCCGACTTCATCAGGTTCAGCGACATGGGCAGGCCCTGGCCGCCGTATTCCACGGGGAAGGACAGGCCTTGCCAGCCACCCGCGATGAATTGCGCGTAGGCTTCCTTGAAACCCTTGGGCGTGGTGACCACACCGTCGTTCAAATGGCAACCTTCCTTGTCACCGGATGCGTTCAGCGGCGCCAGCACCTCTTCACACAAGGTTGCAGCGCCTTCCAGGATGGCGTCGACCATCTCGGGCGTGGCGTCTGCACCATTGGACAGTGTGCTGTAGTGCTGGGGGTAGTCCAGCACTTCGTTGATCAAGAAGCGCATATCGCGCAGGGGGGCTTTGTATTGCAACATGGCGAACCTTATCTTTCAATGATGGCGACAACGCCCTGGCCACCTGCAGCGCAGATGGAGATCAAACCGCGGCCGGAGCCCTTTTGCGCCAGCATCTTGGCCAGTGTCGCGACGAGGCGGCCACCAGTGGCGGCAAAGGGGTGACCCGCTGCCAGCGAGCTGCCGTTGACGTTGAGTTTGCTCATATCGATCTTGCCCAACGGTTTGGACAAGCCCAACTGGTTTTTGCAGAACACCTTGTCTTGCCAGGCATTCAGCGTGCACAGCACCTGGGCGGCAAAGGCCTCGTGGATTTCGTAGTAGTCAAAGTCCTGCAGCGTCAGGCCGGCGCGCGCCAGCATGCGGGGCACGGCGTAGGCTGGGGCCATTAATAAGCCCTCGCTGTTCTGGCCTTCCTTCTTGCCGAAGAAATCGACGGCCGCCACTTCGCTGAACGTGATGTAGGCCTGCACCGGCAGCTTGTGCGCGGCAGCCCACTCTTCGCTGGCCAGCAACACAGCGGAGGCGCCATCGGTCAGCGGTGTGGAATTACCGGCGGTCAGCGTGCCCTGGCCGGGGGCAACCTTCTTGTCGAACACGGGCTTCAGGGAACGCAGCTTTTCGATCGTCAGGTCGGCGCGCAGGTTATTGTCCTTGGTGACACCCTTGAACGGTGTCATCAGGTCGGTGAAGAAGCCTTGTTCGTAGGCCTTGGCCAGGTTCTGGTGGCTCTTCAATGCCAGTTCGTCCTGGGCCTCGCGGGGGATGGCCCATTCGCGCGCCATGATCTCGGCATGTTCGCCCATGGAGAAACCGGTGCGTGGCTCGCCATTGCGTGGCAGGGCCGGCTTGACCAACATGGAGGGGCGGATGCGCATGGCGGCGGCCAGGCGCTGCGCGCCGTTCTTGGCGCGGGACAGGTCCAGCAGAATCTTGCGCAGCTTTTCGTTCAGCGCAATCGGCGCGTCGGATGTGGTGTCCACACCGCCGGCAATGCCGGACTCGATGTGACCCAAGGCAATTTTGTTGGCGACGATCATGGCCGCTTCCAGGCCGGTGCCGCAGGCTTGCTGGATGTCAAAGGCCGGGGTTTCGCGGGCCAAGGTGGTGGACAGCACGGACGCACGCACCAGGTTGAAGTCACGCGAATGTTTCATGACCGCGCCGGCGACCACATCGCCCAGGCGCTCGCCGTGCAGGTTGAAACGGTCCACCAGGCCTTGCAGCGTGGCGGTCAGCATCTCCTGGTTGGAGGCTTGGGAATAGACGGTGTTGGAGCGGGCGAAGGGTATGCGGTTGCCGCCCAGGATGGCGACGCGACGAATGGGGGTGGTGCTTGTCATGGTGTTGTTCCGTATGGGTAGAAAAACAAATTGGGGTTACTGATGTGCGGCGCGTTTGCTACGTTTTTAATAGCTTAGTTGTCCGCGCAGATGAGGGCGCATGCCCGTTTTGTCACGCACTTCAAACTGCGCGCCGTTGCTGGAACGCTCGGTCCACAGCGCGGCACGTCCGGGTAGCAGCAAGGGCGTCTTGAATTCCACAGCGGTTGAGGCGCGCTCCAGCGGATCGGCCGGCAGCAAATACGACAAGGCCCTGGCCTTGGTCCACATGCCGTGGGCGATGGCACGCTTGAAGCCAAACAGCTTGGCCGTGATAGCCGTCAGGTGGATGGGATTGCGGTCGCCGGACACCGCGCCATAGCGACGGCCAATGTCGGCCGGAGCCGTGAATTCGGTCTGGCAGGACAGCGAAGTGTCCAAGGCCAACTGGCTGGCAAACGGCTGGCCGGCGGTTTCCTTGACACCCACGCGCAGCAGGCTTTGCGTGGCGCTCCATACCAGTTCGCCGTCACGCAGGATGCGCAGGTCCAGCGTAAAGCCCTGGCCCTTTTCATGGGTGAACAGTTGGCCCGTGCCCATTTCGACGCGCACCGTGTCGCCGGCGCGCAGGGACTTGTACTGCTCGATGCTGTTGGCCAGGTGCACCGTGCCCATGGCCGGCCACGGGCATTCGGGCGAGCACATATAGGCCGTCACCAGCGGGAAGGTCAGCATCTGCGGGTAGATCAGCGGCACGCCTTGTGAAGCGCTGAAGCCGGTCAACGCCGCATACCGCGCAATGTGCTGGGCATCCAACGTGACGCTGGGGATGGCCAACTCCACCTTGGGCAGCGTCTTGACCAGGCCGGGCCGTTTGCCGCCCGTGCCCAAGGCCCGGAAGAACGTCGCCGCCAGACTTGGTGTTTCGATGATTTCTTGGGTTTTCATTGTTTTAAGCACCAATCAGGCTTTGGCCGCAGACGCGCACCACATTGCCGGTCAAACCACCGGACGCGGGCGATGCAAACCAGGCAATGGCCTCGGCCACATCCACCGGTTGACCGCCCTGCCCCATGGAGTTCATGCGGCGGCCGGCTTCGCGAATCGCAAACGGTACGGCGGCGGTCATCTGGGTCTCGATAAAGCCGGGCGCCACCGCGTTGATGGTGATGCCCTTTTCTGCCAGCACCGGCGCCATGCTCTGCACCATGCCGATGACACCAGCCTTGGACAAGGCGTAATTGGTCTGGCCCAGGTTGCCCGCAATACCGGAGATGGACGACACACACACGATGCGCGCACCGGCCTTCAGCGCACCGGCTGCGACCAGCGCGTCGTTAATGCGCTCTTGGGTCGACAGGTTGACGTTGATGACGGCCTGCCACAGGTGGTCTTTCATGTTGGCGATGGTCTTGTCGCGGGTGATGCCGGCGTTGTGCACGACCACGTCCCAACCGCCATCGGCCAGTGCGGCGTCCACCAGGGCCTGTGGCGCTTCCATAGAGCCAATGTCCAAGGCCAGGGCCTTGGCGCCCAGGCGTTTTGCGACTGCATCCAGACCTTCCTGTGCTTGCGGAACATCCAGGCAAATGACTTGCGCGCCGTCGCGTGCCATGACTTCGGCGATGGATTCACCAATGCCGCGGGATGCGCCGGTGACGAGAATTTTCTTGCCCGCGAGCGGTTGGTTCCAGTCGATGGCGTTCTTGGAATCAACGCTGGGCACGGTCAAGCGCACGACTTGTGCCGACACATAGGCCGAGCGCGGCGACAGCAGGAAGCGCAATGTGTTTTCCAACTGGTCTTCGGCCCCCTCGGCCACATACACCAGTTGCACCGTGATGGCACGTTTGAGTTCCTTGGCCAGCGAACGGGTCAGGCCTTCCAGCGCACGCTGAATGGTGGCCTTGCGCGGGTTGGCACAGGACTCTGGCGGGCGACCCAGCACGACCACGCGGCCGCAGGGCAACACCGAACGTGCAGCATCGTGGAAGAAGTTGTAGATGGCGTCGGACTGCGAACTGTCGGTCAGACCGGTGGCGTCAAACACCAGGGCCTTGACTTTTTCGCCTGGTTGGTCGGCCACGCCCCAGCGGCCGGTCATCATGCCGGCTTCGTTGGCCAGGCCCATCCATTGCGGCAGGCTTTTGTGTGCCACGGTTTGTGCGTCCATGGATTTGAAAGCGCCCACCAAGGCGTTCAGCAGTTGCGGCGTACCGCCGCCACCGATCAATACACCGCCCTTGATGACGGGCTGGCCTGGCTTGAAACGCTCCAATGGCAGAGGTTGTGGCAAACCCAGCATTGCAGCAATGCGTGAGCCGAGAGTTGAGTTGGCAAAGCCAAGATACGAATCGTTCATGAGAGGGACGCTCCTTTGGGGCGCGATGGTACCGACCAATTGGTCATTTAGCGTAGAGCGCTCTGCCTAACCGGATATTGCAGTGCGTCAAACGGCTACCCGCTTGGGCGGCAGCGTGTAGGTCAGGATGCGCTTCATGACCGTCAAATACTGCTTGAAAAGACTACCTGTGTTGTAGAAAAGGCCATACTTGCGGCATAGGGCCTGGATCTGCGGTGCCACTTCGGGGTAACGGTGTGCGGGCATGTCGGGGAACAGATGGTGCTCGATCTGGTGGCTCAGGTGGCCACTCATGATGTGGAAGAGCCTGCCACCCGTGAGGTTGCTGGAGCCCGAAAGCTGGCGGATGTACCAGTCACCCCGGGTCTCATTGCGCGTATCTTCCTCGCGGTAGATCGCCACGCCCTCGGTGAAGTGGCCGCAGAAGATGATCAGGTAGGTCCACAGGTTGCGGATCAGGTTGGCGCAGAAGTTTCCGGCCAGCACACGCGGCGCGCTCCACAGCGCCAGCGCCGGAAACAACAGGTAGTCCTTGAACCAGACCTTGCCGACCTTGGTCAAGAACCGGTCCAGCCGCGCCCTGAATTCAGCCTTGGGCATGGCCCCGTGTTTGTAGCGGCCAATCTCCAGATCGTGCGAACCCACGCCGTATTGAAAGCCCATGGCCAGCATCAGATTGGCCAGAGGCTGAAACCAGTGGCGGGGTTTCCACTTCTGCTCGTCCGTCATGCGCAACAGTGAATAACCCAGGTCACGGTCCTTGCCCAGGATGTTGGTGTAGGTGTGGTGGGTGACGTTGTGCGAATGCCGCCACTGCTCGCCGTCGCAGGCGATATCCCACTCGAAGGTTTGTGAGTTCAGCGCCGGGTCGCCGGTCCAGTCGTACTGGCCGTGCATGACGTTGTGGCCAATCTCCATGTTGTCCAGAATCTTGGCGTTGGCAAGGGCCAGCACACCGGCCACCCAGCTCAGCGGCCCCATGCCGAAATGCAGCAGCGCACGGCCACCGATTTCGCTGGCGCGGCTGATGCGGATCATCGCACGGATGTGGTCCACATCGGCCTGGCCCAGATTGTTCATGACCCCGTCGCGGATGGCGTTGACCTCGCGTTCAAATTCGGCGACCTGCTCGCGGCTCAAGGTGGTGGGTTTGGCAAAGCTCATGGGATGTTCCTGAAATGTCGAAAAGTTATGCGGCGGTGTGGCACGCGTTCACAGCGCCAGCACTACATCGGAACGCGCTGTCGAGATGCACAGGCGTATCAGCTCATTCGGTGCCGACGACACCTCACCTGTCTGCAGGTTCTCCACCGTGCCGCTGGTCTTGACACATTGGCAGGAGCGGCAAATGCCGATGCGGCAACCGTGTTTGGGCGACAACCCCGCGCGCTCCGCTTGAACCAACAGCGGCTCGGTCCCCCAAGTGGTGAAGCTTGCGCCACTACTGATCAGGGACACATTGACCGGCGTGCCAGGTGCGGTACTGGGTAGCAGCGCTGCGCCGACAAACTGTTCGCGCATCAGCGGTGCGTTGATGCCCTCGCGTTGCCAATAGCCTGAGACTGCATCCATGAACCCGGTAGGGCCGCACATCCAGGTGCTGCGTTGTGCCAGATCTGGCACTTCCACAGCCAGGACCTCGGGAGAAAGCGGCCCGGCGCCTGCCGTGTAATGCACCACCAGACTCAGTTCCGCAAAGTCCGCCGCAATGGCCTTCAATTGCGCGGCGAATATCAGGTCGGCTTGGCTCTTGCAGACGTGCAGGAACACCACATCGCCTTGGTAGCGGCGCGCCCGCAGGTCACGCAGCATTGCCATCACCGGCGTGATGCCGCTGCCCGCGCTGAGCAGTAGCATCCTGGACGGCGGCACCGATGGCAATACAAACTCACCCAGCGCCTGGCTGATGGTCAACACATCGCCCACCTTAACGGCAGCATGCAGGTGCCGTGACGCCAGCCCCTGGTCCTGGCGCTTGACCGTGATGGCAATGCGGCGCGTGCCCGGACGTGACGACAGGCTGTAAGCCCGCTCCACACGACGGCCGTTGATCTCCAGCTGGACCCGCACAAACTGGCCCGCCTGTGCACCGAGCCACAAGGCATTGGGTTGCAAAACAAAGGTTTGAGTGGACGCGGTCTCGTCCACGATGCGCAGCACGCGGGCCCGAACCTGGGTCAACGACAACAAGGGATGCAGCGCCACCAAGGCATCTTCCACGGCGCTCAAGCGAACAATGGATTCGACCCAGGGATGGTGCAAAGCCTTTACCAGTGGGGCATTGACGGCATGGACCCAGCGGGTCGAGACCGTGGAACGGCGTGGGCCGGGTCCATGGCGAGATGGGGTGGACAGAACAGCAAGTGACATGAAAGCTCCTGGTTGCATCCCGACAGAACCGTTGTGCCGCTGGAATGACTTTATTGTGTACATACGTACACTCAAAGTCAATGAACCAGGATTTCTTTAGGGAGCAAAGCCAATTCCGTCTCTCGCAACATCGGCTACCGTATCACCTGGCCGACACGCGTAAAATACAAACGTACACAAATCACACGAGCCCATGACCAAAGCCACCTCCGTTGCCGAACGCAAGGACAAACTCTCCCGCACCGAGCGCAAGGACCTGACGCGCAACAGCCTGTTGCAAGCGGCGCTGAGCCTGATGGGCGAAGGGCGCAGCTTCACCAGCCTGGGCATCCGTGAAATTGCGCGCGAGGCCGGCATGGTGCCCAACGCCTTCTACCGCCACTTCCGCAACACCGATGAGTTGGGGCTGGAGCTGGTCGAAGAAATGGGCGTGACCCTGCGGCGACTGCTGCGCGAGGCACGCCAGGCCGATGTGGCCGAGGCCGACCGGGTGCGCGGTTCGGTGCAGGTCTACCACCAGTACGTGCTGGAAAACCGCCTGCTGTTCCTGTTTGTGTCGAGCGAGCGCTCGGGCGGCAGCCGCATTCTGCGCATGGCCATTCGCAATGAGGTCAGCCACTTCACCAACGAGATGGCACAAGACTTTAGACGCCTGGGTGTCTACAAAGACATGTCCACGTCCAGCCTGCAGATGGTCTGCGGCCTGATCGTCACCACCATGCTGGCGGCCGCGCCCGAAATTCTGGACTTGCCAGCGGGCCAAACCATGCTGGAAGCCGAAATGATGGAGAATTTTGTGCAGCAACTCCAGGTGGTGCTGCTGGGTGCCGCCTGCTGGAAAGACAAGGCACCGCGCGCTCTGGGATAATTGAGCCATGACAATTACCTACAAAGACGCCGAAGGCATCGCGGGAATGCGCGTTGCCGGCAGACTCGCCTCCGAAGTGCTGGACTATCTGACCCCGTTTGTGAAACCCGGTGTCACCACCAACGAACTGGACAAGCTGGCCCACGATTACATCACCCAGGTGCAGGGGGGCATTCCGGCCCCGCTGAACTACCGCGGTGGCGGCAATATCCCCTACCCCAAGTCCATTTGCACCTCGGTCAACCACCAGGTCTGCCATGGCATCCCCAACGACAAGCCACTGAAGAAAGGCGACGTCGTCAACATCGACGTCACCGTCATCAAGAACGGCTGGCACGGCGACACCAGCCGCATGTTCATGGCCGGCGAAGCGTCGATTGCCGCCAAGCGCCTGGCCCACATCACCTACGAGGCCATGTGGAAAGGCATCATGATGGTCAAGCCCGGCATCCATCTGGGGGACATCGGCCATTCCATCCAGCAGTTTGCCGAAGGCCATGGGTTTAGCGTGGTGCGTGAGTTTTGCGGTCACGGCATTGGCCAGGTCTTCCACGAAGAACCCCAGGTGCTGCACTATGGCCGCCCCGGCACCTTGGAAAAGCTGGTCGAAGGCATGACCTTCACCATCGAGCCCATGATCAACGCCGGCAAAAAAGAAATCAAGGACGGCCCCGAAAAAGATGGCTGGACCATCGTGACCAAGGACCACTCGCTGTCCGCCCAGTGGGAACATACCATTCTGGTCACGCCCACCGGCTATGAGGTGCTGACCCTGTCGGCAGGCTCTCCGCCCACGCCTGCGTTTGTGCCCGCGCAAACACCCGCCTGACCGGGTGCGCCAAGGCACGCCACCCATGGCTGATCTACCGGCAATTCGCGCCGAGTACCGCGCCGACAAGGCCCTGTTGCTTCAAAATCTGGGGCAAGGCGATGCCACGGGGCGCGACGTGCGCAAGGCGCTGGGGCGTCTTTCTCAACTGGCCGATGGTGTGCTGCGCAAGCTGTGGGAGCATGCCGGCCTGCAGTCCCCGTTTGCCCTGTTGGCGGTAGGCGGCTTCGGCCGTGGCGAACTGTTCCCGCACTCCGATGTGGATGTGCTGGTGTTGCTGCCGGACGAATTTGATCCGCACCATGACACGGCGCTCAAGAGCCGCATTGAAGCCTTCATTGGCAGTTGCTGGGATGCCGGGCTGGAGATCGGCTCCAGCGTGCGCACACTGGGCAGTTGCCTGGCGGAAGCGGAAAACGACGTCACCATCCAGACGGCCTTGCTTGAATGCCGCCTGATCACCGGCAATGCCGAGTTGGTGCGCCAGTTCCAGACCTCTTTCTTCAAGTCCCTGGACCCGCAGGCGTTCTTTGTGGCCAAGACACTGGAGCTACGCCAGCGGCACACCAAGTTTGAAAACACACCCTATGCGCTGGAGCCCAACTGCAAGGAGTCGCCCGGCGGCTTGCGGGACTTGCAAGTCATCTTGTGGGTTGCCAAGGCGGCGGGCTTTGGTGACAACTGGCACGCACTGGCGGTGAATGGCCTGGCCACGCCCTTTGAAGTGCAGCAAATCCAGCGCAATGAATCGCTGTTGACGCGGGTACGCGCCCGCCTGCATCTGATTGCCAACCGGCGCGAAGACCGCCTGATCTTTGACATGCAAAACGCGGTGGCCGAGTCCTTCGGCTACACCACCAAGACCCTGGTCTCTACGGGCGCCACCCCCAAACGCACGGTGGTGCGCGCCAGCGAAGCCTTGATGAAGCGCTACTACTGGGCGGCCAAGGCCGTGGCGCAACTCAACCAGATTTTGCTGCTCAATATCGAGGAACGGCTCAATCCGTCCACCCACGCGCCCCGGCGCATCAACGACCATTTCAACGAAAAGGCCGGCATGGTGGATGTGGTCAGCGACGACCTCTACCAACGCGAACCGCACGCGATTCTGCAAACCTTTCTGGTCTACCAGAGCACGGTGGGGGTCAAGGGCCTGTCAGCCCGCACGCTGCGCGCGCTGTACAACGCCCGCAACCTGATGGATGCACGCTTTCGCAGCGACCCGGTCAACCGCGACACCTTCCGCCGCATCCTGATGGAGCCGCAGGGCACCACCCACGCCATGCGGCTGATGAACCAGACCTCGGTGCTGGGGCGCTACCTGTGGGTGTTCCGCCGCATCGTCGGGCAGATGCAGCACGACCTGTTCCACGTCTACACGGTGGACCAGCACATTCTGATGGTGCTGCGCAATATGCGCCGCTTCTTCATTGCGGAGCACTCCCACGAATACCCGTTTTGCTCGCAACTGGCGGCGGGCTGGGACAAGCCCTGGCTACTGTCCATCGCCGCGCTGTTCCACGACATCGCCAAGGGCCGTGGCGGTGACCATTCGGATCTGGGCGGCGTGGAAGTGCGCCGCTTTTGCAAGCAGCACGGCTTTACCGGTGAAGACGCGCAACTGATCGAGTTTGTCGTGCGTGAGCACCTGACCATGAGCCGCATCGCGCAAAAAGCCGATCTGAGCGACCCGCGCGTCATCGCCGACTTTGCCCAGCGCGTCGGCAATGAGCGCCAGTTGACGGCGCTCTACCTGCTGACCGTGGCCGACATCCGTGGCACCTCGCCCAAGGTGTGGAACGCGTGGAAGGGCAAGTTGTTGGAAGACCTGTACCGTTACACCAGCCGTGCGCTTGGAGGCCATGCGCCTGATCCCGATGCCGAGGTCGAGGCCCGCAAGCGCGAGGCCTTGGTCATCATCAACATGCACACCCTGCCCTTTGAGGCCCACAAGCCCCTGTGGGACACGCTGGACGTGGGCTATTTCATGCGCCATGAAGCGTCCGACATCGCCTGGCACACGCGCAAGCTCTCGCGCCTGGTGGGCTCCAGCGAACCGATTGTGCG
>Ga0066464_1000515_pt1 | contig 14984 bp, 15 predicted proteins | sample LakWasMe94_HOW11_2_FD_59583 | JGI IMG/M metagenome (GOLD analysis project Ga0066464, IMG submission 59583) | Freshwater sediment methanotrophic microbial communities from Lake Washington under simulated oxygen tension - Sediment Metagenome 94_HOW11 | ecosystem: Environmental > Aquatic >...
TATTGTCAACAGGAAATTTTTAGCTGTCGTGTTCCACCCGAAACGGAAGAGACCCCAAAAAGTGCCACTAGCCCTCGTGAAATGGTCTTATGCAGCTACTATTTTTATAGCATAACGGCAACTTTTCAATCGCCTGCCGGGGGTGGCTCCACATAGCAGGTGATGCAGTTGCGCCCGGCGCGCTTGGAGTCGTACAAGGATTTGTCGGCATGGCTGACCAGTTGACCCGGCGTCACGCCGTCCCGCAATTGCGTGACGCCAATGCTGATGGTGATCTCCACCTGCTGGCCATCGAGCAATTGCACCCGCATGCCTTCGGCCGCCTTGCGCAGGCGCTCCAGCAGCACGGCGGCGCTCTCCAAGCTGATATGCGGCAGCATCAACGCGAACTCTTCACCACCGTAGCGGCACAGCGTATCGGACGCACGCAGCATGCCGCGTAGCTGGGCCGCCAGCGCGCGCAGGACTTCGTCACCGCCGGTGTGGCCATGCTTGTCGTTGACGGACTTGAAATGGTCGACATCGATCATGGCCAGTGAGAAGGGCCAGTTGTAGCGTCGGCTGCTCAGAATCTCCTGGGTGATCTGCTCATCGAAGAAGCGGCGGTTGTAGAGCCCGGTCAGGCTGTCGCGCTGGCTGGATTCCTCCAGGTCCAGGGCCTGGTCCATGGTGTGGTCCAGCACACGCTTGGCTTCGGCCAGTGCCGAGGCATCGTGGATGGTGATGCAGGCGCCCTGCACCACGCCGTCATGGTCATACACCGGGGAGATGGAAGTGTCCTGGTGCATGAATTCCGCCTCGCCCGACTCCAGGCTGGAGGCCTTGAACCGAAAGACATAGGGGCGCTGTTTCCAGGAACTGAACGAGGCCGTTTTCAGAATCAGGCAGCTCTTGATCTTCTTTTCCAACCAATTGCGGTTGAGCTCGGGAAACGAGTCAAACAGGTTCTTGCCCAGCACGGAATCCGCACGCACATTGCTGTTCAATTCCATGAAGCGATTCCACACGACCACGGTAAAGCGCCGGTCCACGACCACGACGCCGACCGTCAACAAATCGTCGACGATGCGCGGAAAGTCGAACGGCAGCAGCAGGTCGGAGGCCCGGTCCATGGTGGTGGTCTTCAAATGCGTTTTGCAAGCGCCTGCTTGACCGCGGGCAAGCTGTCGGGCTGCACCCTGATCATCAATTCAAAGGGCACGTCGTGCGCCTCCAGGTGGAAGATGATGTCGATCTGCAGCATTCGGTCGGCCCCTGCTGGCACATCGCCAAACAGCGAGGTATTGGCATCGCTCGACGGCACGTCAAAGGCCACGACGCGCGGTGGACGCAAGCCGGTGCGCAACTCCAGCAGCGCGGCAATCTCCATCACGCAGGTGCTGGCCAGCGCGTTGCCCAGTTCCAGCAATAACTCTTCGCGTTGGCGACGGCCATCGCCATCGCGGTCATCAAAACCCAACACGTCGCGCAGTGCGGCATAACTGGCCGGGCCGTAGATCACTGCGATATTGCCCGCCAGTTCACCAAAAAATTCCTGGTCCAGCACGCTGATGCGCTCGTAGGTCTTGACCAGCCGCGCCCGGGTCTCTTCGATGTCGGAAGCGCCCACGGCACGGATGTCGGGCACCCGCAGATTCACAAACCCCGAAAAGGCCTCGGCCAAGGTGGCGCCGGCCTTGCCCATGGCGACGTTGACGGTTTCGCCCAGCACGTCGCGTTCGTCTTCGTTGAAGAGCTCTTCAGCCATGGATTACTCCCAGTTGGGTCAACATGGCACGCAGGGCCTCGATCTTGATGGGTTTTTCGATGAAGCCGGTGGCGCCCAGAGAAGCCACCCGTTCCTTGGCCTGGCGTTGGATGTCGGCACTGACCACAATGACGCGGGTGCTGGTCTGGCGCCGCCGCAGCTCGGTCAGCACATCGAATCCGCTGACGCCGGGCATGGTGAGATCGAGTAACAGCAAGTCCACGGGTCGGTTGGCGAGCTGCGCCAGGGCGTCCTCGCCGCCGCTGGCCTCCAGGCACTCGACGCTGTCACCGAGCAGTTCTCGCACCAGTGCGACGTTGACTTTGCGCGAACTTTTCGAGTCATCGACAACCATCAGGGTTGTAGTCATGGGACCCTTTCTGCCGCGATTGCGGCCAGCGGCTTCTTACGCTCTGCGACAAAGCTTATCACAGGCCTTGGCAAAGGCATATGCATTTCGACACCCGTTTAGGCCCCCTGTCGGGCGCTGCAAAAATGCCGAGGATCCACCCCCTGCACGCGCCTGTCAGCGCAGCGTAATCTCCACCCGCCGGTTGCGCGGTTCGGGCGTATCGTCCGGCGTGGGGACCAGCAAATTGCGCTCGCCGTGCGACTCGATGGCCATCACCGTGTTGCCCAGCCCCAGGCCGCGTAATTGCTCGGCAATGGCGGTGGCGCGCTGCAGCGCCAGGGCCTCGTTGGCATCGGCCGCGCCCTGGGTATCGGAATGCCCGATCACCGACATATCCACCGAGGTGCGCGCCAGCGCGCGCTCCACGATGCGCTGCAACAAGGCCTTGGAGTCGGCGGTCAGTTCCAAGCCCCCGGTTTCAAAATACAGCAGGAACTGCTCTGGCATAATCGGGCGCGCCCGCATGGCGGCGCCAAAGTCGCGTTGCAATTGTTCGTTGCTGACGTCGAATGGCGGCTTGCTGCCGTCCAGCAGCGCGCCTTGTTGTGCACGCGTCAGCAACTGCTCGCCACGTTGCCCTTGGACCACGACCTTGCCCAGGCTGCCGTCCGGGCTGGGCAACAGCGCGACATAGGATTGGGGACCCGCGCAGGCGGCCAGCAGACTGATGCCTGCGGCGACCACTGCCAATCGCAAGGCGCTCCACGGTGTTGTGTGAACCCGGCTCATTGCACGTCCTCCACCTTGGCCACGAACTGGGTGCCGCGCACCCCGATGATGCCGGTCGGCGTCTTGACCGTCACGGCTTCGGGCTTGAGCTTGGCGATGACGCCCGATACATAGTTCAGACTGCCTTTGAGCAGGCTGGCGCCGAGCTGGAGTTGCCCTTGCGCCGGTGCATACAGGTACTGATCAACCGTCAACTCGGTGTCGGGCCCAAACGCCATCACCGTGTTGTCCTTGAAGGTGATGCCCAGCGAGGCATCCGCCAAGGTCTTGAGCTGACTGCCAATCTGGATGGCGGTGCCCGGCACCGCCTTGGCGCGCTGTCCGGCCGTCGTGACCCATGCCTCACCGGTCACGGTCTTGACATAGCCCACGGCGGTGGATGGAGTCTGCGGGGTTGCCGCCGTCGCGCTCTGCGCGCTGGCCGATTGCGCCGCGCCCATGGCGACCAGCATGCCGACCGCTAGCACGCGCAAGATGTTCTGCTGATGATGTCTCACGGATCAATGTCCTCCCTTGGTTACAGTATCCCGTTCACGGTATGCAAGTGTCGCACGCTCACTCCGCCCGCAAGGCTTCCACCGGGTCCAACTGGGCCGCACTGCGGGCCGGCAAGACGCCCGCCAGCAAGCCGATCAATACCGCAATGCCTTCGGCCAGCAGGACAAAGGTGAGCGGTGTGTGCACCGGCAGGGCCGGCACCGCCAGGTGGATGACTTGTGCCAGCCCAAAGCCCAGCGCCAGCCCCATCACACCACCAATGGCTGACAAGGTGACGGCCTCACCCAGGAACAGGCCCAGGATGGTTCGCCGCGGGGCGCCCAATGCGACCATCAGGCCAATCTCGCCCGTGCGCTCGCTGACGGCAATCGTCATGATGGTGACAATGCCGACACCACCGACCAGCAACGAAATGCTACCCAATGCGCCAACCGCCATGGTCAGGATGTCCAGGATATTGGACAGCGTGCGCAGCATGTCCTCTTGCGTGGTGATGGTGAAGTCTTCGCGGCCGTGGCGCGCCAGCAAACTCCCTTTCACGGCGGCAATGATGCGGGGCGCCGGCACGCCTTCCTCATACGCCAGGTCAATCTTCATCATGCCATCGCGGTTGTACAGTTCCAGCGCACGTGCGGTCGGGATGTAGGCCGCATCATCCAGGTCCACGCCCAGAAACTGCCCCTTGGCTTCCAGCACACCAATCACACGAAACTGCAGGTTGCCCACCCGCACGCGGGCACCCAGGGGGTTGGCACTGCCAAACAACTCGGCCTTGAGTTTGGAGCCCAGCACCACAAAGGCACGGGCGTTTTCCAGCGCCTCGTCGGGCAGGAACTGGCCGGTCTTGACCTTGATGCTGTAGACCTTGAGCATATCCGCGCCCACGCCGTTGACGGTGGTGCGGCGGATGCGCCCGTTGGCACCGACCTCGGTATTGCCCCAGACCGTGGCCGTCATGCCGGTCACGTGCGGCAGGTTGCGCAAGACCCGGGCGTCGTCCAGGGTCAAGGGGCGCACCGATGACGGTATGCCCGTGGGAGCCGGGCCTGATGTCTTGACTTTGCCCGGCGAGATGCTGGCGATGTTGGTCCCAAACTGCGTGAACTCGGCCAGCACAAAGCGGTGGATGCCTTCCCCAATCGACGTCAACAAGATCACGGATGCAATGCCCACGGCGATGCCCAGCAACGTCAAGAAACTGCGCAAGCGCTGCGCCACAATGGCGCGCAGGGCAAGGCGGATGGCGTCAGCTAACAACATGGCATGGGTCGCCGCCGGGCAGCGCAATACGCAAAGCGACAAGCGTGGGGGTCATATCTTTAGCGCTTGGACAAAGCTTGCACCGGGTCTAGCTGCGCGGCGCGACGGGCGGGCAATACGCCGAACAAAATGCCGGTGATCAGCGCCGTGGCCAAACCGGCGAACACGGCCCAGTCCGGCGGATAGGCCGGGAAAGTGGGATAGAGCTGGCGGATCAACGCCGCTGCCAGTTGGCCCAACACATAACCCACCACCGCGCCAGCCAGCGACAGCATGGTGGCCTCGGTCAGAAACACCAGGCGGATGCCGCCACCCGTCGCGCCCAGGGCCTTCAGCAAACCGATCTCGGCCGTGCGCTGGCTGACCGACACCAGCATCACATTCATCACCAAAATGCCGGCTACCGCCAGGCTGATGGCGGCGATACCGGCCACGCCCAGCGTCAGCGCACCGAGCAGGCGGTCAAAGGTGGCCAACACCGCATCCTGCGTGATCACAGTCACATCTTGCTCGCCCTCGTGGCGCAGTTGGATGATCTCGGCCACCTGGGCCTTGGCGGCCGCAATGGCATCACGGCCATGGGCCTCGACCAAAATCCGAAACAGCGTATTGCTGTTGAACATGGACTGCGCCAACGACACCGGCACAAATACCAGTTCATCGGTGTTCAGGCTCAGACCCTGGCCACTGACCGCCAGCACACCGACGATGCGAAAACGCCGGTCCCCAATGCGCACGAGCTGGCCCAACGCGGGTTCGCTGCCAAAAATCTCATCGCGCACCTTGGCGCCAATCACGGCCTCGCTGGCGCCCCGGCGCCAGTCTCCCGGCGCCAAAAAACGCCCCTGGGCCAGGGACATGTGGCGCACATCGAGGTACTGCGACACCGTACCCGCGATCAAGACCTCGCGCAGCTTGCCGCCAAAACTGATCTCGGAGGTACCCACCGCCAGCGGTGCCACCTTGCTGACGGCGCTGGCGCGTTGCAGGGCTTGCGCGTCATCCACCGTCAGGTCCCGCGTGGTGTTGGTGATGGCATTGCCAGGGCTGAAGCCACCGGTCTGCGAGCGCCCCGGCAGCACGATGACCAGGTTGCTGCCCAATGAGGAAAACTCGTTCATCACGTAGCGCCGTGCGCCGTCGCCCAAAGCGGTCAGCACGACGACGGCTGCCACGCCAATGGCCATGGCCAGCACCAGCAGCGAGGCGCGCAGCGGATTGCCCGTCGCGGCGTCCCGGGCGAAGCGAATCAGGTCGGCGCTGCGCATGGCGGGGCCTGCGGCCTGGCATCGGGCTCAGCGACAAGCTGTTGGCGCTGGTCGTGCCGGATGGCGCCGTCTTCCATCAACAACTGGCGGTGCGCGCGGGCGCCTAAAGCGCTGTCGTGGGTGACCATGATCAGGGTTACGCCCTGGGCGTTGAGGCCTTCGAGCAGGCGAATCACCTCCTCACCGGTGGCGCGGTCCAGGTTGCCGGTGGGCTCGTCCGCCAGGATCATGGCGGGTTGCATGATGGTGGCGCGCGCAATGGCGACGCGCTGGCGTTGGCCGCCCGAGAGTTCGTCCGGTCGGTGGTCGGCGCGGTTTTCCAGGCCGTAATCCTTGAGCGCCTGTTGGACCCGCGTTGCACGCTGCGCCGGGGCCAGGCCGGCCAGCACCATGGGCAGCGCAATGTTCTCCGCGGCCGTCAGGCGCGGCACCAGATGGAAACTCTGGAACACAAAGCCTATGCGTTCGCTGCGCACACGCGCCTGCTCGTCCGGCGACAGCGTCGTCACGTCGCGCCCTTCGAGCCGGTACAGGCCGGTATTAGGGCGGTCCAACAGGCCCAGCAGGTTCAGTAACGTCGATTTGCCCGAGCCCGACGGCCCCATCACCGCCACGTATTCACCGGCCGTGATGGACAGGTTCAGGTTGCGCAACGCGTGCACCTCGGAGTCGCCCAGGTGAAACACCCGCTCGATGCCAGCAAGCTCGATTTGCGCGGGAAGGGAGATCATTCCGTCCTCCGGTGAGCGTGGGGGCTCCTCATTTCTTGGCTTTATCGTCGACCACAAAAGCGGCGCCCGCCTTGACGCCTTCGCGCTCCAGCGAGGTCACCACCTTGTCGCCCGCCACCAGGCCTTCGAGCACCTCGGTGAATTCCCAGTTGGCCAGGCCGGTCTTGACCTTGCGTTCCTGCAAGCTTCCGTCAGCGCCGGCCAGCAGTACCCGGCCGCCTTCCTGCAAGGCCGAGGTCGGCACGCGCACCACCTTGTCCCGCACCGCCAACACCACCTCCACGTCGGCGCTATAGCCGACCAGCAAGCGCGGCGGCGGTGTCTTGTCGCTGCCATCCAGCGTGGCTTCGATATCCACGGTGCGGGCTTGCTTCTCCACCGCCGACACATAGGGCGCTATGCGCTTGACCTTGCCCGCAAAGGACTGTTTGGGCAGTGCGTCAAAGCTGATGCGCACGGACTGCCCAGCCGTGATCTTGGGCGCGTCCACCTCGTCCATGGGGGCGCGCACATACAGGCAGGTGTCGTCAATCAGGTCAATCGCTGGCGGCGTCGGCACGCCGGGCGGCGACGGTGTGGAGTATTCACCGACCTCGCCCACGATCTTGGCCACGGTGCCGGCAAAGGGCGCATACAGCACGGTGCGGCTTTGCTCCACCCGCGTGGCTTTGACCCGGGCTTGCGTTTGCGCCACATCGGCCTTGGCCGCATCGCAACCGGCGCGGCGCGCCTGGGCCTCGGAGCGGGCCTGTTCGTCGCGCGAGCCGGAAATAAATCCCTGTTTGAACAAAGATGTTTGCCGCTCGGCTTCCCGCTCGGCATTGGCCGCTACGGTGCAGGCTTCGGCAACCCGTTTGCGCGCCGTCTCAACCTGGGCCATGGCCAAGGCGCTTTGGGCTTGCTGGTCGTCATTCCACAGCTTCATCAGCAACTGGCCTTTTTTGACCTTGTCGCCTTCCTTGACGGCCAGTATTTCGATGCGCCCTCCCATGGTGGCCGACAGCTTGGTGCGCAAGCAGGCCTCCACCGTTCCCGCGCGGGTATTGGCAATGCTGGACTCCACCTTGCCCTGGTCAATCTCGGTCACCAACACAGCGACGGGCTTGGGCCGCTTCGCCCACCACACGCCGGCGCCCAGCAAGCCAATAACCAGGAGTGTGAGCAGCAGGCGGCGGATCAGGGTGGAGGACATGCGTGAATCTTCGGGCGTGGTAAGCGGACCATTCTAGGGCGCGCCACCGCTCGCCACTTGACCTGGATCAATGCATGGACGTCTGAAGGGCCGACGCGCACGTGGATTCAATCGCGTTGCCGACTACTATAAAAACAATAGCTAACCAAGCAATGTTGACGGGGGCTAGAGCCCGCTTTGATTGACCTACATCAGACTGACGGTCTTGTCCAGCACAATGGCCGCATCCAGCGTGTCCAACAAGGCCTTGCGCACCTTGAGCTTGGTGTTCTTGTGGGCGGTCATATTGAGCTTCTTCAGCTGCTGCGCCACTTCGGCGGCCGCACCCAGCAGTTGCTCGGGCGCCACCACCTGGTCCAGAAAGCCTGCGGCCATGGCGCCCTGCGGCGTGAACATTTCGGCGTTGATGACTGAGCGCTGGAAGGCGGGCGTGGTCAGACGGTCCCGCGCAAGCGCAATGCCCACATGGTGCATGGTCATGCCGATCTTGACTTCATTGAGACCAATATTGAAGGGCCCGTCCACACCAATGCGGTAGTCGGCCGACAGCAGCACAAATGCACCCTTGGCCACCGCATGGCCCGGGCAGGCGACGATGATGGGCTGCGGGTGCGACAGCATGCGCCGCGCCAGCGTGGACCCGGCCGCCACCAGATCGATGGCGGCCTGGGGCCCCGCCATCATGACCTTGAGGTCGTAGCCGCCACTCAAGATGCCGGGTTGCCCGGTAACGATCACCACCGCACCGGCCTGCTCGGCCTGGTCCAGCGCCTGGTTGAAGGCGGCGATCAGTTCATGCGAAAAAGCATTGACCTTGCCGTTGTTCAGGGTCAGGGTGGCAATGCCGTCTTCCAGGCTGTAGGCAACGAGTTCGCTCATGGTGGTGGTCCCCCAAATGAAGTGGTCAGCCAGTCTAACCGCAGAGGGGGCCCGTCACGGTGTCACCGACAGCACAGCGTCCACGGCGGTGGACACACGCTGTGCAGTTCCTCCGGCGATGCGCGTATAAGGCAAGCCTGTTTGTTTCAATGCGGTTTCCAGCGCGGCATGCACGCGCGCACGCGCTTCGACTCCATCACGCTGCACACCGTCTGCCACCCAGGGGATGTCGGGTTCCAACAGCAGGGTCAGTGCATAGCGTGCGTGCAGGGTATGTGCCGGAGCGTAGAGGCTGGTGTCTGCAAACACGCAGTCGCTGTAGACCGCCGTCAGCAAAGGCGCCGTGTCACAAAAAACCCAGCGAAACCCTTGCTGGCGCGCAGCCTGCAGCGCCTCGGTCTCCAGCCGCACCTGCTCTTGCAGAATGCGCAGTTGCTCTTCGCGGTCCGGTGTACGACCATGACGCGATGTAAACCTGCGCAGATACTCCGGCACCCAGAGGCCCTGCAGGTGTTGCGCCAGCGCCTGCACCAGTGTGGTCTTGCCGGTGCACTCGGCACCGATCAGACAGATGAGGCGGGGCTCCATGGCAATCGGATCTAGACGGTTGGGGTCAGAGCACATCGCTGCGCGAGTGGTCTGACCCACAAGTTTTTAGAACTCAACCGTGACGCGTGCCCGCACCGTGCGCGGCGTGGACGGGAATACATAGGTACCGCCCCAATACTGCGTCGGCGCCTCGCGCCAGTAGCTGCGGTCGGTGATGTTTTCCACGTTCAGGCTCCATTGCGTGGACTTGCCGATCATGCGGTTCTGGTAACGCAGGCCAGCGTCCAGTTGCCAGGCGGCGGGCAAGCTGACGGCACCGTCGGCGGTTACGGTCTTGCCGCTCTCGTGCGTCAGCAAACCACTGACCGACAGGCCGGGCAGCATCACCACCTTGTAGTCGGCAAACAATGAGGCCTTGGTCTTGGGCACATTGGTGACCCACTGCCCGACCAAGGCCGGGTCTATCGCCGCGGTGTACTGGGCGTCGAGCACCGTCAGGCTCGCTTGCACGGACAACTGTGCGTCCACCTGCCCCACCGCCACCAGCTCCACGCCGCGGTGCCGTGCCGTCTTGCCACCGGCCACACGAAGCGGTATGCCGCTAGCGGTAGCCTGGTCGTCGGCATAGGGTTTGGCTATGCTGAACACCGCGGCCGACACCAGCATGCGGGGCTGGGCTTGCCACTTCAGTCCCAACTCGGTCTGCTCGCTCTTGAGCGCGGGCAATACCTCGCCCGCATTGACAAACTTGCTGGGGCGGTTGGGCACGGCTTCCAGCTCAACCCCTTGGCCCCAGGATGCATACAGCATGGTATTGGCAAGGGGTGACCAGGACAAACCCGCCCAGGGTGTGGACACGGTTTGTTCGAAAGTGATGGCGCGTGAACCGTCACTGCGCTCGCTGCTGCGGTTCACGCGGGAGGTGCGAAAGCCCACAAAGCTCTGCACCGTACTCGCCAGGTTGCTGACCCAGGATGCATAGGCATCGACCGCGCGTTCGCGGCTATTGGTGTTGAGGTCATTGGCGGAGGCATCCGATGGCAACGCCACCGGACGGTCGATGTTGGTGGTGCCGACAAAGTTGTAGGCCTGTTTGGGCGCCAGATCGGACCGCGTGCTGCGCCCGCTCAGGCCCAGCGTCAGCCGGTTGTGCGCGCCGAGTTTGCCCTGCAACTTGGTATCCCAGGCCCAGGCACTGCGTTCCTCGCCTTCGCTGCGGTAGTCGTAGATGTCCACATCACCATTGCCGCACAGGCCGGGGTAGACGTAGTTGGCGCCGGTGCTGCAACCGTCCGGAAAGGCCAAGCGGTCCTGGATGACGGTGCGCTGCGTGCCCAGCCCCACACGGGCCTGCCAATCGGCATTGATCTGGTGGTCGACCGCGAACTGCGCGCTGGTGCTGGTGGCCTCAAAAGGCAGCGACCAGCTCTGGTTGTTGAGGTTCAGCCTCGCGTAGTTGCTGGCGGGCAAGGTGTCGGCCACGCCATCGCCATTGGTGTCCAACAGGCCCAGGCCGGGCACCGAAGGCTGCTTCTTGTGGTGGTATTCCAGGTCCGCGGACAGCTTGGTGCCGGGTGCAACGGAAGTGGCCAATGCCACACTGGCGAATTCGCGCTTGCCATCGGCGTGGTCGAACTGCGTGTGCAGGTCTTCCGCCGCCAGATTGACGCGCACGCCCATGGCGCCCCACTGTGTATTGCTGTCCAAATGCACCTTGCTGCCGCCATTGCCGTCAGCTCCAACTGATGCTGTGGTGAAGGCGTCGGCCTGCGGCGTTTTGGTCACGAAGTTGACCAAGCCGCCCGGGGCGGACACGCCGGACTGCAGGCCGGCCACACCCTTGAGCACTTCGATGCGCTCCTTGTTTTCCAAGGCGATGGGCGCGTAGTTGGAGACCGGCAGGCCATTGCGCAGATAGTTGTTGCTCTGGTCCAGCAGGAAGCCGCGCACGGACAGGCCTTCGATGTAGCCGGTGGTGTTGTAGCTGTCGGCCAATGACGCATCGAGCTTGATGGCCTGCGACAGACTGCTGGATGCCGTAGCGGCCAGCAGATCGGCACCCAACACCGTGACGCTTTGCGGCGTCTGGGCCAGCGTCTGGCCCAGGCCCCCCACGTCGGCGCGGTCAATGTCCAGCACCGGTGCGGCCTTGGCCGTGACGGTCACGCCCTGCAGACTTGGGGCGGGTGCCGCGCTTTGCGCCCAGATCGGCGCGGCAAACAGCAGGGCCAATGCCGCAGCACTGGGGATCAATGTGAAATGGGGATGGTTTGCCATCGCGAATCCTTATGCGGCGGCAGGGAGTGCAGATAAGCCAGCGCGCTCCGTGAACGGAGCAATGGCATGTTCACCACGCTTCCCTGCGCAAGTATTACCTTGATCAAGTTCCAGGGTGTTATCTCAGCCGAACATCTGGTGACGCTCAGCACCCCTAGCGTTTACAGGCCGACAGGCTGCCGGACTGGTGGGTGGATTGTAAGCGGGGGCCGCATTTTTCCTTTACAAGTCACCGAACCACAGCTTCTTGTCGTGCAGCGGCGTCTGTTCCGGCAACAAGGGGTTGGCCAGTTGGAAGCGGGTGCGGCTTTTGAGGTTGGCGCGTTTGATGTCGTCGCCATATTCGGCGGCAAACAACTTGTCGAAACTCCCGTCCTTGATGGCAATGCGCAATCCGGCCTCGATTCTGCGGGCCAGGTTTGCGTTGTCCTTGTTCACAAAAAAATACAAGGCCGTTGGGTACTGCAAGATGATGGTCTTCTCGATCGCCAATTCCATGCCGGGGTGGTTTATTTCTTCAGCCCCAATTTCGACGACGGAGCGTGGAAAATAGTCTATGCGGCCCGACTGCAGCATTTTGAACAGACTGTCGTAATTGACAACCCCTTGCACCTTGAGCCCGTTGGCGTGCAGAATTTCGGTATCGGGCCAATCGTGGCCCTGACCCGCTTCGTACTTCTTCAGGTCATCCAGCGTTTTAACTGCGGCAAATTGGCCGACCTTGCCTCGGTTGATCAAAAAGATACGCCATCCCAAAAGGCCCTTGTCGATGGGAATGCGAATCGGCAGAAAGGTGTCTTCCCTTTCCTTGGACGTCATGGTCCACACCACGTTGACATCGGTGCCCTGTGACAACTGGACCAACGCCCGGCTTTGCGTCATGACCCGTCGGCTGGGCGACAGTTCAAAATCGGCGCCCGCCTTTGTCAACGCCAACGCGAGCACTTTGAGCGGATACTTTTGCCGCGCATCACTGGTCTCCGGTTGCGGGTACACAACCGCTGTCTTCGCCCACAACGGCATCAACCAAGTCAGCGCCAACGCTGCAAGCATTCCCCGTGTCCACAAGACACCACGTCGGTATTCAAGTCCGGTCAATCTTCCACTCCAAAGCCACCGACGTGGTGGTCTTGACCACACCGTCAAAATTACCCATTTCATCCAACAGCGTGTTCATGCGCAGCGCCGATTCTGCGCGCAACAAAACCACGTAGTCAAACTCGCCGCTCACCGCGCAGAGCTGGCGCACCTCGGGCATGCGCGAGATCTGGCGCACCACCTCGCGCCCGGCCTTGGGTTGCACGGTGATACCAACAAAGGCCTGCAAGCCGAGGTCGCGCAGGTCCTGGCCCAGGCGCACGGTGTAGCCGGCGATGACGCCTTCGCGCTCCATGCGGCCCAGTCGCGCCAGCACGGTGGTGCGCGCGGTGCGCAACTGGCGGGCCAAATCCGCGGTGGACGTGCGGGCGTTGACCTGCAACAGTGCCAACAGGTCGCGGTCGAGCGGGTCACGCAAGGCACCGGCGCGCTCGACCGGCCCCGGTGTCTGTGCAGGCGCTCCGGCCTTGGGGCTTGCAGATCTTGCGGCTTTGGTGGTTTTGGATGCTTTGGCAGAGGTACTCATGTTTGGATCAAACGTTTCGTCAGCATGGTATGACGAAATGTCTGAAATGACCAGAGATTCGTCAAATCATCACGTTAATTTGTCCGAACCTGCACCTAGACTTCTTGCATCGAAGCTTATTACCAGGAGATTTTCCATGCGTGTTGTTCTGATGGGTGCGGGCCATATTGGCCAAACGATTGCCACTTTGTTGTCGGGCTCTGGCGACTACCAGGTCAAGGTGGTTGACCGCAGTGAAGAAGCGCTGAAGAAGCTGCGCCACTTACCGTTGGAGATCGCACAGATCGACACCTCGGACGCCAAGGCACTGCGCGCCGCACTCAAGGGTTATGACGCCGTCATCAACGCACTGCCCTACCACCTGGCCACGATGGCCGCGGCCCAGGCGCTGGAAGCGGGCTGCCACTACTTCGACCTGACCGAAGACGTGGCGGCCACCCGCGAGATCATGCGCATGGCCGAAGGCGCCAAGACCGCATTCATGCCCCAGTGCGGCCTGGCACCGGGTTTCATCGGCATCGTCGCCCACCACCTCAGCAAGAAGTTCACCCATTTGAACGAAGTCAAGATGCGCGTGGGCGCGCTGCCCGCCTTCCCCACCAATTCGTTGAAGTACAACCTGACCTGGAGCGTGGACGGGTTGATCAACGAATACTGTCACCCCTGCGAAGCCATTCGCAACGGTGAAACCATCGAGGTGCTGCCGCTGGAAGGCATGGAGCACTTCTCGCTGGATGGCACTGAATACGAAGCCTTCAACACCTCGGGGGGCCTGGGCACGCTGTGCGAAACGCTCAAGGGCAAGGTCCAGACACTGGACTACAAAACCGTGCGCTACCCTGGCCACTGCGACATCATGAAGATGCTGCTGCAGGAGCTGGGCATGCAGTTTGACCAGGAGAATCTGAAAAACATTTTGCGCCACTCCATCCCGCTGACCATGCAGGACGTGGTGCTGGTGTTTGTGACGGTCAGCGGTGAACGCGACGGCCAGTTGGTACAAGAAGTGTTTGCCCGCAAGATCTTTGCCGACCGTAACGAGCAGGCACCGCTGAGCGCCATCCAGATCACCACCGCCGCAGGCATCTGCGCGGCGGTCGATTTGTTCCGCGAGGGAAAATTGCCCCAATCTGGCTTCATCCGCCAGGAACAGGTAGAGTTGCCAGCTTTCTTGGCCAACCGGTTTGGCAGTGCCTACCAACAGTCCCGCCAAGTTGAGTCCATTGGCTAAAGCCAGCTTTCCATTGCCAGTCATTTGCGGAGTTCCCATGTCAGCTTCTACCGACACCATCCAAACTCTTCTGACCCGCCTGGGCGTGCCGCTGGCTACCTATACCGGCGGCGCGTTGCCCTCGCACTCGCCGATTGACGGTGCCGCCCTGGGCCAGGTGCACGAAACGCCACTAACCGAAGTGGCCGCCATCATCGCGCGCGCGCACGCGGCACACCAAAGCTGGCGCACCGTGCCCGCGCCGCAGCGTGGTGAACTGGTGCGTTTGCTGGGCGAAGAGCTGCGCGAACACAAGCAGGCTCTGGGCACACTGGTGTCGCTGGAGGCCGGCAAGGTCTTGTCCGAAGGCCTGGGCGAAGTGCAAGAGATGATTGACATCTGCGACTTTGCCGTGGGCCTGTCGCGCCAGTTGTACGGTCTGACCATTGCGTCCGAGCGCCCCGGCCACCGCATGATGGAAACCTGGCACCCGCTGGGCGTGGTCGGCGTTATCACCGCCTTCAACTTCCCAGTCGCGGTCTGGGCCTGGAATGCAGCGCTGGCGCTGGTCTGTGGCGACACGGTCGTGTGGAAACCGTCTGAAAAGA
>Ga0066464_1000520_pt1 | contig 14900 bp, 16 predicted proteins | sample LakWasMe94_HOW11_2_FD_59583 | JGI IMG/M metagenome (GOLD analysis project Ga0066464, IMG submission 59583) | Freshwater sediment methanotrophic microbial communities from Lake Washington under simulated oxygen tension - Sediment Metagenome 94_HOW11 | ecosystem: Environmental > Aquatic >...
AATGTGGCGCAGCAACGCGGCACCCAGGCCCTGGTTTTGCAAGTGGGTATCGACCACCACGTTTTCGACGACCGCGAAGGGCTGCGTGCCGAACATCACGTCGGCGCACAGGGACACCAGGGCTGAGCCGTGGACAGTGCCCTGGTATTCGCAGACAAACAAGCCCGTATTTTTGTCGTTGCTTACCGCAGCGATCCGTTCGGGTTGCACGCACACCGCGGGATTGCCAACCAGCTGCCGATACAACTCGGCGATGCGCCGCGCGTCACTCGGCAGGGCTTTTCTGATAGTGGGCACGCCAGATGGTGGTGGTGTCACGCCAACCGCGACTTGTCGCCCTTGGAGCGCCATCGTTGCAGCGAAATGGCGTCACCTGACATCGGGTCTTGAACCAGCAAACGCTTGCCGTCGACCTCCACATAGAAGATGTGCCACAACTCCAGGCGCTCCGGGCGATTGGCATAGACCGAGACCGACCAGTAGCAACGGCCATCCAGCCGCTCTTGCTTGTCAAAGGACTCACCAAAGGCAACGGGAAAGGCGTGCGAGCGGGACCATGCGGTGAGCTCTGGCAGATTGCGCACCGCCTCAATGGCATGCCCATAACTGGCCGAATTCAGGGCCTGCGCGTTGCAGTGGGGTGCTGCGCCAGCGCTGGCCGCAAAAAGGCCACTCAGCACCAGCGCAAACGCGGTTCGGAGCAAGGTCTTGGGTGTCAACATGGTGGTGTCTCGTGTAAGGCGGATTTTGACACGCATCGTCTGTGCGCGTGTCAGCCGCGCATGCGCAGATACAGGAGCGCTGCGCCACCCACGGCGAGGCACACCAGGGCCACCCAATCTGCGGTGACAACGCGGCCCAACTGGGGGTTGACGCCGCTCGCCGACCCGGCCAACCAAAGGAACGAGCCCACGCTGGCGAAGGCGGCAACAAAGGCCAGGGCTTGCAGCGTCGGCTGGAATGCCGCGTAGACCAGAAACAGCCCCAGCAGTCCGAACAGCACGGCGCGGTGGCGCATCAGAATAGCCAGGTTGGGCTCGTCGAAAGGCAATCCATACAGAGCGGCCAAACGTTCAGCGCCGAGTACGCCAGACAAGGGCAGCAGGTGAATGACGGCCACCAGCAACAGCATGGCGGAAACCAGATGGCGCATGGTCAAGAGCTCCTGGTGGACGTGTGTGGTGCGGGTGTTGCGGGACCTATGGCCGCGTCTTGGGGCTGCTGCAACAGCGAAGCCAAGCTGGGCCAGGCGAAGCGCAGCTCGGCTATGCGGTTTCCATCGGGTGCATCCCAGGCCGACTCCTCAACGGCGCTTGCCCCCATGCGTTGGTAAAACCCTTGGGCCGCGAGGTTGGGCGCAAGCACCCACAGGTGCAGGCGATCGGTGCGGTGCGTGTGGACGCACCAACGGGCAACATGCGACACCAGTTGGGCGCCAATGCCAGAGCCCTTGAATCCCTGTGCAACGTGCAGGTTTTCCAGCAAAGTGCCCCAGCGCGCGTCGTGGTCGCCAAAGGAGCAGGCCAGGCCTACGATGGTGTGCTCGATTTCGGCGACCACAATGCTTTGGTTGTCTGCGGGTTGGGCGAAGCGTCCCGTCCACAAAGCCCGGCGATCCGCCAGCAGATCGCCATCCAGATAGGCGTCGCTCAGCATGCCCCGGTAGGCCGTGCGCCAGCTTTGTGTGTGCAGTTGCGCGATGCTTTCAAGATCGGATGGTTGTGCGGGGCGTATGTGCATAGGTGGGTAACTGTAGCCTCGATTGCCCGCATGGCAAGGTACGGCGCTTTACGCCGCAGGTAATGGCACGGCCAAAATCTCTGCGTGTTTTCACACGCTGTGCCGTTGAACTTTGCTCAGTGCCCCGCTGTCTTGGGGCTCGCCGGGAACAAGTCCGGGATGCAATGCACCCATGGCGGCGCATGCTTGCGGGCGCGCGCGTTATCGCCCGCATCGTCTTCGTCGTCGCTGTGGGGGTAGTCATACTGCGCAAGTAGCCGCCCGTCGACGATGGTGCGCATCTCAAAATGCTGGAAGTTGCTGCCATGCACGACCGTTTGGGCATAGCCCACCGCCCTGGCATTGGGCATGAAGCACCACGAAAAGACGGCGATCTTGATGCCGTCAAAACTGTGCAATTGCTGGGCCTCGTCCAAAACCACCAGCGCCAATGGAATGGGATAGGAGGTACAGCAATTGGGGTACAGGGCGAGCCAGCCAATGTGCTTGCCGTCCGCCGAGATGCGCGGCTCGGAGAAGCCGACCTGGTCGGCGTACTTGGGCGCATCGACGTGCGTGCCATCGGACTTCAGGATGCGCAAACTGGATTGGTCACCCGCGAGTGTGAACGATTTGAAGGCACCCGCCAATGCCAGGGCGGGAAGCACGAGCAGGGCCAGGCACAGTAAGACTTTTTTCATAGCTCACTCGAAAAAAATAGGGCTCGCGTTCAGTAGCGTTGCCTCGTCGATCAAACGGGAACCATGGCCGCCTGGCGGTGCGGCCACTCCCTGTGCAGTAGACCGTATCGGGCGCTGTCGGTCAATATGCCGTTGACCACACAGCTCTCGCGCAGATGGCCTTCCTTGGTGAAACCGATGCGCTCCAGGCTCTTGGCAGAATCGGTGTTCATCGGATCGATATCGGCCTCCACACGGTTCAGTTGGAGCTCGGTAAAGCCGAAGTCCAATAGCGCGATCAGCGCCTCGTGCATGTAGCCGTTGCCCCAGGCGTGCGACACAAGACCGTAACCAATTTCCGCACTTCGACACGGGTCGTCAAAGTTGAAGAGCGTGCATATCCCGATCAGCGAACTGTCGTCCAGACGTTCGATACCCAGCCGAAGGCGTTCACCGGTTGCCATGGCCTGGATATCGCGTGCAATCAATGCTTGGGCTTGCTCCATGGTCGAGAACGGTGGGGTCGTTCCGAAGCGCATGAACGGGGCGTCGGTGAATAACGCATAGATAAAGGGCGCGTCAGCGGCGCACAGGGGACGCAGGCGCAGTCGTTTGGTGGGCAGGGTGAGGTGGGAGAAAGTTGGCATGGAGCAGATGAACGTTATGTTGAAGCAGTGGGTTCGACAGACAGCGTCCCGTTGCTGGTGATTTGCCGCGACCACAGTTCGTAGCTGCCCGTGCGGTCTATGAATTGCACTGCAGGCAGCGCGAGCGGACAGACCGCTCCATTGGCAAGCTGCCATTCAAAGAAGTCACCAAAGCCGGCACCGCAGATCGCGCGCGCCACCTTGGCTACAAAACCGTGGGCGACCAGTGCGACGACTCCATCGGCGTATTGCTTGGAAAGGTTGTGCAAACCGTTTGCTACCCGGCCAACCACTTCCACGATGCTTTCCCCTCCGGTGGGAGCGCGGTCCCACTGGCGTGTGATGTTTTGCGCCCAGAGCTCGGGAAATCGCCGTTGTGCTTCGTCCGGCGTCAAGCCTTCGAAGACGCCAACATGGCGTTCGCGAAAGGCGTCGCGCACCGTCGGAACCAAGCCACGGTCTTGGCATACGATGTCGGCGGTTTGACGAGCCCGGAGCAGCGGCGAGCAGATGACGGCGTTTAGCGCATCCGGCAGCACGGTACGCAGGGCTTTGGCTTGCGCGATGCCGTTGGCGTTGAGCTCGGGGTCCAGGGCGCCCAGGTAGCGGTGTTCGGCGTTGAATAGTGTTTGGCCATGGCGAACCAGGAGCAATTGCATTGTCACCGCCGCAGATTCAAACGGAAGGACGTATGGCGAGCAAGGCCAATCCGCCCAGTGCTTCCAGAATGAAAACCATAAGGAGACTGCCTGTCGGCAGGCCGTACCCCAGGATGGCGATGCATCGTCCCACCGGCTGGGCCAGCACCAGTAGGGCCACGGTGTCGCCCATCACCGGTTGTCGAATGTGGCGCGCTGCGTAAACGGCAAAACCACCCGTTGCCAGCCAGACGCCAACATAGACGGCAAAGAACTCGCTATACCCATTGGGCGCTTGTAGGGTGTAACCCAAACCCATCGCCATCCGCTGGGGTGCAATCAGAGCATAGAGCGCGATGGCGGCGAACACCGAGGCGATGAGCCACAACAGAATGCGGCGCGCAGTGTCAGAGTGAAGCATGGTGTTGCAGAGCGATGTACATGGGCGTTGGGCTTTGAAAAATCAGTCGTATTCCGACAGCGCCTGGCCTGCGTTGGAAATCATGTCGGTAGTGCAGGATCCATACATAGCGGTGTCATGCCCGCTATTGCGCGCCCAATATGGGTCGCCATAGGAGAAGTGCCACCACTCGCTCTCGAATCGGACGAAGCCCTGCTGCAACAGGACGCGTGCCAGAAGACCTCTATTGTCGCTAGCTGCTTGCCCCAGCATTGGGTGCGTAGGCGCGCAGAACTCAGGGGCGACAGACGTCCAGTCCTTGATCTCCATGCCAAAGTCAATGACTGCACCGGCGGCGTCAATGATCTCCAGGTCGACGGCACCGCCCGTGCTGTGTGGCGGCGTGTTTTTGGATCCATCGAAGTGCAGCACCGGAGAGACGAGCAATGTCGCTCTCTCATGAATGTCTGCTGGTGATAAATGGGGTTCGCGACCGGAAACACGGGCTTTTTCTTCGTCAAAAAGTTTGGCCTGAAATTCAAGGCTGCGAAGACCTTCATACAGCCGAAAGCGTAGGCCTTGCTGCAAATTGGACTGGGCACGGAGTATTTTTCGATACACGCCGACCCGCATCAGTCCGTAGTGCGGTGCAGTTTCTGGGCATTCTGGTGGCGGACCAAACGCGAGCTTTCCGTCCTTTCGCACGTCGATAAGCGGTTCGTCGCATTCGCGTATGGGTGGATCCATGGTTCGCGTCATTAATGGCTGCTCCATGACGGCTCCCACACCATCGCTTGGGCGTTGATCGTGAAGCCCTTCACTCGAAAAATCATGGTGCGAGCAATTTCGCCGCCAACCCCTGCGCACAGGCAAACCCGCTCGCCCAGGCCCACTGGAAGTTGTAGCCGCCCAGCCAACCGGTCACGTCGACCACCTCGCCGATGAAGTACAGCCCGGGTTGCTTGGACTCCATGGTTTGCGAGGACAGGTTGCGGGTGTCCACTCCACCGGCCGTCACCTCGGCCTTCTTGTAGCCCTCAGTGCCGGTGGGGGTGAGTTCCCATTGGCTCAGGCGCTCGGACAATGCGGTCAGCGCCTTGTCGGATGCCTCGTTGATCGGGCGCGCCCAGTTGTGGCCCAGCGCCGCGCCTTGTGCCACCCAGGTGTCGGCCAGACGCGAAGGCACCAGGGTGGCGAGTTCATTGGCAATCAGCTTGCGGGACGTGGCCTTGGCGCGGGTCAACAACTCGCCGACGTTGGTGTCGGGCGCCAGGTTCAGGCGTATCGGCGTGCCGGGCTGCCAGTAGCTCGATATCTGCAGCACGCCGGGGCCGCTGAGGCCGCGGTGGGTGAACAGCAGGTCTTCCAGAAAGCTGATCCTGTCTTTCTTGCTGCCTGTTTCAATCTTCACCGGTAGCGACAAACCGGACAGTTGCGCAAACGGCGCCCATGCCGTTTCGTCAAAAGTCAACGGCACCAGGGCCGGGCGCGGCGTGACGACGCTCAGGTCAAACTGCTTGGGCACGCGGTAGCCAAAGTCGGTGGCCCCCATCTTGGGAATGGACAGGCCACCGGTGGCGATCACCACCGCTCCACACTGGACGGTTCCACGGTCACTATCAATTTCATAGCTGCTTGCGCTGTTTCCACGGGGGCTAGAGGCCAGAAACCGTATGGACGATACAGCGCAGGGCTGCCACCGGGTGACGTTGCCGGCCGCGCATTCGGCCAGCAGCATCTGGATGATGTCGTCGGCCGAGTGGTCACAAAACAACTGGCCTTTGTGTTTTTCGTGGAAGGCTATGTTGTGCTTTTCCACCAGCGCAATGAAGTCGCGGGGCGTGTAGCGCGACAGGGCCGAGCGGCAAAAGCGCGGGTTGTCGCTGATGAAGTTGGCAGGCCCCGCGTCCCGGTTGGTGAAGTTGCAGCGGCCGCCACCCGAGATGCGGATTTTTTCGGCCACTTTTTCGCTGTGGTCCAGCAACAGCACCTTCAAGCCCAACTGACCGGCCACGCCGGCGCAAAACAGGCCGGCCGCGCCAGCGCCTACGATGACAACATCAAAACTATGCATTCAACTTGCACAGAAGAAGCAGAGCTTGTTGCCATCCATGTCGCGAAAGTAGCCGGCGTAAAAGCCTTCGCCGCGCGGGCCGGCCGGGCCTTCGTCCTTGGCGCCCAAGGACATGGCCTTTTGGTACAACTGGTCCACCTGCTCTCGGGTCTTGACGACCAAGCCCACCATCACGCCGTTGCCCACCGTGGCCGGTTTGCCGTCAAATGGCTTCATGATGGCCAGGCTGGGTTGCTGCGGGGAGGTGCCCCAGCCTATGCCGCGCGGAGAGTCCCACAGGCGCTTGGCGCCGATACCGGCCAGTAGGGCATCGTAAAAGACCGCGGCACGGGGTAGGTCGGTGGTTCCGAGGGTGACGTAACCAATCATGGTTCACTTCTCCAATGGTTTGAAAGCGGCTAGTGTAGGGTGTTGGCATCAGTTGGATAGGGCCTGATCCGGGCATGGTTTGCGGTGCGATACTCCGGGTCAATCGTTGGGATCATCTATCCTTCTCGCAGATGCAAAATTCTGGAAAAAACCATGCGGCACAAACGGCTGCAGCGCCTTGGATTCGGGCGCTGCGGCCGGTTGCGCTGTGGCGAATGGTCTCGGCGATGGCCCTGGTGGCTTTTGCCGTGTGCGTAGCGGGCCCGGCCGTTGCAGCGCCGGCCGCCCCGTTGATTCTGGGTGTTGACGCGGACCCTGACACCTTTACGAACCGGTGGACTGGACTATTCTTTGCAGAGGCATTCCGGCGCCTGGATATTCCGATTCAACTCAATTACTACCCCTTGGCACGCCGCACACTGCTGGTCGATTCCGGGGAGATAGACGTCGACGCGGGCCGTGTGCGCGCATATGGCGATGCACACCCCCATTTGGTTCGGGTGGAAGAGTCCTGGGTTGCGTTCAATTTTTCGCTGTTTACGGCCAACCCGGCGCTGCAATTGCAGAACCTGGAGGACTTGCGCACCAAGGACGTGCTGGTGGAATACCGCCGCGGCATATTGTTTTGCGAAAGGACTTTGAAAGCGGTGGTTCCGTCGGACCGTCTGTCGGATATCTCCAGCGAAGAGCAAGCGGTCAACAAGCTGCTGGTAGGGCGCACGGATTTGTACTGTGATCTGGAATATGTGGTGGACGAGGTGCTCAATTTGCCGCAGATCAAGGGCGCGAAGCGGGTACGCAAGGTGATGGGTATTGGTTCCGTCCCGATATTTACCTACCTGCAACCCAGGCACGCCCATTTGGCGCCGCGCCTGGCGGCAGTTTTCAAGACCATGAAGGCGGAGGGGTTGGTGGAGGCTTATCAGGCGCAGGTCGCGCACGAAATGGGGCGCTTACCATGACGGTCGGTCACAGGTGCTTTGACTAATGGAAATCCTGGAGCAGATTCCCTTCGTGCGCAAAAACCGTATCGGTCGGCGGTTGATCATCCTGATCATCGCCTTCAGCACGGCCATTACCTTGCTGATCACCATCGCGGAGCTGATCTTCGAATACCGCTCGCTGCGCAGCGACCTGGACCGCCAGCTCGACAGTGTCAGCATCTACGTGCCCAATATTTCCGGCAGCGTGTGGGATTTTGACGAGCGGCAGGTGCGCTTGGCGCTCGATGCCTTGACCCAGTTGCCCAATATCGAACAGGCCAGCATCACAGCGCAGGCCAACCAAACGCGTTGGGAATCGGGTAAACCAGTGTCCCGCAACACGGTGGTGCGAGCCTATGCGCTGCGCCACATGGCCCGAGGCAAGGATGTGGAAATCGGGCGCCTGGAAGTGGTGGCCGGCCTGAATGGCATTTACCAGCAGGTCATTACGCGGGCCATCTCCATTCTCGTCAGCAACGGCTTGAAGACCTTTCTGGTTGCGGTGTTCATGGTGTTCTTGTTCCGCCACCTGGTCACCAATCGGTTGGCCAAGCTGGCCACCAAGGTGGGCAATTTGACCCAGGCGAAGTTGCCCATGCCCCAAACGCATGCGATCACGCTGCCCCGCGCGCCGGAGCATCTGGATGAACTGGCTACCGTGGAGTGGACGCTGGAACATACCGCCAACAACCTGGCCGTGGCCGAGGCGGCCATGGTCGGGCTCAATCTGGAACTGGAGCAGCGTGTGGCCGAACAGGACGCCCTGTTGCAAAACGCGTTGGTTGGCATTTCCATGGTGCGCGAGCGCAAAATTGTGACCTGCAACCGGCGGTTTGAAGAGATATTTGGCTATGAGGCTGGAGAGCTGGTGGGTCGACCCACCAGCGAGTTTTACCAGGATGGCAACGAGTTCATCAGCGTGGGGCAAGCGGCCTATTCCAAGTTTTCCGAAGGCCAGAGCTTCAGCCGCACCCTGAAGCTGCTGCGACGTGACGGCTCGCCGGTGTGGGCGGAGGTGGCGGGCCGCGTGGTGGACGCCAAGAAGCCGCAAGACGGCAGTATCTGGGTGTTTACCGATGTCACCGAGCGCAAGGAGGCCGAGCAAAAAATCGATTTCATTGCCTACCATGACGCGCTGACCGCCTTGCCCAATTGGCAACTCGCGCAAGACCGGTTCCAGCAGGCCGTGGCCTATGCCGAGCGCACCGACGTCAAGATGGCGGTGCTGTGTCTGGACCTGGACAACTTCAAGACCGTCAACGACTCGCTGGGCCACGCGGTTGGTGACGCCTTGATCAAGCAGGTCGCCACACGCTTGATGGAATGCGTGCGCGACACCGACACGGTGAGCCGCCAAGGGGGTGACGAATTCATCATCGTGTTGCCCAACCTGCCCGATGCCGAAGCGACGGCGCCGATTTTGCTCAAATTGATGGAGCGCCTGCGCGAACCCTATGACATAGACGGCCATGAGTTGACAACCTCTGTATCGGTTGGCGTGGCCATTTTCCCCGATGATGGTGTCGATTCCGATACGCTGCGCAAGAAGGCCGATATGGCCATGTACAAGGCCAAGTCCGCCGGGCGTAATGCCTACCACTACTTCGATGAGCAAATGAACATCGATGCGGTGGAGCAACTCAGAATCCGCAACGGTCTGCGCCGCGCCTTGGACCGGCAGGAACTGGTATTGCATTACCAGCCGCAAATCGACTTGCGCACCGGTGCGGTCGACGGCGCCGAAGCCTTGATCCGCTGGAAGCACCCCGAATTGGGCATGATTTCGCCCGCCCGCTTCATACCCATAGCCGAAGAAAGTGGCTTGATTGTTCCCATTGGCCAATGGGTGCTGCGTGAGGCCTGCCGACAGGCCGCGGTATGGCACACGACCGCTGGTGCAAAGATATCGGTGGCGGTCAATCTGTCGGCCCTGCAGTTCAAGCGGGACGATTTGGAGCAGTCGGTCATTGATGCGCTGCAGGAGTCCGGCATAGACCCCGCGCTGCTGGAGCTGGAGCTGACCGAATCCATTTTGATCAGCGACACCCAGAGCGTGTTGGCGACGGTGAAACGCCTGAAGGCGCTGGGTGTGCAGTTGTCCATCGACGACTTTGGAACCGGGTATTCCAGCCTGTCCTACCTGAAACGCTTTGAAGTGGACCGTTTGAAGATCGACCAGTCTTTTGTGCGCGACCTCGCAACCGATAGGGAAGACGCGGCCATTGTCCACGCCATCATCCAGATGGCCAGCAGTCTGGGCCTGACCACGATTGCCGAGGGCGTGGAGGATGCAGCCGCCCTGGCCCGCTTGCGCGACTATGGGTGCCACATGGCGCAAGGCTACTTCTTTGCGCGGCCCATGCCGGCGGATGAGCTGGTGGCTTTCTTGGCCAGGCCCAAGATCGTGTTTGATTGAGTGCCCGGCACCGGCATGCTATTGCCCCCAACCCTGCTCACGCTCCAACTGCATGCGATAGGCTTCCACCAGCCCTTCGGCTTTCATCTGCTTCAACACAGCGGCCATACGGGGCGCTAAATCGGCGTGCTTTCTGTGCAGGTAGGGGTAGGTCGGGACCGCGTCGCCGATGTCCAACAACTTGCGTATGCTGGCGGTTTTTTGGATGCCCGGTGTATGCGTGGCCGATAGTACGTTCACGCTGAAATCGCAATAGGCATCCGTGTATCCGGCGATCAATTTTTTGACACCTTGCTCATACGTGGCGACTTCGGACAAGTGGTCTGGCGGAACCCAGGGTTTGAGCGCGTTCTCACACAGCAGAATCCCGCGCCGGTAGTCCACCAGCATGCCATTGCTGGACAATTCCTCCAGCCGGTCCACGCGGACGGTTGAATTCGCGGTGTAGAGTCCCAGGTGAAGTTCTGTTACCGATTCCTCCACGCGGACCAGGTTCGGTTGCGCCGCACCATAGCCATAGGCCCGACTGGCTTCACCATCAATGACACCGGCCTCGATGTGAACGCCCTGGCGCTTCAATGCATAGCTGTCCAGCAGAAACGGAAGGTCCAAGCGTCGGAAGACCTCGGTATAAATCAAAGCCAGCCATTTGAAGGGATAGGAGTCCGGCGGCGCGTCCAGACCCAGTACAAAGGGGTTGGGGCGGTTTGACACCGGCTGACCCCATGCGGCTGCCATGCCGAACAGTGCGCTGGCAAGCACCACTATCCATGCCCCCAGCGCGCGCCGCACGGGTAGCCGCCTCATTGCCGTCCATGCCCCGATACGCCGAGTCCTGTTGTCGCCTGATGCACGCATGGGGGCTCCAATGCAGCCGGTTCTAGCGGGGCAAGCCCAGTTCTTGCTCGACTTGCAGGCGGTAGGTCTCCAGCAAACCCTCGGCCTTCATGGCCTTGAGCGCGGCCGTGAGCCGTGGTGCCAGTTTGGCGTGTTTCTGGTGGAGGTAGGGGTAGGTCAAGATGGGCCTGCCCACATCCAAGACCTTGCGAACACTGGGGCCGCCATTGAGTTCCGGTGTGCGCATGGCCAGGGCCACCGTCAACGTGAAGTCGCAGTACAAATCGGTGCGGCGCACTTGCAGTTTCTTCAGCCCCTGGTCTTCGGTCGCGACGTCCGACAACCGATCCGCGGTGACCAAGGGTTTTAACGCGTTTTCGCAGAGCAACAGTCCGCGCCGGTATTCGACTTGCAGGCCGTTGTTGCTGAGATCTTCCAGCCGCTGCAATTGCAATGCCGGATTCGCGGTAAACAGTGCGAGCTGCAGTTCCAGTAACGATTCCTCGATTCGTACCAGATGGGGTTGCGTTGCCGCGTAGCCAAAGGCCCGATTGGCCTCTGCGTCGATGCTGCCCGCTTCCATCTGCAGGCCCTGGCGCTTCAACGCATAGCTTTCCAGACGCACGGGAATGCCCAAGCGTTTGAAGGCTTCGGTATAGGCCAGGTCCAACCATTTGTAGACATAGGTGCCGGGTGGGGCATCCAGACCAATGGTGAAAACCCCCGTGTTGGCTGCGGCACTTTGCGCGCTGGCGGGTTGTCCCGTCAGGCCGGCAATCAGCAGAAGTATCAGCGATGCCAAAAGGTACGCACACGTGCGTCGCCAGGCGTTGCGGGTGTGCAGCGCTGTTTGTACGATGGGTTGTTGGACGTCATGCATGGTCAGGCCAATTATGGTGACTTGACTGCATCTCGGCAATCTCCGCGCGCAAGATGGCCATGGAGTCCCGTCCAACGGCCGGACGGCCGGTCTCGGTCCCGTGGGGTTTCAGGCCGTGCGCTGGTGCGCCATGTCGGCGCTGGCATGCAATCCTGCCGCCAGCAGCCCCTGCAGCACGTCACCGACCACAATCACGCTGGGGCTGGCCAGGTGCTCACGTTCAATGGTCGCATTGAGCGCGGCCAGTGTGCACACCGCCTGGCGTTGGTGCGGCAGGCTGGCGTTCTGGATGATGGCGACCGGTGTATCGGCGTGCAAGCCGTGCAGCAGTTCGTCCTGGATGCGAGCGGCTCCGCTGACACCCATGTAGATCACCAGCGTCAAACGGGCCTGGTGCGCGGTGGTGGCCAGGGCGCGCCAGTCGGTGCCGGCCGAGCCAGGTTTGGCATGGCCGGTGACGAACACCACGCCGTGGGCACATTGGCGGTGGGTCAACGGCACGCCCAGTGAAGACACGGCCGCGATGCCGGCGGTGATGCCATTGATAACGCTGACGCGCACACCGGCCTCCTGCAGTGCTTCCATCTCTTCGCCGCCACGGCCAAAGATGAAGGGGTCGCCGCCCTTGAGGCGCACCACGTTTTCACCCTCCAGCGCGGCGGTGACCATCAACTTTTCGATAAAAGACTGGGGCGTGGACTTGCAACCCCCGCGCTTGCCGACATACACGATGCGGGCCGTGGGCGGTGCGTAGGCAACGATGGCTTCGTTGACCAGGTCATCGACCAGCACCACGGTGGCCTGCTGGATGGCTTTCAGGGCCTTCAGCGTCAGCAGTTCGGGGTCGCCCGGTCCGGCGCCCACCAGGGTGACTTGGCCACGTGTATCGGAGTTGGAGAGATCGTGTTTCATAGTAATTGCACCAGATGCAAGATGTGCGCCACCTGCTGCGCAATCGGCCCCGGAACGGGCTGCGCACCGTCCAGCACACTGCGAATATAGGCCGCGGTGCTGGCCGCGTCGGCACTCGCGGGCAAGTCCGGCAACGTGGTGAGGGTGCCGTCCTGGTGTTCCTGCCGATCCACGACCTCGCCCTGGATGAAGCCCTGCATCTTGGGCGTGCGCCGCGGGTCGGCCACGGCTTCGCCTTCGGTGCCGCGCAGCAGCAGGGCGTTGCCCCGCATCAGCGTCAGAGTCTCGGCCATGGAGATAGCGTATTCGGGGTGGGTGTAACTGGTGACCAGCAGGCTCCTGCCCAGTACCGGCGTCATCAGCTTGACCAGGCTATGCGCCGGGTTGCGCAGGCCGACCAGCCGGCGCACGTCCAGCAGGCGCTGCAAACCGGCATGCAGCAACGCCGTGGGGACGAAGGTCACTTTGCCGGGTGCTATGCTTTCTATAGCTGTCTGTGCAGATACACCGAGGGCTAGCAGCACTTCTGATGTATAGACCCGGCGCGATTCGGTGGCCGTGCCGTGCACCATCACACTCAAGCCCTCGCGCGCCAGCAACAGCGCCAGCAGTGGAGTCAGCACCGGCAGCTTGCGCGCGCCGTTGTAGCTGGGGATGACGATGGTGGGTGCCGCGCTGGCGGGCACGCAGTGCAGGCGCTGGTGGGTGGCATCCAGAAAGCCTGCCATCTCGTGCGCGGTTTCGCCCTTGATACGCATGGCCAGGCAAAAGGCGCCGATTTCCAGATCGGTCACGGCGCCGTCCAGCACCTGGCCGAACAGGTCGGTGGCCTGTTCGCGGTTCAGTGGGCGGGCGCCGTCCTTGCCGCGGCCAATTTCTTTGATGTAGTGTGCAATGGGCATATGCCGATTGTCCCGCAGACTTGATAACTTTGGGTTATGAGCTTAGGGTGGTGGCATCACGTTGGCTGGTCGGTATCGATGCCAGCACCATGCGCTTGAGCTCGGGCAGGCAGGAGCCACAGTTGGTGCCACATTCCAGTGCCGACTGCAATTGCACCAGGCGCTGGTCTTCGTTGCCCTTGCACGACGCCAATTGCGTGGCGATGGCGCTCTCGGTGATGTTGAAGCAGGCACAGATTTGTTTGCCGCGCGACTGCACCGCCACCGGCGGCTTGGCGCTGGGCAGCAGCAGCAAGCGGCCATAGGCCTGGGCCGGGAGTTCGTCTTGTAGGAGGGTCTTGATCCAGCTTTGCGCGGTGGTGTCCCCGGCCAGCAAAAAGGCATTCAACCGTGTTTCACTGGCTACGGCGCCGTTGGTTGCGGGCACCAGTCGCACGGCGCGGCGTTGGCCTTTCTTCTTGTCGGCATAACGGAGCACGCCGGCACCGCCCAGGCCCAACAGGTTTTCGATGGCCGCCAACACGTCGTCCGACGGGGTTTCGTAGGCAGCGGCACGAAACAGCAGGCCGCTGCGCTCGCGGCCAAAGGGCACGCAGCAGGCGAAATCAAACTGCGCCATCAATTCCTTCAGTTGGGCGCGCGATTGCAGGGCCTGCGCGTCACCGAGCCAGGCTGCGCCCAGCAGGGTCCACGGCAACTCGGCCTTCAGCACCTTGATTGCCGTGTGTTTGAACTCCGGCTGTTTGGACGTAGGGCAATACGCCGGCGTGGTGAGGGCGTTGACGCCGGCCAAACGCTCACCGCTGCTGCCGATTCCGCTCAAGAATTCCTCGCCCCAGTGCATGGCGATAAAGGTCTGGTGCGGCGCCAGCGTGGGGCTGGCCTGCACCGGCACGACGATGGAGCCGCGCTTGGAGGTGACATGCACCAGGTCGCCGTCCTGCAACTGGCGCTGGGCCATGTCGCGCGCATGCATCTCGATGCTGGGCTCGGCCACGTGGCCGAACAGGCGACCCAAGGTGCCGGTGCGGGTCATGCCGTGCCACTGGTCACGCAGGCGACCTGTTGTCAGCGACAGGGGGTAACGTGCCTCGCGGGGTTCGGCGACGGGTTGGTACGCGGTGTTGGCGAAGCGCGCTTTGCCGTCGTCTGTCGGGAAGATGCCATCTTCGTACAGGCGCGCCTTTCCTCTGACCAGGTGGCTGGGTGGCGGATGGCTCCGCTCCGTGTCCCCCGCCCGCTTTGCGGGCTCCTCCTTTACCTGCGCAGAACCCTCCGCCACCCAACCACCTGGGGCCGGGTTGGCAGGGCAAGGCCACTGGGTGGGGGCGGCTTCGAGCGTGGCGTAGGACAGGCCGGTGATGTCCAGGTCGCGGCCACGGGTGCTTTCCCGGTGTTCGTTCCAGATGTGTTCGGGGGTTTCGTAGGGGAAGAGGGTTTTCT
>Ga0066464_1000522_pt1 | contig 14814 bp, 9 predicted proteins | sample LakWasMe94_HOW11_2_FD_59583 | JGI IMG/M metagenome (GOLD analysis project Ga0066464, IMG submission 59583) | Freshwater sediment methanotrophic microbial communities from Lake Washington under simulated oxygen tension - Sediment Metagenome 94_HOW11 | ecosystem: Environmental > Aquatic >...
CCATAGTACCGATTGGCGAGGCCTGGCTTCAAATCTGCCACCCCACAACCCCCAAGTCTCTCTAGAGATATACGTAAGAGAGCAAGTTCGGATGCTGTTGCGCTAATAAGGGGCCAGAATAATGGTTCTCTAGTCGTTTCATGTATAGGTGTTGTTGCTCACTCATGGGGATGGAAGATGTTGCAGGAGTCGTATTTCGGCGACGCAACAAAATAGCCTCTGAACGCAAAGCGAGCACTTGCCAGCGAGGACCGATTGTTGCGTAACGTATGTCGGCGAAAGACGAGTCGCGGACGCCGTCAGCGCTGCTCACCTTCTCAAGCGTGGTCTCTTGAAAAAGCTAGAGGGGCGCGCTTTCGTGGCGTAGCGTTGTCGATGACGTAAATCCGATCACTCTTGCTTTGCCGAGGTGGGCAGGCGGAAATCCGGAGCATTTGAACCGAGGGTCGCCGAAGGAACTAGAACCTTGTTGCCCGTACTAAGTTCAGTTACGAGCAGTTTTTTGCTTTGGCTAGTACAGCGTGACATAGCCATACTCTCGAAGGTCTCCTTCGAGCCAATCGATTAACGCGCTAAACTCATCATCACTAATCGATGTTCGAAGGCGGTTCAGAAGAGCGAGCGCAGATGGTATTGAGTGTGATTGTGCTGCTGTTATCGAAAACAATATTGCATTATGACGAGTACGCTCATCTTGGCTTGGGTCGATGGCAATGGACTCCATGACGCTCGCGGTGTCTGCCATAGTATCAATGAGCGCATGCACACATTGCCCGATTGTTCCCCGGTCTACTCCCGCATCATCTATGGCTGAAAGCAGTGTGAGAGCATCTCTGCGATCAAAGCGCTCCGTCATCATGAGGAGAGCGCCACGACGAACCTCCTCATTGATCGTATTCTGGTTGCCCCAGAAAATGTCTCCGTGCCCAGGGATATGGCAAAGGCGTGCAACGAGTGGGTGAAGAATCGGATGCCTCCTGTAGTTTGAGATGCAGGAAATCAGGTAATACCAAGTCGCTGCCTGATTCCGATGGTAAGCAAACAGTGCTCTCAATCCGTCAAAGCAGCACTCTACGTTCTCTCGAGCTGAAAAACTTTCTAGAGCTCGACCAAAATTTGGCTCGCGGCTGTACTGGTCACGATACTGCAAGCAGTAATCCCTGAACTCAGGAAATGTAGACTCCGAAAGTTCTCGATCTACATGGATCGCATATGGCCCTTCTTTAATATAGGAGGGTTTAGACCGTAGGTGATCTGTGATGTCGCCCCATACTGCCAATTCTCTTTCGGGATCAAAGATTACCGCGAGCACAGGCAGCGTGTGGGACGCCCAATATTCGAAATGATCACGATCTGCTTGAAAAGAATAGCGACCGGAACTGTTACGATAGGAGGGTCCCGATTTGATCTGTAAGGCCACGCAGCATCCTGTGGCATTCTCTTCCACTACAAATTCGACGTAGGCATCGTTTCCAAGGTCGTTGTGAAGATCGATTTCTTGGAATGTGGAATTTTGACGTTCTACAAGGCTACGCACGAAGTTAATTCCGTCACGACTGATTGACTGCGAGTGCTTTCGCTTTGTCGTCATGACTCGTTAGCCCTAACTTATTTAAATAAAATACTTGTTCGGCCTTATGCACAAGGTCTGTTCGGTGATTGAGGAAGCATAGTTGCCATCAGCTATCACCTGACTCAAATAGGTGCAATGGTTGCAGCAGCAATCACGGCATCGATAACTTCAGCAACGTCAGCGGCTGCTCGACCTTGAAGCACCACTCCCATTTCCATAGAGTGCTCGAGTGAGGCCGCCGTAACATTCGACGACCCAAGATAGGCAAAGCTCCGATCACACAATACTGCTTTTGCATGGAAGGTTTCCCGACCACCTTCTATACGTGGGATCGAGTAATTGTAGACTTGCACGCCTTGGACCTTCAGCCATGGCAAAATGGCATCGTATCCCACGGGGTAGTCTTTCCGTGAAGCGTCTTCCAAGCTGCGGAGTATCAAAATGCGTTCGACACCTGAGGGGGCGTACGACAGTACCTCCCGCAGCCATTCAGCGCCCGTAGTGTCGAAAAAGGGTGTCATTACAACTACTCGATGTTGCGCTGCCTGGACCATTCCGTGGAAAGCGTGCTGCGTTGGCTCCAGGGAATTCGTTCTCCAGCCAAGAGCCGATAGCTTTTGCTCCAGCATGCTCGGTCGCGGTGGTTTGGTTAGGACAACCTGTGCAACTGTTGCATCCCGATGAATCGCAGAGCGATAGTACTGCACAGCGTTTAAAGCAAGGGCTAATCGCGCAAATCGAGAATGAGCGCCTCCGCGTGGCCGGTAACCAGAAACCACTGTTTCCAATAGACCCAGTTCGACCGAGCGCTCCAGAAATTCGCTTGTTGCTCCTTCTTCCGTTACGCCAAGCTGCGCAGCTGCTACAAGAGAACGAGCTGACTGTACCGAACTACTAGGCAATTCTGCCCATGCCTCTAATAGAGACGCAGCCAGATCAGCCTTGTCCGACAAACCAAACAGGACGGATTGCTCAAAGGCAGTCAGCTTTGAGGCAGACATTTGGGTGCTTACCTTGCAATCATATCGAGATAGCCATGAATCGGCGTTCCTCGCTTGTCGAGGCGTGGCGCGCCCCCAATAGACCGTAGAACTGATCGTGATAGAAGTTTGTTGCCCGCAATACAGGAGGTCTCGGGCATCATTACACAGTCAGGGCAGGCGCCACCGCGCTCCGTGCACAGCGAACCCGTACCGCACTGGGTAGCTTTGGAGCCCAGCATCGCGGTTAGCATCGCCGGGCCGGCGTTGCGCCAGAGGGAGGATAGGTTGCCCAGGTCCATGGTCGTGCCGTTACGGTAGACGACGAAAGCCAAGTCAGCTGGGAAGATGTACTCACCCAGCGAGCCCAGGTCCAAGCCCGAATACTCCGACACATGCTTCATCAGCAAGTGAGAGTAGCTGTGAAGCAGAGTGTACAGGTAGAAGTAGGCGGGCGGCGTCGTTGTCTCGGGCAGGTTATCTAGGAACGGACTCATTGGCTGCGCTGCGCCCAATAGCCCGGCACCAAGCTTCTCCCCGTTGTTCAGTGTGAACATGTCGGGACACTTCAGACTGCTCAGCCATTCAAGAACAAGTTCTTCCTTCAGACGCACATACAGAGCTTCGTTGCCTTGCTGGACAACGTAGACCGGAAACCGCGTGCTGTCGTTTTGCTTCACCGGCGGGAACAAGTTCAGGCGAACCGGCATGTCCATGCCCCGCTTGTCTCGCAGTATGGGCGTTGACTCCATGCGCGAGTAGCCAAAGCTGAAGCGACACAGGTCGAACTCTCGGATGAGGCCCATGTCCTCCAGGCCCAGCTTGTCGAGTAACGTGCGGGTCGCGTTCTGCACTTGGTCCGTCTTGTCCTTGTCTTCGGGCGCCAGGTCCTCATCGAGCCGAGTGAATGACACGTACGGCTTCTTCCCGTTCGTCCGCGTTTCCACATCAAGGCGCGTGGTCTTGAGAGCCGCGTGCTCGATAGCCAGCCGGAATGGGTCAAACTTGGACGCGAACATCGATTGTCTGTGCTGGAGGTTCGTGACAACAGACACCGGAAGGTCCACCTTGGGCAGCAGAATCTGCCTTTGGCGGAGATCATCGAGGATGCGTTGCCGGTTGTTGTACGCAAGGTCAAGCAACCCCTTCATCGCAGCGCGTGCAGGTTCGGGGAAAGTCTCCAGCTGGGGTTCGACCGCCCGAATATGCTCCACAGCGGCGAGATAGTCCGCCAGGTCCTTGACACACTCAGGCTTGCCCTCGCACGCCTTCTGCACGTCCTGGTCCGTGATGGGGTGAACGGCGAAGCCGTACTGTTTGGCGACGAAGTCCTTGAGTTCGGCCACGCGGCCAGGGCGCAGTCGCGTTAAAAGCTGCTGACTACCGTCCTTGAAGTCGATGAAAAGGTCCTGCTTGACGTAGTAGGCGCTTGACGCGCGATAGGGGGCCGCCTGCATCCGCACTTCGGTGAGACGGTCGGGGCCCATCGCCGCCCCAAGGATACGAAGAGTGTCGCGATCGTTCTGGAGCCACTTGGGGGACAACGGCTTGTCGCAGGCGGCGCACTCGAAGAACCAGTCACCGATACCGGCCGAGCGTCGGTTGAGCTTGAACTGGAAACTGCCGCACACACAGCTGTCATAGCGCTTGACGACTTTGGCGTCGCGGTCGCTCCAGTGCCATTGGCCCGGGAATGCGGCCTCCCAATGACCGGACCAGTGCACGAAGATGACATCCAGCTGTTCCCAGTCGCACTGAGCCTTTGTCTTCGGGTTGGGGCAGTGGCCAGGCGTCAGGTTCTCGAGGTCTTTGTCCAGGTCCGCAAGCCTTTCATACTCCCGGAACATCCCACAGGTGCGACAGACGAACGTCAGTGGCGCCGGCGTGTACTCCATGTGTGACGGTCGGCACAGGTAGAAGCGGTCTTGGCCCGGCAGCTGGAACTCCGTTCTCGTCGGATCCAACAGGGCCTGGTCGACGCACTGCGGCGGCAGAATGCGCGGCTTCGCCGGGTCGCCGTCGCGTGCAAAAAAGGCAGCATCGAACCACGCACGCCCGAGCTCGTTCATCCGCTCGAACACTAGGTCCATAGTCGACTCGGACAGCTGGATGGACTCGCCGGCCGAGGAGCGGGCTATGCATGCTCCCATCCCGCCCTCGAACGTGAAGAAGCTCTCTGGCGCGTAGGCTGTCGCAAGCTGGTTGCGAGAGCGGTTCATTGTCTTGGCTTTGGCCATTTTTTCGTATCCCTCAGCTACTCGCTTCCGTAGAGCTGTCTGTCGAGTCGATGTCTGCGCCAGAGCCTCGGCGTATGAACGTCATGGCGCGTGCCGTCATGCCGTCCTTGACTGGTCGGGATGAGGCATCTATGCCTGATTCGCGAATCAGCCCTGGCTGGTCCACATCACGTAGCGAGGTCATCGGTCGCAGCAGGCTGTTGCGCGCCGCGAAGAATTGGACCAAACGCGTGGAGTTCACATATCGGTCTACTCCTAAGTCTTGCTGGTAGTGGGCGAGTTGCCCCTTGAGCAGCGAGCGGTAGTAGTTCTTCCCTTCGGGCGATGGAGAGAAGGAGAGGCCGAGCGCCTTTTCCATGAATGCCTCGGTCGCCTTCATATTGGCCGGCGCGGCCAGGAAGTCCCGCGCTTCATCCGCCATCGCGAATGTTGGGCTGTTACGCTTCTTGTCGTCTTCAGCGGTGCACAGACGCTCAATGGCGTTCATGCCGCAGACATACTCTTGGAAAAAGCTCGGCATCACCCGCACCAGCGCCTTCTCGGCCCACCGGTCGACCGCTGCCGGCAGAATCATCCGCTCCAGAAACCGATGGAAGATGTCGTGAATTTCGAGCACGAACCGGTCTCGATACCGCTGGGGCACAGGCACCAGCAGTGAGAAGCCCACGTGCGTGCGGCCAACGCGCGACGATGCCTGGATGTACTCGGCGATGTCCGACGGCATGCCCGCGAAGAACATCGCGTTGAACTCCTCCACGTCCACGCCGTGCGAAATGGCTGAAGTGGCAATGACCGACCGAAGGGTGTCGTTCAGCTCAGGAAACGGCTTGTCCACCTCAACGCGGATCTCGGCCCGCCGGACGATGTCCTGAATATCTGCGGCAGACACAGCACCCGATATGAGCTCCGAACGCAGTGCGTGATCGGCGTACCCTTCTGCCTGGTGGAGCTTCTCGAATTGCACCTTCTCCGTGTCGATGACCTGGTCTCCACCCTTTTTGTTAGTGACGTAGGTCAGGGCGATACGATGTAAGTCCACCAGAGTCAGCAACGTCGCAGCATCGGCGTTCGTCAAGAGCCGGACGAATTGAGCCCGCTGGGGACCTGGCGTCACCCAACGACTCAGCTCATTTCGTGCAGCCTCCTCCTTGGCCGGGTCTCCGCTGCGAAGGCGCTCATATAGACCGGTGAGCATGAGGTGGTAGTGCCCCAGAACGGACGCCATCGCCACGGTGTGGCGGTGCCCGTTGGTCAAGACGGAGGAGTAGACACGTGCCCAGTGGCTGCGCAGCTCGACGTCGCCCACAGGAACGGCTGTGCGTTCTGTGTCGTCAGGCGTGGCGTCTGGTTGGAGGGGCGTTGCGTAGAACGAATCGTAGAGGGTTGGTCCGGGATAGGGAAACTGAACCGTATTGTCTCGCTGGTAAAGGTTGCGCATCTGCCGCTGCGGCTCGCTGACCGTAGCTGATGCGGCGATGACCTTGATTTTTCGGCGAACTGCGGAATCGGGTTCATACGACAAGTAGCCCCTCTGGAGCGGTGCGAGCTGGTCAAGCGCGGCCTCCAACGCAGTCTCGAACAGTCCGGAGAAAGTGCCTAAGGACTCATCTAGTAGGTGCGCTTCATCCTGGATGAGCAAGGCCGGGAACGGGTCAAAGAATTTCTTTTCTCCCGACGCGAAGGACGGGAACAGCGTGCGCGTGCCTGCGCCCGGATGGCCATCCCATTCCTTCAACTTCATCGGCACGTAAAGGCGCTCGCTGCCGGTTTCGACCAGTGGTGCGAAACCGAACATGCCGAAGAACTTGCGGATGGTCCCCTGCGACTGGCCAATGGCTGCGAGCTTGTCGACCGTACCCAGCAAGACCGATGGCGCCAGGTCGTAGATGTCCTCGTCCACGATGTAGAAGGGCAGAGGAGTCGGTTTCACGAAACGCTGGTTCCAGGAGCATTTCTCCTTCGGCGAAGTGCAGTAGTGGCCCATCGCGTTTGCGCCGTTGCCGGAGTGGCGGCGCAGAGCCAGCGGGCTGCCGCCCTTGCTTCCGCAGAACGGGCAGGACGACAGCTTCAGCCAGCGCTCCCTGGCACTCTTATAGGGCTGGACGTCCTTGTGCATAGATTCGGAGTTGGGTGCGACCTCGTTATCGCTGGGAACCTCGTCGTATCCCTCCTCGGAATGCCAGTTGGGCGTGTTGCTGCCGCCCACCCAGAATCCCAGCGAGAACGGATCGCCGGGATGCTCGCGCGAATGGCGAACCTCTTCGGCCGCGCCCATGGCGGCGAAAGTCCGTCGCGCCTGCTGCAGCGTGAGCAAGCGCAGCGGGTAGCGCATCAACGCCGACACGCCTCTGTGTTTCCCTCGTAGGCGATCGAGGAAGAGTACGAACACCAGCAAACCGAGGAAGGCCTCAGACTTCCCACCGCCGGTCGAGAAGTACAGCAGCGTCACGGCGTTGGCGTGCTTCGCAACGTCGGGCGTGTAGAAGCTGTGGAACTCTGGGATGCGGGTCGCGAACGCGGGGATGGACGCCAGGATGAACGCGAGCTGAAACAGGCGCCACTCGTTGTAGCCCTTCGACTTGGCCACCTTGGCCATGGCGGTGTTCATCGAGATCCATGCCTCGAACGGGATGCCTAACGGTGACTTCTGGATGCCAGGTCCGCTCCAGTGCGCACAGGACTTCTCAAGGATTTCCAGTCCACATCGGATGGCGCCCACCTCACGGCGCCATGCCGCGAGGTCTAGGTGCAGCTTCTCGCGCTCCGCAGCAAGTTGTTCGGTAGCGTTCGGCCCCTCGAGGCCCTGGTCCACCGGATGCTTCTCAACCATGCTCAGCCACGTCTCATAGGCAGCAATGAGGGGCTTCAGGCCGGTCAGGCAATTGGGTTGAGCCAACTTCTCGATGTTGCGCTCGACGGCAACGTCGGTCGGGATGATACGCGGCAGCACGTAGCGTGGTGCCCAGGTTGTCACAATGCGGTGCAGGGCACCGTCCGTGGTGAGGCTGATGCCACCGTTGAAGCCCAACGCCGGGTACTTAAGATACTGATTGTACCGATAGGACGGCTTGACGCGGTCCAAGCGCAGGAACTGGTGGTCAGCCGCCGGCAACGTCACGGCTACCGAGACCTGGAAGAGCGAGGGCTCCAGCTCCTTGAAATTGGTCTTCGTAAGCGGATCCGTCCAGTTCTCCAACGCTACATGGACGGTCATGCGAGTCGCGTCGACCGGGTCCGGCACCGCCTGAACGACCCAACGCAGGTCGATTTTCGGTATGACGACAGGAAGACTCGAGGCCCGAACCGCCTCCAGATAGTGCTTCCAATCGCGCACATCGGATGGGCGGACCCTGGCACGCCGATAGCCCCATAGCTTCCCGCCCGTTTCAGGATCTGTGCTCACCGCCCAGTCCGCAAGTTGCTTTGCGATGGCCTCGTTCAGAATATTGGTTGCCTCCTTGGCATCGACCTTCGCTGTCGCCGGCGTGAACTCGAACGAAGGCAGGGTGAGCTCAAGCCGGAGCCATTTCGGGGGTGGTGGGATATCATCGGCCAAGCCATCGGGAGTGGCCAGGCCAACGGCAACCTCCTGAACTGGTCGTGCTTCACCTTCCTCGCCGTTTTCGTCTTCCGCTCCCTCGGCCTCGGTTTCTTCTTCCTCCGGCGTACGGTCCAACCGGTTGTCGAAGGACAGGCCCATAGACTCGTACACACCCTTACGCGCCTCGTAGCTCTTCGCGGCCCAGTTCGGATTTGTCTTGCCGCCAGGTAGCGCAGTGATGAGCTTGGTCAGCGCGTCCTTGACCTTGCCGCGGATTTCGGCGCGCGCCTCTCTTGTCAGTGGGAACGTAGCCTCCAGCCGGCCACCAGGCTTCACCTCGTCTTCCGTCGGCAGGATACGGACGTACACGGCACCGGTCAGAGACACACCCAGAGTTGTGCCCGTCGCGGCCGATCGAATTTGGAAGTCCATGCCGTGTGCGCTGATGCGAATCGGGTCCGCCTCCTCGTCGCCGCCTCGCTCCTCGGTAGGCATTGGCATGATGAACTCCGACATCAGCGCCACGCTGGGCTTGGTGCCGTAGATGAGCTTGTAGAAGTCACCCCGGCCGGCTAGCCGTGCGGACAGCCCATTAAGCAAGCTGTCGACAACGGCCTCCTTATAGGCCGGATGGATATCACGTGGGTTCTTACTGAGGATGGGCACTTGTCTCTCCCTTCTTGCTTGTGGTCACGCGTGCCGGAGGAGGCACAACACGCTCGACTCGATAGACGCAGCGCAACGCCTCCTGCTGGAGGTCCCGTATGACTTCCTCGGGAACCTTGCGGTAAGCCGCTGCGCTCTCAGGTTGGAAAAGGATCTCGGCGTACCGGGCGACTAGCTCTCGCCCGAGATATTGGTTCAAGCGGCGAGCATTCCGTACGAAGTTCCAATGCTGTTCCGCGGCCTCGTCGCTAATGCCCAAGGTCTTACAGAACACCTTGAAGTACCTGGCATCCTTAGACGCGTGGGGCCGAGTGTCATCCTTCGCCTGCAGGGCCAACCAGTAGTACACGCGACCCGGCCGGCAGTCCGCGGCGTTGGGGTCAAGCTCGACCATCCTGGCGTGAATTTCACGCGCCAGCGCCGACCGCTTCGAGGACTTGAACATCAGCGCACAGCGCCTTTGAACGTCATCGTGGTACAGCTTGAGCAGCGTGCGCACGGGGTCTACAACCGAGCTCACGCCTTCCCCCTTCAGCTGCAGTGACGACTCCAACTTCGCTCGCAACTCGTCGCTCATGTCGAAGATGAAATCACCTGGCTGGATGGCGCTGGCGGCAGCGCGCCGAAACGGCGGGTCCTCATCGGGCACATGGCGGTAGACCCAACCAGACGCATACGCCCGGCCATCGCCCTCCAACTCGAACCTGTAGTACGCCTGCTCGCCGCTTTGACTGTTTTGGCCATTCTCATCGAACTTGAACGTCATCGGCATTTCACGGAGTTTGCCAATGACGATAGGGTTCGGAACCTCGGCCAGGCGCCGCTCGAGTTCTTGGGCCAACAATCCAATGCGTCCTCGGTAGGCCTTGAATGCATCCACTTCCTTCATGCTGGACAGCGTCTTGAGCGTGGATTCAGCTTGTCGATAGGCGACCAAGACTGTAGTGCCATGCGGCACTTCCGGATGAGTCACCAGAATGCGAAGCACATCCGGGTTCACGCCGACGAACGCGAAGTGCTTGCCTTTGCGGTCACCGGTCAGCGTCTTGGCCACGGCGGACAGGGTGTGCCACTCAAGGCGCGATTCAGCTGCTGCCCAGTCGTCTCCAAGTTTGCGTTGGAGGAAGCGATGCGCCAGTAGTACGTACTTGTTGTTGGGCAATACCAGCGAGATGCCCTGACGGCCGGTCACCCCATGCTTCCTGACTTCGGCAAGCATGCGCGCTGCCATGGGCGTCGCATCGTTCCAGTCGTCGATGAGCTTATCGGCACGTTCTATGGCTCGCTCAACCGGCGCGCGGACTTCGTTCAATGCACCTGAAGCAAGCGCGGCAAGAAGCGCTAGCTTTACCGGAGTCCAGGCATTCCGGTAACTGCCGTAATCGTCTTCCCCAGCTTCAGCCGATGCTGCGGTCAGGTCCGTGTAGCCCGCCGGCATGTTCGACAGACGCAGGACATACATGCAGGCCTGCAGCAGCGCGTGATGGGCAGGAGTCTCATCGCTTCCAGCAAAGGCCGTCAGGCGTTGGAACGAAAGGGCGAGCTGAGAAGCATCCCGGTCAACGATGCTGATGCTGAAGTTCGAGTTGCTACGCTGGGCCGGCTGCCAGTCCGGAGCGACAGGGCAAGCCGAGAGCAGAACCTCGTCGGCTTCCGCCGCCAACACCTTTGTCACGAATGTCAGCTTGGACTCATAGAGTTGCGCCCGGAGGATGAAGAACGTCTTCGGATCATCTGTGACGATGACAGCCCCGGTATCTGAGAAACCGTTCTCTCGTGCGAAGAGCAAGAAGTCAGGGATGCGCTTGACCGCTGAATAGTTTGTGTGTGTCGCGGCGTCGGTGGCGTCGAGCAACAGAACCTCTGGCTGGCCGAGGCTCTTCAACGCGGGCGATGTAAGCGCGTTTCGCCACGCACCCTTTCTGGCTGTATGGTGCATGGCCATAAGGGCTCCTGGTGCCTTGTCCGGAGCCCCCCATTCAGAGCTGACTTTTTGGCGTAAATCGCGGCGATTTGCGAGGCGCTCGACTTTTGACAGCGTTCGTTCAAGCGGGTTGGTGACCGGTGTAGCCCACGTCTGCTCTGTGGGGTCGAAAACGAAGGTCGGAACAAGTTCCGCTAGAGAGGGATTGGGTAGCTCGGGATGACGGATTCGAATGTCGTTTATAGCTCCTAACGCAGCAAGAAAGGCAGGTGACGAAGTACTGGTCACTTCGACAGTCGAACCGTCGGATTGGACTGCCCATAGTGTCCGATATAAGTCGCTCAGCTGTGTTTTCTCTACAAGGACGCTATGAAGAGAACCTCTACACGCATGGGTAGCTGGATAGAGCAACGTTCGAAGTCCACGCAGGTCTTTGGCAAATAGACGCTCGAGGTTGGCTAGCGCGTGAAGCAGGGGCAGCGAAGTTAGCTTGGAGGGCCAGACTAAGCAGAGCGTGACGCATCCTTGATCCGCAGCAGTTAGCAGCGTACTTACGAGTTCCATCGTCCATGGCTGCTGGGCAATGGGTTCGTCCGTTGCTCTCGCTTGATAATCTATGCGGGCGCTTCCAGCGCGAACCTGTGCCCAGGGGCGTTGTTCGCATGGCTCAGGGGGGGAGGGTAAGGAAGGTGTGACCGCCTTGGGCTTCGATTCTTGCGGTTTAGCGCCAACTTGACGTGCCGCAATCTTGCGTGCGCGTTCGGCTAGCGTATCTCGGGCTTTGGATTGGTCCGCTAGGCGTTCTGCTAGAGATCTGAAGTCGCGCATTAAAAAGTTGCCCTCCCTAGCCGTGTCTGTTTAGCTCTCTAATACGAGCTTGTAGGCATCATTCATAGCCTCATCCAACGTGTCGCCATTGTTCATGGCGTCCTGGAGCGCTACCGGATCTGGCAATGCGAGCTGGTTGAGCTCGAAAGCTGAAACATTTGTTGCGCCCGAAATACACCGGAAGTAGCGGTCCACGGCACGCGTGCTGAGAAGCTCTGCCAATCTCATTGGAGGAAACGCCGGGTTCTCGATCACCTGCTCGATGATAACTACATGATTCTCGCCAACAAACCCGCCATATGTTTCGAAGATTTCCTGCGACACTGAAGCGGCCACAAGGCGGCGGGGTTGCTCATTCGAGGTTACGCGCTGCAAAACGACACATGGTGACGTAACCACCGATGAGCTCGTTTTGCTGCCGAGATCAACAAATCTGTGTTCGCCGTTGCGAGTAGAAATGTCTTCCAGCCGTACGACTCCTCGAGTGGAAATGTCGCGCGACCATAGAAGAGGGATAGCGGTGCGCGCCCCGGCCCGCCTCGCGTCCTGAAACGATTCGAATTTCGGTCGTTTGTCGCGGTTCCAGACGTAGGCACCAATGCGCACCCTATAGCCATAGTCGGATAACCGGAATTTGGATGAGCACACTGTCCTAACGAGAGCGACGTCCTCAGTAGAGCGCGGAATGGGCCACACTGTGCCAGCGTTTGGCAGCATGCATTCACCAACGCTCTTATATTGACCTGTGCCAGACACGACCGAGACACTGGCGCGCGCATACGTACGGTCTTCTTCAACCCGACGACGTAAGACAGTCAACGCTGTTTCTTGCTCCACATCGATGAACACGCCCTGGCGGTCACTGACCATGCCTATATGCTCGACATCCGTGTTGCGAACAAGAAACTTGCGCAATCGACTAAAATACTGGCCAGAAAGAAAGCTGGTCGGCGTTACGATCGCGGCGCGCCCACCGTCTCGCAATAGGCGCACGCAGAGAGTAATGAACAAGCAGTAGAGATTGGGTTGTGCGTCTATAACATCTACGTATACGGGCCGCAAAGGCTCCAGCTCCTCTGCAGTCATTTTGCGGTACGGTGGGTTGCAGACAACGACGTCGACCTTGCCCATGTTGGAAGCTAGGTCGGTGAGCGAGTTCGCCTGATGAACGTTAAATATTGGAACGTAACCGGACTCTCGAATCTCATCGTACAGGGCCATGCAAAGGAAGTGTTTGGACAGTTCACACAAGGTCTTGTCCAAGTCGGTACCGTAGAGGTGCTTCTCGATGTGTTTGAGGAGCTTTAGGGGCGTGAGACCTCTGGCCACTAACGCCATTCGCATTTGCAGTGCAATCGGCGCTAGGAAAGCAGCTCCCCCGCAGGCAGGATCCATGAAAGATTGGCTTCCAAAGTCAGTGCCTTGTTCGGCTAAGTCGTTGAGTAGTCCCTCTGTCAGCGACACAGGAGTGAAGAACATCGCCATCTTCTTGCGGTAGCCTTCTTCGGCCAGAATCGCATAGGACGAGCTAAGCCAGTATGTGGCTTCGAGGAACTCTAGCTGATCAAGAATGGCGACGAATGCGGACACTTCCGATTCGGAGGCCAATGACTGTGAGTACGGTATCGATGGTTCAGGAAGAGCAGGGAACGCATGGTTGCACCAAACTCGCAGGATCGTTCCTACAAGCGTCGTCGCGTCGATATCGCAGCGCTGAAGCACTAGGCCGAGGGCTCGGATGCGTCGCTTGATAGACAGTTTTGATGGCAGTGTCATTGAAATGACCGCCAGCCAACATACGACGTGGCATGCACAACGATGCTCGTCCACTTGGTCATGCATTACCTTCCTTGGACATGACTTCCCTCTGAACTATTCGAAACTCTTATATAGCGAAAGGAGCAGGATATCGCGTGGCATAAGGGAGCGGAGCACAATAGAAACCAAGAGTTCGTTATTTTTTGGAGAGCGCCGGAGGGCCCAGCCGTTGGCGACTTTTCTCGCTTGGAGCCTTCCGCATTGCCTCGCGCAATCGATCAGCAGGCCCCTGAAGCTCGTCTGGAGAAGCCCGGCTGACCGCCAGTATCAACGCCTCACGCCTACGTCGCTTGCCCTCTAGGATTTCAGCAAACTCCGCGTCGAACTTAGCATAGTTGCACATAAAGTGTTTCCAGTAGAAGACCGAGTTATGTTAACACGCAGATCGACCAGTTATGAGGTGATGATTAGCGTCCTATGCGCTCACTGACAGCAGTTACGACACAAATCCATATCTGCTACTCAGTCCGCTCTGACGGTACATTTGCTCGAACCGCATCCCAAGCGTGCTCGTAACCTTCGAAGAAACGGCGCCATGCTGTCATGCCACCCATCTCGCCCACCGCCAAGATCATCGCCTTATGGGAAGCTGTCAAGATGGCGATCTGACGTTCCAGTTCTTCGATACGGCGATCCTTGGCTGCAAGCTGGGCAACGGTACTCGCTTGTGAGACTTTCTGGATCCGTTTCACCCAATGCCGCCGCTCAGCTTGCATGGTTTGATAGTGCTCGACGAGACTCCGCCTATAGCTGTCGCGTGTTATGGACGAAGGGGCGCTCAGGCCCTCGACGGCACGTACGACAGCACGATGCGTGATGTCTCCGTCATGCTCAAACATGGACTCCAAGGCTTGGGCAATGCGCTCATCGAGCAGGGCAGCTTGGTCGCTGCGCCTTGGAGGTTTGGTCGGCTTATTCATTGAATAGGCTCTGCTGCAGCGGAACGATTGGCTGTGAGAGATCCGCTCCATCCTCGAAAGGCTTTGCACCCGGCCGGGAGTCAAGTGCCTTCTGCAAATTCTCCAAGCGTGTCTTCGCATGCGCTAATTGATTTGCGCGGCCAATACTTTGGCTTGGGCGGGCCTCAATGGTCACGACCGCTACTTGTAGCTGATTCCGTAGCCGTTCGAGGTTGATACGGTGTTCAGTAAGCTCCGTCGTCGACAGATGTCGACAGCCGTTGTAGCACTCCAGGTGCTTTGGGCAGGGATCGACTGTGAAGCTGTTGATACAGAATCCGTAAGGCG
>Ga0066464_1000524_pt1 | contig 14775 bp, 15 predicted proteins | sample LakWasMe94_HOW11_2_FD_59583 | JGI IMG/M metagenome (GOLD analysis project Ga0066464, IMG submission 59583) | Freshwater sediment methanotrophic microbial communities from Lake Washington under simulated oxygen tension - Sediment Metagenome 94_HOW11 | ecosystem: Environmental > Aquatic >...
TGTCTGGCCACACCGCACGCTATTGTTGATTGGAAATTCAGCACCGTCGTCTTCGATATACGGATCAGCCATCTTTTCGCCCCTTTCAAAAGCGGGATCGATACCGGCAAGCCCTTTTGCCTGAAACATATCGACCACCAAGCTTTTGAGACTAGCCGGTCATTACCGGACTTGTAATTCAGATTCCCCAACACCCGACGAATGGCCCGCACGGCTTCCTACAAAACAAACACACAAACCGTTACCTGACTCACCTCAGTTTGACGGCCGTCCCGGTCACAAATACCACCACCATGCCGCCCTTGCCGGCCGGCATGCTGATCTCATAATCGAGCCCCACCACCGCATCGGCCTGCAGTGCCCGCGCCCGCTCCTTGATCTCGTCGGTGGCCTGAATCCGCGCCTCCTTCAATGCACGCTCCAATGTTTGAGAGCGCCCGCCGAAAAAATCCCGCATCCCGGCGAACATGTCGCGGATAACGTTGACCCCCTGCACCGACTCGGCGCTGACGATGTCGAGGTAAGCGGTGATTTGGCGACCTTCGATGGCGTGGGTGGTGGTGGTGATCATGGGCATTCCTTCTTCATAAATAGTCACTCAAGACTGGCTGGACAGATAGTTGGCCAACGCATCAAAAGCAGGCAACGTAACAGGATCATTAGCCGAGTTGCTGAACGCATTCAGCTCGATGCGGCCCAGGCGATCACTCCCGAGGCGGTACGCCACTCTTTGAAATGTAAGTACTAATTGCACCAAGTCTTAGAGTGCAGGCTGATACGGTGGAAGGGTCAGGTAAACACCGTTTTCGCCCCTCTCTTGCAAGGTGCCTTTGGCATCGACAACGTAGTATTTGCTGGAGTCGTTGTTGGGGGGCTGTAAGCGCAGCGCTCCATCGGGAAGCGTCTGGGCGACGTATCTCTCCGTATTTTTCCCACCGGTAGAAAAAATTGAATCGATGAAATACTTCCCGTCACGCTGGTAAAGCACCATCACGTGACCAAAAGTACCGTCGAGTAGCCAACTTCCGATTCTGTCGGGGTAGTCCTTCAGATCAAGCGCTTTCAGAGACTGATACTCCTCGACGCTGAGACCATAGAGCGTGCTTTGGTAATCAGGATTAAATTTGACCTGCGCCCAGGACGACTTATCGCTTTGCCCTTCAACACGGAATCCGATGAAGGTCGTTTCTGCATTGGATTTACTATTGGAATGAATAATGTTGGCGACTTTGGCTAGCTGATCTTCGGTCAGCCGTTGGTTAAGAAGCACCTGCACCCTACGCGGCCGACCTTCGCTGTATTCGTCCTCGGTGATCTTATACATAGGCCTTGTGGTGCTCTGCGCGACCTCCCCCACCGACATGTTCTTGCTTGCGCCCATGTAAATCGAAACCACCACACCGACGATGGCCGCCAGAATTATCCATCGGCCAATCCGTTGCCACTCAGTGACACCGGGATTGGCAACGCCGCAATTGGGGCAAGTCTTAGCTGAAGTAGAAATGCTGTGCTTGCAAGACTTACAGGGCTTTAACGCCATTCGATCCACTCCTTTTTATATCCATGAAAAAGCCGGTAATCATGACCGGCTTACTGCATCCACTTACCTGAGCATTGACTGATCAGTTCAGTTACTTCCCTTCGCCCAGTTTGAGCCTTCTGCCTTTGCGAAAGCCCAAGCCATACGAAACAGCACATCACGGTCTGCCTCGCTGACGTGCTGATACTGTCGGCTAAAATGGAGATGATATTTGTCGATCTATAGAGGCTGAAGAGAGGCGATCCTCCCCATCTGCGCTCCCATATCATTCCCATATCGCCGTTTTTCAGACGCCAAAAACCACAAACCCCCGACTTTCTCTAGGAAAATCAGGGGTTTGTGTTTTACAAATTTGGCGGTGAAGGAGAGATTCGAACTCTCGATTCCGCTGGCGTTCATCAAAGCCCAATGTTTACGGGGCTTAAAGCAGCCCTTCGTCAAAAAAGTGTACGCGTTCGTTGTACGCATGGGAAGTGGGGGCTGAGCCAGAAACCTGAAATAACTTTCCGGCTCATTGACGATGCTTAAGCTGAGTTTGATTACTGTGCTGGCCTACATAAGCCCGTTAAGTGGAGCTTTCATCTTTGCCGCGAACAAGCTTCGAAAACGCCAAGTAGGCAACGAACATTATGGCAACCGGGAAGAGCATCACTTTTGTCATGTGGGTGTATGACGACGAAGACATATAGTGACCATACGGATTGAAAAGAAATACAAACATAGGGACTGAAAGCAGCCACAAGATACCGGCAATTAAAAAGAACCTGCTACCTATCGATGTTTGCCAATAAGCCTTTTTTACAGAGCCAGACTGCAACCGAGCAACGATGCCGGGAGCAGCGCCAGCAAGGGCGATGCCTGATAATACTGGGACGGCGATCCAGCCAAGGCCGCGTGGCAGCAGATTAAGGTTAAACACTGTATTCAGAACTGCGATTAACGCAAATTCAACTGCTACCGCAGCGATGACACCGACGATAAATCCTAAAACCTTGTATCCGAAATTCATTTCAATCACCTGGTGCGGAAGTTCAATAGCGTGTTGTTAGTTATTGTGGGGCATGGGGTGAGACATGTTTAACCCGGTTAGCATAGACATGCCGTTGACATCCGCGTAGCAGGGCATCCCAGCCTCAAAGCGTCGACGAAGCTACCTATTTGCCATCATCCTGTCCACGCCTTTGTGGTGGCATTCTGCACGTCTGGGTAACATTGAAGTGAACGTGTTCTCCCCGCCTGGGAGTAGGTGGAAGCACAGCGTCAGGCTTGTTTCGGGCGAAAAATTCGTGAGGTCTTTGAGTAGTTACGAAGTGTCTTGACTCCCCCCTCCGGGGTGGGGGGCGACCACCATGCGACCAAGGTGTTGCCATCCAATCACAGCCCCGAACAGCAACCGACATCGTGCTGTCTGCGATGAGCAATGCCCCCCAAGCACTGGCCATAGGCCCGCCTATGTCGGAGGCAGACGGCCTTCCATGCTGCGTCGGAGTGTGTGAGCCGGGAGCGTGCAGCCAGACGCATGACATGGCCCTTGCAGGCAGGCTTACCGATTGCGTTCGGTTGTGGTCGTAAGGGTATGGTTCAGCAGCAACGGCTAGAGGGCAGTCAAAGTGTTGCTGTTTAGATCGCATTGACCATGTATACGGCAACAGGTATCGTGACACCACTTCAACGATAACAGGAACGCCCTGCCATGCTCATTCACGCCTACCTTCGCGCCAGCACTGCGGACCAGGACGCCAATCGCGCCAAGCAGCAACTGAAGGAGTTCGCCGCGCACCACGGACACCCCCGCCTCCTCTACTACACCGAGAACGTCAGCGGTGCATCGCTGCAGCGCCCTGAACTGTTCCGCCTCCTGGACACAGCCGAGCCTGGGGATGTCCTGCTAGTCGAGCAGGTTGACCGGCTATCACGCCTCTCCGAAGGGGACTGGCAACAGCTTCTGTCCACCATCAAAGCCAAAGGAGTGAAGGTGGTCGCCCTGGACTTGCCGACCTCACACATGGCCATGGCACCAGCGAAGACGGACAGCACCGCAGACGCCTTCACCTCCCGCATCATTGAGGCCATCAACGCCATGCTCTTGGACATGCTTGCAGCCGTTGCACGGAAGGACTACGACGACCGTCTACGACGCCAACGCCAGGGCATTAACAAGGCCAAGGAGGAGAAGCGCTATCAAGGCAAGTCCATCGACCATGACAAACACAGGCGCATCTTGGCGTGTCTGGCAAAGGGCATGAGCATCCGGGAAACAGCCGAGGCTACCGGCACCAGCACGTCCACGGTCATCCGGGCTAAGAAGCTTGCGGTCAACCGGACAGCCTAGCGCTTCAGGAACTGAATTACGCCATTTGGCCGTGGTGGACAACTGGAGGAGTTAATTACATCCGGTTCCGGGTGTATTGGGTGTAGAGGAGGCCCGTTGCAGGGGAAGCAACAGGTACAAGAATCCACAATATCACACTTCAGAAACAGTCTGTTTCGAGTGCTTCAGGCCTGCTAAAAAGTCCACTCCAAACACGCAGGGTGTCCTTCAAATGGCCAAGAAGAAAAAAGGTAAGACCAAGTTCTCGACAGGTGGGGCGCTACTCAAAAATGGCATTTATGCCGTAAAGGCAACCAGGCCCAAGAAGCGACGTAAGAAGGCCCCCATTAGCCAAGACGTCGTGCTGGCCAATGCGGCGGGAGCTGCCATCGACAAGGGGAAGAAGATGGCTCTTATCGAGGCGTACGCCAAACAGAACCGCGTCACTATCACCCAGGCCATGGTCCATTTTATGGAGCATGAATGAACCGCTCCGCCGAATCTGGCCAGGCTGGCATTACAGCCAATCCTTGTATAGACAAAGCCTCCTTTGCAACGACACGGCAGATCCGACTAGACGAAATCAGGCTGCATCCAACCTTACAGAACAGAAACACCACCACCACAATGCGTCGCACCCCGCAACGGGCTGAGGAGCGTGCAGCACATATCAGCAAGCTGGCCCAGAACATTGAGGCAGAAGGACTGAAGAAGCCCCTGGCGTTGGTCGAAATGGCGGAACACGAAGTGCAGCGCACCGGGCAGCGTTACTGGTTGGTCGGCGGGCATCATCGCTTTGAGGCGCTGAAACTCCTCAAGCAGTCCGAAGCTCCCGCCATCCTCCTGGTCGGCTCGGGCCTACATGATGCACGCAAGGTCAGCTACGACCAGAACAATGACATCGCCATCCCGCTTAAGGACGACCAACTGCTGGCCAATGCTTGGCGGGCGTTGAACGATCCCAGCCATGACGCCTATCGGAAAAGGACCATCAAGGCCATGGCTATATGGGCGCGGCTGACAGAGCGAACCATCGACCGCATGTACGAGGTCAGGCGCCGCTGGGCTGCCCACGCGCAGAACATCGACTATCACCAGGATCGAGCGGCAGCCAAGGAGCGAGGCCAGAAGGGGCTCCGAGCGTTCAATCAGGCGTTGGACGACTACTGCGGCCAGCACCTTATGACGCTTTATACGTATGACTACGGCGTTCTCAAGCGGGAGCTGGAGCGAGGCACTGAAGTCGCGCGCGTCGAGGAGCGGCAATTGATTCGCCGGACCGTTTGCGTGGTCATGGAAACCCTTAATGCCTACGGTATTGATGACGTGCGAGTCCAACGCTCGGTGGTCAAGCAAATCGACGACATCCTTGCACGGTCCAAGACCTACTACGAAGCCTGCGAGCTGGCGGCCGCCCGCTACAACGACGACTCCAGTGCCAAGCTGGAGCGATACATCAGGCTTCAGGAAGACACTCAACTGCTTGCCAGCGGCCTGGATGCAATCGATGACACCTCCGACTTCTGACCCCTCCACTTACGACCGCTCTAGGGCGACTGAGTCGTAAGTCTCATCTCATTATTTTCCTACCGGACATCAATCCATGACCACGTACACCATCTACGTCGACGGCGCCTGCCCGAACAACGGCAAACCCAACGCCAGAGCCGGCTGGGGCGCCTACCTCATTAACCCTCAAGGTGACACTCTGGAGCTAGCAGGCCCGGTTCCCACCAAACAACCTCAGACCAATGGTCGAGCCGAACTGCTGGCACCATTAATGGCACTCCGCCGATGCAAGCCAGGGGCAGCTATCACCATCGTTTCCGACAGCCAATACGTCGTCAAAGGAGCTATGGAATGGCTGCAGGGCTGGAAGGCTAGAGGCTGGCGAAAAGCCGACAAGAAGGAGGTCGAACACCGCGACCTATGGGAACTCATTGACCAAGAAATGCAAAAGCGTGAGATTCGCTTCCAGTGGGTCCGAGGTCATAGCGGCGACACAGGTAACGAACGCGCCGACTCTCTGGCTTGTCGAGGAGCCGGCGGCGAGTACATTTCGGAACTGACCAAGGCTGCTGCAACAACGTGACCACAGCCGGGATGGCAGGCCCTCGCGTCTCCATCCCCCTGACGTTTTAACCCCACCTGGAGGAAGGCGGGGACCTGCAGCAAGTTGCCCCGGATGAAATCATCGGGGAGCAAATGAACGCCTTCCACGAACGCCTCAAAGCCTCCCCTGGAGCCTCAGTTCAAGCGCCCCCCTCTGAACGTTTTGGACGTCCTGAAGCTGCGCAATGAACTGATTATCCGCATCGACGTGGAAGTGCACTTCTAACCACCAATTTTTGCAAAGGATTCGACCACCACGCGTAGTAACCATGGGTCGGCACAGAGCTGCGCATAGATGCCGCTGGCAACAGGCTGGAATCGGCCAAAAACGGAAAGTCGAACTATGACAGTGCAGGCTCGTCGAAAGTCGTTAGAAATACAGAAACAAAGTGCAGAGCGACCGCATTCTGCAGCCGCCCTAGTAGGGTAAATATGGTTTGTTGACGCGCAATAAAATCATGAGGTAGCTGTAATTACTAACAGCTGCATTGTACTTCCAAATATCGATGGAAATTCAGTTTCACGCAATTCCAATTTCGGGGTTTTCCCGCTTTTCAATATCGCATGATACAAGCACCATATAATGCTACCAAAAGTCTCTGGCTCTCCATTATTGAGTTTTAGATTGCATGCAGGAGAGTTTACCAGTGGTCGAATAAGCACCACACCAGGGAACTCAGTTACAGAGCTGTAGGTGTCCACGTAATCTGTTTCGGACGACTTGAAAATTCCTATTTCCGTATTTTCAGCGATTGATGCCAGAGCTTGATAGCTTACAAAAAAAGAACCCTTGTCTGTAACTACCAGAACTCGCGCAAAATTACTTGGGTCGACCCCAAATTCACCAAGGTGGGCTGATGCAACGCACCGCTCAATATCGTTCGCACCTTCACGCTCAAGGATCTCCAGCTGTTCATTACCCCAAAGTCTTAATTCTTCTTTTGACGCCTCTAGCGCATCAAAATCACGCTTCGCGGATGCAGGTAGATAATCGATATAACCAATAAATGACTCTGCCCCACCTACTCCAATTGAAGCGGGTAGACCACCAATAGTTCGAAGTCCTAGTAACATCTGGCTCGTAGTAGGGTGTGTTGAAACTGCTGCCATACCAACATTTGAACCATCTGCTTTTTTTATTGCGCGCAGTCTATGATGATTGCCGTCGATGTACTGTTGGATATTTTCGTCATCACGACTTGACAAGAAGCTAATTCGACTCAGCAGCTCTTTTGATTTTTCAAGTTGTGCACACCGCCCATCGTGAATCAAAGTAGAATTAGCAGCTCCGGCAAAAAAACGCACTGGCACGTCGAGCCCTACTGTAAGTGCCGATATAAAATCTTCGAGGCGGCACTCAAACTGCTTGGAACCGGAATATGAGGGCTTTAGGGAAATCATTTCACCGAACGATAAGATGTCAGAATTTATAACTGCTGTGACTTTGGTAGAAGTGCTCGATGAAAACTCCTTAACTCGACCTTTTCGGAGAATCGGTCGGAGAGACACACCGGAATTAAAAGCAAGGGTGTTAACCTCGTCCAAACCCTTATCCCAATATCTACTTGATATCTCAACAGAGTCTGAAACCATAAATATGGAGTAGAAACCTACTCCAAAGCGACCAATCGACCGAAATTTAGACGAGCGTAAGCCAGGAAATTCTGATTGAACGAGAGATGACTTCCAAAAACTATTTCCGAAATCTAGTAGAGGACCTATCATTACTCTACGCGACATGCCAGTGCCGTTATCTTCAACTGATAGCCGTCCATCACTGGAGAAACGAATCACAATTTCACCCTCGAAACCAAGCTCTATAAACCTACGAGCAACGATGGCATCGCGGGCATTCTGTATCAGCTCCCGCAAAACTATTCCGAAGGTATGTATCGGCGCCCCTTTTCCGTAAAGATTTTTCCCGCCGAGTTCTTTCACTAAGGACTCAACATTGCTTACATGCGGCTTTGCTCCGCAGGGCATCCAATTTTCAACACGTAGATATCTAACCAGTTCTTCAATAGATTCCGAACCACTAACTCTTTTAACTTTAAATTCTGGTGCAGTTTTTCGACCACGGTTACGAAGTAACTCGTTAGAAGAGGCGATTTCATGTGCAACTGTAGAGATTGCATCATATGCTACCCACCAAGCAGACGCATCAGCCTCATTAAAAGATCGGCTGGATGTATAGAGAATCGCTGAGTTACTTTGATCCCCTGTATCGAGGGATGGCCCCATCATTCTGTTTTGAGCTCGCCAGTGATCCATTGATAGGCCTTGGCGCTTAATTAGGGCGTACAGAAATAGGGGCGCTCTGGCCTGATTTATATGGGCAGCATCAGCGCACCGTAGCAGGCACGCTACTTTTACCGGGTCAACTGTCCATTCTGACGGGAGCGGAAACGGCACGTTAAACTGCTCCCCCAATAACGCGGATAAGGTGTCAGTATTCCAGTGGTGACTCGAAGCTATTTTTCCGGCAAGGGGCCCAATTTCAGTTCGAAGAAGAGTGTCGTCGATCAAATACATTATCTGACTTGTATCTGGGTGTTTCCAACTAATTTCCGTTAGCTTCTCAGCCTGATGAGCATGTAGTGCTCGGAGCGCAGAAAAGTCTGCAGCCGCTTGGCGTGCATCTTCCGATTGATTTGGTGACAAATCACACTCGTGCGCATAGGCGTCCTGCCACTCGATGGATGAGCGCACGCCGTCGCGCCCATTTTCATATGCTTGCCAGCACATGGCCGAATCATGGAGTAGTACAGATAAGCCAAAAACGAAGCCTTCTAGTGGGTTTAGAGGATAATCCTCACCCGCAATTAAATCAGCACTTTCCCATAGAGCATCTAGATGCGTAATGTCGTGAACTGTAAGACCGGGCAAAACGTGCGCAATTCTCTCAACAATAGGTATGATTTTTTCTCGGCAACTAATCAGAGCTGCTCGGAGCCGCGTACGGTGCTGCTCAAAGGGGTCGTTCGAAACTGGCGCAAGTGAAGACCGCCACAAACCAGTTTCTTGGAATTTATCCACCATCAGCTTTCCCTTTTTTTAAAACTAAAGACTTGTTATACACAATGCCCTAACTGCCGCAGACTTCCTGACTTTCAAGACAGGGCATTAGAAGAGCAACCATTTTGTCATTATAGATTCTACTCGACATAACCCAAGCAGTCATATGCTCAACAGCGACGTCTTGGTTATCGAAAAGAAAAGTATCCGAAGTGCTTGAATCGTCGAGAAAAATCAGCCCGGTTGAGCGTCTGCTATTGGCCGATTCTGTTGAAAAAGTCGGCCATGGTTTCCACGGCAGAAAAGTAAGCGCTTGAGATTGAAATCTTTACTTTGTGCAGAGGATTCCGAGCTCAGATTTCGCATAGCTGCGCGCAAAAAAGGCGTTTTCAGCAGCCAGTATGTAGGCAATCTGGAAGGACCGACTTTTTCAACACAATCGGCCGATCTCTGTCGGTCGTCACTGTGGCGCCTGTTGGCCAAGTCGAATTCAAACGGTTGGTCAGCAGGGATGCAATTGGCTGGCCAGCGGCAAATTAGTGGTCACGTGAAATGCAATTTCTCACTCTCCAAAGAGTCCCATTTTTCCCGCATTAATCGGGACTCGTTCATGAAAGAGGGGCAGCGGGGCGTTAGATGATGCCTATAAATGCCGTAGTCGCATGATGGCGTCTGTGATGCTTTGAACATTCGTATCCAGCGTTTCCATGGCGGCAATTGCGTTAGCGGCGACACTCCCCACTCCATTCTCAGAGAGCCACTTGGTCACCTCCTCAATTGCCGCACATATGGAGTGCTGGTTGTGCAGGAGTAGTGTGAGAGCATCCGCTGTGGCTATGTTGGCTTCAGAGTTATCTGGCATGGATATCGTCCTTGAGTAACTGGTGCAGGAAGACTAGCTGAACTCGCCGCTGGCTGGAGCCACTTCTGGCCGCACACACCTTCAAAGGTGGCCACATGAACCGTTGCCAAGTTGACGACGATTACATCGACGCCGAGGGCTACATCATGCAGCCCCTGATTTGTTCTATTGGGACCAGGGAACGCGTGCACCATACATCTAGTCACGCGCCGCTTTCAGAAGTCCCGCTTCTAACGCCAGGCGCGGGAACTTGCACATTTCCTCTGCCATTCGGGCCAAAGGCATGCTGCCATAGGACCGCCCAACGGTGCCTCCGCTGTGCCCAGTAATGGCCTCATGAACGTCATCGGGGATTCCAGCGCCCCTGCACAACGTCTTGAAAGCATGACGGAAGCCATGCATCGGCGCGGCCGGACTATCTAGGCCGACGACCTTATCCAAGTAAGGCTTCCAGTGCCGTCCAAACGACTGACCAAATTTGCCACCCGCATCCTGACTCAACTTTGGAAAAAGCTGCCCCGACGATGGCACGGACTCAACATAGGTCATGAATTCCAAGGCCAGGATATCAGCATGAAGGGGCACATCTCTTCGGCTACTAACGGTCTTAACCCGCCGGCCTTCACCGTCAGCCTCGTCGTCATTCAGGATACTCAGGTAGTGAATTCCCTCTGGAGTTTTACGTACGTCTCGCACATAGAGCTGGGCAAGTTCGTTCTGTCTGGCGCCGGTGTAAATAGCAAGTAGTGGCATCCAGTAGAGCGCACCTCCGAGGTCAGCTACGGGCGGCCGCCAGCGACCCATAAAGATTGGGCTGGACAGAATGATATTTATCTCGTCCCGGTTATAGTCCTTGCGACGACGACGCCCCCCAGCTTTGGAAATATCCCGCGCCACCCGCTTCGATACACCAGCGTCGACAATAGGGTTCGTCTGAATCCAGCCCATGTCCTTTGCAAACGTAAGTACCGACGATACGGCCCGAAGGCGCTTTTTTGCTGTCGCTGGACTGATACGTGGCAAATCCTGGGCATCGGCCAAAGCAATTTGCTTCAGCGCGTCCAAACCACGGATGCCCTCCCCCTTGCTGACAGGAGTACGCGCCAACATCAACCTGTACTGTTGGGCCAGCTCATTGGTGAACCCGGAGAGGGCAATGTCACCGAACAACTCGACGAAGTGCTGAACAATTCCCCGATAGTCGTTGAGAGTGGTGGCAGTAGCAGCCCCCTTGCTGGCGATGCGGTCTGCCTTGTAGGCCTCCCATACTGCCATCATGGTTCGCCCTTCCCGCACGGCAACCTCGACGCGCTCAAAAGAGAGGGGTGCAGCAGGGACTATTAGTGGAGCCGCGACGTAGCGCCCCCCTGCCTGCATGCGCGCCAAGCAAAGGGTAGAAAGGACGCACAGGTGGGTCCAGAACGCTTCCGCCAATTGATTGTGTAGCAGTGACCCGACTGCCAGAGGGGGAAGCTTGTGCGCTTGCAGCATTGCATCAATAAACGGAGCGACCTGCCTAGCGACGGCGCCGACAGAACCTTCGCCAACTACGGTCTGGTACGTAACGAAGTAGTGCCCCACTGGTTCCCCAGTGCTGGTACTCAAGTCGCCGTCAAAGTCCGTAGCGAGCCAGTGCCAATACTCTCCAGTTGACTCGAGCCGCGCAAGCTCCTCCCTGTACCACCTTGCGGCGAGCTGCTGAACATCAGAGGCGTCAAGGCGGACGTTACCGTCGTAGAGCCCTTGGGCAAGGGCAAACGCCTGGGCACACTCTGCACTGACTTCATGAACTCGACGCATCGCGACCCCTCGGTCACTAGTCCCCAAACTCCGCTTCCACTCACGCTTGCCCATGGTGGGAATCAAATGCAAAGGAACCTTGCGGCGGTATTGGTAGACGCCACGGGAATCCAACGTCGGTCGTGCCATAGCTAAAACCATAAGGTGTACTCGTCCGGTGTACGCATTTCGGGCGAGCTTTGTGGAAGCCAGACAGCAAAAAGCCCCGGAGCTATTAACTACCGGGGCCTTGCGAATTTGGCGGTGAAGGAGAGATTCGAACTCTCGATACAATTTCTTGTATACACACTTTCCAGGCGTGCTCCTTAAGCCACTCGGACACTTCACCGTATCTCTTCAAACATGTTCTGTCTGTCGAGGCGCGCTAATGTAGTCGAAAGCTTTTCTGATGGCAAACTTTTTTTGCAGAATTTTCATGTGCTTAGCGGTTTGGAGGTTCCGGGAGCATTCCGGGCCATGGCAAACCTGCCAATCTCTGGCTTCGCGCTCTCCTATATAGAGAGGGGAATGCACGACGGGAGCGGCGGGCTACGCTTGCCGAGCGGGGAAAGGGTGACTGGCGGGTCAGTCACGGCGCTTTACCTGGCCTGCGGTGGTGGGTAACGTCTGCCCCAACTTTCATACAAGGAATAGCGTCATGAGTGAGTTGATTTCCTACCACCTCGAAGACGGTATCGCGACCCTGACCTTGAGCAACGGCAAGGTCAATGCCATCTCTCCGGACGTGATTGCTGCGTTTAATGCTGCGCTGGATCAGGCGGTGACTGATCGCGCAGTGGTGATCATCACTGGCACGCCGGGGATTCTGTCGGGCGGTTATGACTTGAAGGTGATGACAGCAGGCCCTAAAGAAGCCGTATCGCTGGTGACGGCTGGCTCGACATTGTCCCGTCGTCTGCTGTCGCACCCGTTTCCAGTGATTGTCGCGTGCCCTGGGCACGCAGTGGCCAAGGGTGCGTTCCTGTTGTTGTCGGCGGATTACCGCATTGGTGTCGACGGCCCGTTCAGCATTGGCCTGAACGAAGTGCAGATCGGCATGACCATGCACCACGCCGGCATTGAGATTGCCCGTGATCGCCTGAGCAAGGCAGCGCTGCATCGTTCGGTGATCAACGGTGAGATGTTTAACCCGAAGAGTGCCGTGGATGCCGGTTTCCTCGACTTGGTGGTGTCGCCCGAAGAGCTGCAAGGCGCGGCGCTGGCAGCGGCTCGTCAGTTGAAGAAGATCAACATGACCGCGCACAAGAACACCAAGCTGAAAGTGCGCAAGGCACTGCTGGACACCCTGGACAATGCAATCATCCAGGATCAGGAGCATTTGGGTTAACCCAAAGATGCTGCACCGAAAAGCCCGACCGTCGTGTCGGGCTTTTTCATACACGCTCTGTGGAAAAGTCTACAACCCCTCTAGAACAGATCTGACCAACTAGTCGGAAACATGCGCTCAAACATCGGCTATCTCCTACCTCTATAGAGGCAATTGCCGAAAACAGTGCACATCCGTACACTGCGCCACCTTTTGTCCCGGTGGGGCCTGTAAATGCTGTTCGTGTTTCGTATGTTATTGATGGGCCTGCACTTTATTCTCGCTGGTGTGCTGGGGGTGATTCTGGGGCTGTTTCGCCCGTTCAACCCGGACAACAGCCGTTTGTGCGCGCGCCTCTATGCGTGGCCGGCAATGTGCATTTTGCGTTTGCGAGTGAAGGCCGACGTCGGGCCATTGATGGACAAGCCCGAGAGCTGCGTGATCATCGCCAACCACCAGTCCAACTACGACTTGTTTGTTTTCGGCAACGTGGTGCCCCGCCGCACCGTGTGCATCGGCAAGAAGAGCCTGAAGTGGGTGCCGTTGTTCGGTCAGCTGTTCTGGTTGGCCGGTAATGTGTTGATCGACCGTGGCAATGCGCACAAGGCGCGTCAGTCGATGCTGACCACCACGCACACCTTGCAGCATGAAGACACCTCGATCTGGGTGTTCCCGGAAGGCACGCGCAATCTGGGCGAAGACCTGCTGCCCTTCAAGAAAGGCGCGTTCCAGATGGCGATCGCGGCGGGCGTGCCGATCGTCCCGGTGTGTGTCAGCAGTTACGTCAAACACATGCGATTGAACCGCTGGCGCAGTGGGAAAATCCTGATCCGTTCTTTGCCGGCCATTCCAACCGCCGGACTGAGCCTGGACGACATGCCGCTGCTGATCGCCCAGTGCCGCGAGCAGATGCGCGAGTGCATCGCCTCGATGGATCGGCAACTGCAAGCCGCGTGAAACGAAACCCGCCCTGCGCGGGTTTTCTTTTGCCTGCGAATTTTTGCCTTCGAACTCTGCAGATTTCACTGACTCTCAAGCGGTATAGAAGGATAAGCTGAACACTGCCTGCTACTAATAAGAAGTGAAGCTGAATCATGGGTAGAGTTGTTGCTGCTGCGGTTTACAGCGCTGGTAAGAAGGTCACCAATATCACCCTCGACGAAGGCGCTGCCTGGGCCGCCAAGCCTGGTCACTTTGTCTGGATCGGCCTCGAAGAGCCGAATGCCCAGGAGCTGTTCAATCTGCAACGCCAGTTCAACCTGCACGAACTGGCCATTGAAGACGCCCTGGAAAAACACAGTCGACCGAAGTTGGAAACCTTTGGCGATGCGCTGTTTATCGTCACGTATTCGCCGATCCGCCATGAAGGAAAGCTTGAGTTCATCGAGACTCATATCTTTGCCGGCAACGGTTACATCATTACTGCGCGTAACGGCCATTCGGCGTCCTACGCTTATGTCCGCCAGCGTTGTGAGGCGCGTCCACTGTTGCTGGAGCACGGGGAAGATTTCGTACTCTATGCCATCCTCGACTTTGTGATTGAAAACTATCAGCCGATGGGCGAAGCGATCCATGCAGAGATCGATGAGCTGGAACGTAACGTCATGTGCAGCTCCCTGAACGAGCGCGACATTCAAAAACTCCACAGCCTGCGCCGCGATGTATTGCGTTTGCGGCGGTATGCGGCGCCGATGGTGGAAATCGGTGAGGAGCTACAGAAGCTGAGTTTTCCGTTCATCGACAAGAACATGCGCCCGTACTTCCGCGACGTGCAGATCCATGTGACCCGGCAGATGGAAGACCTGACGACGCTGGCGGACATTGCCAGC
>Ga0066464_1000527_pt1 | contig 14708 bp, 10 predicted proteins | sample LakWasMe94_HOW11_2_FD_59583 | JGI IMG/M metagenome (GOLD analysis project Ga0066464, IMG submission 59583) | Freshwater sediment methanotrophic microbial communities from Lake Washington under simulated oxygen tension - Sediment Metagenome 94_HOW11 | ecosystem: Environmental > Aquatic >...
GGTAGGCGGTGCGCTCGTCAATAGTGCGCTCAATCATGGCCAGCGGAATCAACAGCAAAGCGCCGATGAGCGCGAGCAGGGCGCACTTCAGCAGGATGGGGTTTTTCATGGATTCTCTCCGTCGTGTGAATCAACGGCCAGTATTGGCGGCCGCGGTGAAATGACTGTGAAGGCCAAGTGCTAGCGGGGTGAAGGGAGGATGAAAAGCCGTGTGCCGGTGGCGCGGGTATTCCCCAGTTGTTGGATGCCGATGCTTTGTAGACACTGGCGCACCCCCAAAAGTTGAATCCAGATTCAAGGAGTTATCCATGCGTTCTGTTTGCCTGGCTTTCTTTCGTCAACGCCCTGCGCGGCTTATCAAGTCTTTGCTGGCGCTTTTGCTGCTGGTCGGCGGTGGTGTGTACGCCACCAACTACTCCTTGTGGATCAACGGTCGCAACAACTCGGCGCAAGCCGGAAACTATGCCGATTTCACCTACTGGGGGCCTGCAAGCACAGCCGCTGGCGTGAACAAGAAGTCGGTCAATTGGGATGGATTCAGCCATGTCTCAGACCAGAATTACCGTGTCCGTGACGCACTCGATTGCTATTGCACGGGCAGCAACTGGTGTTACATCGCCGCGCACAGCGCCGGCAACTTGCAGATTGGCTACGCCCTGTCACTGTATGGCGGAACCGCACGCAGCAAGAAGAACGCCACGCCGAATGCGTCCGGCGTGTGTGGCAACAGCGATGGCACGACCCAGACCGGCTGGAACATCAAGTGGGTCGATATCGCTGCCGGGGCGGGCGGCGGTAGTGAGCTGGCCAACGTGGGCAGTTGGGCCGTGTCTGACCCGCTGACAGGCGACCTCAAGACCGCCACCGCGCGGGCCATGTATGACCACAACCAGACGCGGGCCAAGTGGTTCTACATGTATGCCGGAGCCAAGGGCACTTTGTATTCAGCCATTTTGCCGGGGCAAGATGACGAGGCCGTGGCTTACCATTCATCGGGTGGTGTCGCCGGTAGTGGCGGGGCGAGTTTTTGCAATCCGTCCGACTGGTTTTGCAATGACTTGACCATGGGCACTGCGGCCAACGAAGGTGGGGCGGCCAAGTGGAGCTACCACACCGTGGCGTTTCGTGATGACAATGAGGCACTCAACCACTACACCAATGGTGCCTGGGGCGGCGTTGTGTCCAAGGTGCGGGCGGACATGGCGGCCAACGCCAATTGACAGTCCCCCGCGTTTGGCGATTGCGGTCTGAACCTTGAGTCCTCGGGCTAAGGCGGTTTGGCTCGGCGGCGCGCTGGTCGCGCTGGCCTTGCTGGGATGGTATGGGTTTGGCGCGGACAGTACCATGGCTTCCAGCAACAACGCTGCTGGCGGAACTGGCCCATCCACTGCGTTAGCTGGACCAGCGACTGGAGCGTCGGGTTCAGCGGGAGTTGGAAGCAACGGTGGCCCCTATAGCGCAGCCGGATGGAAGCAACGCCAGGAGCAACTGGCGCTGTGGCGTGGTCGCTACGAGCGCGCCGAGCAAATCTATGCCAGCTACCGCGACGCCACGCGCTATCCCTACGACTCCCGCCCCATCGCCGAGCACCCTGACCAGGTTCGGCCGTTCGCACCGATTGCGGAAGAGCTCAAGCTGCGCGATGCCAATGGTGATCTGGTCAAAGGCATGCGGCTGCGCACCAGCCAGGAGCGCGTCTTTGTTGGCGGCGCAGAGAGCGTCAAGTTTACGGTTGCCGTTGTCGACGAAGACGGCAAGACACTGCCCATGGTGGTGCGCAAGGCGTCCGCGCAGTCGATCCCGGATTCGCGCGCACCCATTCGAGTGGTGCAGGCGGTGGTGGCCTTTTCCGACGACGGCGCGGGTGCGGACGACACGGCTTCCGACGGCAGCTATGCGGGGCGACTGACACCTGCGACGCAGGGTTTCGCGGGCTATGCCGGCACGATCCGCCTACTGGTCGAGCTGGCGGTGGATGGGCAGCAGGGCGTGGCCCATTTCGATGTCGTCTACAGCCCGGACGTCCCGGCCACCTGGGCGGGCGTGCGAGAGGCATTGGAAGCGGGCTCGCTGAATTTTTACCTGAAGGCCAATGTGCGCCAAGCCGGTCGCTATGTGGTGAGTGGACGGGTCGACGACGCCAACGGCGTGCCATTTGCGCTGCTGCAATTCAATGACGAGGTCGCCGCAGGGAGCCGTGAATTCAAACTGCAGGTCTTTGGTGCACTGGTGCTGGACAAGAGCCCGGTCTTCCCACTGCGTTTACGGGACGTAGACGGCTTCTTGCTCCTGCCGGACAAGTTCCCGGACCGCGCCACCATGGCACGCCAAGTGGGTGTTGTGCATACCAGCGCCAACTACGCGCGCAGCCGATTTTCCGCCAGCGAATGGAATAGCGAAGAACGCCTACGCTATTTGACGGAATACGGCAAAGACGCGGACACTGCCAGACGGCAAATTGAAGACCTGAGCGGTCCATAAAGGGCGTGGCAATGTGATAGCGTCGGCGCTATATGAAAACGACGGGCTGTCGCCTTCTTCATCGCGTTCTCGTGCCTGCTATCGCAGCAGGCTTGCTGTGTGCTTGTGCGGGTCCGTCCGGTGGAATCGCTGGCGATGGCAAACCTGCGTTCCCTTCCAATGTTCAGGCCTACGTTCAATCCAACAAGCTCAGTTGGGGTGCGACAATGCGATCGGTCGAGCAATTGCAAACCGCTGGATTACAGACCTATCTGAGTGAGCAGTTGCACCCGCTGGAGACACGCCTGCCGCCCACGGTGCAGGCACAAATCGATGCCATGGCGATATCGCGGCAAGGCTTGGCATCCCTGGTGCAATCGATGGAGCAGCGGCGCAAGGATGCCGATGCCGTGGTGGAGGACGCAGCCAAGAAGACCGCGCAACAGGCGTTCCAGCAGGAGATGAATCGGCTCGCCAGGGAGTCCGCCACGCGCCATGTGTTGCGTGCCTTGTACTCGAACAACCAGGTGCAAGAGCAAATGACGTGGTTCTGGTTGAACCACTTTAGCGTGTACCAGGCCAAGAGCAATCTGCGGGCCATGGTGGGCGACTACGAAGAGACCGCCATACGCCCCCACGCGCTGGGAAAATTCAGGGTCCTGCTGGGCGCCGTTGTCGAGCACCCGGCGATGCTGCGCTATCTGGACAACGAGCAGAACGCGGTCGGCCGCATCAATGAGAATTTTGCCCGTGAATTGATGGAACTCCACACCCTGGGAGTCGACGCCGGTTACTCGCAGCAGGACGTGCAGGAATTGGCCAAGATACTGACCGGCGTGGGGATCAATCTGGCGACGACTAACCCGGTGCTGCGGCCGGAGTTGCAGCCGCTCTACGTGCGCAAGGGTCAGTTTGAGTTCAACCCGGCGCGCCACGATTTCGGCTACAAGGAGTTGCTGGGACAACCGCTGCACACCAAGGGCTACCCCGAACTGCAGGAGGCGCTGGACCGTCTGGCGCGCCACCCTGCCACCGCGCGTTTGGTCAGCAAGAAGCTGGCGACGTACTGGTTGTCCGACGGGCCGCCAGCGGCGCTGGTGCAGGCCATGGCGCAGGCTTTTGTGCGCAGCGACGGTGATATTACCGCCACGCTGCAGGTGCTGTTTGCAGCGCCCGCATTCCACCAGGCAACGCCTCTACATAAATTCAAGGATCCCATGCGCTTTGCCGTGTCCGCCGTGCGCATGGCCTATGGCGACAAGCCCATCCTGAACGCGGGTCCGCTGTTGTACTGGCTCAACCGCATGGGCGAGCCCTTGTATGGACGCCCCACGCCCGATGGCTACTCCCTGCAGTCCGCTGCCTGGGCCAGCCCTGGGCAGTTGGCCACCCGTTTTGAGATTGCCAAGGCCATAGGCTCGGGCAGTGCAGGTCTGTTCAAATCGGAGGGACCCGATGCGCGTGAGGTTCCAGCCTTTCCGCAGCTGGCAAACGCTCTGTACTACCAATCCATCGAGATGACCTTGGGTCCGGCCACGCGCAAGGCACTGGAGCAAGCGGCGTCTCCGCAGGAATGGAATGCCTTTCTGTTGTCCTCGCCGGAATGGATGGAGCGCTGATGGTATGCATGGATGGGAGGCTGTCATGAATCGCCGTGAATCCTTGGCCGGCCTTGCCGGGCTGTCACTGGCCGTGCACACCGGCCGGTTGTTTGCCGCACCCGAGGCCGGTTCGCGCTTGCTGCTGGTTTTTTTGCGGGGCGGCTACGATGCCGCCAGTCTGTTGGTCCCGACGACCAGTAGCTTCTATTACGAATCCCGGCCCGACATTGCCATTGCCAAACCTGCAAATGACCTGGTTTCTTGTCTGCCCTTGGTCGACGGCTGGGGCTTGCACCCCGCATTGCGTGAAACCCTTTTTCCCTATTTCCAAAACAGTGAACTCGCCTTTGTCCCGTTTGCCGGGACCCACGATGTATCGCGCAGCCATTTTGAAACGCAGGACAGCATGGAAATGGGGCAGTCACTGGATGGACACAGAAACTACGGTTCGGGTTTTCTGAATCGGTTAGCGAGCGTGTTGAAGGGCAGCACGCCGATGGCTTTTACCGAACAACTGCCCCTGGTCTTTCAGGGGGATGCCAAGGTGCCCAACACGGTGCTGAAATCGCTGAACAAGCCGTCGGTCGACGCGCGCCAGAGCAACATCATTGCGTCGATGTACCAGGGGACGGCGTTGATGGGCCAGGTGTCGGATGGTTTTGCGGCGCGTGACGAAGTCATGCACGAGCTGTCGGCCGAGATGGTGGCGGCCAGCCGCAACGCGATCGCGGCCAAGGGGTTCGAGTTGGAGGCCAGGCGCATTGCACGCCTGATGAAGGACAACTTCAACCTGGGCTTTGTCGACGTTGGGGGCTGGGACACCCATGTCGGGCAAGGCGCCGCGACGGGCTATCTTGCCAGCCGGTTCGACGAACTGGGACAAGGACTCAAGGCCTTTGCCCAGGAAATGGGTGCCGCCTGGCGCACGACCACCGTGGTCGTGCTCAGTGAGTTTGGTCGCACTTTCCGCCAAAACGGCAATCGGGGTACCGACCATGGCCATGGCAGCGTGGTGTGGGTCTTGGGCGGGGGCATACGGGGGCAGCGCATCGCGGGTCAGCAGGTGCGCGTGGAACCCTCGACCTTGTTCCAAAACCGAGACTTCCCCGTGCTCAACGAGTACCGCTCGGTATTGGGTGGTCTCTTCCAACGCCAGTTTGGACTGACACCGGAACACGTAGAACACATCTTCCCCGGCGCCAGGCCGGTGGATCTGGGCCTGTTGTGACCGAGACGGATGGCCGACCGGACCGCAGGCTCGCGAGGAATCGGACAACCGACTGGCTTCTGACTACCTGCGTTTTATCTGGAGCAAACCAGGCGCTTGCAGTAGACTAAATCCCGCTCACATTCGGGGTCAAACAAGGGATTTCCATGGAAGAAGTGGTGACTATGGAGAGCAAGCAGCGCGTGAAAAGTATGCGCGACCGCACCCGTGAAGCTCTTGGAACCGCCGGTGGTGCACGAGCCGACGAGAAGTTTGTCCTGCTGATTCGATTCAATTGGGCCGTGGTCGTATTTGCGGCCTGCTATATGGCGGTTAGCTGGGCCATCAGTTTTCGACCGGGTGTCTACGTCATGGCCGTCCATGGTCTGATGTTGTTGGGCAATCTCTTCTTCATCTACAAAAAAGGCGACTACGCGCTGGCCGCGAACATCTACCTGTTCACCAATTGCTTTGTGGGCATTCTGGGTTGCACCTATTTCTCGGGTGGCTTGTATTCCCCGGTGGTATCGTGGTTTGCTACCGGCCCGGTGACCGCCACGCTGCTACTGGGCTTCAATCGCAATGCCATCATCTGGTTGCTGATCAATGCGCTGATGGTGCTGGCCTTTGGCATTGCGGCAGGCCTCGACATCGCGCTGCCATTCTTGTATGACCGCCAGCATGCGGGTTTTTTCTTTGCCACCAGCCAGATCGGTCTGGTCCTGACGCTGTTGCTGCACACCAAGATTTTTGACTCCGCGAAGAACAGGGCCCTGCTGGAATCGGAAGCCAGGAACTCGGAGTTGCAAGTCGCCCTGCTTGCGACAGCGCAGGCGCGCCAAAAGGCGGAAGAAGCCACGGCCTCCAAGTCCGCATTTCTGGCCAATATGAGCCACGAAATCCGCACGCCGATGAATGCCATCATCGGCATGAGCCACCTGGCCTTGAAAACCGATTTGGCGCCTCGCCAGCGGGACTATCTGCAGAAGGTGCAACAGTCCGGCCAGCACCTGCTGGGCATCATCAACGACATACTGGATTTGTCCAAGGTGGAAGCCGGAAAACTGGACTTTGAAATCAGCGATTTCAGTCTGGAGCAGGTGCTTGAAAAAGTCGCCAACCTGATTGACGACAAGGCGGCCGACAAGGGGCTGGAGCTGCTGTTTGACATTCCGCAGAACGTACCCGATGCGCTGCGCGGCGATGCCTTGCGCTTGAGCCAGATGGTCATCAACTATGCCAACAACGCCATCAAATTCACCGACCATGGCGAGATCGACATCATCGTGCGCGTCCAGGCGCGCGAAGCCGATGCGGTGCTGTTGCGTTTCGCCGTGCGTGACACCGGTATGGGCCTGACCCCCGAGCAGGTCGGCAAGCTGTTTCAAAACTTTCAACAGGCCGACGCATCCACCACCCGCAAGTACGGGGGGACTGGGCTGGGCTTGTCCATCACCAAGGTACTTGCCAATCAGATGGGCGGTGAGGTGGGGGTCGACAGCATCGTCGGCTTGGGCTCCACCTTCTGGTTTACCGTCAAGCTGGGGCTGGGTAGCGGTACCCCTCGCAAACTGCTGCCGCACAACGATTTGCATGGTCGACGGGTGCTGGTGGTGGATGACATGGACAGCGCCAGACAGGTCCTGGGTGAGATGCTGACCGGCATGCGTTTCATTGCAGACGCGGCCAGCACTGGAGAGCAGGCACTGGGCAAGATCCAGATCGCCGATGCCGTGGGGCAGGCTTACGACATTGTGCTGCTGGACTGGCAAATGCCTGGCATGGATGGCATTGAGACGGCGCGGCGCATGCACGCACTGGCGCTCGCGCACCCGCCCAAGTTGGCGATGTTGTCAGCCCACGGCCGGGGAGACCTGGCTGCGGCGCTGGCCAGGACGCCAGACGCCGGGATTGCCGCGGTGCTGGATAAACCCGTCGTGCCCTCGCACCTGTTCGACACACTGATTGACCTGCTGGGGCGCGCCCGTGATGTCCGCGGTATCTGCGCTGAAGTCGCACACAACGCCATTCCCCAAGCCTTGCGGACCATTCGCGGTGCACGGATTCTGCTGGCCGAGGACAACGCCTTGAACCAGCAAGTGGCCAGTGAGTTGCTGCGGGATGCGGGCTTGGTGGTCGACATTGCCGATGACGGCCGCATTGCCTGCGACATGGTGGCCCAAGCCGTGGCCCAGGCGCAGCCCTTTGATCTGATCCTGATGGATTTGCAAATGCCGGAAATGGATGGGCTGGAGGCCACACGGGAAATTCGTGCGGCGGCGCATGGCTCCGCGACGCCCATCGTCGCCATGACCGCCAACGCCATGGCGTCAGACCGCGAACAGTGTCTGGCCGTTGGAATGGTGGACTTTGTGGCCAAACCGATTGCACCGGACGAACTGTTCCGCGCGCTGCTGCGTTGGATTGCGCCACGGGGGCCGGATGCAACGCTCCCACCCGACGCGCAAGACGAGGGTGTGGCGATCCCCGGCGCGGCGGCGGACAGCTTACCGGAGCGCATCGCGGGCCTGGACCGTGACGCCGGACTGCGCCGGGTGCTGGGCAAACCGCAACGCTATGCCGCCATGCTGCGTGGGTTTGCCGAGAGCCAGTGGGACGCCGTGGTGCAGATCCGCCGGGCGATTGCCGTGCACGACGGGAATACGGCGGCGCGCCTGGCGCACACACTCAAGGGGCTGGCCGGCAATATCGCCGCAGCCAACCTGGTGCGCGACGCCGCGGCGCTAGACCAGGCCCTGCGCCAAGAGGCGGGCGAAACCACCCTGTCGACGCTGCTCGGCCAATTGGAACGCAGCCTGGACGCGCAGGTGGCCGCCATCCGCCAGGCAATGCCGGTGGGCGCCAGGACGGAGGCGGGTGCATCTGGCGTGTCCTACGACCCGCAGCAATTGGCGGCCGTGTGCCAGCAATTGTGTAGCTTGTTGTCCAATGACGATGGCAATGCCGAACGCTTGCTCGCAGAATATGCGAACATGCTCCACATGGCCTACCCCAAGCACTTCACCGAACTCCAGGCAGCCGTCAATCGATTTGACAGTGAGCGCGGTTTGGAGATACTGCAGCAAGCCATGGCAGTCGACGGATAGCGAGTACATGCAATGCAAGCCGCGCAAGACCCTTCCCAACGCCCTACGATTTTGGTGGTTGATGACACGCCCCAGAATCTGGCGCTGATGCGCGACCTGCTGGAAGCCGACTACACCGTCAAATTGGCGCCCAGTGGCGAGCGTGCCCTCAAAATTGCCCAGGGCCAGCCGCCCGACCTGGTATTGCTGGATATCATGATGCCGGATCTCGATGGCTACGAGGTGTGCCGTCGGCTCAAGGCCGATCCCCAGACTGCCGACATTCCGGTGATCTTCTTCACCGCCAAGACAGAGACGCAGGACGAGCAAATGGGTTTTGCCCTGGGCGCCGCGGACTACATCACCAAACCGATCAGTCCGCCCATTGTGCTGGCGCGGGTCAAGGCCCATTTGTTGTTCAAGCAGGCACGCGACGCACTGGAGCGGCGCAACCGCGAGGACAAGCTGCGATTCGATAGCGCGCTGGCGCAGCAGGTGGAACTCAATGCGCTGAAGTCCACGTTTGTGGCCATGACTTCGCACGAGTTCCGCACGCCGCTGACATCGATACTGGTGTCGCAAAGCCTGTTGCGCAACTACTGCGACCGCCTGCCCGAGGTCGAACGCAACAACCTGCTCGACAGCATTGAGGCCGCCGTCAAGCGCATGGTGTTGATGCTGGACCAGGTGCTCACCATTGGCCGGGCCGACGCGCTCGTGTTGTCCTTCAATCCCAAACCCATCAACCTGTTGGCGCTGTGCCAGCAGATCCGGGACGAGGCCATTGCCAGCCACACGGTGCGTGACGGTGCGCTGGTGGCCCGTGTTGCCATGGACCTGGAGCTCGAAAACCACGACGTCGTGGCGGACGAGAAGCTGCTGCGCCACATTCTTGGCAACCTGTTGTCCAACGCCATCAAATACTCGCCCGCTTCGGCCGAGGCGTTCTTTCGCGTGCGGCGCAATGGGCAGGGCCTCAGCTTTGAAGTGCGCGACCAGGGTATCGGCATTCCGGCCGAAGACCTGCCGCGTTTGTTTGGCGACTTTCACCGGGCCAGCAACGTCGGGAACATTCCGGGTACCGGTTTGGGCCTGGCCATCGTCAAGCGCGCGGTGGAAAGCCATGGTGGGGCCATACAGGTGGCCAGTCAGTCCGGTGCGGGGACCTGCTTCACCGTCACCATTCCGCTGCAGTGATTCCTCGGGCTACAGCAGCTTCTTCCAGGGCAATCCTTTTTCGAAGTTCAGGTGGTCAAGGGCCTGTAGCGGCTTGAGCAACAAAGGCGTGTGCATTTCCCAAATTTCACAGTAGTCTTCGCCGGAATCGGTGGCCAGCAGGATGCTGTTGACGGCGCGCCGGGCAGCCTCGTTGGCGCCTTCCATGGTGGCCAGATCGGTATTGGTCTTGACGTAGTCGCTGGCCAGAAACAGATTGTCGATGCTGGTGTGGGCATTGGGACGGATGCCCCAGGTGTTGCATTGGTTGACCAATAGGGGCTCCAGGTCAATGACCTTGGCGAGTGCTTCCTGTTTGGCTGGGCTGAGCCTATCGGTAACGGCCTTGCTCATGCCTGCGTGCGTGGGCTGAATGTCCTCATCCAGGTAATAGGCTTCGATCATTTCGTCGCGCAACACATTGGCGCCACCAAAGTTGAGCTCTTGCTTGAGCTGGGCCCAGACCTCCTGCTTGATTTCTTCCTTGGTGCAGTCGCGAGCGGCCTTGCCGTTGAAATTGCCGTTGGCCTTCCAGTCGGAAATGTCGACGGACAGGATGGAAACCACTTTGCCGTTGCCGCGGTGGCTCAGGTCATAGTCGGGCCAGAACTGGATTTGGGAAATGCTGGTCAGAGCCCAGTTGCTGCCGGTATACATGGTGTGACCCTTGTTCAGATCAACTTTTTGGTTGAGGTAGAACTGAATGCCGTTCATCCATTCGACGTTGGGCGCCAGCTTGATGATGTTCTTCAAGGATGGGTCGAGTGCCAGCACCTCTTCGCTCATCAAATTGGCCGCACGTTCCACTGGTACGGCCAACAGGTAATAATCGCCAGGCGTTCCGCGATGCCCTACATCCCCGTCTTTCTCGAACGTGATACCGCTGATGCGACCGTTCTTGGTGTGGATGCTGGTGACGCCCGTGCCATGGTGGTACTTGACGCCTTTGCTCAACAGGTAGTCGTACCAGGGGTTCAACCAGGCGTCGTTGGTTGGCGCGTTAAACACGCGGTCGGTGTCCCGGGTAAACGGCTCCATCATCATGTACAACATTTGCAGCAGGATGGCGCCGCAGGTGCGCGTGCTGGCCGTCTGGGCCTGGCAGGCAACCAGGCTGCGGGTCAGTCCACCAGCCAGCAGCCGCTGGTAGGCTGCGCTCTTGGTGCCTGCTTCCGTATAGTCCCACCAACTGATGTTGTCGTATTCGTCGGTAAAGCGTTGCTTGCAACTGGTCATCAGTTGCCAGATCTTGCATGAGAAAAAGGAAATTTCCGCATCGCTCAATTCGGCGCTGAAGGCCTGGAAGCCTTTGAAGAATTCCTCGATTTCCGTCAGCGATGTGGGAAAGTCCACCGGAATCACGATGGGCTTGGCATCGCTCTGCGCCATCATCATGTTTTCGGTCACCACCAGGTTGTCGAATGCCGATTGGCCGCCACCCACCGGTATGCGTTTCATGGTGTCGGTCACGTGCCGGTAGAAGCCGGGAAAGAAGCGGAACCCATGCTCGCCGGGTAGATAGAGTTTGGGGTCAATTTTGTTGGTGCCGGGCGCGTCGACACTGCGCGCCTTGCCGCCCACGTAGCGGGGATTGCGTTCGAAAATTTCGACCTGGTAGCCACGCTCCACGAGCTCATGCGCTGCGCTCATGCCGGCCACACCGCCTCCGATGACGATCACTTTTGGCATAGTTCCTCCCTAAAAATGTCTGTTCGTACCGTGCGCAATGGGTTTTTGTGTGCGCTTGCGGATATTACTGACATCCAGGGGAGTTGCGCAGTCTTTTTTTGGGGCCGCACCGCAGCAAACGGCGCGCGATAGGCCGACGCTACACCACAATCACACCCTTCCAGAACGCGACGCGGCCCTTGATGTGGGCGGCTTCGGGTTTGGGGTCGGGGTAATACCAGACGGCGTCGGGGTTCAGTTCACCATCGACCATCAGCGAGTAGTAACTGGCCTGGCCTTTCCAGGCGCACATGGTCTTGTGGTTGCTGAAGGTCACGAATGCGCGGTCCAGCGCACTCTCCGGGAAATAGTGGTTGCCCTCGACCATGACGGTGTCGTCACTTTCGGCGATGACGGTGTCTTTCCATATGGCTTTCATGCATGACTCCTTGATTTGGGGGCGTCCAGCCACAGCAGGCAGAACTTGTGTTCGGGATCGGTCCACGACGGGCCGGGTGCAAAGCCCGCCCGCTGGGCCAGTTGCTGCAAGCCGTCCACGGTGAATTTATAGGAATTTTCGGTGTGCAGGGTCTCGCCCTGGGCAAAGGTGTAGCTGGCGTCGCCGACACGGACCTTTTGTGCGCAGCGGCTCATCAAATGCATCTCGATGCGCTGGCAAGGTGCGTTGTAGAAGGCGCTATGCGCGAATTGTTCCAGTTGGAAATTGGCGCCCAGTTCGCGGTTGGCACGGACCAGGATGTTGCGGTTGAAATCGGCTGTGACGCGCTGCGCGTCGTTGTAGGCCGCGTGCAAGGTGTCAGGGTCCTTGACCAGATCGGCCCCCAGGATCAATGCGCCGCCCTGCAGCGTCTTGGCGCACATGCGCATGAAGCGCAGGGCGTCCAGTGGTTCGAAATTACCCAACGTGGAACCCGGGAAAAAACCGACGCGCCGGCCCTCGGGTGGCACATCCGGGGGCAACACCAGGTCGCGCGTGTAATCGGCCACCAGCGGTTCAACGGCCAGCGCGGGGTAGGCGTGGCGTAGCGTCTCGGCCGCGTCAAATAAATGTTCGCCCGAGATGTCCAGCGGGATATAACGCTGGGGGCGGTCCATGGCGTCGAGCAACAGGCGGACCTTTTGCATGGAGCCCGCGCCAAACTCAATGATCTCGGCATGCGGGCCCATGTGCATCGCCATCTCGCGCGCGTGCCGTTGCAAAATGCCCAGCTCGGTGCGCGTGGGGTAGTACTCGGGCAACAGGCAAATCTGGTCGAAAAGGCGCGAGCCTTCCGCGTCATAAAAGTATTTGGGCGAGATGCTCTTTTGTTGGCGTGCCAGACCGTGCTTGAGGTCCAGCAGGAACTCCGTGTTTGCTAGAGTGGTTGCGGGTTGGGCATCGTCCACGTCGGTAGGGGCGTCGACGCTTGCGTAAGCGAGGTTGTCTTTCATGTGCGGTCCTTTGCCAGCCAGGTGGCCGAAAACGGTGTCGGGCTGGCGCGTTGGTCCACCGGTGCGGCGGCGTGGGCTGAGAGTGGCGTGGGTAGCATGGTTGCGCAGTGTGTCACAGCGCGTGCCGCACCGTGGGTTTGCGCATGGTAACCAGTTCTTCGGCGGCTGTGGGGTGCACGGCCAATGTGGCATCCAGCGCGGCCTTGGTGGCTTTGAGTTGTAGCGCCACGCCCACCAGTTGCGCCATCTCGCCAGTGTCTGGGCCCACGCCATGAAAGCCCAGCACGCGGTCGGTGTCACGGTCCACCAGCAGCTTGAGCAGCATCTTGCCCGAATGACCCGAAAGCGTGGCCTTCATCGGCCTGAAGGTGGCGCTGTACACGTCCAGCCGGGGATACTGCAGCAGCGCCGCCTGCTCAGTCAGTCCCACCACGCCCAGTTCGGGCGTCGTGAACACTGCGGTCGGCACCAGCGTGTGGTCCACACTGCGCGGCGTGCCGCCAAACACGGTGTCGGCAAATGCATGGCCTTCGCGGATCGCCATCGGCGTCAGATTCACGCGGTTGGTGACGTCGCCGACGGCGTGGATGCCGGGGACCGTGGTCTGGCTGAACGCGTCCACCGGTATCGCGCCGTGGGCATCCAGTGTGATGTCCACCGCTTCCAGACCCAGATTGTGGGTATTGGGCTTGCGGCCCATCGCCCGCAGTACGCAATCGGCGGTGACGGTCTCCCCATTGTCCAGTCCTACCTGTAGACCATTGTCGGTCTTGGTGATGCCTGTGACGTGGCGGCCAAAGTCGAGTTGCATGCCGCTGTGCACCAGGTCCTGCGCCAGGTGGGCGCGCACATCGTCATCAAAGCCGCGCAGGATTTGATCGCCGCGCACCACCACGCGTACGCTGGCGCCCAGGCGTTGTAGCACGCACGCCAGCTCCAGCGCGATGTAGCCGGCGCCTTGCACCACCACCCGACGGGGTAGCGCCGCCAGATCGAAAAAACCATTGGAGTCAATCGCATGTTCATGGCCGAGAATGTCTGGGCCCCTCGTCGGTGCTGCTCCTGTTGCTATCAAAATGTGACTGGCCCGCAGTTGCGTACCATCGGCCAAGGCCACCGTGTTCCGATCCACCAGTTGCGCACGCCCGGCAAAGATTTGCACACCCGAAGCCAACAGGTTGCCGCGGTAGATGGCTTCGAGCCGCGCCACCTCGGTATCGCGGTTGGCCTTGAGATTGGCCCAGTCAAAACGGGGCGTGTCCAGTGTCCAGCCATAGCCCGCGGCCTCCTCAAACTCCTGCGCAAAGCGCGAGGCATAGACCATCAGCTTCTTGGGCACACAGCCGCGTATCACGCAAGTGCCGCCCAGGCGGTACTCCTCGACCAGCGCCACGCGTGCGCCGTGGCCCGCCGCGATGCGCGCGGCGCGCACACCACCGGAGCCGCCCCCCAACACCACCAGATCGAATTCGGACATGGGAACCTTTCACATGTTTGTCAAAAACAAAACGCAGACATCGCATCGCGCAAGCAAAGGTTTCCAGCATGCTGCCAGAATGCATTGCCAAGCCAATTGAACAGGAGTAGTCGATGCCACACCCTTTTTCTTACACGCTCACAACCTTCAGCACGGCGTCGGGCAAGACCGGTGCCTTGTATTCCTTGCCCACTCTGGCGAAGAAGTTTCCCAATGTCAACCGCTTGCCGCTATCGCTGCGCATCGTACTGGAGAGCGTGCTGCGCCATTGCGATGGCAAGAAGGTAACCCCTGAGCACGTCGCCCAATTGGCCAACTGGCAGCCCAAGGCCGAGCGCAGCGCCGAAATTCCGTTTGTGGTGTCGCGCGTGGTGCTGCAAGACTTTACCGGCGTGCCGCTGCTGGCCGATCTGGCAGCGATGCGCAGCGCCGCCAAGCGCCTGGGCAAGGACCCGGCGCGCATCGAGCCGCTGGTGCCGGTGGACCTGGTGGTGGACCACTCGGTGATGGTGGACCACTACGGCAAGAAGGACTCGCTGGAC
>Ga0066464_1000534_pt1 | contig 14514 bp, 11 predicted proteins | sample LakWasMe94_HOW11_2_FD_59583 | JGI IMG/M metagenome (GOLD analysis project Ga0066464, IMG submission 59583) | Freshwater sediment methanotrophic microbial communities from Lake Washington under simulated oxygen tension - Sediment Metagenome 94_HOW11 | ecosystem: Environmental > Aquatic >...
GCAATCGAAGCTGGCGGCAAACGACTGGGGCGCAAAGCAAAGCGTGAATACACCGAAAAGTAGGAAACGCAACGCACTGAAGTTCAGCTCAACGCACTGTGTGGCTGAAGACATTGGGTATCTTTTCACTTGAGAAGTGTGCTGCAGGTAGTACATCACGGTTTCTAAAATTTTGACTGCATCCTTGCGACCATGAATGGTCATGATCCGTGGGACCGCGTTCCACCTCTGCAATCGCGGAAGAGTAATTCGACTGCACTTAGAAGAGTATCAGTATCCCACTGAAAATCTGTCGCAGGAGCTGATCTGCTCCGACGATGTTTGACGGCTGTACCTGCCCGTTGTCACGTCCCACACCGCGAAGGTGCGAGCTTCAGTTGCACGCCCATAGTGGAGCTTTTCGGCAGATCCGCACAAGCCAAGCCGCGCGGTATCAGTCGGGTAGCGGGTTTTGCGCAGGTCAAGGAGGAGCCCGCACAGCGGGCGGGGGACACGGAGCAAAACCCGCTACCCGACTGATACCCCACGAAGTCACCGTGGCCATCAACCCAGCTCATCACCTGAGCATGGCCAAGGCCGTAACCGCTTGGTACCAAAACCCCACGGCGCGCAGGGACTAGTTAAATCAAACGATTGATTGAACTAGGTTATCATCGCGCCCCATGTCCAAACCCACGCCCGCCCCCACCTCACCCAAAACCCTGCGCAGCGACGGCATTGAGGCCCGCAACCGCTTGCTGGACGCCGCGCTGGCCCTGTTCGCGGAAAAGGGATTTGCCAAGACTTCGACCCGCGAGATCGCGCTGGCCGCGCAGATCAACATCGCCTCCATCAGCTACTACTTTGGCGACAAGGCCGGCCTGTACAAGGCCGTGTTCACCGACCCGCGCAGCAACCCTAGCGTACCGCCCGAACAAATCGACAACCCCGACCATCCGCTGGAATGGGCCCTGGGCAACCTGATGCGCAGCTTTGTGGAGCCCCTCAAGCGCGGCGACCTGATACAGCAATGCATGAAGCTGCACTTCCGTGAAATGCTGGAGCCCACCGGCATCTGGCAAGAAGAGGTCGATGGGCATATCAAGCCTGCCCACGATGCCTTGGTCGCCGCCCTGTGCCGCCAACTGGGCGTGGCTCGGCCGGACGACGAGATCCACCGGCTGGCCATGGCCATCAGCGGACTGGGCGTGATGCTGCACATCTGCACTGACGTCACCAACGCCGTGCGGCCCGCACTGATCGCATCAGACGCTGCGCTCGACATCTATTGCGACCGGCTGGTGGATTACGCCATGGCCCTGACCAGCGCCGAAGCGCAGCGCCGCGCGCAATCAACCAGGCCCGCTGCGACCAAAAGCGCCAACAAGGCCCCCACCAAAAAGACCGCGCATCCCCCGTCCCTGTCACGACGTTCCACCCGCAAAACAACACCCACATGATGATGATGATGATGAAAAAGAAGATGAAGAACCCGCGCACGCATCAAACATTGGTAGCCATCACCGCCGCATTGGCGTTGTCGGCCTGCTCCACTTTCATGCCGCCCACCCAGGTCGAGGTCGTAACGCCCGCCCAGTGGCAGGCGCCCCTGCCCCACCAAGGCAAGGTCACCGCGCTGACCCAGTGGTGGGAGCAACAAGGCGACCCCTTGCTGGTGGAGCTGATCACCGCCGCGCAGGCCGTCAGCCCCTCCATCTCGCAAGCACTGGCGCGGGTGGAGACATCACGCGCGCAGCAGGCAACCGCCCGCGGCGCCCTGTTGCCCAACCTCAACGCCCAGTATGCGGCGAGCCGCGGTGTCAGCCAACCCAACTTACCCGTCACCACTACCCAGCAGTTCGGTCTGCAATCGGCGTGGGAAATTGATCTGGTCGGTGCCAACCGTGCGGTGAGCCGCGCCGCGCTGGCCAATGTGCACGGTAGCCAGGCCCTGTGGCATGACGCCCGCGTGTCGGTCGCGGCCGAGGTGGCCAATCTGTACTACAGCCTGTCCACTTGCCAACAGCAACTGGCATTGGCCCAGCGCGACGCCACGTCGCGCCAGGAGACCGCGCGCCTGACTGAGATCAATGCCAAGGCCGGCTTCCTTGCGCCCTCGGTTGCCGCCATGGCACGCGCCAGCGCGGCCGACGGCAACAGCCACCTGACCCAGCAAGGCGCGCTGTGCGATCTGGACACCAAGGCGCTGGTCGCGTTGACTGCCATTCCCGAACCAGACCTGAAGAAAAAACTGGCTGTAGCCCTTGTAAAATCTAAACAATCAGCTCCCATTTCTGTAGCAAGCGTGCCAGCCCAAACGATTGCCCAGCGCCCCGACGTGTTCAGTGCCGAGCGCGATGTCATGGTGGCCAGCGCCCAAGTGGGCAATGCCAAGGCGCAGCGCCTGCCGCGCCTGAGCCTCAACGGCTCCATAGCCGCCATGCGGCTGACCACCGGCGGCGTGGACACCGATGGCAACACCTGGTCGTTCGGCCCACTGGCGATCAGCCTGCCCCTGTTTGACGGTGGCCAGCGTGCCGCCGCGGTCACGGCGGCCGAGGCCAACTACGCGGCCGTGGTCAGCGCCTACCGCGGCAAGGTCCGCCAGGCCGTGCGCGAGGTGGAAGAAGCCCTGGTCAACCTGAACAGCACCGAGGCCCGCACGCAGGACGCCATAGTCTCCACCAGGGGCTATGCCGAATCACTGGCGGCCACCCAGTCCCGCTTTGGCCAGGGCCTGGCCAGCCTGGTGGAACTGGAAGACGCACGGCGCAACGCGCTGGCATCGGAGTCGTCCCAACTCTCACTCGCCCTGGAGCGCAACCGCGCCTGGGTGGCGCTGTACCGCGCCCTCGGAGGCGGCTTTGAGCCCGATGCCGTGACCCAGACAGCGGCGAACTGAGCGCCGCCCATTCCCTGAACATTTCTACTATTTATTGATGCGACGCGACACCACCATGAACCTCCAACAATCAACAACATCCTTGATCCGCAGCCTCCCCGTCAAACCGCTGACCTTGGGCCTGATCACCGCGAGCGTCATCACGCTGATCACGCTGGGCGTGTCTGCCACCCGCAGCTACGCCGCCGACGCCGCCAAGCCCGCCGCCACCAAGCCCGCATTGACGGTGTCCCTGACCCAACCCCAGAGCAGCATGCTGACCATCAAGCTGGCGGCCAATGGCAGTGTGGCCGCCTGGCAGGAAGCCAGCGTCGGCGCCGAGGCCAACGGCCTGCGCGTGGCCGAGCTGCACGCCAATGTCGGCGACCATGTCAAGCGCGGCCAGTTGCTGGCGAGCTTTGCATCCGAGAGCGTGCAGGCCGATGTCGCGCTGGCGCGCGCCGCCGTGGCCGAGGCCCAGGCCAATGCCGCTGAAGCGTCCGCCAACGCCGACCGCGCCCGCGCCGTGCAAGGCAGCGGCGCCATCAGCGCCCAGCAGGTCAACCAGTACCTGACGCAGGAACAAACTGGCAAGGCCCGCGTGGCGTCGGCCAAGGCGCAACTCGATGCGCAACTGCTGCGTCTGAAGAACACGCAATTGCTGGCCCCTGATAGCGGCATCATCTCCGCGCGCACCGCCACCGCGGGCTCGGTGGTCGGTGCTGGCACCGAGATGTTCAAGCTGATACGCCAAGGTCGCCTGGAATGGCGCGGTGAAGTCACCTCCGCCGAACTGGGCCGCATCACCCCCGGCACCACCGTGCTGGTGACCGCCCCCAGTGGCACACAGACCAAGGGCAAGGTGCGCATGTTGGCACCTACGGTCGACGCGGCCAGCCGCAATGGACTGGTCTATGTGGACCTGCAGAGCGCGGAAAAGTCGATAGCAGCTAGCTTCAAGCCTGGCATGTACGCACGCGGTGAATTTGAGCTGGGCAGCTCGGGTGCGCTGACCGTGCCGCAGGCGGCGGTCGTGGTGCGCGATGGCTTCAGCTATGTGGCCCGCGTCGGCGCCGACAGCCGCGTCAACCAGGTCAAGGTCCAAACCGGCCGCGTGGTGGGCGACCAGATTGAAATCCAGAGCGGCGTCAAGACAGAAGACAAGCTGGTGGCCAGTGGCGGAGGCTTTCTGAGTGACGGCGACCTGGTCAAGGTGGTGGGGGCCGCCCAGTCCAGCGCATCCGCGAAAAATCCAGTTGCAGCCCTCGCAAATCCTAACTCTGCCGCTATCAAATAAGGAGCTAACCTGATGAATGTCTCCGCGTGGTCCATTAAAAACCCGATCCCGGCAGTCATGCTGTTCGTGATGCTGACGCTGGCCGGGATCATGTCCTTCAACGCGATGAAGGTGCAGCAGTTCCCCGATCTGGAACTGCCTACCGTCACCGTCTCCGCCAGCCTGCCGGGCGCCGCGCCCGCGCAGTTGGAAACCGAAGTCGCCCGCAAGATCGAGAACGCCATTGCGCCGCTGCAAGGCCTGAAAAACATCTACACCAATGTGCAGGACGGCATGGTCACCGTGACCGCCGAGTTCCGCCTGGAGAAGCCCACGCAGGAAGCCGTGGACGATGTGCGCAGTGCCGTACAACAGGTGCGCAGTGACCTGCCCAGTGATTTGCGTGACCCCATCGTCAGCAAGATGAATTTGTCCGGTGCGCCGATTCTGGCTTTCACGATTCGCTCTGGCCAGATGGACGACGAAGCCCTGAGCTGGTTTGTCGACAACACCATCTCACGCGCGCTGTTGGGTGTGCGCGGCGTGGGTTCCGTGGCCCGCGTGGGCGGCGTGACCCGTGAAGTGCAGGTGGCGCTGGACCCCCTCAAGCTGCAAGCCCTGGGCGCCACGGCGGCCGATGTCTCGCGCCAACTCAAACAGGTGCAGACCGAAAGCGCTGGTGGCCGTGCCGACCTGGGTGGCTCCGAGCAACCCATGCGCACCCTGGCCACCGTGGCCACGGTGGAAGAACTGTCACGCCTGGAGCTGAGCCTGTCCAGCGGCAAGCGCGTGCGCCTGGATGAAATCGCCACGGTCAAAGACACGGTGGCCGAGCAACGCAGCTTTGCAACCCTGAACGGCAAATCGGTGGTGGGCTTTGAGATCACCCGCAGCAAGGGTGCCAGCGAAGTGGAAGTGGGCGCCGCCGTGCAAAAAGCGCTGGCCGACCTCAAGCTGCAACACCCCGATCTGGAGCTGACCCAGGCCTTTGACTTTGTGACCCCGGTGCAAGAGGAGTTCGATGCCTCCATGACCATGCTCTACGAAGGCGCCGTGCTGGCGGTCATCGTGGTGTGGTTCTTCCTGCGCAGCTGGCGTGCCACGCTGGTGTCGGCGGTGGCGCTGCCGCTGTCGGCCATTCCGGCCTTCATCGGTATGCACTACATGGGCTTCACCACCAACATCGTGACGTTGCTGGCGCTCTCGCTGGTCATCGGTATCCTGGTGGACGACGCCATTGTGGAAGTGGAAAACATCGAGCGTCACCTGCGCATGGGCAAGACGCCCTACCAGGCCGCGATGGAAGCGGCAGACGAAATTGGCCTGGCCGTGATCGCCACCACCTTCGCGCTGATCGCCGTGTTCCTGCCCACCGCCTTCATGAGTGGCGTGGTCGGCAAGTTCTTCAAGCAGTTTGGCTGGACGGCCGTGTTTGCGGTGTTCGCGTCCCTGATGGTGGCGCGCGTGCTGACGCCGATGATGGCGGCCTACCTGATGAAGCCGTCCACCCATGTGCACGAGGAGCCCAAGTGGATGCCGCTGTACCTGCGCATCACGCGCTGGACGCTGCACCACCGCTGGATCACGATGTTCTCGGCCATTGGCTTCTTCGTCGCATCCATCCTGCTGGTGCCCTTGATTCCCAGTGGATTTATTCCGCCGGACGACAACTCCCAGACCCAGGTCTATCTGGAGTTGGCCCCTGGCACCACGTTGGCCCAAACCCGCGTGGCGGCCGAGCAGGCACGTGCCCTGATCAGCAAAGTGAAGCATGTGAAAAGCGTCTACACCACGGCCGGCGGCGGCACCGTGGGTTCGGACCCTTTCCAGGGCGGCGCCAGCACCGAAGTGCGCAAGGCCACGCTGACTGTACTGCTGGACGAGCGCGGTGAGCGCCCGCGCAAGCAGGTGGTGGAGAGCGAAATGCGCACGGCCTTGTCTGATTTGCCAGGCGCCCGCTTCAAGGTCGGCCTGGGTGGCTCGGGTGAAAAATACCAGCTCGCACTCAAGGGCGAAGACCCGGTCGCCTTGGCGCAGGCCGCTGCGGCCGTAGAGAAAGATCTGCGCAAGATTCCTGGCCTGGGCAATATTTCATCCAGCGCCAGCCTGACACGCGCCGAGATCGCCATCCGCCCGGACTTTGCCCGCGCCGCCGACATGGGCGTGACCAGCGCCGCCATTTCCGAAACCCTGCGCATTGCCACCATGGGGGACTACGATTCGGCCCTGGCCAAGCTCAACCTGAGCCAGCGCCAGGTGCCCATCGTCGTCAAGCTCGCAACTGATGCGCGCCAGGACCTGGAGTTGCTGGGCCGCCTGATGGTGCCCGGCGTCAAGGGCCCGGTCATGCTGAGCCAGGTCGCCACGTTTGAGATGTCAGGCGGACCGGCCATGGTCAGCCGCTTGAACCGCGTGCGCAACGTCAACTTCGAGGTGGAGTTGTCGGGTGTGCCACTGGGCGAGGTGACCGATGCCGTGGCCAAGCTGCCCAGCATCGTCAACCTGCCGGCCGGCGTGCAGCAACTGGAGATTGGTGACGCCGAAGTGCAGGGTGAAATGGTGGCCGGCTTTGGCCTGGCCATGCTGACCGGTGTGCTGTGCATCTACATCGTGCTGGTGCTGCTGTTCAAGGACTTTTTGCATCCGATTTCGATCCTGCCGTCGGTCATCTTGTCCTTTGGCGGCGCCTTCATCGGCTTGCTGGTCACCGGCAAGATGCTGTCCATGCCGTCCTTCATCGGTCTGGTAATGCTGATTGGCGTATCGACCAAGAACTCGATTCTGCTGGTGGAGTACGCCATCATGGCGCGCCGCGAACACGGCCTGAACCGCTTCGACGCGCTGGTGGATGCCTGCCACAAACGCGCCCGCCCCATCATCATGACGACCATCGCCATGGTGGCGGGCATGCTGCCGCTGGTGATTGGCATCGGCCACGCGGACAACAGCTTCCGCGCACCGATGGCGGCGGCGGTGATTGGTGGTCTGATCACGTCCACCATCCTGAGCCTGCTGGTCACGCCGAGCTTCTTCTCCATCGTTGACGACATCGAACACTTCATCGGCCGCGCCAAGCGCAAGCTGCTGCGGCAGAAGGAAAACGTGGCGGTTGCGCCAGTGGCAGCGCCAGAAGTACCTTAACTCGTCGGGAGTAGACGCCTTTGGAAGACACCTCTTGGCTAGCCCCGGGGGCGTCTTGTAGTTTTAACGGTAGGTGCTTACACTGACTTCAGCCTCTACGCTCCTCCACTGCGCGGATCGCTGCCCCCCGAGGGGGTTGCGTTTCCCCTTGGGGCGGCCCGGCGGTGAAGATGGCCCCCGCGCTCCACCGCTGCGCGGGTCGCTGCCCCCCCGAGGGGGTTGCGTTTCCCCTTGGGGCGGCCCGGCGGTGAAACTTACCGGAGTAACAGGGATGTTTGAATTCTTAGGCCGCGGCAAGCACAAGACCGACCGATCGGTGGCAGACCACGGCCCGTCCACGCAGCCGCAAACCGTGCAGCTCAATGCCACCCAAATCGAGATGGTGCGCATGACGCTGCACGGCGTGCTCAAGCTGCATGGCATTCCGGGCACCTGGATCGCGGGCGAAGTGATACCGGTGCGCATTCCCGGCCAGGGCGAGGCCTTGTTGCTGCAATTGGAGGTGATGCACTGGCACGACGCACTGGTCCTGCACGCCCCTGCCTTTCAGCAGGCCATGCTCGACGGCCTCAAGCGCTTTGACCCGCACGCAGACCAGACGCGTTACCTGTTTTCGTGGAAGTTTTCCCCGCACAGCGGCTGCCCGCACGTTCATTTGCCTGAGCCTGATTTCTGGATCACCAGCGAGCGGGTGGTGCTGGCGCCGATTGCGGCGCCCACCGCGCAGGCGCGGGTCGAACCCGCTCCCGCAGCGGCAAAAGTGCGATTCGACCTGCCACGCACCGAGCGCGACCGCGACGATGACGACGACCAGGGATTTGCGCCGACGCAGATTCGCGATACGCCCTGAGCGCACACGCACTGCGTGGGGGCTTTTGCAAGCTACCTATTTGATAGCAGCATGCGCTCATTCTACGAGGGCTAGCGGGCCATTCACGTAGAAGAAATGGCGCCCACCACGTCATTGGCGGTGCGAAACGCCTCCACCGCCGCAGGCACGCCGCAGTAAATGGTGGCATGCAACAGGACCTCCTGAATCTCTTCCACACTGGCACCGTTGTTCAGCGCGCCACGCACATGGCCCTTGAGTTCGTTCTGCTTGCCCAACGCGGTCAGCATGGCCACGGTGATCAGGCTGCGGGTCTTCAAGTCCAGCCCCGGGCGCTGCCACACATCGCCCCACGCGGCGCGGGTGATGTGCTCCTGTATGGGTTGGGTGAAGGGCGTGGCATTGGCGAAGGCAGCCGCGACGAAGTCTTCGCCCATGACGGCCTTGCGGGTGGCCAGGCCTTGTTCGTAGGCATTGGATGATGGTGATGATGCTGCGGTTGGGTCAGAACGCGGTGGGGTCATGGGGTGCTCCGGTGAGGACCCGATGTTATCCACCACACGCATGGGAGAAGTGCGTTGCGGCCGGTTTCCTGTCCATAATGGCAACCAGACCGCACGCACTGAAGGATTAGGCCATGGGACACGCAGCACCAAACCCCGTTTTCACCGCCACCGACTATCTGGCTTGGGAGGCCACGCAACCAGAGCGCCACGAATTTCTGGACGGCGAGGTTTTCGCCATGGCCGGCGCGGAGGACCGGCATGTGACGGTGGCGATGAATCTCGCCTTCGCCCTTCGCCAGCACCTCAGTGGTAGCCCGTGTCGCACGTTCATGAGCGATATGCGCTTGCATATTGCGGCCGCCAATGCCTACTTTTATCCCGACGTGATGGTGACCTGCAGTGCGCTGGACCTGGCCAGTTCCATGGTCAAGACCGAGCCCAAACTGATCGCAGAGGTGCTCTCGCCGAGCACGGCGGCCTATGACCGGGGGCTCAAATTCAGCCACTACCGCAGCCTGGCCAGCCTGGAGGAATACATGGTGATAGACCTGGACGCGCGCAGCACCGACTGCTACCGCAAAGGCGCCGATGGGCTGTGGGTGCTGCACCCGTTTGCGCGCGGTGAGGCGGTGACGCTGGCCAGCGTGGCGCTGGAGATCAGTGCGCAGCAACTCTTTGCTGATGTAGTGGACCCGACATCAGATCGCGCTGATCCGACGCTCCCCTGACCGCGCCGCATCCGCATGGCGGCAGAAGGTCGATTTCTTCTCGCTCAGATATCAAACCGATCCAGGTTCATCACCTTGGTCCACGCGGCAACAAAATCCTTGATTAATTTCTCCTTGCCATCCGCACTCGCATACACCTCGGCATAGGCACGCAGCACCGAGTTGGAGCCGAAGACCAGATCGGCCCGCGTGCCGGTGTACTTCACCGCGCCCGTCTTACGGTCCCGGCCCTCGAACAGTTCGCCCTCGCCGTCTACGGCCTTCCATGTAACACCCATGTCCAAGAGATTGACAAAGAAGTCGTTACTGAGCACGCCCACCTTGTCGGTGAATACGCCGTGTTGGCTGCCGTCGGCATTTGCGCCCAGCACGCGCAGGCCGCCGACCAGCGCGGTCAGCTCGGGGGCGGTCAGGGTCAGCAACTGGGCCTTGCCAATCAGCAGGGCTTCGGTAGCCGCGCCGATTGTGTGCTTCTTGTAGTTGCGAAAGCCGTCGACCATGGGTTCGAGCACGGCGAAGGATTCGATATCGGTCTGCGCCTGCGTGGCGTCCACGCGGCCTGGGGTGAAGGGCACATCCACGTTGACGTTTGCGGCCTTGGCCGCCTTCTCCACACCCACCACACCCGCCAACACGATGACGTCGGCCAGCGAGGCCTTGCCGGAAGCCTTCTGGATGTCTTGCAGCTTGGCCAGCGCGTTGACGGCTCTTTTGTTGACATCCCAATCCTTCTGGGGGGCCAAAGCCAGACGTGCACCGTTGGCCCCACCGCGCTTGTCACCGCCGCGGAAGGTGGAGGCCGAGGCCCAGGCCACCGACACCAGCTCGCTCACCGACAGGCCGGAAGCTGCAATCTTGGCCTTGAGGTCCGCAATGTCTGCTGCCGTGGGCTTGTGCGTGGCAGCGGGCAACGGGTCTTGCCAAATCAAATCTTCCTTCGGCACTTCGGGCCCCAGGTAGCGCGCCTTGGGGCCCATGTCGCGGTGGGTCAGCTTGAACCAGGCGCGGGCGAAGGCTTCGGCGAAGGCTTGCGGGTCTTCGTGGAAGCGCTTGGAAATCTTGCCGAACGCGGGGTCAAAGCGCAGCGTCAGGTCCGTGGTCAGCATGGTGGGCTTGTGGAACTTGCCCTTCACATGCGCGTCGGGAATGATGTCTGGCGCGTCCTTGGCCACCCATTGCTTGGCGCCCGCGGGCGAGTGGGTCAGTTCCCATTCGAACTTGAACAGGTTCTCGAAGAAGTTGTTGCTCCATTGCGCGGGGGTCGTGGTCCAGGTGACCTCCAGGCCGCTGGAGATGGTGTCCTTGCCGTGGCCACTGCCATAGTTGCTATTCCAGCCCAGGCCTTGCGCTTCGATGCCCGCGCCTTCCGGTTCCGGGCCCTTGTGCGATTCGGGCGCCGCACCGTGGGCCTTGCCGAAGGTGTGGCCACCGGCGATCAGCGCGACGATTTCTTCGTCATCCATCGCCATGCGGTTGAAGGTGGCGCGGATGTCCTTGGCGGCGGCCATGTAGTCGCCGCTGGCATTGGGGCCTTCGGGGTTGACGTAGATCAGGCCCATGTGGGTGGCGGCCAGGTTCTTGTCTAGCTCGCGCGATGCGGGATCAGCACTGAAGCGTTTGTCATCGGCCAGCCATTTCGTTTCAGCGCCGAAGTTGACGTCCATGTCGGGTTCCCACACATCCTCGCGCCCGCCACCGAAGCCGAAAGTGCGAAAGCCCATGGACTCCAGCGCCACGTTACCGGCCAGGATGTAGAGGTCGGCCCAGGAGATTTTTTGACCGTATTTCTGCTTGATGGGCCACAGCAGGCGGCGTGATTTATCGATGTTGACGTTGTCCGGCCAGGAGTTCAGCGGCGCAAAGCGCTGCTGACCGCGGCCACCGCCGCCCCGACCATCGGTGGTACGGTAGGTGCCGGCGCTGTGCCAGGCCATGCGGATGAACTGCGGGCCGTAGTGACCAAAGTCGGCCGGCCACCAGTCTTGTGAGTCGGTCATCAGCTTGACCAGATCGGCCTTCAGCGCTGCGTAGTCCAGCGACTTGAATGCCTCGGCGTAGTCGAATGTTTCGCCCAGCGGGTTGGACTTGTTGGAATGCTGGTTCAACAGGTCCACGCGCAACTGGTTCGGCCACCAGTCCTTGTTGGTGGTGCCGCCGCTGGCAGCGTGGTGGAACGGGCATTTGGCTTCGGTTGACATGGTCATCTCCTTGGGTAGATTGCAATGGCTTGTGTCGGCCAGTGTAGGTTTGCAAACCCTATCGAACAAGTAAGTTTTATTAATCCAACCTATAGTCCCGCGCAATGGTGCATAGCGCCACGCGCCACACCGCCAGGTCATCCGCCAACATGCTGCCCGCCCTTTATGACGCCTGTGTGGCCTATGATTCCTCGATACACAACAAGGCCACGCACCGTGGCCAGGAGACACGCACCATGACGAACACCCCGCGCTACCCCCTGCCCGACCTCAACACCCTGCCCGAAGACATACGCACCAAAATTCTGGAAGTGCAAGAGAAATCCGGCTTTGTGCCCAATGTGTTTCTGGCCTTTGCCCGCCGCCCGGCCGAATGGCGCGCCTTCTTTGCCTACCACGATGCGCTGATGCTTCGCACCGAGAGCAGCCTGACCAAGGGCGAGCGCGAGATGATCATCACCGCCACCAGCGCCGCCAACCACTGCCTGTACTGCGTGGTGGCGCACGGCGCGATTCTGCGCATCTACGAGAAGAAACCACTGGTGGCCGACCAGGTGGCCACCAACTACCGCAAGGCCGACATCACGCCGCGCCAGCGCGCCATGCTGGACTTTGCGATGAAGGTCTGCCTGCATTCGGATGAAGTGGAAAACGCCGACTTCACCGCCCTGCACGCCCACGGTTTTGATGACGACGACATCTGGGACATTGCCGGCATCACCGCCTTCTTTGGCCTGTCCAACCGCATGGCCAATGTGACCAGCATGATGCCCAACCCCGAGTTTTATCTGCTGGGTCGCGTGCCCAAGCAGAAGTAGCGGCGCGGCCACAGGCCACAGTTTTAAGATCCACATGGCAACCGGCCCCGAGCTGTCGTCGGCGCGACATCAATCAGACCGATCAGTCTAGACCGATCGGTCTGATGCCATTACACTGCATGGCATGCCAACGCAACCGCCATGAAGCACAACCCCCTTGCCACCACCACCGCGGAAGCGCCCGACAACCGCGAACGCCTGCTGCAAGCCGCGCTCTTGCTATTCCGGCGCAATGGCTACCATGGCGTCGGCGTCAGCGACATCCTCCAAGGTGCCTGCCTACCCAAGGGCAGCCTCTACCACCACTTTCCCGGCGGCAAGGACCAAATTGCGGTGGAAGTCATAGCCCGGGTTGCGGACAGTGCCATCGCCCTGATTGACCACGCACAGGCGCCCACGACCGCGCAACGCGTGCGCAAGGTCGGCAAGCAAATCCAAACCTGGATGACACGCACCGGTGACGGCACCCTGGCCCTGCTGGCGTCATTTGCGGCGGGTGGCGACACGCGGCCGGTGGTTCGCACAGCGGTAGCCGATGCCTACGGGCGCGTGGTGCTGGTACTGACCCGGTACCTGCGCGCAGATGGTTTTACCGAGGCCGCGGCCCGCGACCGCGCCTTCTTGGTACTGGCGCTGCTCGAAGGCGGCGGCCTGACCAGCCTGGCGTGCCAACAAACCCGGCTGTTCAGCAAGGCGGCTGAATGCGCGGCCAGCGTCTGCGAATTGCCGATGACTACTGCCGCAGCCTCCAGTGCCCAAAACGTTAAGTCCACCAAGACCACAAGAGCCGGTACGACGACGCGTACCGCCGCCCCCAAGGCAACCTCCACCAGCGCCTAGACGAAGCCCGCGCGCCCTACCGCCTCGCGTGCTGCGCCACTCCCGACAGGGCAGGGGCTCCGGGGCGGCCCGCCAACCACCAAAGGAACCCCCATGTTGATCCAATCCCGCGATTTCAATACCAACCAGCTGGCACGCTTCACCGCGCTGCAAACCGAGGTCTATGCCACGCTGGTAGAGCTCAGCCATACGCTGGTGCCCGGCGACACCGAACGCGAAGTGACCCAACGCATGCACCGGGCCTTCAAGGCCCGCTTCAAGCTGGACAGCTACTTCCACGTGCCCGTGGCTCTGTTTGGCGAACGCACCGGGTACCCAGGCGGCTTTGGCCAATTGGAAGCGCTGCCGACCCGGCGCGTGCTGCAGGCTGGCGAGTGCGCGATCCTGGATGCGGCACCGGTGATCGAGGGCTACACCATTGATTGCTCCTACGCGGTTCAACCCACATCCAAGGGCCCGGCACTGCGCGCATTCAAGGATGGCGACATCTTGCTGCAGCAGATGCGCACGCTGATTTTGCAGCGCGCCCGGGCGCACGCCAATATGCGCGACATCGCCCGCGAGGTGGATGCTGCCATCGCAGAGGCCGGGTTTGAGAACTGCCACCGCAAACACATCGGCAAGGTACTGGGCCACCGCGTTACCCACGTGCCGGGCGGCTGGATGGCGCGGCGCACGGTGTGGGGCGTCAACGCCGTGGCCGCGGCCTGGTTTGTGGGCACCAGCCTGCGCTCATCGCGCGGGCAGCCCGAGGTCACCCCCAACTGGAACCACACCCGCCAGAGCGACACGGTGCTGCAACCGGGCCTGTGGGCGGTCGAACCCCATGTGGCGCGCGACGGCGTAGGGCTCAAGTTCGAAGAAATGCTGTTGGTAACCGACACCGAAGTGCGCTACCTCAGCGACGACCTGCCCCACGCACAGCGCTGGCGCACATAACGCCACGCGGCCTTCAACCCATGGTCATGGGCAAAATATACCTCCAGCCCTCGTAAACATTGCGTAGTACGCTATAGTTATAGTAGCACCACAAGAATACCCTCGCGTCCCCCGCTGGCCGCTCTGCCTACAATCCTGGGATGGCCATCCCGCAAACCTTCATCCAGGAACTCATCGCCCGAGCCGATGTGGTGGAGATCGTGGGCCGCTACGTGCAGCTCAAGAAGGGCGGCGCCAACTTCATGGGCCTGTGCCCCTTCCACGGGGAAAAGTCGCCCTCGTTCTCGGTCAGCCCGACCAAGCAGTTCTACCACTGCTTTGGCTGCGGCAAGAATGGCAATGCCATCAGCTTCCTGATGGACCACGCCGGCATGACCTT
>Ga0066464_1000536_pt1 | contig 14475 bp, 16 predicted proteins | sample LakWasMe94_HOW11_2_FD_59583 | JGI IMG/M metagenome (GOLD analysis project Ga0066464, IMG submission 59583) | Freshwater sediment methanotrophic microbial communities from Lake Washington under simulated oxygen tension - Sediment Metagenome 94_HOW11 | ecosystem: Environmental > Aquatic >...
TGTCCGTCAGCGTCATTTTGTTGACGCGGATGTTGGGCCGTACCAGGGATTCCGTGTCCCGCCTGAAGTAGTCGACCACCCGTTCGTTGTTGCGCAGCAGGTAGGCGGCCAGGTAGGCCGTACCGTGCAACGCCTGCGGGCGCATCTCGGCGACCGTGGACGCGACGATGCCGCCACGGCTGTGCGCGACGAGGAGTGCTGGCTCCTGCAGTTTGTCCAGCATCGCACACACATGCGAGGCCATATGTACCAACCGGGTCCGACCGCGTGCAACGCGCCAGTTGCGCCCGTGGGCCGGCAGATCCGGTACGTGCACGCGGTGACCGGATGCCTGCAGATGCGGCACAACCTTGTGCCAGCACCAAGCCCCGTGCCAGCTACCGTGGAGCAAAATAATATCCATGAGCGTAAGCCTTTCTTGTGCGCAGTTGGGATAACGAAGAGATATGCACGCAAGCGTACGTGACGCGGCACGCAAAGCCTGGCCACTTTCGGACCTGTGATTTCCCTTCCTGCGCTACAGTCGTCGGCATGAAAATCTCCATCCCTTTTTTTCTGGCCTGCGTCGCCCTTGCGTCTAGCCTGGGTCACGCGGAATGCGTGGGCAGACGGCCCCTGACCATGCAGCTCAAAGTGCTGTCCTGCTCCGATTCCTACCAGGAGGCCGTGTCCAACATTGACATGCGCAAATACTCGCAGCAGAAAATGGCCGAGCTCAAGATATCCACAGATTTCGTCAGTGTTGTGGATGCGCAGGCTTTGTCTTATGTCGACACCATTGACGTCAACTCTAAAACCGGCGGCGGTCGCTACCGTGGTGAAGTCCATGCGATTGCCAAAGAGGATGCCCAGCGGAAGATGATGCTGGTGGGCGTGCCGGTGCAAGGCTGCGAAAAATACTACAAAGGCAAGACCGGCCTGTTTTCCGTGGAAGAAGAATTTTCCTGCTGCCGCGACGTCCGCACACCGGACGACGTTGAAACCACCGCGCAGTGCTTGATCAAGCTTCCCCTCGTGTCCGCAGGAAATGGTGACACGTTGGAGTCGCTTCCCCATGCCAAGATAAAAGTGCTGGGTAAGTAGCGAATCCCAGAGTCTGCAGTCCTCGGCGGCGCGGTTGGCGAGGCGGGGCAAGGGTGATCGCAAGCGGGCTGACAGACCGCAATGCGATACTTTGGCGCATGACCAAAGCCGCTCCCACATCCGCACCCAAACACAGGGTCTACGAAGACCTGCAAGCCTTGCTGACTGGGACGCTGTTCGTGGCCCTGGGCATCAACATGTTTGGCCACACCGGGTTGTTGACCGGCGGCACGGCGGGCGTGGCCTTCTTGCTGCACTACGCCACGGGGTGGAATTTTGGGCTGCTGTTCTTTGCCGTGAATCTGCCGTTCTATGGCCTGGCCTGGAAGCGCATGGGGCGGCCCTTCACCATCAAGACCTTTGCCGCGGTGGGCCTGCTGGCGCTGCTGACCAATGTACTGCCCAGCCTGGTGCATTTCGACGCCATCCACCCGGTGTTTACCGCGGTGATGGGCGGCTTGCTGATGGGGGCGGGCATGCTGATTCTGTTTCGGCACCGGGCCAGCCTGGGCGGTTTCAACGTGCTGGTGCTGTACCTGCAAGAGCGCTTTGGCTGGCGCGCCGGGCGCATCCAGATGGCACTGGACTGCAGCATCGTGCTGTGCTCCTTCGCGGTGGTGGACTGGCGCCACACCGTGTTGTCGATACTGGGCGCCGTGGTGATGAACCAGACCCTGGCCACCAACCACCGGGTCGGGCGCTACATGGGGTTGTGAGCCGGCCGGCACGCTTGACTGCGTGTCCATCATGTTGGATAATTATTCCAATATGAAAGAATTGCCATCTACCCAGCCCCAGCCCGACATCAACCAGCGCCTCGCGGATCGCATCAGTGCCCTGCGGGCCGAGCGTGGCCTCTCGCTGGATGCATTGGCCAAGAAATGCGATGTCAGCCGCTCGATGATTTCGCTGATCGAGCGCGGCGAGACCAGCCCCACTGCCGTCGTGCTGGACAAGCTGGCATTCGGATTGGGCGTCACGCTGGCGTCCTTGTTTGAGGCACCACAGCCGGACGCCAGTCCGGTGGTGCGGCGCGCGGACCAATTGCAGTGGACCGATCCGCAATCGGGCTACACGCGGCGCAATATTTCGCCGCCGCATTTCCGCTCGCCGCTACAGATTGTCGAAATCGACTTTCCGGCCGGAGCCAAGGTGACCTATGAGGCGGGCCTGCGCGAGGTCGGCATCCACCAGCAAGTGTGGATTCTGGAGGGCTGCATGGAATTCATTTTTGATGGCAAGCACCACCGCTTGCAGGCGGGCGATTGCTTGGCCATGCAAGAGAACCAGCACATTGTTTTTCAAAACACCAGCAAGCGGCCCGCGCGTTACATCGTGGTCGTCAACACCGGATTCCTTACCAACTGAACGTGCACCATGCGTATTTCCTTTGAATCACCTGACCAAGCCGATGCCATTGCCCTGATCGCGGAGCTGGACGCCTACCAGAGCGCCTTGTATCCACCTGAGAGCCACCATGCGCTGGACTTGACGTCGGTCGCGGAACAGGGGCTTTTGTTTGTTGTCGCACGCGATGACGCGGATCAGGCCGTTGGCTGCGGTGCCGTGGTCCTGTCTTCGGAATACGGCGAACTCAAGCGCATGTATGTGCGCCCCGATCAGCGCGGACGTGGGCTGGCGACAAAAATACTGAGCACGCTGGAAGCCGCTGCCATCGCATCGGGCTGCAGCCTGCTGAAGTTGGAGTCCGGACCGTACCAACCGGAAGCGCTGGGCCTGTACGCGCGCTTTGGCTATGAGCGCTGCGGCCCCTATGGCGCGTACGCCGATGATCCCTTGAGCGTGTTCATGCAGAAGACGCTCGTGGTTCTCAAGCCCCAAACTGCGCCAGCATGAATTCGACAAAGCGGCTGAGCTTGGGCACGGGTTGGCGGTCCTTGGGGTAGACCAGGTGCATGGGCTGGGGTGGTGGCAGATGGTCCTTCAAAATTTCCACCAGACGACCGGCCGCTACATCGCCACCCAGCATAACCGTGGATTGCATGACGATGCCAAAGCCTTCCAGCGCGGCCATGCGCAGGGCCAGGCCGTTGTTGCTTTGGAAGCGGCTGACCGGCCAACCGCGTGGCGGCGTGTCGGTACGGCCCAGCGTCCAGCCGCCTTTGCGCGACCAGTGTGTAAAACCCAGGCACTGGTGGTCCACCAGGTCTTCGGGGTGCAAGGGTGTGCCGGCGCGTTCCAGGTAGGACGGCGCCGCGCAAATCATCACGCCATAGGGCAGGAGTGGCCGCGCCACCAGACCCGAATCGGCCAATGGGCCCACGCGGATGGCCACGTCCACGCCCTCATCCACCAGGTCGATGACGCGGTCGTTCAGTGTCAGTTCGACCTGCACCTCGGGGTTTTGTTCCAGAAATTGCGTCAGCACCGGTGCCAGCATCACCGAGCCAAAGGTCACCGGTGCGTTGATGCGCAACTTGCCGCGCGCGGTGCTGCGCAGCGCCTGCGTGCAGGATTCGGCCGCGCGCACCTGGTCCAGGATCAGGCGGCACTGGTCCAGGTAGGCCTGGCCAATCTCGGTCAGGCTTTGGCGGCGCGTGGTGCGGGTCAGCAGGCGCGCGCCCAGGCGCTCTTCCAGGTGGCGAATGTGCTTGCCCGCCATGGGGGCCGAGATGCCAAAGGCTTCGGCTGCCGCGCTCAAGCTGCCCTTGTCCACGGCGGCCACAAACACGGCCATGCTTTGGAAGCGGTCCATAAATTAGAAACTAATGGTTAACAATGAAGTAAATGGTATGGCATTTATTCTTTTGAGGCTGCAATTAATAATTCCCTCCATGCCAAGTCGGCATATCCACAGATAGATAAGGAAAAGCCATGAAAGTTCTCGTCATCGGTGCCACGGGCACCGTCGGAAAAGCTGTCACTACCGAACTCGCTACGCGCCACGAAGTCATCCAGGCCAGCCGCAGCAGCAGTTCGCACCCGGTGGATGTCACGCAGCCTGCCAGCATCGATGCCTTGTTTCAAAAAATCGGCAAGGTCGATGCCATAGTAGCCACGGTGGGAGACCTGCACTTCGGTCCGTTAACCGAGATGACGGGTGATCAGTTCCGCGTTGGGCTGAACAGCAAGCTGATGGGGCAGGTGGAGTTGACGCTGCGGGGCCAAAAATATCTCAACGACGGCGGTTCCATCACGCTGACCAGCGGCATCGTCAGCAAGCAGCCTATTCGCTTTGGTGCCAACGCCTCGGCGGTGAATAATGCGGTGGAGGGCTTTGTGGTGGGCGCGGCTATCGAGTTGCCGCGGGGCATCCGCATCAATGTCGTCAACGCCTCGGTGTTGCAAGAGTCCATGCCAGTGTACGGGCCGTACTTTGTGGGCTTTGAGGCTGTGCCCGCGGCGCGTGTGGCTTTGGCCTATGCGCGCAGTGTGGACGGCTTGCAGACCGGGCAAATCTACACCGTGTGGTGAGAGGCACCAGTGCAGTGCTGCATGCCACATGCGATGCTGTACTAGGCCATGGCCACGCGGTTGCGCCCGGTTTGCTTGGCGGTGTACAGGGCCTGGTCCGCGGCGCGCATCAGGGCGTCCAGGTCATCGTCGGGTTGCACCACCGCGATATTGGCCACGCCTATGCTGACGGTGACCTGCAACGACCGCTCGCCATCGCGCAGCGGCTCGTCGGCCACCAGTTGGCGCAGGTTCTCGGCCACACGGGCGGCACCGTAGACCTCTGAGCCGGGCAACAGCACGGCAAATTCTTCGCCGCCCAGTCGCCCTGCGACATCGGTCTTGCGCAGCGAACGCTCCAGCAACTGCCCCAGGCCGCGCAGCACCGCATCACCGGCGGGATGGCCATGCGTGTCATTGATTTTTTTGAAGTGGTCCACGTCCAGCATCAGCATGCTCAGGGTGCTACCCAGGCGGCGGGCCAATAGCAGTTGGCTGCGGGCCTCGGCCATCCAGGCCCTGCGGTTGCGCAGGCCGGTCAGCTCGTCTTCGTTGGCCAATCGGCTGACTTGCGCCAACGCTTCTTGCAGACCCCGTTCCTTGAGCCGCAGCTCCATCAGTGCCACCACCTGGCGCGCCAAACGGCGCAGCAAATGCTGCTGGTTGGGGGTGAGGTTGCGCACCTGCGTGTCCAGCACACACAGCACGCCGACCCGGTAACCGTCGGCATTGACCAGGTTGACGCCGCTGTACATGCGGTACCGCGGCCCGCCCGTGGTGGCGCGCAGCGAGGCGGTGCGCGGGTCTGCGGTCAGGTCGGGAATGTTCAGCCCGTCCGCCTCCAGAATGGACCAGGCGCAATAGTCCTCGTCGCGCGGCATTTGCACCGCGTGGCTGCCGTGGCGACTCTTGAACCACACGCGGTCGGCGTCGACCAGAGATACAAAGGAGTAGGGCACGCCGCACAACTCGGCGGCCAGTTCGGTCAGCAGGTCGAATTCATCGTCGGCCTGCGTGTCCAGCAGCATGTAGTCGTGCAGCGCTGCCAGGCGCAAGGATTCGTCAGGCGGGCGGGGAATCATGGTGTGTCACCCAGTGGTTCGCACATTGTGGCGCGTTCTGCCGCTTAGTCAAACAGGCCCGGCCCGTTGAATTGGGCGCGCTCCGCCAGCAGCATGCGCAGCTTGGTGGAGACACCGCCGTTGGCGGAGAAACCGCCCGAACGCCCATCGGCCGCCAGCACGCGGTGGCAGGGCACCACTGGCGCAAAGGGGTTGGATCCCAGGGCTTGTCCCACGGCCCGCGCGGCACCGGGTTCGCCCAGCTGGCGGGCCAGTTCGCCGTAGGTTACGGTTTCCCCTGGTGGGATCTGGCGGGCCAGGGCATACACGCGTTGGTGAAACGGTGGGACGCCATCCATGTCTAGCACCAGATGGGTCAGGTCCGCTGGCTGCGGTGGCTCACCGCGCAGCAAGGCGGTGATGGCGTCAATGGCTTCCTGCGCAACGGGCGGCGGCGGTGCCTCGACGCAGTGCGCAAACCGTCGCCCCATGCGCGCACGGGTGGCGGCTTCGTCGTGTTCCGGCAGTTGCACGCCTGTCAGCCCTTGCGCGCCCCACGCGATGCCGCAGTACCCCAGCGCCGTGGGGAAAAGGGCGTAGGCCAGCGTGGTGGACATGACGGGGCAGCCTGGGCTATTCCCGAACCCGCCCCTGCGCATCAATCACGCCGAGCTGGACCATGCGCGATGCCACGCGGTCCTGGGCAAAATGCACCCGAAAGTCGCCGACATTGGCATCGTCCAGGCTGTCCATGGCGCGCTTGAGTTTGGCCCGCGTGGGGTCCTTGCCGGCATTGCGCAGCGCCATGGTGTAGACGCGGGCCGCGATATAGCCCTCAAGCATGTAAACATTGGGTTTGCCCTGCTTGGCCGCCGCCAGGTCGGCCAGCAGTTCGCGCACCAGCTCAAACTTGGAGTTGTCACTCTTGGGCACGACACGCGTCACGATCACGCCGGCGCCCATGGGGCCCAGCTGATCGGCCAGCAGGCTTTCGCCGGTGTTGGAGAAGCCGTAGATAGGCCCGCGAAAGAAGCGGTTGCGTATGTCCTTGATGGCGGTGGCGGCGCCCTTGGGGTCGCTGATGACCAGCACCGACTCGGGGTGGGTCTGCAAGGCCTTCTCCACATTTTCGATGGGCGTGACGATCATCAGTTGCACTCCCATCGCGGACATGGTGCGTTCGGCGGATTCGAGCGCCGCCATCGATTCCCCGTCCGACGAATGCAGGATGGCCAGTTTGCGCACACCCAGGGTTTCGGCGTGACGGGTAATGGCGGCAGCTTCCTCCGCATAGCCGGGGCGCACCGAGTAGACGTTGGCGTACAACATGCCATGGAACTCGTCGGCGGCCGCCATGGGCGCGAAGAACATCACGTCGTTGCCCTTGACGACGGCGTATGCGGCGGTCAATTGGGGCGAGCCGTAGAAGCCGAACAAGGACAACACGCCTTGGGCCATCAGCTTGCGGGTATTGGTCACGGTGTTGGCGGGGACGCCCGCGTCGTCGAGTGTGACCAGGTCTATGGTTCTGCCATGCACGCCGCCCGTGGCATTGATGCGGTCAAAGTACAGCTTGGCGCCTTGGGCAAACGACTGGCCGAGCATGGCCGACGATCCCGTCAACGCAACGGACTGCCCCAGAGTGACAGAGGTTTTGCTAACCCCCTCTTCGGCTCGCGCCATGCTACCCAAGAACAACACGAGCGCAGTGAGGGCCACCAACAACAGGGGTTTTTTAGGATTCAAGGTCTACCTCGGGCTAATTTTTTTGCAGGTCCAATCACCTGTGCCGACCACTATAGACCTTTGCCGAGCGCAGCGCTTCGGGGTTTTTACGGCCCGGGTCTCAAACCAAACCGGTAGCCAGAGCGGCAGCGAAGACCCGAAAGCCAGGGGTGATGGATTGGAAGCAGCTAAACAGTGGGGGGCATGGGTTCAGGTATCCAGAAACCCCAAAATTTCACCCACCGAGGATCGCAACTGCTCCACCAGCTCGGGGTCCATGTAGCGGTAGTCATCGGGAATGTCGAGGACGTGAATGGTCTTGCCTTCCACCACACGGCGGTACTCGGCCAGCAGGCGGGACTTGTGCTTTTCTTCCATCACAAAGATCAGGTCGGCCCAGACCAGATCAGTGCTGGAAACCGGATGGCGCGCGTTGGGGCTGGTGCCTGCCGAGCGCACGCTTAAGGCCGGGTGCCTGCGCCAGATTTGCTCGGCAGTGGGGCTGCGCCACTGGTTCTTGCTGCAGATGAAGAGGATGTTCATGGGGACGGAATGTCAATGAATTTCGTGGCGGTAGCCCCCGAATACTGTGCGTGAGTAGCTATTAAATTTATAGCAATCCGGGCGCCAGCAGTTCTGCGGTGCTGACCACCGTGGCGTACTCACCCTGCAGATTGCTCAGCGACACCAGGTGGATGTCTTCGGCTGGGCGCAGGTCACCGGTCATGTCCGGTCGGTCAAACGTGAAGCTGGCGTCCGACACGACCCAGGTCGCAAACCCCAGGCACGCGGCGGAGCGGGCGGTGGCTTCCACCGAGTAGTTGGTGGCCACGCCAACGATGACCACTTCCGTGATGCCGCGCACATGCAGCCAGCGCTCCAGCCCCGAGCACGCGAAGGCGTCTGTCACATGCTTCTCGACCACGTGTTCGGTGGCCAGCGGTACAAAGCGCTGCTGAAATTCCGCGCCAACCTGGCCGGGCCAGAACACCGACTCGGGTGAGCGGGACATATGGCGAACGTGCACCACCGGTCGCGCGGCAGCACGCCATGCTGCCAGCAGCGTGGCCATGTTGTCCTCGGCTTGTGGGTTGTTGCGCCGCCCACTTTTGGGGTCTGCCATGCCGCGCTGCATGTCGATGATGATGAGTGCTTTTGGGGCGTTTTGGGTCATGGCATATATCCTGTGAGGAGCGCGCATTCCCAGTCTGGGCGATTGCGCAGGCGGGCCAGTTGGGCCATCGCGTGGTGTTCGTAGGGAACCGTGATCAGCGTGGCGAGCCAGGCGCCGTTGTGCCGTTCCACGATGGCGTAGTGGGCATCGGGCGAGCCGCTTTGGATGGCGTGCGGGTAGGGGTAGTCGTCGTCATAGGCCGGATGGCCGACGCTACCGGGGTTGACGATCAGCTTTCCACCCGAGCGCACGCTCCTGGGCACGTGCGTATGGCCGCACAGGACGAGGGAGGCACTGACATCACCGAGGCGTGCCGCGATCTCAGCGGGTGTGGCCGCCTTGTCGGCGTTCTCCAGCAGGCAGGCTACATCGCTGGTGGGCGTACCGTGGCACAACAGCACGTCGTCATTGAGCTGGCGCACATGCGGCAATGACGCGATCCAATCCAGTTCGGTGCGCGATAGCTGTGCGTGCGCATAAACGTCTACCGCGCTGGACTGGGCATGCAGGGTCAGGATTTGCCGCTCATGGTTGCCAGCGAGGTGAACCCAGTCCTTTTGCGCCATCAGGTAGTGGGCGGTCTCTTTGGGCAATAGCGGACCGGACAGGCTGTCGCCCAGATTGACGACCTGGTCCACACCGCGGCGGGCGAAGTCGGCGACCACGGCCAATAGCGCGGACAGGTTTCCGTGGATGTCTGAGACGACGGCGATGCGCATGGTGGTTTTTTTCCTTTTTCGTGGGTTGGTTTGTATTGTGCCGTTGGCCGTCGCCCCTGTGCGTGCTGCAAAATTAAAGCCCCCAGCTTCTTGATTACCCATATGCCGCTTGCACCCGAAGGCCCCGCCTCCAACCCCGAAGTCAGCCCGGCCACGATAGGCCTCGTGGCGCGTCTGCGCGACATGGTGGCCCTGCGGGCACAGGCCGAGGGGCGCACCGACGCGGCCTACGCGGGGCTGCGCTACTACCGGTTTTCGTCGCCTATCGAGTACCACAAGACGCAGGTCCTGATGCCAGGGCTGGTCGTGGTCTTGCAGGGGTGCAAGACAGCGCGCTTGCAGCAGCGGGTACTCACGTATGACGCCTTGCATTGCCTGATACTGGGTAGTGAGGTGGTTTGCCACGGCACGGTCGTGACGGCCAGCGTGGATAGGCCGTATCTGGCTATACACCTGGACCTGCCGCCCGATGTGTTGGTGAAGACTTTGATTGCACTGGAGAACGGTCATGCCAAGCCACTCGACGCGACTGTCCCGGCGCAACATGTGGTTACGCCGGTTGACGCGCGCGTGCTGGACGCATTCACGCGCTTGCTGCCCGCCATCGACGATCCGCTGGACCGGCTCACCATCGCGCCCCTGGCGCTGGAGGAAATCATCATCCGTTTGCTGCGCTCGCCCTCGGGCGCTGCGCTGCGCGATGCCGCGGCCGTTAAACGGTCAGCGGCAAAAATACAGCGCTCCATCCAATTCATCCGCGCGCACTACCACCGGCCGGTCGGCATTGCCGAGTTGGCCAGCCACAGTGCGATGAGCCCCTCACACTATGCGCATACTTTTCGCGAAGTTGCCGGTGTCAGCCCGATGCGTTATTTGCGGGGCTTGCGTCTGGATGAAGCGCGTGTGTTGTTGGTGCGGGGTGGCCTGCGCGCCAGCGAGGTGGCCGCGCAAGTGGGGTTTGAAAGTCCCGAGCACTTCACCCGCGAGTTCAAGCGCCGCTTTGGCGTGTCACCGACCGAGTGCATCGGTCAAATTGCGCAATAGGTGAACCCTGCAGTTTCGCAGTAGTGATCAAGGACGTCGCAGTCTTCTATCTTGCCGCGCCCATGCCCTGAAACTACAGTGGTGGTGGCTGATTCACAGCACCCATCAACCTGTATCCAACGTTTCAAGGCACACCATGCAAAGTACCCAAGTCATCGTTTCTTTCGAGACCAAGCCCGAGTCGGCCGTCCCCTTTGCGGCACTACTGGAGCAGGTCAAACGCGAGCTTCCCACCGTGCCCGGCTGCCGTTCCGTCAGGCTGTTTGCGGCGCGCAGCAACCCCTGTTTATTCACGCTGTTGGAGCATTGGGACTCCGAGTCGCGGCACCAGCACCATATCGACCAAGTGGTGTCATCCGGCGCCTGGGCGACGCTGGCCGCGCATCTGGCCAAGGAACCTGTCAGCCACTACTACACGGAACAATGAAGCCGCAACAGGGGCGTGGCTGAGTGTCTTGCGGCTTCAGTTTGACGCGGATTAGTCCGAACGGACTATTGTTCCCTGTGGGCGACAGCCATATATTGCCACGCTAGAGCGCTAATTCGGGTGCTTTAATTTTTTGCGATACATGGGGAATCCGATGATCAAGAATTTTGTTAAAGCGGCCGTTGCAGCCGGCGTTCTGGCCGCAGGGTCTGCACATGCCATCTCCATTCTCGACACTGCCACCTACAACGGCAATACCTATGAGTTGCTGTCCGAAGCGAGCTGGACCGACAGCGAGGCCTATGCGGTGTCGTTGGGCGGCCATCTGGTCGCAGTCGACAATGCCTCTGAAAATACCTTTTTGACGACCACCTGGGGTTCGCACATGACGTTGTGGATTGGCCTGTTTCGCACAGTCCCCAATCAGCCGACCTTTGCCTGGACCAACGGCCAAGCCGTGACTTACACCAACTGGGCTCCCGGTGAACCCAATAATTGCTGTGCTGGCGAACGCTACGTGCACACCTACAGCAACGGCCAATGGAATGACTTGGCCAATGTGTCGAGCTATGCCTTTCCGCAGCATGGCGTGGTTGAAATTCCTTCAGCAGTTCCCGAGCCAGAATCCTACGCCCTGATGCTGGCGGGTCTGGGCTTGGTTGGCGCTCTTGCACGCCGTCGCGCACAGAAGAAGGCCGCTGCCGCCTGAGCGGTTCAGCAGACGCCTTCAACCAGACGGGAACTTCGGTTCCCGTTTTGCTTGGGGCCGAACATCGTTAGTGTTTCACCGCCGGGCTGCCACTCCAGCTCCCCGCACCTCCAGCCGCACCTCGTCCAGGACCTGGCCCTTGGCATCGGCAATCTGCACCACATGACGTCCCGGCCAGGGCAGCCACTGTGCGGACGGGCCTCTGGCAAACAGTTTGCCGTCCATCAGCCAGCGCAGGTTGCTGCCGTCGGCCTTGAAACTCACGCGCTGGTGCGTGGGCGGAATGTCGGGGTCCAGCGCGATGATGGTGCCGGTGGTGGGGGCCGTGATGCGGGCGGTGCTGTCGGTGGCGAGTGTTTCTTTGCCAGGAGGTTTCAAGCGTTTTTGGCCTGTAGCCCCCGTGGAATCTACATGTGTAGCTCCTGAATTAATAGCAAATGTGGTTTGCTGCGTGCCTGTCAGAAACCACTCCTGGCGTGCGGCCTCCAGTGGCGCCGGGCCATGGGCCGTGGTGTCGGGAGCGGCAAACTGCACCGATGCCTGCACCAGGCCGGGCGGCGGCTTGGGTGCGCGGCTGGGCTGGGTCTTGTGCAGGTAGTTCATCACCGCAGCCCAGATCGGCGCTGCGCCGGTGGTGCCGCTGACGTCCCACATCGGCGCGCCGCTGGCATTGCCCACCCACACGCCCACGGTGTAGCGCTGCGAGTAGCCCATGGCCCAGTTGTCGCGCATGTCCTTGCTGGTGCCGGTTTTGACGGCGCTCCAGAAGCGGGTGGCCAGGATGCTGTCGGTGCCAAAGGTGCGGGCGCGGGCATTGGTGTCGCTCAGGATGTCGCCGACGATGAAGGCGGCGCGCGGGTCGAGGGCGGCAGCGGTCTTGGTCGGGGGCCCTTCGACGGGCTCAGGGCGAACGGGTGTTGGAGGTGGGCGTGCGGATGCTGGGGAAGGACGAGCGGGAGATGTGTAGCGGTCAGCGGGAGTTTGGCCCGGGACGGTGGTTGGCGTGCCGGCACGCAGGTTGAGAGTAGGCTGGCTGAAACGTCCTCCGTTGGCCAGCGCGCGGTAGGCGTTGGCCAGGTTCAGCAGCGACACCTCGGCACTGCCCAGTGCCAGGCTGTAGCCGTAGTAATCGCCGCTCTCCTTGAATGGCAGGCCCAGCTTGACCAACTGCTTTTGAAAGGCGTCGGGTGTCACCATGACCAGCGTGCGCACGGCCGGCACATTCAGTGAGGCGCCCAGGGCGGTGCGGGCGGATACCCAGCCCTTGAACTGGTGGTCGTAGTTTTGTGGGATGTAGAGGCCACCCGAGGTCTGGATCTGCGTGCCCGAGTCTTCCAGCAGCGAGGCGGCGGTGATGCGCCGCTCGGCAATCGCCTGGGCATACAAAAAGGGCTTGAGCGTGGAGCCGGGTTGGCGCAGGGCCGTGACGCCATCCACCTCGGCCGCGTTGCTGATGCTATCGCCCGATGAGCCCACCCAGGCCAGTACCTCGCCAGTGGCGTTGTCCAGCACCACCAGCGCTCCATCTTCGACATGGCGGCCTGCCAGCTCGCGCAGGTGCTGCTGCAGGGTTTGCACGGCAAAGCGCTGCAAGGGCGCGCTGAGGGTGGTGCGGATGGACGTGCCGGTGGATGTGCGGGCCGTGCCCTTTCGCACGGAGCTTGGCCCGTCCTGAGTGGGGCCAAGGATCGAAGTGCCTTGCGCACGGGATGCTTCGAGCCCTTCGACAGGCTCAGGGCGAACGGATAGACGCAAGACCTGCCGCGCCGCGTGCGGCGCGATGCCCTCGCTGGCGCTGTAGTCGCGCCGCTGCAAGGCCGCCGTGGTGAACAGGTCCAGCGCTTCGCAATCGGTGTCGATTCCCACGCCTTTTTTTGCGCCTGGCGGCGCCAAGTTTTGCAGCACGCTGCAGGCCCGCTGCACCACCTGCGCCACCTTGGCATTGGGTGCGCGCACCAGCGCGGCGGCCACCGCGGCCTCGCGCGCGTCCAGCCCATGCGCGGCCTTGCCAAACAGGGTCTGGCTCAGGGCGTCTATGCCCACCAGCTCGCCGCGAAACGGCACCAGGTTCAGGTAGGCCTCCAGTATCTGGTCCTTGCGCCAGCCGTGCTCCAGCACTTGGGCGGAGACGGTCTGGCCGATCTTCTGCACCACGCTGCGCCCACCGGTGTTGCGCTTCAAATCCTCATCCAGCAGTCCGGCCAGTTGCATGGTGATGGTGGACGCACCGCGCGTCTTGCTGTTCCACAGATTGGCCCAGGCAGCCGACGTCACGGCTTGCCAATCGACCCCGCTGTGCTCGTAAAAGCGCTTGTCCTCCGACAGCACCAACGCCGTGCGCAGGGCGGGGGATATGTCGGTCAGCGCTACCCACTGGCCGCGGCGCACCGACGCATCCGTGCGCAGGCGGTGCAGCACCGCGCCCTGGCGGTCCAGGATCAGCGTGTCCGACGGCCGGTAGTCCGCTTTCACTTCATTAAATGTACTGCTAGCCCCCGCGGAATGTGCGTATGCTGCTATCAAAAGAGAAGCAAATAACTGCTTGTTGCGGATCGGGTTCATGCGCGCGCAGCTTACCACCGCTGTGCCCAAGCGTCGGAGGAACACGGGCGGCTTAAGTGGCGTATGCCGCCATTCATCCACTCAAAGTGGTGGCTTGTCGCAAACCCCGCACGGGGGTGCTGGCAATGCGCTATGGTGTGCCGTTTTGGTTTTACACAGAGATGGCCCTACGCAAGGGCCGCAGGAGGATTCACGATGACAAGCACTACTTCTTTGGCGGCAGAACGTTCCCCCATGCGGCGCAAGCTGATCTGGATCGCCTTGACGGCGCTACTGGTCGTGGGGGGCAGCGCGGCGTTCCTGGTCTCCAAGAACTCGGCGGCACGCTCGGCCGATGATGCCAAGAAGCATGCGCCACCGGTCACGCTGGAGTTCACCGCCAACGACATCGCCACCGTGGGCCTGCAGCCGCTGGTGCGCACCAGTGCCATATCGGGCACGTTGTCGCCGCTGACCCAAGCAGTGGTCAAGGCCACGGTGGCCGGCGAAGTGCGCAAGGTCCTGGTGCGCGAAGGCATGGCCGTGCAACAAGGCGACGTACTGGCCGAACTAGACAC
>Ga0066464_1000541_pt1 | contig 14378 bp, 13 predicted proteins | sample LakWasMe94_HOW11_2_FD_59583 | JGI IMG/M metagenome (GOLD analysis project Ga0066464, IMG submission 59583) | Freshwater sediment methanotrophic microbial communities from Lake Washington under simulated oxygen tension - Sediment Metagenome 94_HOW11 | ecosystem: Environmental > Aquatic >...
CAATCGCGCCAACAATTCATCCGCCGTGACGTCGACCAATATGAGCTCGTCGGCGCTGTCCAGCAGCGTGTCAGGCACGGTTTCGTTGACGCGCACGCCAGTAATCGCGCCTACCGTCCCATTCAGACTTTCCAGATGCTGGACGTTCAGCGCGGTCCAGACATCGATACCGGCATCCAGCAACTCCTGCACATCCTGCCAGCGCTTGGGGTGGCGCGAGCCTGGCGCGTTGCTGTGCGCCAGCTCATCAACCAGCAACACGTCGGGGTGTGCGGCCAGTGCCGCATCCAGATCGAGTTCCAACAACACCTGACCCCGATACGGAATCTTGCGCAGGGGCAACAACCGCAACTCGGCCTGCAACTCCATGGTCTCCCTGCGGCCATGGGTTTCTATCACGCCAACCAGCACATCCAAGCCTGCATGTTTGGCTCGCTGGGCGGCGCTGAGCATGGCGAAGGTCTTGCCCACACCGGCACTTGCGCCAAAGTAAATGCGCAGTTTGCCGCGCTGCACCTCCTGCTCCTCCTCGCGCAGTTGCGCAAGCAGGGCATCTGGGTCCGGACGGAAGTCAGTTGGGCTGGCCATGGCTGGAGTGTGCATCAAGCGCCAGGTTCAACTGCAATACATTGACCACCGGTTCACCCATGATGCCCAGAATGGGCCTGTGGGTGTTCTCGGCAACCAGCGCCCGCACTTTGGCCGCGTCGATGTTGCGTGCTTTCGCAACACGCTGCACCTGGAAGCCAGCCGCAGCAGGGCTGATGTGCGGATCCAGTCCGCTGGCCGAAGCGGTGACCAGTTCGACGGGTACCTGCAGGGTGTTGGCGGGATCAGCCGCGCGCAGCGCCTCCACCCGCCCCTTGACCGCATCCACCAGCGCGGGATTCAGCGGGCCGTGGTTGGAACCACTCGATGCAATCGCGTTATTGGACTGTGGACCTGTTGCAGAAGGACGTCCCCAAAAATGACCGGGGTCGACAAAATTCTGTCCAATCAGAGTTGAGCCCACGGGCTTGCCATCCCGCTGGATCAGGCTGCCCGCTGCCTGGACAGGAAAGAGCGCCTGACCGATGCCTGTCACCGCCACGGGATAGGCCACCCCGGTCACCAGGGTGAGCGCGGTAAAGGTCACCAGTACCGGCCGAAGAATATTGTTCATGGTGTTTTCCGAATAAAGCAATTGAATTAAATGAGTCCCATGGCGACGAGCACCACGTCGATGATCTTGATGCCGACAAAGGGAACAATGAGACCGCCCAAGCCGTAGATCAGCAGGTTGCGGCGCAACAGCGCGGCGGCGCCGACGGCGCGGTACTTGACGCCCTTGAGCGCCAACGGGATCAGGAAGATGATGATCAGCGCATTGAAGATCACCGCCGACAAAATGGCCGATGAAGGGCTGCCCAGGCGCATCACATTGAGTGCCGCCAACTGCGGGTAGGTGGTCACAAAGATCGCCGGAATGATGGCGAAGTATTTGGCTACGTCATTGGCAATCGAGAACGTGGTCAACGAACCCCGCGTCATCAACAGGGCCTTGCCAGTCTCCACCACTTCCAGCAGCTTGGTGGGGTTGGAGTCCAGGTCCACCATATTGCCGGCTTCCTTGGCCGCTTGGGTGCCGCTATTCATCGCCACCGCCACGTCGGCCTGGGCCAATGCGGGGGCGTCGTTGGTGCCGTCACCGGTCATGGCCACCAGTCGACCTTCGGCCTGGTATTGGCGGATCAGCTTGAGCTTGTCTTCTGGCGTGGCTTCAGCCAGAAAATCGTCCACACCAGCCTCAGCGGCAATGGCAGCGGCGGTCAGCTTGTTGTCGCCGGTGATCATCACGGTCTTAATGCCCATGCGGCGCAGCTCGCCAAAGCGCTCCTTGATGCCAGTCTTCACAATGTCCTTGAGCTCCACAATGCCCAAGACCATGTTGCCATCGGCCACGGCCAGCGGCGTGCTGCCCCGGCGCGACACTTCATCGGACGCACGGGCCACCTCGGGGGGCAGCTTGCCGCCCAGTGCCTCGATGTGCTTGCGCACGGCGTCTACCGCGCCCTTGCGCAGTTGGCGCACGCTGCCGTCGGCACGCTTCACATCCACGCCGCTCATGCGCGTCTGTGCGGTAAAAGGCACTTCCAGGGTTTCACCCACCAGCGCGGCAATGCTGCCCAGACGCTGCGCCAGGGTGACGATGCTGCGTCCTTCTGGCGTCTCATCGGCGATGGAAGATTGCGCGGCACACACGGCCAGTTGCGACTGGTTCACCCCAGGGGCGGGCAGGAAGGCCGATGCCTGGCGGTTGCCGTGGGTAATGGTGCCCGTCTTATCCAGCAGCAGCACATCCACGTCACCAGCGGCTTCCACGGCACGGCCTGACGTGGCAATCACATTGGCCTGCATCATGCGGCTCATGCCGGCCACACCGACGGCGGACAACAGGCCGCCAATCGTGGTGGGGATCAGGCACACCAGCAGAGCCACCAACGCGGTGATGCTGACGACACTGCCTGCCTTGGCGGCTTCCACGCTGAACACCGAGTACGGCAACAAGGTGACGGTCACCACCAGGAACACGATGGTCAAAGCGATCAGCAGAATGGTGAGCGCAATTTCATTGGGGGTCTTTTGGCGCTTGGCGCCTTCCACCATGCTGATCATGCGGTCCAGGAAAGACTCGCCGGGGTTGACGCCAATGCGCACCACCAACCAGTCCGACAACACGCGGGTGCCGCCGGTGACCGAGGCAAAGTCGCCACCCGACTCGCGTACCACGGGTGCAGATTCACCGGTAATGGCGCTTTCGTCCACGGTGGCAACCCCTTGGATGACCTCGCCATCCACGGGAATCATGTCACCGGCTTCCACCAGCACCACGTCGCCCTTGCGTAGATTCTCAGCTTGCTCTGGCAACCAGGCGGATCCGTGAACCGGGTCTTTGAGTTTTTTGGCCAAGGTACTCTTTTTCAAGCCGCGCAGCGAGGCAGCTTGCGCCTTGCTACGACCTTCCGCCAAGGCTTCCGCAAAGTTGGCAAACAGCACCGTGAACCAGAGCCAGACCGCCACGGTGATGATGAACCAGGCCGGTGCTTCCCCATGGCCTTGCAGGGCCTGAATGCCCAACAAAGTTGTCAAAATGCTACCGATATAGACGACAAACATCACCGGGTTGCGCCACTGTGCGCGCGGACTGAGTTTGACAAAGGACGCCTTGATGGCCGGCACCAGCAGCACCGGGTCCAACAGCGTAAGGGAGGTATTGGTTTTCATAATCAGTTTGACTCCGTCCAGTTCAATGTGCGGGCCAGAGCATCAGGTGCTCAACCATGGGCCCCAGGGCCAACGCGGGCACATAGTTCAAGAGGCCCACCAACAGCACCGTACCGATCAGCAACACGACGAACAGCGGTCCATGGGTTGGCAAAGTGCCCGCCGTCACCGGCAAGCGTTTCTTGGCGGCCAAGGCGCCTGCAATGGCCAGCACCGGCACGATCACGCCAAAGCGGCCAAACCACATGGCCAGACCCAGCAGCGTGTTGTAGAAAGGTGTATTGGCGGACAGGCCGGCAAACGCACTGCCGTTGTTATTGCCAGCCGATGTCAGCGCATACAGAATTTCAGAAAAGCCATGCGCACCAGGGTTGAGAATGCCGGCCTTGCCGCCATTCATCAACACCGCGACTGCGGTACCTGCCAGCACAATGATCGGCGTCACCAGGATGGCGACCGAGGTCAGCTTCATTTCATGCGACTCGATCTTCTTGCCCAGGTACTCCGGCGTGCGCCCAATCATCAGGCCCGCAATGAACACGGCCAGAATGGCAAACACCAGCATGCCGTACAAGCCGGTTCCGGTACCGCCAAACACCACTTCACCCAGTTGCATCATCACCATGGGCACCATGCCGCCAATGGGGGTCAGCGAATCGTGCATGGCGTTCACCGCGCCGCACGACGCTGCCGTGGTGATGACCGCAAACAGGCTCGTGGCGTTGATGCCAAAGCGTGTTTCCTTGCCTTCCATATTGCCGCCGGCCTGCTGCATGGATGTGGTTTGGTCCACCCCCAGCGGTGTCAGCAGCGGGTTGCCGGCTTGCTCAGCAGGCGTGATGACCATCACCGCGACGACAAAGATTGCCGTCATCGCCGCCAAAATAGCCCAGCCCTGGCGCTTGTCGCCGACTTCGATACCAAAGGCAAAACACAGGGCCGCCGGGATCAAAAAGATCGACACCATCTGCATGAAGTTGCTGAGCACCGTTGGGTTCTCATAGGGGTGCGCAGAGTTGGCATTGAAGAAACCGCCGCCGTTCGTGCCCAGCATCTTGATGGCTTCTTGCGAGGCTACCGGGCCCATGGGCAGGGTTTGCTTGTCGGTCTGCGCATCTTCCATTACAGGGGCTCCCTTTTCATCCACAACAGGGGCGCCCTTGTCGTCCACCTTGGGTTGCTGAAATTTGGTGATTTCCAGCGTGGTGACATCCTTGTAGCTATCAAAATTCTGGATCACACCTTGGCCAACCAAGAACACGGCAAAGACCAACGAGAGGGGCAACAACAGCCACGCAGTAATGCGCGTCATGTCCACCCAAAAATTGCCAATGACTGCGGTAGAGCGCGCGGCAAAGCCGCGGATCAACGCAAACACCACGGCAATGCCGGTGGCTGCCGAGAAGAAGTTCTGCACGGCCAGGCCCAGCATCTGCGTGAGGTAGCTCATGGTCGACTCGCCGGAGTAGCCCTGCCAATTGGTGTTGGTCACAAAGCTGACGGCGGTATTGAAGGATGAGTCGGGCGACACGGCAACCATGCCAGCCGGATTGAGCGGCAGGCTGAACTGCAGGCGCTGCAGCGCATACACCACCAGCGCGCCCAAGGCGTTAAAGGCCAGCAGAGCCAGTGCGTAGTGGGACCACTTCATGGACTGGTCCGGGGCAGTGCCAGCCAAGCGATACAAGGGGGCCTCGAAGCGCTGCGTCCACCGGGGTAAGTCGCCGGACAACAGGCGTCCAATCCACTTTCCCAAGGGCCACGACGCGACCAGCAACGTAATCAAGAACAGGGCCAATAGACCCCAAGCAGAGCTGCTCATCAAAACTCCTCTGCGCGAAACAGCGCATACACCAAATACACCAGCAACAGGGCAGAAATCGATCCACCCAGCAGATACATCAATTCAGTGCCATTCATGATCTTGTTACCTCCGGTTTTTCCAACTTCTTCAGCCCCCACACCATCAGGACCATGGAAAACCATAGCCCGATGGACCCAAAAATAAAGACGACATCCATGATTGACCTCGCAATGAAACAATGGGATGGAGTATGGTTTTGAAGGTGTAAAACCCGAGTTGAGATTGCGGCGTCTGGCATAAAAAAAGCGTAAAGACCCCACGCGCCGACAAAAGGTAGGGATGGTTCCAGCGTTGGGTCGCAGGCTCTGCAACGGAACATCGGGCGTGACAGCAATTACTACTACTTTGATAGCAGCATAATTAGATAGCACGAGGGCTACAGCCAAATTGGCACCTTATCAATGCGGGAAATGGGCTGCCTTCCGCTCGACGTAGATGGTTGCCGCATTGGCTAGCGCGCGCGGCCAACGCCGCGCCACACAATGTTTTCTATACTGACGCACCGTGAAAACCAAGCCGAAAAAACAGTCCACCGCGTCGTCGACGCGTCTGCTGCGCGGGTGGTTGCCGTGGCTCGCGGTCAGTGGCTTGTTAGCCGTGCTGGCCTCGCTGTTTTTGCAACGGCCCCAGGTGCCGGACCTTCCCCCACCCCCCACCCGTTACCTCGATGACCAGGCGGGCCTGCTCTCGCCCGCGTTTGCGGCGGCCAAGGACCAATACATCCAACACCTGTCGCGGACCATGCGCATTGCACAAATCAATGTGGTGATACTGCCAACGGTGCCGGGTGGTGATTTGGAGGGATTCACGATACGCGCCGCAACCGCCTGGAAAGTGGGAGTGGGCGGCGTGGACAACGGGCTGCTGCTGTTCGTTTTTCGCGATGCGCGCATGCTGCGGCTGGAAGTAGGCTATGGACTGGAGTCGGTGATAACCGATGCCACGGCCTCACGCTTGCTGTCGCAACAATTGGTTCCGGCATTTGCACGGGGACAGTACGAAACCGGGATAGAAGATTTCCTGGACGCATTGGACAAGACCCTGGAAGCCTCGGAAGCGGCGGAGCACCGCGCGTCACCCATCGCGGCCATGCTGCCGTTCGTGCTCAATGTATTGCGAAGCGCACCGCGTGTTGTGGAACAGGTCTGGCGGACCTTCGTTGCCGCCGACACCCAGGGGCGCATGGTGCTGTCGCTGTTCGGATTGGTATTTGCGGCCGTGTTTGTGCGCGCCATGTTCGGCGTCCTACTGGGCATTCCCCCTCTGCTGATGCTCCCGGCGCGCCTGTACTCCAGCACACTGTGGCGTGACATCGGCACGGCGTCCGTGCGTGCGCAGTTTTCACCGAAGAATTTCTTTGCCCGGCCACCGCCCTTCGTGCTTGCTGTGCTCACGGAGTTGCAGCTCGGTGCAATCATCCATGCGGTCTACCTTCTGGTCGGGATCGTGGTTGGCATTGCCTTCCTGTTTGTGGGCTCCAGCGCCTTGATCGGTGGCTTGGGCCACTACGGCGGCGCGGGGGCCACGGTGCAATGGCCTGCGCTCTAGACACCAAAACCCGCGCAATCGCCCGCGCTGGGCACGCGCCGCGTTTTGGCACTATGCTGGCACCCTTCTTCCATCCGATTGACACCCTATTTTCAAAGGTACATGCATGCAATACCGCCGTCTAGGCCGCAGTGGTCTCCAAGTCAGCACCCTGTCGTTGGGCTCCTGGGTTACGTACCACAACCAGGTCGACGTTTCGGCCGCCAAGGAAATGCTGGCCGCGGCCTTCGATGCCGGCGTCAACTTTTTTGACAACGCCGAGGTCTATGCGCTGGGCAAGAGCGAGACCGTGATGGGCGAAGCCATCAAGGCGCTCAACTGGCCACGGCTCAACTATGTGGTGTCCACCAAATTTTTCTGGGGGCTGTCGCGCGACGAAAAACCGATCAACCGCAAGGACACGCTGAACCGCAAGTACCTGATGCAAGCGATCGACGGATCGCTCAAGCGCATGGGCCTGGATTTCATTGATCTGGTCTACTGCCACCGGCCCGACCCGCATACACCGATTGAAGAAACGGTGTGGGCCATGAGCGACATGATCACCCAGGGCAAGGCCCTGTACTGGGGCACCAGCGAGTGGTCGGCCAGCGATATCCGCGCCGCCTGGGAGATTGCCGAGCGCCACCACCTGCACAAACCGGTTATGGAGCAACCCCAGTACAACGTGTTCCACCGCAAACGGGTCGAGGTGGAATATGCCCGTTTGTACGAAGACATTGGCTTGGGCCTGACGACCTGGAGCCCGCTGGCCAGCGGCCTGCTGACCGGCAAGTACCGCGGCGGCGTGCCCGAGGGCAGCCGTGGTGCCGTCAAGGGCATGGACTTCCTGCTCAAGGGGCTGACCGACGCCGCCAAGAACGCCGCGGTCACCAAGCTCGAAGCCGTGGCATCCGAACTGGGCTGCACCATGGGACAACTGGCCATTGCCTGGGCAGCGAACAATCCGCGCGTCAGCACGGTGATCACCGGCGCATCCCGAATGTCCCAGTTGCAGGAAAACCTGGGCGCCTTGGCCGTCGTGGACAAGCTCACACCCGCCGTGTTGGAAAAAATCGATGCGGCCACTCTAGCGCTCGCGGAGTGAGCGGCCCGTGACGCACCCGGCTGGCGCAGCACACTGTTGAGGCAGCACCGTGCCAGCATCCGAACACAGTCCACCGGAGCGCCACGTCCGGCCGGTCGTTTACGAGTCGCTGACCGGCAAGTCGCTGTTCTTCTCCATGCACGATGTGCAAAGCCGCATGCACATCTTGCAGCCGGACGAATTGCAGCTTGAATACACCCGCATCATGATGGGATTTCTGCTGCACAACCCGCAGCCCATCAGCATTGCAATGATTGGCCTGGGCGGTGGGTCATTGGCCAAGTTCTGTTACCGCTATCTGCCACAAACCGATATCGTCGTGGTTGAAATCAACCCGCATGTGCTGGCATTGCGCGATGCCTTTGCCATTCCACCGGACAACCACCGCTTTGTGGTTCAGTTGGCAGATGGTGCCGAATTTGTCCAACAAGTCGATCAAAAATTTGATGTGCTGCTGGCCGATGGATTTGACATCAACGGATTGCCCGAAAGCCTGTGCTCACAGCCGTACTATGACCACTGCTACCAGTTGCTGAATGCGAACGGCATCCTGGTCGCCAACCTGCATGGATGCAACACCCAGTTTGATGGCGTAGTGGACCGCATACGCCAAAGCTTTCACGGCTCGCTGCTCGTGGTTCGGGACCCTGACGCCACCAACCGGGTGGCATTTGCCGTGAAGGGTGCACCCCATGCGCTCCAGTGTTTGGCCGGCGTGCGCTGCCCCGAAGGCTTTGACACACTGGCCTGGCGCGAACTGATGCCCAGCATGGCCCGCGTATTCCTGGCGTCGCGGGAACTGGCCCGCGTCAAGACATGTTCCGAACCCGCTCGGGAACCAATGGCTGTCGCCCCTGCACGCGGGGGCCTTTGAGCCCACCCCAACGGCCGCGAATCCAGCGGTTCAAGGGTTCACCCCAGTAGCGTGCAACCAGCGCCGCCAGCAGAGCCGACACCAGCAGGTATAGCGCCAACCACGGCAGACGCATGGCGTAACTGAGGTGCTCGCGGTCCGTGATATTGCGCATGGTCGCCAACACAATGATATGGAACAGGTACAGCTCGTAGCTATGCCGCCCCAACCAGGCCAGACCGCGCATGGGCACCACCGTTACCGCATCGGTCGCAGCGGATGCAGGCGCGGCAATCAGCAACAGCGCGGTCCATACCGCGATGCCGGTGAACCCATACGACTCGTGCCCGCGAATGCCCCACAGGTAGGTCGCGACCAAAGCGATAGCCCCTACCCAGCGCATGAACGGGCCCAGAAAGCCCCGGGGCCGCCAACGCCGCGCCACCCATGCAGCCAAGCATCCGAAAGCGATCGCATCAAAACACGCCAGGTAACCGCATTCGAACAGTAACCCGTTGTCTGCATGCTGGTACCGATAAACCGGAGCCACGACAATGAGAACGGCACACAAGGCCAGCATTTTGCGCGTGCCCTTCAGCGCAATACAGGCCAACGGAAAGACCAGGTAGAACACCTCCTCCACCGACAGCGACCAGTACACATTGAGGCTGTAGTTGAACCACCCCACCTGGGCCATCAGCACGTTGTGCCAAAAAGTCAACACCGATCCTGCGGCAAGGAAGAAAAAGGAAACGGGCAGCGCGTGGGCGTCGTCACTGTTGTTGAAATAAGGGATGTCCAGGCACCCCAGCGGCACGATGATCGCCAGGGCCAGCAGCAGGCTGGGGAAAATGCGCGCGACCCGCATCACGTAAAAGGCGCGCCAATCGATATGCTCCAAGCCACCAAAACGCCCGAGAGCATGGGACGTTATCAAGAAGCCCGAGATAACAAAAAACATGGTCACCCCGTAGTTGCCGTTCCACAGTATGGAACCCAACAGTTTTTTGCCCAGCACATCGCCTAGGGGGCTGTTGTTCAACCCAAAAGCCAATGCAAAATGCAGCAGCATGACGAGCACGATAGCAATGCCGCGCAAATAGTCGATGCGGGCGTTGCGCACGAAGTGGCTGGGCTTGGCTGACGTGTTCAAGTGTTCTGGCAAGAACCGTAGTTGTCTAGGTTCCATCAATAGTGGTCGAGGGGAGGTTTGCGCCGGACGGCGCCATGGCGGGGGCGATTGTGCAACAGTTTTGTGGGCCGAACCAGCTACCCACAGTACAATTTTTCCCAATCCTGGCGTGCCGCATGGCGGGCCATATGTCGCCAGATTTGCTTGCATCCCCACACGGTATCGAGACAAGGAGCAAGGCCATGACGCCTACCGCATTTGCAAACTTCAAGTACCAGCATACGGACGCCGTCAGTCGCAGTCCCGCGCGGGTGGGCTTCGCCATCGCCAGTCTATGCCTCGCCTTATTGGCGATGGGCCTGTTTGCATTCCCCGTGGGCGCGGTGATGCTGGTGGTCCCATTGGTCGCGTGGCTGTCTGCCCAACGCCAATTGCTCCTGGGCCCCCGCTACTTGCTGTGCGGCAATACCATCGTCTACTACGGCAACGTCAAGCGCGTAACCCTCTCTGCGTCGCACGGCAAGCTGCGGATTGAATGCAACAACGGCAAGGCCTTTGTACTGGAGCGTGACAAATTTCCCACCGGGGCGCGCAAGACCGACAAGATTGCCAAGAACAAGGCCAAGAAATTTGACAAAGTTTCTTCCAAGATCATGGAGAAAGTGCGTGCCGCCTCTGCCAATGTGGTGCTGATCGGAGCCTGACCATGAACGCGGCCCTACCGATCACGCTCCCCGTGTCCTTGACGCCGAAAGCACCTGTTCGCTCCATCCATCTGCTGTATGTACCCACGTTGTGCTGCAACCTGAGTTGCAGTTATTGTTACCTGGGCAAGCAAACCACCGAGGCCGCGCTCAAGCTGGATGCGCAGCGCGCGGTGCACACGCTGCGCCATGCGCTGGACGCCATGCAGCGGGCCGGCGTGCTGGCCTTCAACGTATCGCTGCATGGCGGTGAAGTCACCACCTTGCCGCAGCCCGTGCTGGAAGAATTGTTTGGCGTCATACGCAGCCACTACCTGAAAAATTTCGATGCATTGAATGCCCAAGGGCACAAGAAATCTTCACCGCACATCAAGACCAATCTGTTCAAGTTCGCCCCGCTGTACGAGCTGTTTGACCGGCACAAGGTCTCCATCAGCGCCAGCATTGATTTGCCACTGGCCCTGCATGCACGCTACCGCACCACCCGCGGCGGCACCGACTGGTTGCCCCGCACACTGGACAACATCCGCTTGCTGGCGCGCTACCCGCATGCCAAGAAGATATCGGCCACTCTGTCCAGCGAACACTTGCAAGACATACCAGCCCTGGTCAAGGACATCTGGTACATCCACCGCGAACTGGGTTTTGACATGAACCAGTTCAACCTGATGTTTGCCTTTGGGTCCGAGCTCAACCGCGCCGCCAAAGGGGATGGCGCGCTCACGCCCACCGCGCCGGCGCAACAGCGGCAGTTGTACGATGCGCTCAAGCTTGAGTTCACTGGAACGGAACTGGAAGAGGGGCTGCTACGTAACTGGTTCGACGAGTTCAAGCCGAGCTACTGCACCAACGCATCCAACTGCGGCGAGCGCTTTTACCTGCTGCAAAGCGACGGCGCCGTGTACTCGTGCGTGCGCGGCCAGGGGATTGAAGAGTTCCGCTACGGCAACGTGTTCCAAGACCCCATCCTCGGCATATTGGACAACGGCGCGCGCAAGATTCAAAAGGTGCACCAAACCTATGGTTTCGACAGCGCCTGCCAGGGTTGCGGGCATTTGTCCACCTGCCATACGGGCTGTCCGGTTGTGAAGTACCAGACCAAGAATCCGCGCTCCTACACCTGCGGGCTACAAAAGACCATCTACGCGGACAACCCGCTGTCCTATCCTGCCGACAGCCCGGAAGAACAACGCGACTATGCGCAGCAATACGCCCATGCCACGCATCCCAGCCTGGCTTTTGCCAAGGCCCCCACGCTGGCCGCACCGGACCGCCTGATGTTGCCCAACGACCTTGGCGACAGCAAGAACACCTTGCAGGCCCTGATCGCCAGTGACCCTGCGTTGAAGGTCTTGTTCAGCACCACCGCGTTCATACTGGAGCTGGGGGAAGAGCCGATCGCGCTGGACTCTCAGTTGTTCAAACAGCAGCGCACACAGCATACGCTGGTGGATGGCGACCGCGTCGTGTTGCACCTGCGCCGTGAGGTGTTGCTGGCGCATTGCGACGAGCCGATCCGCAACACGCTGTACCTGCAAATGCTGCGCGATACGCCCGTGGTCTATGGTGACGAACAGCGCACCAAGCAAGAGCATGTGTTCACCTACCAGATCTATGCCAATTGTCTGCAAGCCAGTACCCGCCATGGCGATGACTACCTGCAGTGCGATCTGTCCGGCTTGATTGCCCTGCACCGCGCACACTACCTGCGTGGCGTTTTGAACAACCTGTTTGTAACCACCAGTTACCTGCGCGACTACCACTACCAGAAGCAAAGGAACAACGCCTTCTACCATGTGCAGACGGCAAACCTGCCGTTCCAGAATTTCGAATTCCATTACCTGCCTTGAGCCCGGGTCACCCACCATGAAACCCCAAGACTTGCAACGCACGGCCTACACGGTCGAATGTTTTCTCAATGCCTTGCGGCTGGATGACGGCCCTGGGCGCACGGAACTGGAAGAGGCCCTGGTGCGCTGGCTGATCGACGAGGCGCGATTGAAGGAAGACCACCTGATCTACCAGGAGGGCGCCATCTCGTGCTACAGCCGTGGCCACGTCTCCGAGCACTTTGAGGTGCCACTGGCCCGCCAGACCAAGACCCTGTGGTGCAATGCGGCCAAACTCTCCGCCATTGACGGCCCGGCTTTTACCCAGAACGCGGAATTGGTGATGCTGGGAACTGGTGGACTGCTATTGGCCATGCCCGGAGCCACAGGCGCTGCGATGGTAAAGGACAAACAACGCAGCAGTAATAACAATAACAACAATAATAACAACAACAATAACAACGGTTAGTCGCAAGCGGTGACCGTTGGCCGTTGACGTATGGACGCTAGGGGTGCTCGTCCATAGGGCTTTGCGACAGTAGACGCCCATCGTGTTGCACCGCCAGGTAGCGCACGCCCTGCGCCTCCAGCCAAGGGATGGCCTCGCTGCCTTTGAGCATCGCAATGGTGGTCAAGGCGCCCGCCGTCGTGGTGTTGGTGGCCAACACCGTCACCGACTGCCAGTGCGAAACCGGCCAACCCGTGTGCGGGTTCAGTACATGGCAATACCGGATTCCGTCCACGGTAAAAAACCGCTCATAGTCCCCGCTGGTCGCCAGGCCGCCGCGCGCCAAGGGCAAGACAGCCAACGGCGGCGTGTTCGCAGCGGCAGGTGCGCGGGGATGTTGGATGTGGACGTTCCAGGGGGCACCGCGCATGTCCGGCAAGCCGCGTTCGCCCAAGGCATGCAAATCGCCACCCAGATTGACCAGGGCATGTTGGATGCCATGGTTGAGTAGCACGGCAGCCGCCCGGTCGACCGCGTATTCCTTGCCAAAGCCACCAAAGTCCAGCTCCATGCCCGGCAAGGCCAGGCGCACCTGGTTGCCCTGCCGCTGCACATGCTGCCAACCGATGGTGGTCAATACCTGTTGCAAAGCATCCGGTTCGGGGAGCTTGCCCGCCTTGAAGTCCCAGACACGGCGCAGCACGCCGGAGGTGATGTCAAACAAGCCACCGCTGAGCGCCCACAAGGAGTGGGCAAAGTCCAGCAGACCTTGGGTTTCGGCATCCAGATCGACCGCTTCCTTGCCGGCCGCGTGGTTGATGCGGCTGACGATGCTGTCGTCGGTGTAGCGCGAGAATTTTTTTTCGATGCGCTGCACTTCGGCGATGGCGGCGGCGGCGGCCTCGCGCATGGTGCGCTCATCCTGGCCGTCCAGTTGCAGGCTACAGGGCGACGCCATCGCCGAGAATTCAAAACACAGGCTGCGCCAACGGCTCATGGCGGTCCCGCAACGCTCAAAAACGGTGTGTCAGACCGACTTGCACGAAGTTCGCTCGGAACGGGTCCAGACCCGGACTGCCTTGGCCGCCCAAGTGCCAATCCGCGGTTTGCCGGTAGGTTTCGACTTTGAAATCCACGTCGGTATCGGGTGACCATGCATAGGCCAGCTTGATGGTCAGCGTCACCGCGCCAAACGCGGCCAGCCGCTTGTCTGTGGACTGGTTGTTGCCCGCCCGTTTGACGGCGCGGGTTATGACGGCAATCTGGTCATACTGGCCCTGGGCATTCAGGATAGGGTCGACGTAAAAGTCCGCTGCACTCTGGCTGTAGTAACGCAAGCCGGGGGTGATAGTCCACGGGCCTGCGCTCTGCACCCAATCCACTCCCAGCGTATGTGACACCACGCCAAAGGTGTCGCTGTAATAGCGGTAGCTGCTGCGCAATGCGGCGTCAAACGGCTCCAGGTAGTGGTTCCAGCGGGCCAATGCAATCCAGGCATCGCGTTGATCGGGCCGCTGGTCAAAGGTCTTGTAGGGGTCACTGAAGTAGCCGCTGCCCACGCTGCGGGTCAGATTGAACTGCACGATGTCATGGGTCGTCAGCACCTGGGTAAGACCCGCCTGGTAATCCCTGGTGCTCTTCTGCCCACC
>Ga0066464_1000542_pt1 | contig 14378 bp, 10 predicted proteins | sample LakWasMe94_HOW11_2_FD_59583 | JGI IMG/M metagenome (GOLD analysis project Ga0066464, IMG submission 59583) | Freshwater sediment methanotrophic microbial communities from Lake Washington under simulated oxygen tension - Sediment Metagenome 94_HOW11 | ecosystem: Environmental > Aquatic >...
GGCTGTGCCCGCGCAGGTCGAGCAGCAGCGGGGGCGTTGCCGAGGCGAGGGCGGCCAGCAATTCGTCCGGAGTGATGTGCGGCAGGGCCGACAGTTGCCGGAAACGGTATTTCTGCCACAGTTTCCAGCCCAGCCAGATGGCGAGCGCGCCGCCAGCGACGACCAGGGCAACGCCGGTGTGCCGGTCGAGCAGGGCTATGGCGGTCTGTACCTCGTCGCGCAGCACCCAGCCGGCAGCGAGAGCGAGGCCGGCCCACAGGGCGGCGCCGGCCGCTGCCGCGAGCGTGAAGCCGCCCAGTGCCATGCGCAGGGCGCCGGCAATCGGCGGCGCGACGGTGGAAAAACCGGGAACGAACTTGGCGACGACCAGCGATCCCAGTCCCCAACGGACGAAGCGGGCTTCGGTCTGGCTGACGCAGGAACCGGGATTGATCGACAGTCGGCAGAGCCCGGCCAGCACCCGGTAGCCGAAGGCACGCCCGGCCAGATACCACAGGCAGTCGGCGATCACCGAGGCGATGATCGCCGCGGCCAGCAACTGGCCGAGCTGGCCGGCGGAGAGGGCGAGGCTGCCGGCCAGCAGCAGGGTGGGCACGGCCGGCACCGGCAAGCCGGCCTGCTGGGCCAGGACATTGAGGAAAACTACCCAGGCCGCGTCGCGCTGGAGTGCCTGTGTGAGCTGGGTGAGGTCCATCGGCTTGTCTTCAGTGGGGGAGCGGTTTGAGGGAATGCCCGCTTACGACTCCGCCCGGGCGACTTGGTTCGCGCTGCTTGGCCGCCGGGGCCAAGAAAAAAGCCCCGGCTGCGGGCAGCGCGGGGCTTGGTCGCGGGGCGAGCCGGGCTCAGTGGGTTTGCAGCGTGACGCCGTATTTCTTGAAGATGGCGGCGACCGTGCCGTCCTGCTGCAGTTCGGCCAGGGCACCGGACAGGGCGGTGGCGAGATCGGCCGATTCGGCCTTGACGGCCATGCCGACCGGCCAGCCCCTGGGGTTCAGTTCGCCGAGCTTGGCTTCGTCGATCACATAGCGGGTGTCGCCGGCCAGGATGCCTTCCAGTTCGCCGCGCGGCGCCATGATGGCGGCGATGTTGTCCTCGCGCAGGGCCTGGGCGGCCTCGGTGATGGAGCGGAAATGGACGACGTTTTCCTTCAGGCGGCCGCGCAGTACGCTGAGCAGAAAGGAGTCGGCCAGCGATTCGCCTTCGACGCCGATCTTCTCGCGGGTGAACACTTCCAGGGCGACCGCCGCCGAGCCGGCCGGGGCCGGGACGCGCGACGCGACGCGGGCCATGCCCATCACCTCGTAGTGGTAGGGGGCGAAGATGCGGACTTTTTCGTTGCCCTTGGCGAGGATCGGGTCCACCGGCACGCGCATCATCACGTTGGCCGGGTCGCCGCGCAGGTAGTGGCCTTTCCAGACCATGTTGCGCAGATCGTCGGCCATTTCCTCGCCGGCCTTGAAGCCGATGATTTCGGCCTTCAGTCCCAGCTTGGCGGCCAGTGCCTTGGCGAGGTCGACGTCGAGACCTTTTTCGTTGTTGGAGTAGGGCGGGAAGTCGTTGTAGACAGCGAAGCTCAGGCGGCCGCGCTGGCGGATGGTGTCGAATTCCTCGTCGGCATGCGCCGGGACGAGGCTGGTCAGCAGCAAGGCTGCGAGCGCCAGGAAAGAGCGGCGGCGGGAAAGCAGGTTCATCGGGTGTCTCCGTAGCTATTGGATGGGTTTTGTCTTGTGGTACGGATTCTAGACGTCGTTTGGAGTATCTGAATAGCCGCCGGCGAGCCAGGGAAAATATTGCACCTACGTCGGGCAAATTGCCTGACGCAGGTGCCTTCCTGGATTACTTGCCGACTTCGATCACGATCTTGCCGAAATGGGCGCCGCTTTCCAGGTGCTTGAGTGCGGCCGGCGCTTCGGCAAAGGAGAAGACGCGATCGACGACCGGCTGGATGCCGTGCTGGTCGATGGCGGCCAGCATGCGGCCGAACATCGCGCGGTTGCCGACGAAGATGCCGTCGATGCTGGCCATCGTCGGGATCAGCATGACCGGGTTGGCCTGGCCGGCCAGGCCGGTCAGCACCCCGATGTAGGCGATCCGGCCACTGGTCCGGACGCAGGCCAGCGAGCGCTCCAGCGTGCCGGGGCCGCCGACTTCGACGATGACGTCGGCGCCCAGGCCGTTGGTCAGGCGGCGGACTTCCTCCTGCCATTCCGGGTGGGTCTTGTAGTTGATGCCGTGGTCGGCGCCCAGCTTTTTGGCGCGGGCCAGCTTGGCGTCGTCGCTGGAGGTGATGATCACCGTCGCGCCGGCCGCCTTGGCGAATTGCAGGGCGAAGATCGAGACGCCGCCGGTGCCGAGCAGCAGCACGGTCTGGCCAGGCTTCAGGTCGCCGGTCTCGAACAGCGCGTTCCAGGCGGTTAGCGCGGCGCAGGGCAGGGTGGCAGCGGCCTGGTAGCTGACGCTGTCGGGCAGTTTGATCAGGCCGGATTCGTCGCTGATAAAGCGTTCGCTTAGCGCGCCGTCCGACTCGGCCCCGCGGGCGCCGGCGATATGGCAGCTATCGGCCCGGCCGGCTTGCCAGTGCGGGAAGAACAGCGTGGCGACGCGGTCGCCGACCTTCAGGTGGCTGACCTTGCTGCCGACGGCGACGACTTCGCCGGCACCGTCCGAGCACGGCACGCGGCCGTCGGGGATGGGCGAGAAATAGGTGTTGCGGACGGCGAGCAGGTCGCGGTAATTCAGCGAAACGGCCTTGATGGCGACGGCGACTTCGGTATCGCCCAGCGGGGCCGGCTCGAAGCTGGTCAGTTGCAGCGGCGCGTCGGGCGTGCTCGGGCGAAGTTCGTAGCGTTGCATGGGGGTAGTCTCCAGGGATTATCGGTGGTTATGGATTTGCCATTCTCGCCTACTCTGCCGGGCGGCGGGAAGGGCGGGGATTCACAATCCTACGGTCAGCGCCTTTTTTTGCTCATTTTTCAAAAGCGCATCGAGAAACCATTGCAGGGCCAGGCCGACATGGCGCGTGCGCCAGGCGATGTGCAGGGGCAGCACCGGCCGGGGCGTCTCGACGGGCATTTCGACCAGGCGGCCGGCGGCGAGTTCCGGCTCGGCCAGCCAGCGCGGCAGGTGGCCGACCCCCAGGCCGGCCACCTGGGCGCCGGCCTTGGCGCGCAGGTCGGGCACGCGCAGGATGTCCTGGCCTTCGAGCAGGCCGATGCTGCGGGCGTCGAGTTCCTGCGAGGTGTCGGCGACGACGACGGCCCGATGGCGCTGCAGTTCGCGGCTCGGGATCTGGCCCTCCCAGGCGGCCAGCGGATGCTGCGGCGCGATGGCGAAGATGAAATCGCTGTGCGTGCACAACAGCCGGCTGGCGATGCCGCTGCGCGCCGGCATGTCGCCGGGAGCGCCGATGACAAGGTCGGCCCGGTCGGTGGCCAGCGCATCCCAGGTGCCGCCGAGCACTTCACCGCTCAGGCGAATCTGCGTGCCGTGGCCGGCGGCATAGAACTCGCCGAGTAGCGGGAACAGGCGTTCGACCGGAATGACCGCGTCGATGGCGATGCGCAGCTCGGCCTCCCAGCCGTTGGCGATGCGCTGCACCCGGCGTTCCAGTTCGTCGGCGGCACGCAGCAGGTGGCGACCGTCGTCGAGCAGCGTGCGGCCGGCTTCGTTGAGTGTGGCGCGTCGCCCTTCGCGCCGGAACAGCGTCGCGCCGAGATCGCCTTCCAGCTTGGCGACGGCGTGCGACAGCGCGGACGGCACTCGATGCAGGGCAGCGGCGGCGGCCGTGAAGCTGCCATGCCGTTCGATGGCGTCGAGGATCTGCAGCAAGTCGAGTGATATCTTCATGTGAAAAATATTAAACGAATTGGCGAAAATTGTTCGCTGTTATTGATTGAACGCCTTGATTAACATTCAGCCAAAGCAGTATCAACAATTCACAAGGAGACTGCAATGATTCAGGTTCGCCCTTCCGATGAACGCGGTTTTGCCGACCATGGCTGGCTGGTCGCCCGCCACAGCTTCTCGTTTGCCGACTACTACGACCCGGCCGAAATGGGCTGGGGCGTGCTGCGCGTGATCAACGAAGACCGTATCGCCGCCGGTACCGGCTTCGGCCGGCACGGTCATCGCGACATGGAAATCGTCACCTACATCCTGTCCGGTGCGCTGGAACACAAGGACAGCCTCGGCCACGGCGGCATCATCGGCCGCGGCGAGGTGCAGCGGATGAGTGCCGGCACGGGCATCCTGCACAGCGAGGCCAATCCGCTGGCCGACCAGGAAACACACCTGCTGCAGATCTGGATCGAACCGGCCCAGCACGGCACACCGGCCAGTTACGAGCAGCAGGCGCTGCCCGAGGACGAGATGCGCGGCCGCTGGCGGCTGGTCGCTTCGCCCGATGGCGCCGATGGCAGCACGACCATCGGCCAGGACGCCCGGCTGTGGGCGAGCATCCTGGCCCCCGGCGAACGCCTGGCCTATCGCCTGGCGCCGGGCCGCCTGGCCTATGTGCAGATGGTCTACGGTCGCCTCGAACTAAACGGCAAGACCCTGGCGGCCGGCGACGGCGCCAAGATCGCCGACGAAACCGAGCTGCAGTTCGTGGCCGGCGAGGAGGCGGAATTCCTGCTCTTCGACCTGCCGCCGGCAGCCTGAATCAATCACTCATCACCAAGGAATCGATCATGAACAAAACCGTTGTTGTTTACCACTCCGGCTACGGCCATACCCATCGCGTTGCCGAGCATGTCGCCGAAGGCGCTGGCGGCGAGGCGCTGGCCATCGATGCTGAAGGCAACCTGCCGGAAGGCGGCTGGGAAAAGCTGGCCGCCGCCGATGCCATCATCTTCGGCACGCCGACCTACATGGGCGGCCCGAGCTGGCAGTTCAAGAAATTCGCCGATGCCTCGTCCAAGGCCTGGTTCACCCGCGCCTGGCAGGACAAGGTGTTCGGCGGCTTCACCAACAGCGCCAGCCCGGTCGGCGACAAGGGCGCCACCCTGATCCAGTTGCAGACCCTGGCCTCGCAGCACGGCGGCGTCTGGGTCAGCCTCGGCCTGCTGCCGGCCAACAGCAAGGCGGCGACGCACGCCGACGTCAACCATCTCGGCGGCTCGGTCGGCCTGCTCGTCCGTTCGCCCTCCGATGCCGGCGTCGACGAAATCCCGCAGGGCGATCTCGACACCGCCAAACGCTACGGCCAGCGCGTCGCCGAAGTCGCTGCCCGGCTACGTTCCTGAGGCTTCACATCGGCCGGGGCGCTGCTATAGTGCGATCATTCCCCGTTGTGGAGCGATCGCATGGCACTGACCACCTCCCTGGCCGATCTTTCGGTCCTGCTCGTCGAACCTTCGCAGATGCAGGCCCACCTGGTCGAGCGCATGCTGACCCACCAGGGCGTGCGCTCGGTCAAGATTGTGGACAGCGGCGCCGCGGCGCTGGCTAACCTGAGCGAAAGCTACGACGGGCTGGTGGTGATCAGCAGCCTCTACCTGCCCGACATGGCGGGCACCGACCTGGTCGTCGCCATGCGCGAGGACGAGGCCCTCGAATCCATCCCCTTCATCCTGGTGTCCAGCGAGACGCGTCCGCAGGTGCTCGAACCGGTCCGCCAGTCCGGCGCCTGCAGCATCGTCGCCAAACCCTTCACCGAACAGCAGTTGTCGCGCGCCCTGTATGCCGCGGCCGATTACCTGAATCCGCAGGCCGATATCGATGCGGCGGAAATCGAGAATCTGCGCATCCTGCTCGTCGACGACAGCCTGGCCTCGCGCCGCCATCTGCGCCGCATGCTGACCGATCTCGGCGTCGACAAGATCACCGAGGCGGTTGATGGCAAGGAGGCTGTGGAGCTGCTCCAGTCGACCACCGTCGACCTGGTCATCACCGACTACAACATGCCGGAAATGGACGGCCGCGAACTGACCGAATACATCCGCACCCAGAGCTGGCAGTGCGACGTGCCGGTGCTGATGGTGACCAGCGAGCAGAACATGGGGCGCCTGGCCGCCGTCGAACGGGCCGGTGTTTCTGCCATCTGCGACAAGCCTTTCGAGGCCGGAACCATCCGTCGACTGATTACCGATTCCTTGACGCGATAAGTCGGGTCGCCCACGGGCGGCTGACGACGATCAACGCGAGCAGCACCAGCAGCGGATCGAACAGCGCATCCCACAGGTTGACGAACAGGCCGCCGGCGTAGGCGGCCAGGTCAAGCGTCAGAATCAGCAGCCAGACGTCCTGGCGTTTCCACCACAAAGCGATGCCGACCGGCGCCAGCAGGGCCAGCGGCGCCCACGGCTGGTAGCCCAGGGCGTAGGGATCGAAACTACCCAGGCCGAGCGCCGTCGCGTAGAAGGGCAGGGCGAAGGCGAGCAGGCCGCGCGCCGGTAGTTCGCCCAGCGGCGCCGGCCGGCCGGCCAGCTGGAGCGTGGCGAGCAGCAGCAGGGTCAGAGAAGGGGTGCCGAAAAAGCCGTGCATGGCTGGCGCGATGCCGACCGCCATGGCCAGCGCCGTGGCCGCCAGCGCGACCCGCGCCCGCATCTCGCCGAGCGGCAGCAGGGCAACCAGGGCGCCGAAAATCAGGCCGTGGGCGAGCAGGCCGTAGGCCGCCGTGGCGTTCAACCTTGAAACCTCAGTTGGACGCGGCTGATGGCGCGTTTGGACGGGATGGCCGGCGCGAAGCGACGATATGGTCCCAGCGCAGCAGGGATCGGTATCCCTCGCGGACGCGGCAGGCTCGCGCCTGCAAGGAGGAGCGACAAAGCCGGACGCACGGCCAGACGTGCCAGCCGCCGCGTAGCGCTATCACCCAATGGATGAATCGTCTCGAAGGCGCAACAGTCAGTGTTCATGCGGCTGATCAAGGATGGATAAGCGGTCAACTGAGGGTTCAAGGTTGGTTACCTCCATCCAGCCAGGCTTCGCTGAAGCTGGCGTGGTGGATGCCCTGCCGGCGCCAGCCGTAGGCCAGGTGGATGCGGCCGTCGCGGCCGAGCAGCAGCGCAGGGTCGGTGAATTCGGCGGCGCCGTCGGCGGCCGCTTCGACGACCCGGCTGGCTTGCCAGTGCCGGCCGTCGTCGGCCGACAGCCAGAGCTGCAGCGACTGGCGGCCATCGGCGCCGTGGCCGGCGAGCAGCAGGCGGCCGCTTTTGAGGCGCAGCGCGGCGAAGGGCTGCTCGGGATGTGGCATCGGCAGGGCGTCGCGGCGCTGCCAGCGGCTGCCACCGTCGTCGGTGCCGACCGCCTGGATGGCGTTGGTGTCGCGCAACAGGGCAATGGCGCGCTTCGCATCGAGGGCAAGGATCGCTGGCTGCCATGCCGGGCCGGCCGGCAGGCGGGTCTTGTCAATGATCCGGCCGGTCGGCGACAGGCGCAGGATTTCACCCTGCTGGCCGAGCAGGTTCAGGCTGGCTGGCAGCAGCAGGCCGCCGTCGGCCAGCGGCACCGGCGGCGCAGCGAGTTCGCTGCCCTGGTTGGTGAGCGGCGAGGTCGGCAGGCGCGTCGGCTTTGTCCAGCTCTTGCCGCCATCAGTGGACAGGCTGTGGTTGATCGAGCCGCCTGCTGCGCGGCTGACGTACCACAGGTGCAGCCAGCTGCCTTCGGCGTGGAGGATCGGCCGGCCGAGTTCGCCGATGTGGGCGAAGCTGCCGCCGGCGGTGCTTGGCCGGCTGGCGATGACTTGCGGTTCGCGCCAGCCGTCGCGGCCGAGCAGGCTGAAACGGATGACGGGTTCGTCGTCGCGGCGGCTCAGCCAGGCCGCCGCCAGCCGGCCGTCGGGCAGTTGGGTCAGGGTCGGATGGCTGGGCGCGGCTTCGTCACGGGCCAGCATGGCGGCGGAGAACTCGGCCGGTAGGGAGGACGGGGTGGCCGCTGGCGGCGTGAAGACGGTCGGCGTCGCAGCCGGGATGCGCCAGAAAGCAGCCGCCAGTGCCAGGGCGAACAGGAGGAGCAGTAGGGGGCGGGCGACGGGCAGCATGGATGGCGATTTTAACCTTGAACAGTGGGGCCAATTGTCCATCGCAACGGTGTTGTGGTGAGTGTAGCGGCGTAATACGACATCTGCGTTTGACGCTCCCCAGGGCGAATAAATTGGGTAATAATCACGCGTACCTGGGAGGGTGAAAAATAATGCGAATAAAATATTTCGTGTTTGGCGCCTCGGCGCTTGTCGCGGTGCTTTTCTTCGGTGCTACCTATTGGTCGCTCGACCGCATTTTCGACAATATCGTCCGCGCCAATGCGGCGCGTACGTCGGAGGCGACAACCCGGATCACCTTCGCCTCGATGTACCAGTTGATGAGCCAGGGCTGGCGGCGCAGCCAGGCCGATGCCTTCCTGCATGCGATGGCCGATGCGGGCCGGGATACCGGGCTGAGCGTGCAGATCTATCGCAGTCAGGTGGTGGTCGATCTGTACGATGAAATCGAGCAACCGCCGCTCGATGCCGATCTCAGGAGCGTTTTTGCCAGCGGCAAGCCGCTGCGCCGCGATACCGCCGAGTACGCCCGCCATATCTATCCGCTGGTCGCCGAGGCCAAGTGCCAGCGCTGCCATCGCAATGCCGAGGTCGGTGCCGTGCTCGGCGCCGTCGAGGTGCGCCAGGAATACGCCAGCCTGCTGGCCGACGCCCGGCGTGACCTGTACCTGGCGTTTGCCCTGCTCGTGCCGCTCGTCGCGTTGCTGGCCGGCGCCGCGGTGTGGTGGGTCGGGCGGCGGATCGAAGGTTCGCTGGCCGGGCTACAGGCCGATTTCGACCAGGTCGAGGCGATCGGCGACCTGCGCAAGATAGCCATCGCCGAGCACGATCTGGGCTTCGTCGAACTGAACCGGGTGTTTGCCGCACTCGGTCGCCTGCTCGACAAGCTACGGGCGATCGCCATCGACAAGGATGTGCTGACCTTCGAGATCGGCCTGCTCGAAAAATTCGTCATCACTTCCGACGTCGTCCGCGACTGGCGCGACTATATCGGGCGCCTGCTCTGCGACATCAACGGCGTGCTGCCGGCGCCGACGCTGTTTTCCATTTTCAAGATCGACGACGAGTTGTTCGATCTCGAAATCTTCTGGCGCGGGCCGGTGACCGAGCGCACCCGGGCGATGATGGAACAGCATATCCGCAGGGAGCTGGCCAATCTGCCGGCCTTCGGCGATGTCGGGGAGTGCAACATCCATCACCACGTCTCCAATGCGCAGACGGCGACCATCGACCTGACGGAGGCCGAGGTGGCGCTGCGCGTCAAATCCTTCTTCGTCGACAAACCGAAGATCGGCGGCATCGTCGGCATCGGTGTCCATGCCGGCGTGCTGGATGACGAAACGCGCTACCTGGTCATGGAGAGCGTGTTGTCCACGCTGCTCAACCTGGTCGGCTCGGTCAAGGCGATCTACAAGTACACCCGCGACCTGGAGTATTACGCGACCCGCGACCCGCTGACCGATTTGTTCAACCAGCGCGTCTTCTGGGAGCTGAGTTCCTACGAGATCGGCCGCGCCCAGCGCCATGGCTACAGCTTCGGCCTGCTGCTGATCGACCTCGACAACTTCAAGCTGATCAACGATAACTATGGTCACATCGTTGGCGACAACTACCTGCAGCGCTTTGCCCGCCAGGTGCAGGGCGCCTTGCGCGACGGCGACATCCTTGCCCGTTACGGCGGCGACGAGTTCGTGGTGATCCTGCCCGAGGCCGAGATCGACGCCGTGGTCATGGTCGCCGAGCGTATCCGCCAGGCCGTCGATTCGCTGGAGCTGATCACCGCCCAGGAAGCCCGCGTGCGCGGCACGGCATCGATCGGGCTGGCCGTCTTCCCGGACCACGCCGACAACGCCAAGGACCTGCTGCTCTTTGCCGACAACATGATGTACCGCGCCAAGGTGGCCGGCAAGGCGCAGGTCGCCGTGCCGACCGAGGACGATGTCGTGTCGATCTTCCGCGACATCACCGAGCGCAGCGTCATGGTGCTCGACGCCATCGAGGCGCGGCGCGTCGTGCCCTTCTTCCAGCCCATCCTCGACATCGCTTCGCGCAAGATCGTCGCCTACGAAGTGCTGTCGCGGATCGAGGTCAATGGCGAGATCATCCGTGCCGACCAGTTCGTCGAGATCGCCGAGAAGATCGGCGTCATCCACCGCCTCGACATGCTGGTCATCGAGCAGGCGCTGACCATCCTCGCCACGCAGGGCCATACCGGCGAAGTCTTCGTCAATCTGTCGCCGCGGGCGCTGGTCTTCAACGAATTCGCCCGCGACCTGCGGCGCATCGTCAGCCGCAGCGGCATCCCGCCGGAGAACATCGTCTTCGAAATCACCGAGCGCGACACCGTCAAGAACCTGTCGCTGCTCGAACGCTTCCTGAACGACCTGAAGAGCGACGGCTTCAAGCTGGCGATCGACGACTTCGGCTCCGGTTTCTCGTCCTTCCATTACCTGCGCCGCTTCCCGATCGATTACCTGAAGATCGAGGGCGACTTCATCGCCAACATGCTGAACAGCGAGAAGGACCGTACCTTCGTGACCAGCATCCGTTCGCTGGCCCGCGACATGGGCATCACCGTCGTCGCCGAGTACGTCGAATCGGCCGAGGTGCTCAACGAACTGGTCGGCCTCGAAGTGCAGCGCGCCCAGGGCTACTACGTCGGCCGCCCGGGGCGCGACCTGCTGCCGGTCGACTGGTCGCCGGCCGATTGATCCAGTCCAGCCGGCCGGGCAGGCGAAATGCTACGGTCGGCCGGAAAAAATGGCCAAAATCGAAATTCGACCGGGGCGCTGCGTCCCGGTCGATCTCTGATGGGGAAGGGCCGGCCGGGGTAAAATGGCGCCCATGACTTCCCCGCGCTACGTCCACCTCCGCCTCCATTCCGAATACTCCGTGACCGACGGCATCGTCCGCATCGGCGACGCCGTCAAGCGCGCTGCCGGCGATGGCATGCCGGCGATGGCGCTGACCGATCTCGGCAACCTGTTCGGGCTGGTCAAGTTCTATACCGGGGCGCGCGGCAAGGGCGTCAAGCCGGTGGCCGGGGCGGACGTCTGGATCGCCAACCCCGAGGCACCGGAAGATGCGCATCGCCTGCTGCTGCTCGTCCGCAACCGGACCGGCTACCAGCAGTTGTGCGAATTGCTGACCAAGGCCTACCTGGTCGAAGGCCGGCGCGACCGCGCCGAGATCCGTCGCGAGTGGTTTTCCGAAATCGGCAGCGACGGACTGATCGCGCTGTCCGGTGCCCATCTCGGCGACGTCGGCGAGGCGCTGCTGAACGGCAATTTCGACCTGGCCACCGAGCGTGCCCTGGCCTGGGAGGCGATCTTCCCCGGCGCCTTCTATCTCGAAGTGCAGCGCTACGGCCAGCCGCAGCAGGAGGCGGTCGTCCAGCAGACCGCCGACCTGGCCGGCGAAACGGGCATTCCGCTGGTCGCCACGCACCCGATCCAGTTCCTCAACCGCGACGACTTCCAGGCCCACGAGGCGCGCGTCTGCATCGCCGAAGGCTACGTGCTGGGCGACCACCGCCGGCCGAAAATCTATACCGAGGAGCAGTATTTCAAGACCCAGGCCGAGATGCTCGAACTGTTCGCCGACCTGCCGGAGGCGCTGGCCAACACGCTGGAAATCGCCAGGCGCTGCAATATCGAGATGACGCTGGGCAAGAACTTCCTGCCCGACTTCCCGATTCCGCCGGGCATGACCATTGACGAATACCTGGTCGAGGAGGCGAAGAAGGGCCTGGAGGTCCGCCTTGCCGAACTCTACCCGGACCCGGAGGAGCGCCTGAAGCGCCGGCCGGAATACGACGAGCGCCTGGTCTTCGAGTGCAAGACCATCCTGCAGATGGGCTTCCCCGGCTACTTCCTGATCGTGGCTGACTTCATCAACTGGGCCAAGAACAATGGCGTGCCGGTCGGCCCGGGCCGGGGTTCCGGCGCCGGTTCTCTGGTTGCCTACAGCCTGCGTATTACCGACCTCGACCCGCTGGCCTACGCCCTGCTGTTCGAGCGCTTCCTGAATCCGGAACGGGTGTCGATGCCCGACTTCGACATCGACTTCTGCCAGGACAACCGCTGGCGCGTCATCGAGTACGTCCGGGAGCATTACGGCGCGCAGGCGGTCAGCCAGATCGCCACCTTCGGCACCATGTCGTCGAAGGCGGTGATCCGCGACGTCGGCCGCGTCTTCGGCCTGCCCTATTCGATGTGCGACCGGATTTCCAAGCTGATCCCGATTGTCCAGAACAAGCCGGTGTCGCTGGCCGAGGCGCTTGAACAAGAGCCGCAGCTGAAGGAAATGATGCAGGGCGACGGCGACGGCGAAACCATCCGCGAACTGTTCGACCTGGCCGGCCGTCTGGAGGATTTGACCCGCAACGTCGGCATGCACGCCGGCGGCGTGCTGATCGCGCCGGGCAAGATCACCGACTTCTGCCCGATCTACCAAGCGACCGGCGCCGACGCCTCACCGGTCTCGCAGTTCGACAAGGACGACGTCGAGAAAGCCGGCCTGGTCAAGTTCGACTTCCTTGGCCTGCGCAACTTGACCATTATCGAACTGGCGCTCAAGTACATCGAGCGGATGACCGGCGAGAAGCTCGATCTGATGTCGCTCGGCTTCGAGGACCCGGGGGCCTATCAGATCCTGAAGGACGCCAATACGACGGCGATCTTCCAGGTTGAATCGGAAGGCATGAAGAAACTGTTGAAGAAGCTGGCGCCCGACCGCTTCGAAGACATCATCGCTGTGCTCGCGCTCTACCGTCCCGGCCCGCTCGGCTCGGGCATGGTCGACGACTTCATCCTGCGTAAAAAGGGCCAGCAGGCCATCGATTATTTCCATCCCGACCTGACCGCCTGTCTGTCGCCGACCTACGGTGTCATCGTGTACCAGGAACAGGTGATGCAGATCTCGCAGATCATCGGTGGCTATACGCTCGGTGGTGCCGACATGCTGCGCCGGGCGATGGGCAAGAAGAAGCCCGAGGAAATGGCCAAGCACCGCGAGACCATCGCCGACGGTGCCAAGAAGCTGGGCTACGACCCGGCGCTGGCCGAGCAGTTGTTCGACCTGATGACCAAGTTCGCCGAGTACGGCTTCAACAAGTCGCACACCGCTGCCTACGCCGTCGTCACCTATCACACCGCCTGGCTCAAGCGTTACCACTGCGCAGCCTTCATGGCTGCGACCATGTCCTCGGACATGGACAACACCGACTCGGTCAAGATCTTCTACGAGGACACCATCGCCAACAAGGTCAAGGTCCTTGGCCCCGATGTGAATGCCTCGAACTACCGCTTCGAACCGGTGGACCGCAATACCATTCGCTACGGCCTGGGGGCGGTCAAGGGGACCGGCGAACAGGCGGTCAACGTGATCCTCAAGGCGCGCGAAGCCGACGGCCCGTTCAAGGACCTGTTCGACTTCTGCCAGCGCTGCGACAAGCGCATGGTCAATCGGCGGACCATCGAAGCGCTGATCAAGGCCGGTGCCTTCGACAGCCTCGATGGCGACCGCTGCAAGCTGCTGGCCACCGTCGGCGTGGCGATGGACTTTGCCGAACAGGCCGAGCGTAACGCGATGCAGACCAGCCTGTTCGACATCGCCGAAGTGGCCGACGAACACGCGCCGGAATACGTCACGGTCCGTCCGTGGGACGAGAAGACCAAGCTGATGGAGGAAAAGACGGCGCTCGGCTTCTTCTTCTCCGGCCACCCGTACAACACCTGCAAGAAAGAGCTGTCGCGCTTCGTGCGGCGGTCATTGAACCGGCTCGAACCGGCCAAGGAAATGACCACGCTGGCCGGCCTGGTGGTCGGTGTGCGCACCCAGATGACCCGGCGCGGCAAGATGCTCTTCGTCCAGCTCGACGACGGCACGGCGATGGTCGAAGTCTCGGTCTTCAACGAACTGTTCGAAGCCGAGCGGGCCAAGATCGTCACCGACGAAGTCCTGGTCGTCGAAGGCAAGGTCAGCTACGACGACTTCTCGGGCGGCAACCGGGTGGTCGCCGACAAGCTGATGACCATGGGTGAGGCGAGAGCCCGCTTTGCCCGTCACCTGCTGCTGAAGATGAATGGCAATTCGGATGCCCAGAAGCTGCGCGCCTTGCTGACGCCCTTCGCGCCCGGCCCGGCGGCGGTTCGCATCCGCTACCGTAATGCGGTGGCCGAATGCGAACTGGTCCTTGGCGATGCCATGCGCGTCCGCCTCGACGATGCCCTGCTCGAGGCACTGGGCAATTGGCTGCAGCCGGAAAACGTCGAGATCGTCTACCACAGCTGAGCGGCCAAAGAAAAAGGGCGCCCTTGGGCGCCCTGATTTTGGCCGTTTTTTCGGCTTTACCGTAGCATTTGCAGTCCGGTCACTTCAGCAGATCGGTGTTGAA
>Ga0066464_1000549_pt1 | contig 14190 bp, 10 predicted proteins | sample LakWasMe94_HOW11_2_FD_59583 | JGI IMG/M metagenome (GOLD analysis project Ga0066464, IMG submission 59583) | Freshwater sediment methanotrophic microbial communities from Lake Washington under simulated oxygen tension - Sediment Metagenome 94_HOW11 | ecosystem: Environmental > Aquatic >...
GGGCGGGGCCAGCGCAGGAAGGGGAACAGCCGGCCTGTCACGTTGCCATCAGTTGGCGCCCGCCCGCCGGCCCGGCCGGGGCGGCCAGTCGGGGCTGTGCAGGGGCATGCACCGACGCCGGCAGTTGAAACTGGCTCACGATGCCGGCCAGGCGCAGGGATTGGTCCTTGAGACTGGCCGACGCTGCGGCAGACTGCTCCACCAGCGCGGCGTTCTGCTGCGTCATCTGGTCCAGATGCCCCACGGCCTGGTTCACTTCGGACAGGCTGGAGCTCTGCGCCGATGCCGACTGCGTGACGGCCTCGATCACATGGCCGACCCGGTGCACCGAATCCACGATTTCCTGCATGGTGGCGCCCGCGCTGGCGACCAGTTGCGTGCCGGACACGACACTGTCCACCGAGGCCGTGATGAGCTGCTTGATCTCCTTGGCCGCGGAGGCCGAGCGCTGGGCCAGGGCGCGGACCTCCGCAGCCACCACGGCAAAGCCCCGCCCCTGCTCGCCGGCACGGGCCGCCTCCACCGCAGCGTTGAGCGCCAGGATGTTGGTCTGGAACGCGATACCGTCGATGACCGAGATGATGTCGGCAATCTTGCGCGAGCTGCTCTGGATGTCTTCCATCGTGGTCACCACGTTGCCCACCACCTCGCCACCACGGGCAGCCACCTGGGTGGCGGAACTGGCCAGCTGGTTGGCCTGGTGGGCCGAGGTGGCGCTGTGGCGCACGTTGTCGGTCAGTTGCTCGATGGAGGCGGCGGTTTCCTGCAGGCTGCTGGCCGCGTTCTCGGTCCGGTTCGAAAGGTCCTGGCTGCCATGCGCGATCTCGCTGGCGGCAGTGTGGATGGAGCGACTGGACTCCAGGATGTCGCCAATCAGCTCCGCCAGGCGGCGCACCGTGGCCTGCAGCGAGGCCTGCAACCGGCCCAGCTCATCGCTGCCGCCATCGGGCACCGGGATATCCAGCCGGCCCTGGGCAATGGCCTCGCTCACCACCATGGCCTGGCGGATCTGCGTGACGATGCCGCGCCCCACCCACCACGCCACGCCACCAGCCAGAGCGACAGCCACCGCAATCAGTGCCACAGCGATCATCCGGGCCCGGTTTGCAAGCTGCCCAGTCTCCTCCCGCAGCCGCCCCACTTCGGCATGGGCCGAATCCGACACCGATTTCAGGGCCGCAAAGGTTTTGGCAAAGGCCCGCTCGGCGCTTGTCAACATCGGCATGGCCATGGCCATGTTGGTCTGCGCGTTGGCCAGCGCGGACATCCCCATCTTCTGGTAAGTGGGAATCGTCTCGGTGATGGATGCCAGGGCCTGGCGGTCCTCAGGCCTGGCCTTCTCGTCCAGGCTGCGCAAGATCTGGACAATGGCCTGGCACTCGGACTGCAGCCACTGGCTGCTCGCCTGGATGTCCTTGGGCTCCAGGCTCTCCGACAGCAGCACCGTCCGGTACAGCGCCGCATTCAGCGCGAGCATGCGGGCTCTCACGTCGTCCAGTTCACTCTGCACAGCCACATGGTCGTCCAGCAGTGCCCCGAAAGAGGCGTTCAGGGTACCAATAGACCACACACCCACGGCCCCCACCACGACCAGGAACACCGTGATCACCAGGGGGGCCAGCAAAACCCGATACAGCAGCTTCATAGGCAGGCTCTGTTGAAGTGGAACACCCCCGGCCGCGTGCCGGGGGCAACGTTGGCAGCGTTGTTGGCGCTTATTGCAGGATGACGCACGCCAGGGTCTTGGCGTCGATCTTTTCGCAGAAGGCGTGCTGGGGCACGGCCTTGGCCGAGTTGCCGACGGCGAACTTGTACTGCGCCTCCCACTGCGACTTGCCCGCATTGATGGGACCCACGATCTGCTTGACGATGGGCGTGCCGTCGATGTCGGCAAAGTCGGCAGGGAACTCATTGCCCACCAGCTTCTGGTTCTTGGCATTGGCCAGCACCATGGCCGCGCTGGTGGCGATCATGCAGCCGAAGCCTTTCTTCTCCTTGCACTTGGTGGCGTCGGTGCCGGCGTTGATGGCCTCGGCCGCCTTGCCAACCCCTTGTGCCTTGGCTTGCGCCACGATGCTGGAGAGCATGGACTTGGCCTCATCGGGGGTCGCCTGGGCCTGGGCGAACATGGGCAGGGCGACAAACAGCGCGATGCCTGCATTGCGAAACAGGGGGTACATGGAAATCCTCACAAACAAACAAGCTGGCGCTGTAACCAAGCCACAGCGCAAAGGAAAGAAGAACTGGTAACGCTCAGGCGCCCTGCTGGATGAAGTCGGCGACGCGCTCACCCATCACGATGCAAATGGCATTGGTGTTGGTGGAGGCGATGGTGGGCATGGCCGACCCATCGGCGATACGCAAGCCCTGCAGGCCATGCACACGCAGATGCGGATCGACCACAGACTGGGCCGCGTCGCTGCCAATGCGGCAGGTACCCACCGGATGCCATGCGGTCGCACCGGTGGCGCGCAGGTAGTCGATCAGCGCCTCATCACTGCCGCAGGAGGGTCCGGGACGCTCTTCTCCAACAATCCACCGGGCCATGGGCCCGGCCGCCGCAATGCGCCGCGTCATCTTCAGCGCGGTCAGGCAGGCATCAACGTCGCGCGCATCCGTAAAGTGGTTGGAGATCATGCGCGCGTTCGCAGCAGGGTCCCGCGAGGTGATGTGGGCCGACCCGCGCGAATACGGCCGGATCTGGAACGAAGCGATGGTCACCCCGTCGTGTTGATCAATCTCCACCTTGCCCTTGCCTCGGTTGCCCGAAGTGGAAATCTGCTGAATCTGCAATTTCACATCGGCTTTGGCACCACCGCTTTGCTCGGGCACAAAGGCCTGCGCCGTGATCGTGTTGCTCGACAACGGGCCATCGCGGCGGGTGACATAGCGCAGGCCCGCCCCCAGCTTGCCCACCGCGCTGTTCAAGGTGCCGTTCCAGCTCACACCCGGCTTGGTGCGGTAGACGATGGGGCTGTAGACATGCTCGGAGAGGTTCTCGCCCACCATGGGCAGCTCATGCAGCAGAGGCACGCCGGCCGCGCCCAGCACCTCGCGGCGGCCCACCCCTGAAAGCTCCAGCAGCTGTGGCGTGTTGAAGGCACCGCCACACAGGATGATCTCCTTGCGCGCATTCAGCGACACCTCGCGCCCAGCGCTGCGGGCCTCGATGCCCACGGCGCGCTTGCCGTCAAAACGGATGCGCGTGGCAAAGGTCTCAGTCATCACGGTCAGGTTGGGACGGCCCTCGGCTGGGTCCAGGTAGGCCATGCGGGTGTTGCAGCGCACACCGTTGCGGGTGTTCATCTGCATCCTGGAACCACCAAATCCACCCGCGTTGTAGTCCTTGACCCGCGGGCCCACCTTGGCCGCGACGATGGCGTCCAGAAAGTCATCAGCCAGCGAATTGTTGGACTGGAACTCGGTGATGGTCATGGGGCCCGAGGCACCCCGGTATGCCGAGTCACCACCCTTGAAGCTCTCGATCTTGCGGAACCAGGGCCGCAGTTCGTCATACGACCATCCCGGGCAACCATCAGAAGCCCACTCGTCGTACAGATGCGGTGTGCCATGCACCCACACCATGCCATTGACGGTGCTCGACCCGCCCGTGGCCCAGCCCCGGGGCCAATAGATCTTGCGGTCGTGCAGTTGTGGATCGGGCTCGGTGAAGAAGTCGCGCAGGTAAATGCCTCGGCTCAGCACCTCGGCCACGCCGAGAGGGATCTTGGTCCAGATGTTCTTGTCGCGCGGGCCGGCCTCCAGCAGCAGCACGCTGTGCTGGCCGGACTCGGACAGGCGGGCCGCGGCGGCGGCGCCGCCAGAGCCTGCGCCCACCACGATGTAGTCAAAGGTATCGGTATTCATGGGGTTGGTCTCCATCGGAGTCATGCGCCGCAGGCTTGTGCAGCTGTATCAAAGAGCGCCAGGAACAGCTCAACCGCTGTCGCCTGCTGAGGCGTCACCGCACCCTGGGTGGCCAACAGCTCGCGGACACTGGTCTGCCCCAGGTAGAAGCGGGCCCAGTCGGCATGGGTGACGCGCAGGACCAGGTCGCCCTCCTCGGCCGCCCCCGGTGCCGCCAGGTATTCGCAGATGCCATTGCGAACCTGCAGGCCGTGGCACTGGGCTTTGTCGGTGATCTCGACACGCAGGCGCAGGCGCTGCTCACCGGCCTTGGCCGGGTCCAGGCGGATGCGGAAGAAGTTGACGTAGCGACCGGGCTCCGCCGCGAGAATGGCCTCCAGGTTCGGCAGCACCGAGCGCACCGGGGCGATCTTTTCTTCCAGTTCCAGCGCCTGGGTCAAGCAGAAGTGGCGCGCAATCGTGTTCGGAGCGCGGTAGGCAATCTGCCGTAGCGTTTCCGCCTGAGCCACACGGTATCCGACCTTGGCGGGCTCGGTGGCCAGCAGCCAGCCCACCAGGCGGCTCGCCCAGACCAGATCGCCCGCAGCCATGGCCTCCTGGTATTGCTGGAACACGGTGGCCGCCCCGCCAAAGCCCTTGACGATGCGCGCGGCCTCCTCGGCCAGCGGCAGGCGGTGGACGCTGGCCGCATCGCCATCGAACCAGCCGAACACGTGGTGGTACAGGTGCAGCGGGAAGTAGAAGAACTCGCTGTAGATCTCGGCGTTGTTCGGGAATGCGGCCAGCGCCTCGGGCAGGCGCACAAAGTCCTTCAGCGCATCGGGCGACAGGCCCTTGTTGATGCCGCGCAGGGTCTGGTCGATCATGTAGCTGATCGCGTCCATGTACAGCTCCAGCGACTGGCGGACTTCGTCCTTGCCCACCACCGGCAGCGCATGGGTGTTGACCAGGTACTTGGGTGCAATGTCGCGGATCACGCGCAGACCGTTGCGCCATGCGGACGGGTCGCGGAACACATCGCCGCGCAGGGTGTAGAAGTTGAACAGGCTGGGCCACAGGAAGTTGTTGTAGACCGCATCGAGTTCGGGAATCCAGGTCGTCAGGCTGTCTTCCGAGTCGGAGAAATACTTTGTGAAGAACTGCATGCGCAGTCCGGCCACCACCATCTCCTGCCCGTCCTGCACCAGGTGCGTGGCCAGGGCCGTGCCCTTGGCCTTGCCGGGGGGAATGATGGCGCCCAGGCCGGTGTCCGCGCCGCTCTGGGGCAGGTGCAAGGCAAACTGGCGCTCGTAGCGCGCGGTCAGCGCCGGCATGGCCTCGGGGAACTCGCCGCCCGAGGCAAAGCCGGTGGCGATCTCGGTCAGGTACTTGTTGACATCGTGGTGGCCGATGATGATGGCGTCCGGTGCCTCGCTCAGGAAGGCCTGGGTGCCATGGGCGTAGTGGTTGTGGCTGTAGATGATGGCCTTGATGGGCTTGTCACTGACCTTGCGGAACTCAGCCAGGGCCTTTTCGCCGTCTTCCAGATCGTCCCCGGTGTCGAAGATCACCAGGCCTTCGGGGGCCTCGATCATCATGCGGCTGGAGATGCCGATGCCCACCAGGTTCCAGATTTTGGGCGCCACTTCGATCATCTTGGGCGCCACGGCAAAGGTGGCGGTGATGGCCTTGAGGGTGGACGCGGCCACGCGCGCGCCACGGGGACCGTCCATCAGGGGAATGTCTTGACCACGGTAGCGGTCGAGTGGGTGCGTCATGTTTTGTCTCCGTCAAATACCGGTGCCGGGCAACCAGGCCCCCAAAACAGCCTCTCCCAGCTTGCGATCTCCGCTGATCGCGAGTTCGGCCGATGCCAGCGTGGCAAGGTCCGCCACGTCGCCAGCAACCAGCGCGGCCCATTGCGCCAACCCTATGCAGACATGGGCATCGGGCTTGCCGCCGCTCAAACATGGCGTGACCGCAACCACGCCATTGCGCAGGTTCAGGGTGAAATCGGCTGCGTCAATGCTGAGGTGCACGCAGCGGCTGCCTTCAGCACTCAGGGCGGGATCGACACGAAAACGCATGGCATTGACATAGGTGGCCACCGGCATCTGGCGGACCGTAGCGGCCGTCACAAAGCGGATGGGCGGCTGGCGGGTATCGACCAGCCCTTCCAGTTCACGCGCCTGCGTCAGATACCACGACCGGGTGTTGGAAGCCGTGGTCACCTGCCCCATGGCACGCAGGGCATCGGCCTTGGTCTGCCGCGCCTCAGCATCACAGGCGCCCGCACGCAGGGCTTGGGTGGCGAGCTCAGCCGCCCACTGGTACTCCTTGTTCGCCAGCGCCTGTCGCGCCTGAGCCAGTACGGCCCCAGTGCCGCCAGCCAGGGCACACCAGCGTTGGGCCGACTCCTGCTCAGGCAGCCGGTGCAATTCGACCGTGTCCGAGCCGAACCAACCGACCAGGCCGGTATAGATTTGCCGCACGTAGTACGGCAGCTCGCCGTAGTACTGCCCCGTCAGCCGCCCTTCGGCCAGCGCCTTGGGCAGTTGGACGAACCGCACCAGCTCATCGGGCGACATGCCGCGGTTAATGCCGCGCACGGTCTGGTCGTAGGTGAACTGGATGCAATCCCGGTATTCGGTCACTGCGCGCCGCACTTCGTCCTCGCCGCTGATAGGCACGCCATGCACGCCCACCAGATGGCGCGGCTGCAGCTCCAGGATCTTGTCCAGGCCAGGCAGCAGACGGGCCGGGTTGCGGAACATTTCGCCACGCAGGGTGTAGATGTTGAACATCACGGGCCAGGCGATGTTGTTGATGACCACGCCGTCGTCGGGCATCCAGGTCAGCAGGGTGTCGTCCGTGTCCCCGGCGTGGTGCCAGAACTGGAACGGCACACCGTCGATGCGCTCGCTCTGACCGTCGTCCAGCCAACGGTTAGGGCGCACAAAGCCCGGCTGCGGCTGGTAGCGATCCAGCGGAAAGAAGGTTTCGCCCAGGCCCTGGTTGGGCATGGAGTCCGGCCCATCCGCCGGCAGGAACATGCCAAACTGCATGGCCACGCGCCGGGTCAGGAAGGGTGCCAGATCGCCCAAGGCGCGCGACATCACCTGCATCAGGTCCTTGTGGGCGTAGATGGGCAGCGCATCGTCCTGCCCCGCGGGCACGTAGGTGCGAGACCCCAGCGCATAGTGGCTGTGCGTGTAGATCAGCGCACTGACTGGACGGTCGGTCACGGTGCGGAAGTCCTCCAGCTGCTCCGCCGACTGCTGCACACAATCACCCGTGTCCACCACGATCATCCCCTGCTCACCCAGCACCATGGTCGAGTTGCCCAGGCAACTGCCCAACTGGCAGTAAACCCGGTCGGTGACCTTGTGCAACTTGCGGGAAAGGGCATGCCCGTGCGCCACATAGGCCGCGTTGGCCACTGCACCTCGGGCACTGGTCACCACTTCGACGGGATGTCCCATGTATGGATTGCTCATAGATATACCTTTGAAATTTGCTGTATCAGTTCAATTGAAGGTTGGCGTCTTTGACGGCTTCTGTCAGCCATGCCAGTTCTTTAGACACCAGGTTCTCGAAGGACTGGACGGTGGGGCTGGAAAGCGGCGTGGTGCCCATGCCCGCAAATTTCGTCTTCACATCGTCCGATGCAACGGCCACGGCAATCTGCTCCCGCAGCTTTTCCACGATGGCGGACGGCGTGCCCTTGGGGGCCGCCACTCCACCCCAAAAAACCAGGGGCGGATCATCGAAACCCGCTTCCTTGAGGGTGGGAACGTCTGGCATCGAAGGGTGCCGCTGGCTGTCGATCACGGCCAGGGGGCGAATCATGTTTTTCTGAGCAAACTGCAAGGTCAAGGCCATGGCCAGCCCCAGATACTGGATGTCCCCGGTCACGAGTGCCGTGGTGGCATCCGGCATGCCCTTGTAAGGTACATGGACGGCATTGAGGCCATGCCGCTTGCTGAAATTGGACGACCACAGGTGTTCGATGGTGCCCGGCCCCACCGAGCCGTAATTCACCGAGCCAGGCTTGGCCCTGGCAGCAGCCACCAAGTCTTGCACCGTTTTGTACGGTGAAGAAGCGGGCGTCACCAGCACGGCAGGCATGGAGCCGATCAGCGAAATCGGCGTAAGGGACTTCAGCATGTCGAAGCGCTTCAACGCCACCTGCGCGGCAATCATGCCGGGGTAGATGTGCATCAGCGTGTAGCCATCGGCAGCGGCTTGTGCCATGGCCTGCATGGCGATCACGAAACTGCCTCCAGGCCGGTTGTCCACGACGAAGGATTGCTTCATCTGGTTCTGAAGCGCGTAGGTCAGCACCCGTGCCGAAGCATCGGCAGCGCCGCCAGCCGGCAATGGAACGATGAGCTTGATCGGCCCCTTGGCGGGGTAACCGTCTTGCGCCCACGCGCCCGCCGGGCCCAGTGTGCCTGCGCCCAGCGCGGCCATCGAGGCCAGGAACTGGCGACGGTCGGTGAATGTCTTCATGGCTTGTCTCCTTGTGGTTTATGAAATGTCGTCTTGCGCGAAGAAATCACTGGGCCTCGAGCGCGGCGGCGCGCATCATGCGTTCGGTGGCGGGTATTTCTGCGGCCAGCGCAGCGGTAAAGGCCTGGCTACCGCCGCTGGCCACCTCGGACCCGGTGGCCTCGATCTTTTCGCGCACGGCCGGCAGGGCCAGCACCAGTCGCATGGCGGCTTCGATGCGCTGCACCACCGGTGCAGGTGTGCCCGCAGGCACCGAGAGGCCACCGAATGAAACCACCGTGATGTCTGGAAATCCGCTCTCGACCAGCGTCGGCACGGTCGGCAGGCGCGGGTTGCGCTGCGCGCCGGTCACGGCCAGGGCGCGCAGCCGGCCGGCCTGCACCTGCGGTGCGGCCACGCCCACGATGGGCAATGAAAACTGAATCTCGCCCGCCAGCACGGCCATGACAGTCGCCGCGGCGCCCTTGTAGGGCACATGCACGGCCTGGACATGGGCGGCCTGCAGCAGCCATTCGGCCGCCAAGTGCGAGGGCGTGCCGCTGCCGCCCGAGCCGTAGCTGGCGGCGCCCGGCTTGGCACGCAGGCGCTGCAGCAGATCGGCCACGCTGCGGATGTCGGAGCGGGCATCCACCACCAGCACGGCATCGGAGCTGGCGATCATGGACACATGAACGAAGTCCTTCATCGCGTCATAGCCCGGCGCCTTGTAGATCCGCATGTTGGCCGCCAGCGGCGAGCCCGAATAGAGCCAGGTGCTGCCATCGGCCGGCGCACGGCGGGCGAGCTGGGCGCCCAAGTTGCCCGCTGCGCCGGGCTTGTTGTCGATCACGATCGGCTGCTCCAGCACCTTGGACAGCGCTTCGCCAACGATGCGGCAATGGATGTCCGGTGACGAGCCGGCCTGGTACGGAACGATCCAGCGGATGGCCCGGCCGGCATCAGCCGGCTGAGCGCTGGCAGTGGCAGGTGCCAGCCAAGCCAGGCAGGCCAGGCCCAGCGCTTGCAACAGGGAACGGCGCGTATTCATGGCAGTCAGGCCGCAGCGGGCACCAGAATGGATTGCGGTTCGAGGTAGGCCTTCAGGCCTTCAGGCCCGAATTTGCGGCCCAGGCCCGAGTGCTTGACGCCGCCAAACGGCATGCCCAGGTCCATTTCGGCGCCGTTGATGTGCACCATGCCGGCCTGCAGTCGGCGGGCCACCTGCCGGGCCTGTTCCGCCCCACCCACCACATAGGCCGACAGGCCGAACTCGCTGCGGTTGGCCAGTTCGACGGCCTCGTCCACGTCGCCATAGTCCTGGATCACGAGCACCGGGCCAAACGCTTCTTCCTGGACGATGAACGCATCGTCGGGCACGCGGCTGAACACGGTGGGGCGGGCATAGCAGCCCGCTTCCAGCCCCTGCGGATGGCCGGTGCCGCCAGCGACAAGGTGGGCGCCATCGCGCAGGCCATGCTCGATAAAGCGCTGCACGGTCTGGTAATGCATCTCGTTGCCCAGGGGCCCCATCTGGGTGCCTGGCTCGGCCGGGTCACCAATCACGATGTGGTTGGCGACGGCTGCCGCCACAGCCTCGGCCTCGGCCAGACGCTCGCGCGGCACCAGCAGGCGCGCCGGGGCGTTGCAGGACTGCCCGCTGTTGCGCAGCAGTCCGGTCATGCAGGCCTTCACGGCAGCGGGCAGGTCCGCATCGGGCAGCACGATGAAGGGCGACTTGCCGCCCAGCTCCAGCACCACGCGCTTGGACTGGGCCACCGAGGCCTGGCCAATCGCATTGCCCGCCGCCACCGAGCCCGTGAAGGACACCATGGCCACGGCGGGGTCGCCCACCAGGCGCCGGCCCACCACATGGCCGTTGCCCAGCACCATGTTGAAGGCACCGGGCGGCAGGCCGGCGTCGTGCATGACCTGGGCCAGCAGCACGGCGGTGGCCGAAGCGTGCTCGCTGGGCTTCCAGACCGTGGCGCAGCCGGCGGCCAGCGCGGGCAGCAGCACGCCCATGGGGCCGTTGAGCGGCCAGTTCCACGAGGTGATGCACAGGCTCACGCCCACGGGCTGCTGCAGCAGCAGATGCGGGCCCCGCTGCTCCTCGAACGGGAAATCCGCCAGCACGCGGCTCCAGGCCTGCACCTGCATCAGACCGGCCGGCACCTGCAGGCGCTCGCACAGCATGCGCGGTGCGCCCAGGCTTTGCTGCACAGCGTCCACCAACGCGGCCTGGTGCTTGCTGTAGCTGGCGGCAATGCGCTGCAGCATATCCAGACGCTCCTGGCGCGTGGTCAGCGCCAGAGCGGCCTGGGCGGTTTGTGCTGCCTGCACGGCAGCATCGGCATCGGCGTCGCTGCCAAACCGCGTGTGCGACAGCGGCTGGCCCGTGGCAGGGTTGAAGGACTCGAACGACTCGGCCCCCGTGCTCTCGACCCACTGGCCGTTGATGTAATGCCGGGTGTAGCGGTTGATGGCGGTGCTCATGGGCGATGCCTCCTCGGATCGTCAGGAAAGTGGTTTGGTAAACCGTTCGGCCGGGCCCTGGCCCAGGGCCGGAGCCGGCCCCAGCGGCGGGTGCTTGTGGCCGTCGAACATGGCCGGAAAAAAGAGCTCGGGCTGCCCGTCGTCTGCGGTGCGCTGCGTGAAGAAGCCCCGGGCCTGGGCATGGGGATCGTCCAGCGCCTCGCGGCCGGTGTAGACCGGTTCTACCGCCGTGTCCACGCCCTGCAGCCGGTCCATCCACACCGACAGGGGCTGCGTGGCAATGGCCTGCGCCAAAGCCTCGGCCAGGGCCTGTTTGTGCTGGTCGCGCCCTTGGCGGGTGTGCCAGCGCGCATCGCCCAGGGCCGGGGCCAGGTCGCTGACGGCTTGTGCAAAGTTGGTCCAGAACTTGTCTTCCAGCGTGGCAATGCACAGGTGGCGACCATCGGCGGTGCGGTAAAGAGCGCTGTCGGCCATCACATGGGCCAGCTCGGCCGGGGCCTTGTCCGCCGGCGAGCCCAGCATCATCGGCGCCGTCCAGCCCATGGTGGCGTCGTAGATGGAGGCGTCTACATGGCAGCCCTTGCCAGTCTGCTGCACCTGGGCCCGGGCCATGGCCAGGGCCAGGGCGGCCGACTGGCCCGCCACCATGTCCGCCAGGCGGATCTGCGGGCGCACCAGCTGGTGGTCGAGCTGCGAGGGCACGGCGAAGTAGCCGGCCAGCGACAGAAAGCCGATGTCGTGCCCAGGGTGGTCACGGTAGGGGCCGGTCCAGCCAAAGCCCGAGATGGAGCCCACCACCAGGCGCGGCTGCACCTCCATCAAGGTCTGCACCGACAGGCCCAGGCGCTCCAGAGCGCCCGGCCGGAAGCCCTCGACCAGGATGTCGGCCTCGGCCACCATGGCCAGCAATGCCTCGCGCCCCTGCGCCTGCTTGAGGTCGAGCACCACCGACTGCTTGCCCCGGTTGAGCATGGCAAACAAGGCCGGGTTCATGCGCCGCACCGGGTCCCCGGTGGGCGGCTCGACCTTGATGACCTCGGCGCCAAAGCAGGCCAGCAACCAGGTGCAGTAGGGCCCCGGCAGCAACAGCGACAGGTCGAGCACCCGGCAGCCGGCGAGCGGCCTGGGGCTGTTCCACGCGGCGTGGGCGGACATATCAGGCTCCACGATCAGACTCCAGCAGTTCTTTGGCCACGGTGTTGCGCAGGATCTCGCTGGTGCCGGTCAGGATGCGCATCATGCGCAGCATGCGGAACAGCCATTCCACCGGGTTGCCGCGGATCAGGCCCGTGCCGCCATGGATCTGCACCGCCTGGTCGGCAATGCGGAAGGCCGCCTCGGACACGAACAGCTTGCACATCGAAGCCTCCATGCGCAGGGGGGCACCGGCATCGAGCTGGCGCGCAGCATCGAGCGTCATGGCGCGCGCTGCCTGCAGCTCGGTGGCCATGTTGGCCAGCATGTGGGCGATGGCCTGGAACTGGCCGATGGGCTTGCCAAACTGGGTGCGCTGGTTGGCGCGCTGCACCGACAGGCGCAAGGCCAGCTCGGCAAAGCCGATGATGGTGGCGCAGTGCAGCAGGCGGTTGAAGTTGATGCGCCCGATGCCCAGCTTGAAGCCCTCGCCCTCGGCGCCGATGCGGTTGGCGGCCGGCACACGCAGGTCCTGCATGTGCAGGTCGGCATGGCTGGCCTGGCCGTGCATGGCCACGTAGTCGCAAACGACCTGCATGCCGGGGTCGTGCATGTCCACGAAGAAGGCGGAAATACCACGGGCACCAGCCGCCGGGTCGGTGACGGCCAGCACGATGGCCACGTCCGCATACGGTGCGCCCGAGATAAAGCGCTTGTGACCGGTGAGCAGGTAATGCTCGCCCTGCGCGTCGTGGCCGTGCACGGCACGCGCCTGGATCGCCGCCGCATCCGAGCCGGCCTGCTCCTCGGTCATCGCGAAGCACACGGCCATCCTGGCGTCGCTGATGGGGCGCAGAAAGCGCTCGATCTGGTCTGGCGTCGCCACCTTGAACAGGTAACCCACGCGCGGCGGCCCGCTGAGCTCGCCCAGCACATGCTGGGCCAGCACGGCCCCCGAGCCGGCCACGAAGGTCTTGACGCGGCACATCTGCTCGGCGCTGAAGCCGGCGCCGCCTTGCTCGACGGGCAGCATCAGGCCGTAGAAGCCCAATGCGGCCGAACGTTGCCAGACCTGCTGGAGCAGGTCCTTGCCGGGCTGCCCCTCCCAGGAAATGCCATGCGCCTTCTCGAAGGGCAGCAGCTCGTCCTGGATGTAGCGGCCGATGGCGGCCATGGTCTCCTGGACCTGGGTTTCGGTGACGGTAAAGTGGCTCATACGCGGCGCTCCTTGCCAGCCCAGAAGGGTTCGCGCACCAGTCGGCGCACGATCTTGCCGTTGGGATTTTTGGGCAGTTCCTGGATGAAATCAACGGACCGGGGCCGCTTGAAGCCGGGCAGCCGCTCAGTGCAAAAGGCCAGGATGTCCTGTGCCGAGGCCTGGTGGCCGGGCTTGAGCACCACCACTGCCTTGATCTGCTCACCCCATTCCTCGTCCGGGATGCCCACGGCGGCGGCCTCATAGATGGCGGGGTGGGCGAACAGCACCTGCTCGATCTCGGCCGGGTAGATGTTGAAGCCGCCGCAGATGATCATTTCCTTCTTGCGGTCCACGATGTAGATGTAGCTCTCCTGGTCGACCATGGCCAGGTCGCCCGTGCGGTAGTAGCCATCCACAATGGCTTCGGCGGTGAGCTCCGGCGCGTTCCAGTAGCCCTTCATGATGTCCTCGCCGCGCACGATGATTTCACCCACCTCGCCCGGCTGCACGTCCTGGCCCGCATCGTTGACCACGCGCACCTCGGTTTCGGCATAGCAGCGGCCACACGACGCCAAGCGCTTCGGGTTGTGCGCAAGCGCATCCACGTGGTCTTGCTCGGTGAGGATCGTGACCATGGAGTTGGTTTCGCCGGCACCGTAGCCCTGCACCAGGATGGGCCCGAACAAGGCAATGGCTTTTTCCACCAGCGCGGGGGCCATGGGCGCGGCGCCGTAGAGCACCAGGCGCAGCGAGCCCAGGTCGTAGTCCTGGATATTCGGGTGGTTGACGATGCGGTTGATCATGGTCGGCACCATGAACAGGCGCGTCACGCGTTCGCGCTCTATGGTCTGCAGCAGTTCGGTTTCCTCGAACCGCCCCAGCAGCAGGCTGGCCGCGCCGCAGTACATGAGATACATCAGGTTCATGCCACTGGCGTGCGTGATGGGGCCCACATGGGCCTGCACGTCGCCCGGCATGGCTCGGCGCATGGGGCTCATGAGGAACTTGCGCAGCATGGCCTGCCGGTT
>Ga0066464_1000551_pt1 | contig 14140 bp, 6 predicted proteins | sample LakWasMe94_HOW11_2_FD_59583 | JGI IMG/M metagenome (GOLD analysis project Ga0066464, IMG submission 59583) | Freshwater sediment methanotrophic microbial communities from Lake Washington under simulated oxygen tension - Sediment Metagenome 94_HOW11 | ecosystem: Environmental > Aquatic >...
CCGCGCCGGGATTTCATTGAAACCAATGCGCTGCGGGCGGGGAATATCGACGTCTGATCGTGTAGGTTCTCATTGAACTTGCAAATATTCTCAGTACTTGCAAATCGCTGATATGGAAACGCCCGGCAAAGCCGGGCGTTTGTCATTGGGGCACCAAAGTTGATATCCACAGCCCAAAGCAAATTCGGGCCTCAATCCTGCTCACTCCAGCAACAATCATCTAAACACCCATTCAACCCAGCCAAACCCAAACAAACCCAAACAAACCCAAACAAACCCAAATCAAACGTTTTATACCTAACCACAATTGCATACACTGGCTCAGTTGCTGCCATTGGGGCAGCACATTCTGCTTGGATGCAAACATGGACGATCGCTGGCTCTCTGTCGATGAAATCGCCGACTACCTCGGCGTAGCCAAAGACACCATCTACACCTGGGTCACATCCAAAGGTATGCCGGGACACAAGGTTGGGCGCTTCTGGAAGTTCAAGAAGGAAGACGTAGACGCCTGGGTACGAGAGGACGGCGCGGGAGACAGACTACGGACTGGGAAGCTGGTGAATAAATAAGGTCGCTCGGAGGAGCGCCACGTGCGGCATTGTTGGGCTAGCGATGAGGAGAAATATGTGAAGAAGATTGCATGTGTGGATCTGTTTTGTGGTGCGGGTGGCCTTACACACGGTTTTGTGAAAGAAGGCGTTCCAGTAGTCGCCGGGATTGATCTTGATCCGGCATGCGCATTTCCCTACGAGGCTAACAATCCTGGAATATTTATTCAGACGGACATAAAGCAGCTAACCGTCGATCATCTCACCCAGCTTTTCGATGGCGCCGATTTGCGTGTCTTGGCCGGCTGCGCCCCTTGCCAGCCTTTTTCCACCTATGCACAACGCTACGAGCTGGATGGCAAGGACGGCAAATGGGGGCTCTTGTACGAGTTCGCTCGCCTGGCAAAGGGCACTCGACCAGATGTCATCACGATGGAGAACGTCCCAACCGTTGCCAAGCACGAGGTGTTTCACGACTTCGTCGACACGCTCAAGCGACTTGGTTACAACGTCTGGTTCGATGTCGTCGACAGCTCGCAATACGGCGTGCCACAAACTCGCCGCCGCATGGTTCTGCTGGCATCAAGGCATGGCGACATCAGGATGATCGAACCTACGATCGATAAGCCAAAAACCGTGAGGCAGGCGATTGGTCGCCTGCGCGCACTGAGCGCAGGTGAAGCAGCACCGAGAGACAAGCTGCACGTTTCATCTACCTTGTCAGAAAAGAATCTCAAACGCATCAAGGTATCGACGCCTGGCGGCACGTGGCGCGACTGGCCGGAGCATCTCGTCGCTGACTGCCATCGCGCAGAAAGCGGCAGGACCTACCCCGGCGTCTATGGCCGCATGGAGTGGGACAAGCCTGCCCCCACCATGACGACGCAGTGCTATGGGTTCGGCAATGGCCGGTTTGGGCATCCTGAACAAGATCGCGCGATCACCTTGAGGGAAGCGGCAATTATTCAGAGCTTTCCGCGTGACTACGCGTTCATTCCCGATGACGGAGAGGTGAGCTTCAAGGTACTGGGGCGCCTGATCGGCAATGCCGTTCCTGTGGAACTTGGTCGCGCGATCGCACGCAGCATCAACTCCCATCTTGCCGAGATTGCGCCACAACCATGACCCGATAAATGCCGCCCCGGCTATATGGTGGAGCGCATAGAACCCACAGAACAGGAAAACGGTAGACCGCATGGAAATTTCGAACGCACAGAATAGCCAGGCCTACCGGGCCCGCCCAGAGCCTGGGCAGTTGGTCGAGGTCAGGCGACGCCAGTGGGTCGTTGCCGAAGTCGCCTCATCCAAGCTGACATCATCCTCTGCGCAACAGAATGCGGTGACTCTCTCATCCATCGACGAGGATGGTCTAGGTGAGGAGATAGAGGTCATCTGGGAGATCGAGCCCGGCGCGCAAATCATTGAGCGTGCAGGTCTGCCGTCAATTACTGGCCAGGATGACTCCAACACCCTCGACGCTTTTCTTGATGCGGTTCGCTGGGGTGCTGCCACCAACGCGGACAGAGGTTTTCTGCAAGCACCTTTCCGCAGTGGCGTCAGTATTGAGGACTTCCAGCTTGACCCGCTGGTACGCGCCATCGACATGGCCCGCGTCAACCTGCTCATCGCCGATGACGTCGGCTTGGGCAAGACCATTGAGGCCGGTCTAGTCATCCAGGAGATGCTGCTGCGGCACCGTGCTCGCACCGTCCTGATCATCTGCCCCGCATCGCTGCAAGAAAAGTGGCGTGTCGAGATGCTGGAAAAGTTTGGCCTTGATTTCCGGGTTGTCGACACGGCCTACATCAAGCAGTTGCGCCGCGATCGCGGCATTCATGCCAATCCCTGGACTTCCCATCCACGTCTAATCGCGTCCATGGACTGGGTCAAGAGCGGCGAAGGACTGCGAGCCATGCGCGACGTCCTGCCCGCACACACCAGCTACCCGCGCAAGTTCGACATGCTGGTCGTCGATGAAGCACACAATATTGCACCCGCTGCCGGTGCGAACTACGCGCTGGAGAGTCAACGCACACGCTTCATCCGTTCCATCAGCCCGCACTTCCAGCATCGGCTGTTCCTGACGGCCACTCCACACAACGGCTACACCGAATCCTTCACATCGCTGCTGGAGCTGCTGGACGACCAGCGTTTCGCCCGAAACATTCTGCCGGATGAAAAGCAGTTGAGTCAGGTGATGATCCGCCGCCTCAAGAGCGATCTGGTCGATGCGGATAGCAAGCCGCTCTATGCACAGCGCAAGCTGCAAGCGCTACTGGCCTCGTACTCCGCGCAGGAGCGCGCCATTCACCAGAAGCTGAATGACTACTGCGCGAGCCGCGGGCAGGATGCAGAGAAGGTCGGCAATGCCTTCGGCACGTCGTTCGTCAATCAATTGCTCAAGAAGCGGCTCTTCTCCTCTCCCGCCGCGTTTGCATCCACGCTCGAGAAACACATCGCCAGTCTGGCCAATGGCAGCCAACGCAAAAACAAAGATGCGATGGCCGACCGCATTTTGCGTAAAGCAATCCAGCGGGCCGATGAAGACTATGCCAACGACCAGGAGGTCGAGAACGCCCAGTCCGAGGCCGTCGAAGAGGCCTCTCGTCGCGCGCAACCGCTGACGGCAGACCAGCAGCAGATGCTGAACGAGCTGCAATCTTGGGCGCAGACAGCCAAGAACCAGGTCGACGCCAAAGCCAAAGCGATCCTCGACTGGCTCACGGCCAACCTCAAGACCGACGGTCAGTGGAATGATCGTCGAGTCATCCTGTTCACCGAATACCGCACCACCCATCAGTGGATGCACGAGATCTTGGCCAGCCACGATTTCGGTGGCGATCGACTGGCCATCCTGCATGGTGGCATGGCGCAAGACGAACGCGAGAAAGTCAAAGCGGCCTTCCAGACATCGCCCAGAGATTCGGCGGTGCGCATCCTTCTGGCCACCGATGCCGCGTCGGAAGGTATCGACTTGCAGAACCACTGTAACTGCCTCATCCATCTGGAGATCCCATACAACCCCAACGTGATGGAACAGCGTAACGGCCGTATCGACCGACACGGTCAGCGCCAGAAGGAAGTGTTGATCTGGCACCCCGTCGATGGCGGCGAACAAAGCAAAGCAACCATCGGTGGCCACGGCGACGACATCATCCGCGCGTTGCGCAAGCTCGAATCCATGCGAGCGGACATGGGCTGCGTCAACCCGGTCATCGCGCCGCAGATGTCGGGGCTGATCGAAGGCTCGCTCAAAGACCTCGATACTCGTCTCGCAGAAGCCAAGATCGCCAAGGCCAGACGCTTCGTGCGCGCCGAGCGCGAACTGAAAGACCGGGTCGCCAAGCTGCACGAACGGCTTCTGACCACGCAGCAGGATTTTCACCTCACGCCAGAGCACATCCTCATGGCGGTCAAGACGGGCCTCGAGTTGGCAGGCCGCCCGCCACTCGAGCCCTTTGCTTTGCCTGATGCCCCTGCTGGCACTGTATTCAAGATGCCCGCGCTGTCGGGCTCGTGGGCGCGCTGCCTCGAAGGCTTGCGTCACCCCCACACACTGCAAATTCGGCCCATCACCTTCGATCATGCCGTCGCCACCGGGCGTGACGACGTAGTGCTGGTTCACCTGAATCACCGACTGGTACAGATGTGCCTGCGCTTGCTGCGCGCCGAAGTCTGGGCGCAGGACGATGTGAAAAAGCTGCACCGTGTCACGGTGCGTTCGGTGCCGGACGCACTGATCGATGGGCCTGCCGTGGTCGTCATCTCGCGGCTGGTCGTCACGGGCGGTAACCATCATCGCCTCCATGAGGAGCTGACGGTGGCAGGCGGCTATGTGGGCGATAAATCATTCCGTCGTGAGGACGGCGTCACCAAAGTCCAGCAGTGGCTGGATCAGGCCAAGCCACTGACGGCCACTGATTCGCTTTTCGATGCCATCCGCGTGCGTTTCGATCGCGCACAGAGCGCCATTCTGCAGTCGGTCGACGCTCGCTCGAAAGACCGGCTCAAATTCCTGACCAACACCCTTCAATCCCGCAAGCAGCAGGAAGTGGCGGACATCGGCACCGTGCTCGATGAGCTTGAAAGAGCCATTCAAGCCGAACTGAAAAAAGATCAGCAACCGGCCCAGCTTTCCCTGTTCTCAGAAGACGAACGAACACAGCTCAGGCGCGATACCGCCGCACTGGAAGCGCGTCTTGCCCGCATTCCGGCCGAGCGCCAGCAGGAGGCTGAAGCCATCGAAACCCGCTACGCCAAACTCAACGACCGCACCTTCCCGGTCGCCGTCATCTTCCTGGTGCCTGCATCTGCCGTTCAGGGAGGTGGCGCATGAGTGCTCCCAGCGTGCATGATGATTGGCTGTCGCTGATCGAGATCTCTGGCCCTTTCCTCGCCGTTCCCGTTCTGAAGGAATCCTTTCCACAAGGGCTGGAAGAGCTTGATGCGACCAAGCGAAAACGTCTGCGCCAAGCCTACGAGGAATGGCGCGAAGCGCTGGAACTGGAAGACGCGCAATTCGCCGAGTTGCACGTGGCCTGGATCGACGAGGTGCTGTCGCGTGGCCTTGATCTTGATGAAGACGGCAAGGGCGACGTGCTCAAGCGCGCCGACTGGTGTGCAGCCAACCTCCAAGCCACCTTGCCCGAACATGGCGTGACGCTGTCGCCCGATCTTGCGGTAGTCGATGAGCAACGTGCCAACAAGCCGCTGATGCTGATCCAGACCTATGCGCAAGAAGTCGATCTCGATGCCACACTGAAGCTGGACGGCTGGGCCGCCACACCCGCCGATCGCATGGTTGCGTTGTGCCGCTCACTCGGTTGCCGCCTCGGGCTGGTAATCAACGGCGAGCGCTGGATGCTGGTGGATGCCCCGGTCGGTGCAGTGACCACTTTTGCCAGCTGGTATGCCCGCATCTGGAGCCAGGAGCCCATCACTCTGCAGGCATTCGTGCACCTGCTGGGCATTCGTCGTTTCTTTGTCGATGAATCCGAACAACTACCCGCACTGTTCGATCGCTCTCTGAAGTTTCAGGACGAAGTCACCGACGCCCTTGGCGAGCAAGTGCGCCGCGCCGTCGAGGTGTTGATTCAGACGCTCGACAAAGCCGACCAGGATCGCAATCGAGAGCTCCTGCACGACGTCAAAGAACCAGAGCTGTATGAGGCCGCGCTGACGGTGATGATGCGCTTGGTGTTCCTGCTCTCCGCCGAGGAGCGTGGTCTGCTCTTGATGGGCGACGAGCGCTACGAGGCCAACTACGCGCTCTCCACCTTGCGCATGCAGTTGCGCAAAGAGTCCGAGGAAATTCTCGAACGCCGCTGGGATGCCTGGTCGCGCCTGCTGGCGATCTTCCGCGCGGTGTTTGGCGGCATCGAACACGAAAACCTGCGCCTACCTGCACTGGGTGGTTCGCTGTTCGATCCAGACCGCTTTCCATTCCTAGAAGGTCGGGCCAAAGGTTCCAACTGGCGCAGCGATGCAGCCAAGCCGCTACCCATCGATAACCGCACCGTACTGTTGTTACTGGAGGCCATTCAGCAATTCCAGGGCCGAACGCTGTCCTACCGTGCGCTGGATGTCGAACAGATCGGCTACGTATACGAGGGCCTACTCGAACGTACCGTCAAGCGTACCGATGAGGTCACGCTGGAACTGGATGCCACCAAGAGTGCCAAGGCCCCGTGGATCAAGCTGGCCGAGCTGGATTCGGCTCGCTTGGACGGTGCGGCGCGATTGGCCGAGTTGCTGCAAGAACGCTCCGGCAGCTCCACCAGCCGGGTACGCAACGATCTGGCCAAGCCCGTCGACGACACCTTGGCGGATCGACTGCTGACCGCATGCTTGGGCGACACCAAGCTGCGCGATCGCGTCAAACCTTATGCCCATTTGCTGCGCACCGATCCGTGGGGCTATCCGCTGGTCTATCCCGCTGGAGCCTTCATCGTAACCACCGGTTCTGACCGACGCGAAACCGGCACCCACTACACCCCGAAATCGCTGACCGAGGCGATCGTGGCCGAGACGCTCACGCCGGTGGCATATGTCGGCCCAGCTGAGGGAACACCACGCGATCAGTGGGCGCTGAAATCTCCCGCCGAACTGCTCGACCTCAAGATCTGCGACCCGGCCATGGGCTCGGGTGCCTTCCTGGTGCAAGCCTGCCGCTGGCTTTCTGATCGCCTCGTTGAGGCTTGGTCACAGGTCGAGGCATCGGGCAAAGTCGTGACCGTGGATGGCGAGGTTCTGGATACCGGAGCAGCCAAGGAACCGCTGCCCCGCGACAGCGAAGTTCGTACGGTAATAGCGCGCCGCCTCATCGCTGAGCGTTGCCTGTATGGCGTAGATTTGAACCCGCTTGCCGTCGAGCTGGCCAAGCTCTCGATATGGCTGGTGACGCTGGCCAAGGGGCGTCCATTTGGCTTTCTTGACCACAACTTGCGGTGCGGGGACAGCCTGCTCGGAATTCATCAGCTAGATCAGCTAACCGAGCTTGCAATGACACCGACAGGTAAGGGGCAGCAACGCCTTTTCGGGCAGAACATCGCACGCGCGGTTCACGAGGCAATCGGATTGCGCCAGCAGTTGCGCTCAATGCCGATCCGGGACATTCGCGATGTTGAGCTAATGAAGCAGCTTGATACGCACGCGCGCCAAAGGCTTGAAATGCCGCAGCTAATCGCTGATGCCTTCGTCGGCGAACTATTTGTCGCAGATGCCAATATCTCGAAACTCGAATATGCAATGTCATCTCTGGCCTTGCGAGCAGGCCAGGCGATAGAGGGTGATCAAGACATCGCCAAAAGTATTGCAGAGCATGCAGCCTATTTATTGGCTACTGATTTGGCTATCGACAAATCAACGCGCAAGCCCTTTCACTGGCCGTTAGAATTCCCGGAAGTTTTTCGCAAAGAAAATCCTGGATTTGATTGCGTTGTTGGAAATCCTCCGTTTTTAGGTGGAAAAAGAATCAGCACGGTAATGGGTGGGGCATTTGGGAATTTTCTGTTCTTAACCAATAAAGGGGCAAATAAAAACACGGATCTCGTAGCGCATTTCTTTCGGCGTGCTTTTTCCATTCTATCGAAATCCGGATGCTTCGGCTTGTTGGCTACCAACACCATTGCGGAGGGCGATACAAGAAAAGGTGGGCTTGAGTGGCTTGTTCAGAATGGGGCAACTATCTTTACAGCCTATCCGAACGAACCTTGGCCAGGTGCTGCAGCAGTATTTACCAGCCGTATACATCTAGTCAAAGGTGATTGGAATGGAAAGGTGGCCCTATCAAATGAAAATGTTTCATATATTTCTCCATTTCTCTCCAGTCAGCATGATTGGACGCCAAAAAGACTCCGGGCAAATCAAGGCAAGGCATTTATTGGCTCATTCGTAAATGGCATGGGCTTTGTTGTCCCTAAAGAGCAAGCACTCGAAATGCTCAAGGTAGACCCAAAGAACTCGGATGTACTTTTTCCTTTCATGAATGGGGATGATCTTAATTCCAGTCCACAGCAGCTTACCAATAGATGGGTAATTAACTTTTGGGACTGGAGTGAAGAGCGAGCTAAAAATTACCAACTGCCATATGATTGGATTCGAGAAAGGGTGTATCCAGAAAGACTTAAAAAAAGCAAAGAAAAGTCTTATAGGGACATCATGTCAATGTGGTGGTTGCACTGGAGGCCGCGACCTGAATTGTTTCAGGCAATCGGGCGTGGTCAACAATTAAACCGCCGTGCATTGACGGACAAAAGTAAAAATGAGCCATTAAAGCAAGTGATTGCTATATCTCGGCACACAAAATACTTCAATCCGCTACTCATTAGTAACGATGCAATCCCCTCTGATGCGACAGTAGTCTTTGCTCTTGAAAATGGTGGAAATCTCGCGCTATTGAATTCAGCCCTTTATCAATCGTGGGTGCAGAAATTCGCGTCGTATATAGGTATGACTATTCGCTTTACCCCGAGTGATTGTTACGAGACATTCCCATACCCGATTGTCGATTTGGTAAGTCTAGACGAGCTTGGTATTCAGTATCAGAAAATTCGATCAAGCATCATGCTCGACCTTGGAATTGGAATGACGCAACTCTACAACCAGTTCCATGACCCATCTATTGATAGCAGTAACTTTGAGGCTCTCCGTGCGGTACAAATCGAAATTGATCATGCGGTAGCCCGCAAATACGGCTGGGATGATCTCGACCTAGAGCACGCTTTTCACGAACTACCACAACTGCCCGAAAATGATCGTCTCCGATTTACTATTTCAGAGGTTGCGCGTATCGAAGTACTCCGTCGGCTATCGGAGTTGAACCGTCAACGCTATGAGGAAGAGCTCACACTAGTGGGCCATCCTGAATCCTCTCCACCTACTTTCGCACGTGCCCAACGCGGTAATCGCGTTTCTAACACCGAGAGTGATCAACCCTCGTTCGACTTCGATCCGATCAATGCATCCGCCGTCGTTGAAGTGTCTCCGGCAACAGCTATCCTGGGCTTCTTTCGTGCTGATGTTGGATGGCACGCAAAGGCCGACGTCCTCGCTGCTACCAAAATCACGGATAGCCAGTGGAACACCGCGATCGCTGAGTTGATCGCTGGCGGAAAAGTTGAACGCCAAGGTGAGAGGCGCGGAGCGAGGTATCGAGCCGTTAACGAAAACGGAGAAGCATGATGGGAAGAGAGCTACAACGTCTCAAACGGCGAAAGTCGACAATCCAAAAGATGGATGTTCTTCTGGAACAAGCATCTACTTCTCTAGTAATTCACTACTCCTGCGAGAGTTTCTACGACAAGACTGATGGACGCACACCTCGAGTAACTTCAATAGCCGTGCGCAACTTAGCGTCAGGACAAACAGACTCCTTCTCGATCCACCAAATTGCGGAGGAGCGTGGAGTTCCCTTCAACGATATCGACCAGCATTACGACAACATGGAGAAGGCCATGCTGGATCGCTTCTTTGATTTCGTCCGGAGCCATCAGCACATTAATTGGATTCACTGGAACATGCGGGATGTGAACTATGGTTTTGCCGCCATAGAACATAGGTTTCGGGTTCTCAGTGGAACGCCGATTCAGATTGCCGAGGATCGAAAGTTTGATTTGTCGAGGGCGCTCGTAGATCTCTATGGTGTTGGATACATGGGCCACCCACGGTTAGAAACTCTTATCGCCAAAAACAAAATTACCAATAAGGATTTCTTGACGGGGAAAGAAGAGGCGGCCGCCTTTGATGGCAAAGAGTTTGTCAAACTGCATCAGTCGACACTTCGCAAGGCAGACACGCTTGCAAACATCTTCGAACGCACATCAACAAATAGCCTCAAGACTAACTCATCCTGGTTGGAGCGTCATGGATATACCCCTGCTGCCATTGCTGAGTGGGCGAAAGAACACTGGCTCGTATCGGTTCTGGCTGTTGGTGGCATCGTACTGACATTCGTTGTCCGCGCATTCGACCTCCTGAAACTTTTATCCGTCGGGGGAAACTGATATGGCGAGTGAAAAAAATACTCCCTCGAACACTGTCAATGCATGGATCGCCATTGATCTCGGCCTTGCCGCCGATCTCACGCTAGCACCCTACACACTCCGACTGAATGGCGAGCGTTCGCTGTATCAAGCCATCGCCGATGACGATTGGCTGTTGATCCTGAACACCGCTGGCCACATCACACGAGTCGGGCGGGTGCTGCGACTTCGCTCCGATCTGGAGACCACCACGATCTACTTCGACCGCATGTTGTTGGTTGATCCGGCAGTCTCGATTGGTCTTACCTCACTTACCCCGCCATCCACTGGTAGCGTTGGCCGCATTCAATGGACGGACTTTCTGGAGTCACTTCCCAAGGCGTTGCATAAGACCATCTCCGAAGTGCCGACCATTGAGGATCAAGCCTATATCCGCGAGCTGCTGCAACTGGCCGTGATGGACGATCTGCTCGGCCCCGCTGGCGGCCCCCGTGAGCGCATCGTCGACATGGGTGTGCGTGATCGCTACCTGGTTGGCAAACTGGCCCCGCGTGAGGCCGCACAGGGCGGCATTGAGGGGTTGGACGGGCCACTGGCCAATGACGACGCAGAAGAGCCCACGGAGGCCAAGGCTCCCGGACGTCACGAGCCGGGCGCGGAGTTTGGAACAGCCACCGGGCGTGTGGAGCTGGAGTCGGACTCATCCGATGAAATTGATGCCGCCAGCAACCAGTCGCTGGTGCCCAGCAGCCTGGGCATGACCTTCTGCGTGGATGGTGATGCCGATCGGATCGAGATCGAAGCACGCTGGGGTCGGTACGAACGCAGTGACGAGCACGAGATATTCCGCACCAGCAAGAATAAGGAAACCGGTGCCGAAGTGCAGACCAAGGCCAAGGTCTGGCAACGCATTCCTTGTGGCGGCAAGATCGTGCTGCCGCTGACCGAAGGCGTGATCCCGCATCAGGCACCTGACAACGAATTCCCGGAAGTTCGCGTGCAGGGTTCCATTCGGGCCAAGAATGCCAATGGCGATCGGCTGGTTACCTTGTTCCTGGTGAATGCACAGGAAGAGCCAGACACCAACCGCGATACGGCGTGGGTGTTCCAGCCCGAGCTGATCGTTCGTTCGGAGAAGGATGCCGCCAAGCGTGCCATCTTCCGCCGCAGACCCGTGCTGGACGCAGACGGTATGGACCCCGAACGCGAAGCGCTGGAGATGATCTACCGCAACCGCGTCGAGTTCGCCGTGGGCCATGGCGTTGCTGTTCATGCCGAAACGGCAGAGGACGTGACACTGGCGACCGAGGTGCGCACCACGGTGATGCCTCAGTACGAGGTGCAGGTAACAGAGACGCCCGGACTTGATCCAAGCGATCGCCCGGCGATGCGCGAGATGGTCAGTAGTGGCCTGCTCGATATGCAGCGCCTGGCGACGTTGGAGATTAACCCGCTGGTCGACGCTTTGAGCATGCTGACCAAGGACTACGCTGCATGGATTGATGAACAGCGCGCTCGCGTCGGGGCAGAAGTGACCGGCTACGACACCCAGTCGCAACAGGCGATGGACCGATGCCAAGAGATCCACACCCGCCTCCAGCAGGGTATCGACACGCTGAAAGGCAATGAGAAAGCGCTGGCTGCCTTTCGCTTCGCCAATCGTGCGATGGCGACGCAACGCGTGCGTAGCCAATACGCGCTGGCCATGCGTCGGGGCGAGGACGTCACCATCGACAAGTTCGATGTGTTGAAGAACCGCAGCTGGCGTCCGTTCCAGTTGGCGTTTCTGCTGCTCTCGATTCCGTCTCTGGCAGATCCGAGTCACCCGGATCGCGTTGAGCCTGTCGAGGCCTACGCCGATCTGCTGTGGTTCCCCACCGGTGGCGGTAAGACAGAAGCCTATTTGGGTGTGGCCGCCTTCACCATGGCCATCCGGCGCATGCAGGGCAATCTCGGCGGCTACGACAGCTCACGCGGTTTGGCTGTGATCATGCGTTACACGCTGCGCTTGCTGACCCTGCAGCAGTTCCAGCGTGCCACAGCATTGATTTGCGCCATGGAAGTGCTGCGACGTGAAGCGCTGGACAAAGGCGACAAATCCCTTGGCACGGAACCCTTCACCATCGGCCTCTGGGTTGGCAACAAGGTCACTCCGGGCACGACCGAGGACAGCCACCGCGCCATTGAGGATATGCGCAACCCCGGCAAGTACAAAGCAGGAGCGGCCTCCCCCGCACAGCTCACCAGTTGCCCGTGGTGCGGCTCGGAAGTGGCCCCCGGGCGCGACGTCGAAGTCGACAAAGGCTCTGGGCGCACCTTTGTATTCTGTGGCGACAAGAAAGGTCGCTGCGATTTTTCCAAGGGCAAGTCCAGCAAGCAGCCGCATCCGGGGATCCCGGTACTGGTGGTCGACGAGGAGATATACCACCGTCCACCGACGATGATGATCGCCACCGTGGACAAGTTCGCCATGATGGCTTGGCGTGGTCAGGTGCGCACACTGTTTGGTCGCGTGGGCCAGGAATGCGAGCGCCACGGACTGCTTTGGCAAGGTGCCGATTGCAATGGCAATCATCAAGCGGGCAAGGGCTTACCTTCCTCCAAGGTAAAGGCCATCAACCCGATACGTCCGCCAGACTTGATCATTCAGGACGAGTTCCACCTGATCAGTGGGCCGCTGGGCACCATGGTGGGTTTGTATGAGACCGCCGTGGATGAACTGTGCGGCTGGACGCTTGATGGCAAGACGGTCAAGCCCAAGATCATCGCCTCCACGGCGACGGTGCGCAAAGCCAAGGAGCAAGTGAACAACGTTTTCATGCGTCGCGTTTCGGTGTTCCCGCCGCATGGTCTGGACGTGGAAGACAACTTCTTCTCGGTGCAAAGACCGATCGAAGAAAAACCGGGGAGGCGTTACCTCGGCGTGTGCTCCCCCGGCAGTTCACGCCCCGCGATGTTGATCCGTGTCTACACCGCGTTCCTGACGGCAGCACAAGAACTGTTCGATCACTTTGGCGAGCCCGCTGACCCTTACATGACCATGGTCGGCTACTTCAACTCCCTGCGTGAGTTGGGTGGCATGAAGCGCTTGGCGGAGGACGATGTTCAGACACGTTCCTACCGCGTGCAAATGAGCATGGTGGAGCGCCCCGCACTGGCACAGCGCAGCATCAGCAATATCCGCGAGCTGACATCCCGGGTATCGAGCCAGGACATTCCCAAGTACCTCGACAACCTGGAGGTCAAGTTCAAGTCCATGTTCGAGACATCGAGCGGCAAGTACGTGACCCGCTGGCAGGAAGGCGACGTACGTGCCATCGATGTGGTTCTGGCGACCAACATGCTGTCCGTGGGGGTCGACGTGAACCGACTCGGTCTGATGGCCGTGAACGGGCAACCCAAAGGAACCGCCGAATACATTCAGGCCACCAGCCGTGTCGGGCGTTCCTTCCCCGGCTTGGTCTGCACGGTGCTGACGTGGGCCAGACCACGCGACCTGTCGCATTACGAGACCTTCGAGCACTACCACGCCACGTTCTACAAGCATGTCGAGGCGCAATCGGTAACGCCATTCTCGCCACGCTCAATGGATCGTGGCCTGACGGGCTCGCTGTTGAGCCTGATGCGCTTGGAGAACGACGAATTCAGCCCGAACGAAGGTGCTGGTCAATTGAGCATGTCCAATCAGGCCGAAATAGTCGATGCCATCAAGGTATTGGCGACTCGCGCAGGCAATGTCGCTGAAGACAACTCACGCAAGCAGTTGGCTGAGACCGAGCTGAAAGAGCGTGCCGACGAATGGGCGAAAGAAGTCAGCAAGGGGGGGCGCATCTTGGCCTATGAGAAGCGCGGCCCGGAGAAAGACAAGACCGTGGCACTGATCAAGTCGCCAGGACTTCAAGCCTGGGACAACTGGACCGTGCCGATGTCGATGCGAGAGGTCGAGCCCGGCGTGCGCCTGATCATGAACACGAGCCATATCACGGACGATCACGATTGGAAGCCTCGTCCCGCAACGAAGGATGAGGATTGAATATGATCATCAATAACAAAACGCCAGTCGGCGAAGTACGACCCAGCCAATTGCTGTGGACATATGGCCCCGGT
>Ga0066464_1000561_pt1 | contig 13990 bp, 11 predicted proteins | sample LakWasMe94_HOW11_2_FD_59583 | JGI IMG/M metagenome (GOLD analysis project Ga0066464, IMG submission 59583) | Freshwater sediment methanotrophic microbial communities from Lake Washington under simulated oxygen tension - Sediment Metagenome 94_HOW11 | ecosystem: Environmental > Aquatic >...
GTGAAGTAATCCACGCCCTGCTCGGCCTGCTCGATCAGCGTGTCGCGGAAGATCTCCCAGGTCAGGTCCTCGGCCACGCCGCCCACCTTCTCCAGCGCCTGGTAGATCGGCACGGTGCCGATGGGCACCGGCGAGTTGCGCACGATCCAGTCGCGTGTGGTGTGGATGTTTTTACCGGTGGACAAATCCATCACGGTGTCTGCGCCCCAGCGAATGGACCAGACCAGCTTTTCCACTTCCTCCTCGATGCTGGACGTGACGGCCGAGTTGCCAATATTGGCATTGATCTTGACCAGGAAGTTACGGCCAATGGCCATGGGCTCCAGCTCGGTGTGGTTGATGTTCGCCGGGATGATGGCGCGGCCGCGGGCGACCTCGCTGCGCACAAACTCCGGCGTCATGATCTTGGGGATGCTGGCGCCGAAGCTATTACCCGCCAGGCGCGCCTCGCGCTCGGCATTGCCCAGGTACTGCTCCATCCATTCCAGCTTCTGGTTCTCGCGAATGGCCACGTATTCCATCTCGGGCGTGATGATGCCTTTGCGGGCGTAATGCATCTGGGAGACATTGGCACCAGACTTGGCGCGGCGCGGCTGGCGCTGCAGGCCGGCGGCCTGGGCACGCAGCGCGGCCAGCGCGTCGGTCTCGCCATTCTTGAGGCCGTCGTCCAGCGCAAATGGTTTGCGGCCTTCGTACAACTCGGTGTCGCCGCGGGCGTCGATCCAGCCCTGGCGCACCAGCGGCAGGCCCTGGCGCACATCGATGTTGGCAGCGGGATCGGTATAGGGGCCGGAAGTGTCGTACACCGTAACCGCCTCGCCATTGCTTTGCATGATCTCGCGCACCGGCACCTGGATGTCCGGCCGGCTGCCGGGCAGATAGCGTTTGGTGGAAGCGGGCAGCGGCTCGCGGGTGAGGCGGATGAACTGGGCTAGCTTGTCTGGTGCGTTCATTGGGTTTATCTCCGGTATAGACCCGAAGACAAAACAGACACCAGCCCCGCAAACCTTAAGAGAAAGACGCCGTCCAAACGGTTCTTGGCCGTTGGCAGCTGAGCACTTCTTACGCTGGTATGAACCAGATCAAGTTCGCGGGTTCGGACTCCATCTCAGCGCAACCATTGCGCACCCCGGGCAAGGCGCAGTGTACGACAAAGCGAAAACGACCCTCCTGACTGAGCGGGGAATACGGTCAAGACTGCGCAGGCGCGACCGTAGGGTTAGTGCGCGCAAAACGAACAATCGCCAAACGGGAAGGGCGAACGTTGTAGGCAGAAGCGATAGCGACATCGGTTGAACAAACGATGCGCAGCCACCCAAAAGAAACCTGCGTGGAAGGCACAGGTCGGGCGGGTTGGCTATCCAACGCTCGTCTTCGCGTAGGACTCGCGCTCAATCTCTTGCACTTCCACGCACAACTGAACCTGCAGTCCAGCAGGCCAAACGCACATCGCCTGCAGCGCATCCAACAAACTCTTCGATAGAGTCTGTTTGATCTCAACCGTGCGCCCCGTCAAGATCGCAAGCTTGGCATGCACAAAGGCCCGACCCGTCGGCGCCGTGCCGACGAGAAACTTGTCGAACCGCACCGTGCGGCTTTTGATGCCGATTTCTTCAAATTGTCCGGAGGCTACCAGCGCCTGGTTGAGCGCCATCAGCGCCTTGTCGGCTTCGAACTGGGGCAGGTTGTTGGAGTATTCGACCGTGAGATGGGGCATATGCGTTTTGACCAAGAAAAGAACTAAAAACAATACCGCACCGATTGTGCAACACGGCCCTACCCCTGCGGCGGCTTGAAGCGCTTCTCCTTGTCATACGGAAACACATCGTGCACATGCCCGGCCAGGATGCGGTCCTTGTGCGCCTGCCAGAACGAGGCTTCCAGCAAATCGGCGTGGCGTTGCATGAAGATGCTGCGCACGGCCGGGTTGCCCAGCAGGAAGGGGCCAAAGGTTTCGGGGAACACGTCCTTTGGGCCCACGGTGTACCAGACCTCGCCAGACATTTCGTCCTCTTCGTTGCGCGGCGCGGGCACCTTGCGGAACTTGCAATCGGTGATGTATTCAATCTCGTCGTAGTCGTAGAACACGACCTTGCCGTGGCGGGTGATGCCAAAGTTTTTCCACAGCATGTCGCCGGGGAAAATATTGGCCGCCACCAGGTCCTTGATGGCGTTGCCGTACTCGACCACGCCGCGTTCGATCTGTTCACGCGCCCGCAGTGCCGCGGGACTGGTGTCATTGGCATTGGCGCCGCCCGCATCAAAGGCCTCTTGCAAATAGATGTTCAGCGGAATCATGCGCCGCTCGATGTAGACGTGTTTGATGATGACTTCCACCGTGCCATCACCATCGCGGTCGCTGATCTCCAACTGGCTGGGGGCAAACTTCTGGATCTCGGCAATCAGCTCGTCGTCGAAACGGTCGCGCGGAAAGCCGACCTCGCTGTACTCTAGGGTGTCGGCCATGCGCCCCACACGGTCGTGCTGCTTGACCAGCAGATACTTGCCCTTGATCTGCTCGCGGGTGGTTTCCTTTTGCGGCGGGAAATAGTCCTTGATGACCTTGAACACATAGGGGAACGATGGCAGATCGAACACCAGCATCACCATGCCCTTGATGCCGGGTGCGATGCGAAACTTGTCGGTGCTGTGGCGTTGGTGGGCCAACAGGTCGCGGTAGAACAGCGTCTTGCCCTGCTTGGCCAGGCCCAGCGCGTTGTAGATTTCGTTGCGCGGTTTGCGCGGCATCATGCTGCGCAGAAACTGCACATAGGCCGATGGAATTTCCATGTCCACCATGAAGTAGGCGCGTGCAAAGCTGAACAGCATCAGCAGGTCATCTTCGCCAAACAGCGCGGCGTCGATCACCAATTTGGAACGTTGTGCGTGGCTGTCTTCGGCGGCGTCGCCCGCGGCATTGCGGTCATCTGCCACACGCACCACCGCGGACTTCTTGGTGTGCAGAATCGGCAGCGCGAACGGAAATTCATTGAAGCCGTTGATCAGCTTGCCGACGATGTAGCAACCCTTGTTGCGGAAGAACAGGCCGGTCAACACCTGGATCTGGAAATTGGCGCGCAGCTTGGCGTCACCCAGGCGGCTCATCATGGCCTCTTGCACCAGGCCGCAGTAGTGCTCCAGATTGTCGAACGGGCGCTGCAAATCAAAGTCCCGCACCATGGTGACCAACACGTCGCGCATCGTGTCACGCGTCGGGTAGTAGGAGCGGTAGGTGGGGCGCTTTTGCGACTCGTCGTTCTCGATGTACTCGGTGCTGACGGCCGGACGCACAAAGATGAAGTCGTTCTGAAAATAACTGCGGTGCAGGATCTTGGTGGTGACCGAGTTGAAGAAGGTTTCGGCCAGTTCGGGCTGGTGGTGGTTGACCAACAGGCCGATGTAGTGCAGCTTGATCTGCTGCCAGATGTCCATGGACTGCTCGCCCGCCTTGAACTCGCGCTCCAGCCGCTTGGAGCATTCCATGACGCGCAAATCGTAAAACTCGATGCGCTCGCGCTGTGCCCGCTGCTGGCCATGCCAGTCCGCGGTCTCGAAGCGGTGCTTGGCCCGGGCCGACTCGGTGCGGAACAACTGGTAGTGGCGGTTGAAGCCGTCCATCATCGCCTTGGCGATGTCGTAGGCGATGGAGGAGTCAAGCCGGGTGGGAAACATGATGCTCTTTATTTGATAGCTTTAGAGTCAATGTCTACGAGGGCTAGAGGCATATTTAAGCCCCAGCTCCTCAGTGGCGGGGTATCAGGCGCACGCCCGACAAGGCCTGGCGGTACAGCGCATCGAGATCGTCGGTGCCGTTCACCGTCATGTGCAGATCCTGTAGCAGGCCGTCGTGCAAGCCATAGACCCAGCCGTGCAGTGTGACGTCCTGGCCGCGTGCCCAGGCGTCTTTCAGCACCGTGGTCTGTGCGACGTTGACCACTTGCTCGATGACATTGAGCTCGCACAAGGCACTGGCGCGGCCGTGTTCAGGAATCAACTCGAGGATATCGCGGTGCCGGTCGCGCACATCCTGGATGTGGCGCAACCAGTTGTCGGCCAGGCCAATGCGCGCGCCTTCCAGCGCGGCCTGCACACCCGAGCAACCGTAATGCCCCACCACCATCACGTGGGCCACCTGCAGGCGCTCGACCGCGAATTGGATCGTGGACAGGGCGTTCAGGTCGGAGTGCACCACCACATTGGCCACGTTGCGGTGCACGAACACCTCACCCGGCTCCAACCCGGTAATCTGGTTGGCGGGCACACGGCTGTCGGAGCAGCCGATCCACATATAGCGCGGTTTTTGTTGTGCCTTGAGATTGGTGAAAAAGCCCGGCCGCTCGGCCTCCATGGCGGCGGCCCAGGCGCGGTTGTGGGCAAAGAGATCGTTGAGCTTGGTGGACATAGAGCCTTTCAAATCAGTGGAGGGACAGGGCTTGCGCAGCGCGCCGCGGTCGGCCCCATTCGACTATTTTCTTTTCAGCGAAATGCGCACATTCCAGTCCAGCAGGCCGTAGCGGGCCCGCTCCTGCTGGTCGTCGCGCGCGTTGAATTGGCAATCGGCGCTGGGTACTGTGCCCAGCACGGGCGCAGAACTGCAGGAGAAGGAATTTTTGTTCCCCAACTGCCACAGGCCTTGCGCACTGCGCGCCTCACCGGTGAAGAACATGGTGCGCGGCGCATCCAGCGGGTTCGTGTCCCGTGGCGCGCGCAGCAGGTTGCGCCCGGCGTTGATGTAGGGGCCGTCGACACCGACCAGTGGCAGCAAGGTATTGAACATATCGCGGTGGCTGGCGGGCAACGCTAGCTGCGGGCCACATTGCAGCCCCTCGCCCCAGATCACAAAGGGCACTTGGCGCTGCAGGTAGCGGCGCGAGGCATCGGCATACATGCCAAAGGAGCGCACATTGTGGTCGCCGGTGGCGGCGACGATGGTGTTGGCCTTGAGCGGCCCCTTCTGCACGTCTTGCACAAAGCCGCCCAACAGGTCGGTGGCGTAGTGGTAGGTGTCCAGGTTCAACAGCAAGGTGTCGGACGTGGTTTCACCCTTCCACAGCGCCATGTCACGCGGCACACGCTGGTAATCGCTGGGCAGGTCGTAAGGCGGGTGGTTGGTGCTAGTCAGCACGAACACGAAAATGGGTTTGTCGGTAGGTTGCGCGGCCAAGCGCTTGTGTAGGTACTTGAAGACATAGCTGTCCCACACCCCCCAGATGCCCAGGGTCGCGTCGGGGTACTGTTCTTTCAGGGTGTTGGCATCGACCACCTCGTCAAAGCCCTGTACCGCCAGCACACGGTTCAAGTCGCGCCAGCCCGAGCGGGCCGAGGTAACAAACAGGGTCTGGTAGCCCGCATCCTTGATCACTTTGGGAATGGCCCACGGTATGGGTTTACGCCCCACATCGCCCATGGTCAATGGCGTGATGGGTGTGGAGAACAGAATGGCTTCCAACGAGGGGTGGGTGCCGGGCTGCGCCGAATCGAAGTTGCTGAAATGGCAGGCCTTGCTGGGGTCCGTCAACGTGGGCGCCATACGGCCCAGCACGTCGAATTGGGGTGACTGGTAGAGCAAGGGCTCTGCGCTCCAGGACTCCATCAGGAAAAAAATCAGGTTCTTCTTGGGGGTACCCGCAGGCAATGCCTCGTGCGCGCTCAGCGCGGCCTTGATTTCCGCCTCGCTGCCATGCGGCAGGCCCAGCACCTCGGCTGCGGCCTGGGCCGAATCAAAGCCCATGGCCTTGAGCCCGACCAGTGGGTTTTGCAGATTTTGCGATTGGCCCCGGCTATCCCAGGCGTACTTCAGCGCGATGGGGCCATTGGGCACCATGTCGTTCAGGAACTGCGAGGTCGTCACTGTCAGGTGTTGGCGTTGCAGTGCCATCTCGCGGATCGTGCCCTTGCCGGCAAAGACCAGGGCAAAGAAGATGACCACGGCCAGCGCCAGCTTGATCGCGACGGGACGGGATTGCAAGACGGTATCGGGTTTGAGGCGTGCCACCAAGGCACGGTGCAGCGCCACTGATGCCACCGTCAAACCCACGGCCAACAGCAGCGTCCACACCACCGGAAAGTCATGCCAGATGGTCTGCAACACGGCGGTGGTGTCGTCTTCCACCAGGCCAAACACCAACGAGTCAATCGGCGTCTTGTAAAAACCAAAGTAATGCAGGTTGACCAGGGACAGCATCACATACAGGAATGCGACCCCTGCGGCGATGCGCGCCTGCACCTTGCCCGACACCCAGGGCAATACCAGCAGCAGCAAAAAACCCGCGACCGCGCTGACCTTCAAGTCAAAGCGAAAACCCTGCACCACGACGCTGGCCAGATCGGTGGTGGAGACGTGGTAGCCGCTGGGCCAGAAATAGGCCAATTGCCCCAGCCGTATCAACGACAGCGCCACCACCAGCGGCACCACCAACACCCAGGCGCGCAACAGGCCGCGCAGGAAGCTTTGGAGAATGGTGGTCAGTGTGCGGGTAAGTTTCATCAGTTCGGTCGACTACGTAAGGCTATGTTTCACCGCCGGGCCGCCCCAAGGTGTGGACTTGGGGTTTTGCCAAACGCGGCCCCCCTCGGCGGGCAGGGCGCCACACGCAGTGGGCGACCGTGGGGGCTACAAAGTTACATTGTCTCAGCGAACAGCTCCCTGCCAATCAGCATGCGGCGAATTTCACTGGTGCCAGCCCCAATCTCATACAACTTGGCATCGCGCCACAGGCGGCCCAGCGGGTATTCGTTGATGTAGCCATTGCCGCCGAAGATCTGCACGCCCTCGCCGGCCATCCAGGTGGCCTTCTCGGCCGTCCACAGGATCACGGAGGCGCAGTCCTTGCGGACCTGGCGCACATGCTCGACGCCCAGCAGGTCCAAATTTTTGGCCACGGTGTAGGCAAAGCTGCGGCCGGCTTGCAGCACCGTATACATATCGGCGACCTTGCCCTGGATGAGTTGGAATTCGCCAATGCTTTGGCCAAACTGCTTGCGGTCGTGGATGTAGGGAATGACGTTGTCCATGACGGACTGCATGATGCCCAGCGGGCCACCGGTCAGCACCGCGCGCTCATAGTCCAGGCCGCTCATCAGCACCTTGGCGCCACCGTTGACCGCGCCCAGCACATTCGCGTGCGGCACTTCGACGTTGTTGAACACCAACTCGCCGGTGTGGCTGCCGCGCATGCCCAGCTTGTCCAGCTTTTGCGCGATGGAGAAACCCTTCATGCCCTTTTCGATCAGGAAGGCGGTGACGCCGCGTGCGCCCAGTTCGGGTTCGCTCTTGGCGTAGACCACCAGCGTGTCGGCGTCCGGCCCATTGGTGATCCACATCTTGTTGCCGTTGAGCAGGTAGTAGCCGCCCTTGTCTTCGGCCTTGAGCTTCATGCTCAGCACGTCGGAGCCAGCCCCGGGCTCGCTCATGGCCAGGGCGCCCACGTGCTCGCCGCTGATCAGCTTGGGCAGGTATTTGGCACGCTGTGCGTCCGTGCCATTGCGCTTGATCTGGTTCACGCACAGATTGCTGTGCGCGCCGTAGGACAGGCCCACGGAGGCCGATGCGCGCGAGATTTCTTCCATCGCAATCATGTGGGCCAGGTAGCCCATGTTGGCGCCGCCGTATTCCTCGCCCACAGTGATGCCCAGCACGCCCAGGTCGCCCATCTTGCGCCACAGGTCCATCGGGAACTGGTCGGTCTTGTCAATCTCGGCGGCGCGGGGCGCGATCTCCGCTTGCGCAAATTCGCGCACTGCGTCGCGCAGCGCGTCAATGTCTTCGCCGAGTTGAAAGTTCAGGCCAGGCAGGTTGTTCATGGTTTTTGTATCCTTGTGGGTAATGTGGCGTGGGGGGGGGCGGCCGTGATCAGGCCTTGGTGGATTTGGTGGATTTGGTGGCTTTGCCTGGCTTTTGCGTCTTCGCCAGCAGCGCACGGGCTTCTTTTTCGTGGGTCTTCAGTTCGTCCAGGTTGGCCTGCAGATCGGTCATTTGCGATTCCAGTTGCTTGCGGTGCACGGCCAGCACATCCAGGAACTTTTGCAATTGGGCCCCGGTGTCGCGCGGGCTGTCGTACATCTGGATGATTTCCTTGGCCTCGGTCAGGGACAGGCCCAGGCGCTTGGCCCGCAGCGTGAGCTTCAGGCGCGTGCGGTCACGCCCGCTGTACACGCGACTGCGCCCGCCGGGCCCGGTGCGCTGGGGCTCCAGCAGCCCCAGGTCTTCGTAAAACCGGATGGCGCGGGTGGTCAGATCGAACTCGCGCGCCAGATCGCCAATGCTGTAGGTTGTACTCATGAATCGTGTGTGAACAAGTGCGACAGTGCCTTCAAAAGACGCCGCCTAGAATGCCCGTTTTGTTGACGTTTACGTAAACGTCAATTATGTAATAAAAAAGGCGCACCCCGATGAACGAACTGGAAATGCAGCTCCACTACCCGCTGGGCGACGCGCTGGCCCCCATGGGCGGCACGCTGGAAGTGGCCCCCGACGTGAAGTGGATACGCATGACCCTGCCGTTCGCGCTGAACCACATCAACCTGTGGCTGCTGCGCGATTGTATGGATGGCGTGGAGGGCTGGAGCATTGTCGACTGCTGCATCCACCGCGACGAGGCCAAGGCCCAGTGGGAGTCGATTTTTGCCAATGAACTCGAAGGCCTGCCGGTGCTGCGCGTCATCGTCACGCACATGCACCCGGACCATATCGGTCTGGCCCACTGGCTGTGCGAGAAATGGAGCGGGCGCGGCGCCGGGCCGCCCCAAGCCACGAAGGCCCCCTTGGGGCTGCTGGCTGCGGCTCCCGGCCTGCCTGCGCAGGGCGGGACAGCCAGCAGGGGCGTTGACTCGGGCAACGCCGCGGCCTGCAAGGCCAGCGTGACACGCGAAGGCGCAAGCGTGGGGGCCCACCGTGAATGCCGGTTATGGATCAGCGCGACCGACTACCAAGTCGCGCGACTGGGGTGTTTGGGACCTACCGGCTTTGGCGGCGACCGGGCGGCGGAGTATTTCGCATCCCATGGGCTGAACAGCCCCGGAGCGGTGGAGCAGATCAAGGGCCGCACCGGCTACTTTCCGTCCCTGGTGCCCTCGGTGCCGCCGCAATACCGGCGGCTCATGGATGGCATGCTGCTCAACATTGGCGGGCATAGCTGGCGCTGCATCAGCGGCTACGGCCATGCACCGGAGCACATTGCGCTGTACTGCGAAAGTCTGAATGTGTTGATCGGCGGCGACATGATGCTGCCGCGCATCTCGACCAATGTCAGTGTCTACGAACAGGAGCCCGAAGCCAACGCCTTGGTGCAGTTCTTGGACTCTATCGACAAGTTCCGCGCGCTGCCCGAAGAAACGCTGGTCCTGCCTTCGCACGGCAAGCCGTTCACCGGCCTGCACACCCGCATCCAGCAATTGCATGACCACCACCGCGACCGCCTGGCCGAGGTCATGGAAGCCTGCGCGCAGCAGCCCTGCTGCGCCTTTGACATACTGCCAGTGATGTTCAAACGCCCGCTGGATATGCACCAGACCACCTTTGCGATGGGCGAGGCGGTGGCCCACCTGCATGCCTTGTGGTTTGCAGGCAAGCTGGATCGCACGGTCGATGCGCAGGGCGTCTACCGCTTTGGACTGGTAACAGGAGCCTAACCATGATCGACCTCTACTACTGGACCACGCCCAATGGCCACAAGATCACGCTGTTCCTGGAAGAGGCGGGCACGCCCTACCGCCTGCACCCGGTCAATATCGGCAAGGGCGAGCAGTTTGCGCCCGCCTTTTTGCAGATTGCACCGAACAACCGCATACCGGCCATCGTGGACACGGCGCCATCCGACGGCGGCGAGCCTATTTCCATTTTTGAGTCGGGCGCGATTTTGCTGTACCTGGCGGACAAGACGCACAGCTTCATTCCGCACGATGTGCGGGGCCGCAATGTCGCACTGCAGTGGCTGTTCTGGCAAATGGGCGGCCTGGGTCCGATGGCCGGACAAAACCACCATTTCGTGCAGTACGCGCCCGAACGCATTCCCTACGCCACCGAGCGCTACGTCAAGGAAACGTCCCGGCTCTATGGCGTGCTGAACAAGCACCTGGGCGATGGCCGACCTTACATCGCCGGTGACTATTCGATTGCCGATATGGCTTGCTATCCGTGGATCGTGCCGCACGCACGCCAACAGCAGGACTTAGCCAGCTTCCCGCATCTGGCGACCTGGTTTGAGCGGGTGGCCGCGCGCGCTGCCACCCAGCGCGCCTATGCGCTGGCCCAGTCCATCAACACCGCGCCCACGGTGGATGCGGCGTCGCAATCCATTCTGTTCGGGCAGGATGCGCGAACGGTGCGCTGACAGGCGTCGCGCGACCCCATCAGTGCCAGACGGGCTCATCCAACTGCGGTGAATCGTCCGACCGTTGTGCGCGTTTCCACTGGTGCACCAGTCGAATCAGCGTGGCCGCGGCCTCCAGCTCGGTCGCGAGCGATGAGCGTTGCAGCAGCGTTGCCAGCCCGTCCAGCACCCGTTCGTCCACCTGCACGGCGTGCTCGGCCAGGCTGACGACATCGGCCAACGTGACAACCGCCGCATCATCGGCGCGGATCTTCCAATCGGGCCAACTGCTGCGGAAGCGAATCTTGGCAAATGCGCCATTGGCCACCGCCGCCAGTGATAACACGCCCAGCGGCCGCATCAGATGCTCCAGCATTTTGACGCGCACCTGCGCGGGGGCGGCGCAAAACACCGCGCCCACCAGCGCAGGCGCGGCCTGCTTCGGGTGATGGGGTCGCGCGGAGCGCCCGGTTTCGGCATAACTGCGGGGGTTTGCACTGACAGCGTCAGCAGGGTACGAACGGTCCTGGGCGTTCGTCGCGTGTACTCCAGATTTCATGATCTGCCTCTCCATTCTCTTTATTTTTTGAACCTACTCCATGGCACGGTACCCGCGTTCCGCGGGTCACCCTACCAACCAGTTACCCAAGCGTGATGGGTACGAATAGTGTGCTATTTCCGCGCAAGATGCGCAAGGCATGCTTGCCGGGTTTGGCAACTTGGGCCTGCAGTTGCGCGACGTCCGAAACCAGTTCGCCATTGACCGACAGGATGACGTCACCCGGCTGCACACCCGCCTTTTCGGCGGGGCCGGCGGATACGCTCTCCACCACCAGGCCCGAGGCCACTTTGGCCTCACTGCGCTCCGCTGGGGTCAAGGGTCTCGCCGCAAGACCCAGCTTACCGGCTTCGCCGCCGGCCGCCTTGGCCTGGCCGCGCGCGCCATTGAGCTCGCCAACGGCAACGGACACCTCTTTGGTTTTGCCGTGGCGCCACACGGTGACCGTCACCCGTGTGCCAGGGGTCACGTCGGACACCAGTGGTGGGAGCTCGGCAGACCGGTTGATGGCCGTACCGCCAAACTGGGTGATCACATCGCCCGGCTCAATGCCGGCCTTTTCGGCAGGGCTGCCGTGCTCCACCGCGCTGACCAGGGCGCCCACCGGCTTTTCCATGCCAAACGACTCGGCCAGGTCCGGCGTGAGCTCCTGGATGGTGACGCCCAGGCGCCCTCGACTGACCGTCCCATGTTCCAGCAATTGGCGTTCGACCTTCATCGCCACGTCAATGGGAATGGCAAACGACAGGCCCTGGTAGCCGCCGCTACGGCTATAGATTTGGGAGTTGATGCCTATCACTTCACCGCGCATATTGAACAGCGGCCCACCCGAGTTGCCCGGATTGATCGCGACATCGGTCTGCAGAAAAGGGACATAGCCTTCGTCCGGCAGGGTTCGCGACTTGGCCGAAACGATGCCAGCGGTAATCGTGTTTTCAAATCCGAACGGCGAACCTATGGCCACCACCCATTCCCCGACCCGGCTCAGCTTGGGGTCACCGATCTTGACCGTGGGCAAGTCTTTGGCATCGATGCGCAGCACGGCCACATCGGAAGGCTTGTCGATGCCTATGACCTTGGCCTTGAACTCCCGCTTGTCGGTCAACTTCACGAGCACCTCGTCCGCCTCGGCCACCACATGGGCGTTGGTCAACACCACGCCATCCGTACGCACGATGAAGCCGGAACCCAGTCCGTGGGTGGGGACTTCACCACGTTGTTGAGGGCCCTGGAATCGCTTGAAGAACTCCTGGAAGGGATCATTGGGATCCAACTGTGGAAAACCAGGAAAACCCGAGAAGGCCGCCTTGACTTTGCCCGAGACGCTGATATTGACCACTGCCGGGCCCTGCTCTGTTGCGATGTCCGCAAAGTCCGGCAAGACCGGACCTGCGCGCGTGCCCATGGTGGACGCGCTGGGCGCCTGAGCCGACAGCGCGACTTGGATCGGTCTCTTTTGGGAATAGGCGTAGCCGCCCATGAAGGCGGTGATGAGCAGCAGCACCATGCCGGCGACGCTCCATTTGATGAATGACTTCTTCATTTCCATGTGGGCTAACTCCTAAGAATTCACAAACCGCCCTGGCGATATTTTCCAAGGCGTGTCCTTAAATCGGCATAGAGTTTTGCGGCGGCAGGTGAGTTCCAACGTGTTTGCAAAGAAATGTGAAGCCCGTTGCATGGCGTGTCGGCCCAAGTCACGCTGCGAGCGCGGTATGCTGACCACTTGGTCGCATAAAGGCTCGCATGTCCATCCCCTCTCTCAATTTGCTACGCACCTTCGCCGTATTGGGTGAAACACTGAGCGTCAAGCGGGCGGCGGAGCGCCTGCACATCACGCCCCCAGCGGTCAGCCACCAGCTACGCGAGCTCGAAGCGGCGCTGGATTGCAAGCTGTTTGTGCGCCTGCCGCGCGGCCTGGCCTTGACCAGCCAGGGGCAAAGTTATTGGGACGACGTGGCGCCGGCCATCCAGCAACTGACCCAGGCCACGCTGGCACGCCTGCGCCAACGCCCGTTGTGCATTTCCAGCTTTCCCTATCTGGCGAACCATGTGGTGCTGCCCGCGCTGGGCGAGTTGCAAGCCCTGCTAGGCGGGCGCCTGCTGACGCTGGATACGCGGCAAGACACGCTGAACCTGATCACCCACGGCATGGACTTGGGGCTGCGCTTTGCGCCCGACGGCATGGAGTGGCGCGGCCTGCGCAGCCGGCGTCTGTGCAATTGCATGGGTCTACCGGTGGTGGGCGCCGCGTTCCCATCAGCGCCATTGCCCCCGACCACGGAATTGCCCAGCATACGCCTGCGCAAGGAGCCCCGAGGCTGGGCCACCTGGGCCAAGGTCCACGGCTGGCAACCCAGAAACGAGGGGCTGGAGATGGACAGCTACGGGGCCGTGCTCAGTGCGGCCGAGCAAGGGCTGGGCGTGGCCATGGGCCTTCTGCCCCTGTGCATCGACGCGTTGGAAGCCGGGCGCCTGCGTCCGCTGTGGCCCGGTACCCAGGTGCAAAGTGGCGCGCTGTGGGCGGCTTGGGCACCCGAGCTGGAAAGTGCGGACTTGCTGCGGGTGGTGGACTTCATTGCCGAGCGACTGGTGGCGCTGGAGCGGCGCAGCGATAAGTTTTTCTCATCCCAAGGCAGCCAAATGCTCACTTTACCGGTCTAGCCGCGCTGACCATACTGCTCCCCTCAACCCGAGGAGCCCAGCCTTGCAGATCGACCGCTACACCCACCCCGCCCGCGACGGCTTTGCACTGTCCGTCACCGCCTACCGCCCCGCCGCTCCCCGCTATTGCCTGCTGATCAACAGCGCGACCGGCATAGACCAGCGCTTTTATCAACACTTTGCCCAGCACGCGGCCGGCCGCGGCGCCTGGGTCTTCAGCTACGACTACCGGGGCATCGCCGGCAGTCGTGACCCCGAATGGCAAGGTGCGGCACCGCGCATGGCGCAATGGGGTTCGCTGGACATGGCCAGCATGATCGATCACATGCCGAATGACTTGCCACTGGCCCTGCTGGGGCATTCGGTGGGTGGCCAGTTGCCGGGCCTGGTCCCCAACATCGGTCGCGCGCAAGCGCTGCTGGGCGTGGCCGCGCAATGGGGCTACTGGCGGCTATGG
>Ga0066464_1000562_pt1 | contig 13976 bp, 10 predicted proteins | sample LakWasMe94_HOW11_2_FD_59583 | JGI IMG/M metagenome (GOLD analysis project Ga0066464, IMG submission 59583) | Freshwater sediment methanotrophic microbial communities from Lake Washington under simulated oxygen tension - Sediment Metagenome 94_HOW11 | ecosystem: Environmental > Aquatic >...
ATGACGAACCGGCGCCGCACACCGCCATCGAAGGCATTGAGCACTTCGACAAGGTCATCAACGTCGACCAGTCGCCGATTGGCCGCACGCCGCGCTCCAACCCGGCTACCTACACCGGCCTGTTCACACCGATACGCGAGCTGATGGCCGAGGTACCGACGGCGCGTGAACGTGGCTACGGTCCCGGGCGCTTTTCATTCAACGTGGCCGGTGGCCGCTGCGAGGCCTGCCAGGGCGATGGCATGGTTAAAGTGGAGATGCACTTCCTGCCCGACGTCTACGTGCCCTGCGATGTATGTGCCGGCATGCGCTACAACCGCGAGACGCTGGAGGTGCTGTACAAGGGCAAGAACATTGCGCAAATCCTGGACCTGACGGTCGAGGTGGCTTACGAGTTCTTGCAGGCCGTGCCCACCATTGCGCGCAAGCTGCAGACTCTGCTGGACGTGGGCCTGAGTTACATCAAACTGGGCCAAGCGGCCACTACACTGTCCGGCGGCGAAGCGCAGCGCGTCAAGCTGGCGCTGGAGCTGTCCAAACGCGACACCGGGCGCACGCTGTACATCCTGGACGAACCCACGACCGGCCTGCACTTTGCCGACATCGACCTGCTGCTCAAAGTCTTGCACCAGTTGCGCGACGCAGGCAACACCATCGTCGTCATCGAGCACAACCTGGACGTCATCAAGACCGCCGATTGGTTGATCGACATGGGGCCCGAGGGCGGCTCGGGGGGTGGCACGGTGCTGGGCGTGGGCACGCCGGAAGACATTGCGGCCAACCCGGCCAGCCACACCGGGCGCTACCTGCAGCGGCTGTTGTAGTCGGCACGGAAGCCCCCGCAGCCGGGCGCTTCCGTGCTATTGTGCGGTGGCCGGTCGCGGCACGTGCATGCGCCCGCCCCCAACAGGAATCAAACCGCCACGCCCGCCATGCTTTTGTTTGAGCGCAATGTCGAAGTCGACCGCCTGGCAAAGGCACTGGACGGCACGCGTGCGTTGGACGAAGAGCTTGATGCGCTGGTCACGCTGGCGTGGTACCTGCGTCAGCGTGACAACGTGCAGGCCTGCACCCTGGCCATCAAGGCACGGGGCCTGCTAAACGCACAGGCCGCACTGCCCGCCGCCCACCAGACGCTGCCAGCCCGAACCCTGCGCGCACTACAAGCGCGCCTGGACTTGGTCGATGCGGAGACCCACTGGCTGCTCTCGGATTTTGACCATGCCGCCGATGCAGCCCGCGCCGCGCTAGCGGCCTTCACCGAGCTGGCGGAACATGCGGGGTGCGCCGACACCCACGGAATACTGGCATCGGTGCACTCCAATACCGGCAACCTGCCTCAACGCGAAGCCAGCCTGGTCCAGGCCGTCCACTGCGCGCGCCTGGCCCGCGACCCGCTGCGACTGGACTATTTCGAGGCCAACCAGGCGCGCTACGCGGTGTTGCGCGACGTGCGCAGCAGCAACACCGTGTGGGGCCAACGCTTTGCCGACGACCTGACCAGTGTGCACCCAGGCGTGGCCGCCAGCATCCACTCCTACTTTGCGTCGCGGGACTACAACTCCGGCAACTTCGCGGGCGCCCTGGTGCATTTTGACCAGGCCTTTGAAGCTGCAAACGCATCCGGTCAATTGCTGGTGGCGGTGGTGGTGGCCGTCAACGCGGGCAGTGCCTACGAGGTGCTGAACGACCATGATGCGTCGCTGGAGTGGCTGCAGCGCGGCTTGGAGTTGGCGCGCAGCACCGGTTGGGCCGTGGCGCTGGGGCCTTGCCTGCGCCAGATGGGCGAGATCATGGCGGGCATGGGGCGTTTGGACGCTGCCCAATCGATGCTCGACGAGGCCATGCAGATCTATGAGCCCTTGCGCCATTCGCGCAACTACGGCTCGGTGCTGACCTCGTTGGGCGAACTGGCACACCTGCGCGGCGACTATGCGCGAGCGCTCGCGCTGTATCGCCAGTTGGCCGAGCGCGCCCAGCATATGGGCCAAACCGACCAGGCCATCGCAGCCCATATCGGCATCGCGGATGCCATGCTGCAACTTGGGCAGGATGGTCCGGCAGAAGAATCCGTCGTGCTTGCGCTGCGCACCGCCCAACACCAGGGCGCCGCCGTCTCGGAAATCAGCGCGCTGCGTGTGTATGCGCGCATCCACGCTTTGCGCGACAACCGGGCGGCTGCGATGGAATGCCTGGAGCGGGCCCTGGCCACCGCGCGTAAGGTGGACGGCTATCTGATACCGAGTGCGCTGTTGCTGGCGGTCGCCGACGAATGCGCCCGTGCAGGCCGTTTCGCCGAGGCCTATCACCACGCGGTGCTGGCCGGTGAGGCCCGTGAGCGCACGCTCAACCAAGAGGCGTCGAATCGCGCCACGGCCATGCAGATTCGACTGGACACGGAGCGCTCCCGCGCGGAAAGCGAGTACCACCGCCGCCAGGCGGAGGCCGAAGCACGGCGCGCCGAGTTGCTGCAGCAGACCAGTGAGACCCTGGAGTTATTGGGCACCATTGGGCAAGAAATCACGTCGCAATTGGACAAGGACCATGTGTTCCAGGCCATTGAGCGCCACATGCACGGTCTGCTGGATGCCTCGAGTTTTTCCATCTACCTGATGGACCCGGATGGCCATGGCATGACCTCGGTCTACGACGTGGAAGAAGGCCAACGGCTGCCCCCTGACCAGGTGCGACTGGACGACCCCCATTCGTTCTGCGCGCGATGCGTGCGCGAGCACCGTGAACTGCTGATCGATTTCACCAACCCCGAACAACCGCCCAACTACGTACCCGGCACGCTGATCACGTTGAGCGCCTTGTTCGCCCCGCTGAGTATTGCCAACCGGGTGCTCGGGGTGATGACCATCCAGTCCACCCGCGCGGGGGCCTACGCAGAAAACGAACGTCTGGTCTTTCGCACCTTGTGTGCCTACACCGCCATCGGCCTGGACAACGCCATCGCCTACACCCATTTGCGCGACGCCAAGGACCAGTTGGTCGTACATGAAAAGCTGGCCGCCCTGGGCTCGCTGGTGGCGGGCGTGGCCCACGAACTCAACACACCGATTGGCAACAGCCTGTTGACCGCCAGCACGCTGCAGGAAAACACCCGGGCACTGGAGGCGGCCGCCGCCAGCGGCACCATGCGGCGCAGCACCTTGGCGGACTATATCGCCTCGTGCCACGAAGGACTGGAACTGGTGACACGCGGCCTGCGTTCGGCCGGCGAGCTGGTGCAAAGCTTCAAGCAGGTTGCGGTCGACCGCGCCACCGAGCAGCGCCGGTCATTCGAGTTATTGCGCACCAGCCAGGAGGTGGTGGCGACCCTGCAACGCAGCATCCAGGTCGCGGGCCACCGCTTGTTGATGGACATACCGGCGGGCCTGGTGCTGGACGGATACCCCGGACCCTATGGCCAGGTCCTGACCAACCTGATCAATAACTCGGTATTGCACGCCTTTGGGCACCACCGGGGTGGCACGATGCAATTGGAGGCTGAGTTGCTGCGTGGAACTTTGGTTGAGATTCGCTTCAGCGACGATGGCGTGGGCATCGCCGCCGAAAACCTGAAACGGATTTTTGATCCGTTTTTTACAACCAAATTGGGACAGGGCGGTAGCGGCTTGGGAATGTCCATCAGCTACAACATCGTCACTTCTTTGTTTGGGGGTGAACTGGAGGTCAGCAGCACACCAGGCCAGGGCAGTTGCTTCACGCTACGACTGCCACTCGTCGCGCCGCACCACCCGGAAGACAACCTACACCTGCCGTTCAAAACGTAGATCTACTTGGCCAAGGCACTGGGCCGCTCGGCGACCCGGTCGCGCCAGGCTTGCAAGGCGAGCATGCCCTCGCGGCCAGCGTGGAACTTCATCAAACGCGCAAATTCAATGGCACAAAACGCCGTGATGTCAGCGATGGTGAAACGGTCGCCGGCGATCCAGGGTTGGCGTTCCAATAGCTGGTCGAACCAGGCCGCCACCTCTCGCACTTTTTGCGCCTGGGAGAGTCCAAATTCCGGAAACTGCGGCTTCTCGAGCGGAGCCAAGCCGGGATGCGTATGGCGCACGGTGTTGGCAATGCCACCCAGCAGGTACAGCTCGGCGCGGCGATCCGCCATCTCGATGAAGGCGCGCTCCTCGGAATCCTTGCCCATCAGATTGGGCTCGGGGTACAGGCCTTCCAGGTAGGTGCAGATGGCGCGGGTCTCGGTCAGCACGCGTCCGTCATCCAGCTCCAGCGCCGGCACCTTGGCCAAGGGACTTTTGGCGCGGTAGACCTCGCCCTTGTGCTCCTGGGCATTCAGGTCCACCGTGACCAGATTGATGCCGGTGATGGCCTTCTCGGCCATGAACACCATGACGCGGCGCGGGCTGGGCGCACCGGGGGAGTAATACAGTTTCATGCTCAGACTCCTGCGTTGCGGGACTGACCCATTTCGACCATGCTGCGCGCGGCTTGCGAAAACTCTTGGGCCTTTGCTTCACCATCGCGCGCCAAGTCCATTTTGGAGGGCGGGCTCTCGATGCCCTTTTGCACCGCAGGGCGTGCCCGGATGGCGGTTAGCCAGCGTCGCAGATGGGGCAAATCTTCCACGTCCACACCCGACCAGCGGTGCGTGCGCACCCAAGCCCAGTTGGCAATGTCGGCAATGGAATAGTCACCGGCCAGGTACTCGTGGTCCTTCAACTGCCCGTCCAGCACCCGGAACAGGCGTTTGGACTCGCCCTGGTAACGGTCAATGACGGCCGGGATCTTTTCCAAAAAATAGCGGTAAAAGACATTGGCCTGGCCCATCATGGGACCGATGCCGCCCATCTGGAACATCAACCACTGCAGAACCTTGGAGCGGCCCTTGGCATCCGACGGCATCAGTTGACCGGTCTTCTCCGCCAGATAGATGAGGCAGGCGCCGGACTCGAAGACCGCGAAGTCGTCCGCACCACGGTCCACGATGGCTGGTATGCGGCCGTTGGGGCAGATGGCCAGGTACTCCGGTGTTTTTTGTTCGCCCCGGGTCAGGTCCAACACCTTCAGGGTGTAGGGCAAGGCCAGTTCTTCCAGCGCAATGGATACCTTGTGCCCGTTGGGTGTGGCAGCGGTGTAGAGATCAATCATGGGGACCCATTCTGTGGAATGGCGTAGTGGACCAAGCTGTCCATTATGGGCGCCGCATGGCGGCGCACTGTCACCGTGTTGACCCACGCATACATACGAGAGCGTGGGGGTTGCCTAGCCCGTCAGGCCATGAAACCCAGATTGGTGGGGTAGTCTGGCCGGGCCGCCGCAGTCCCGAAATGCCGCAGATTGGGCAAGATGCCAGCCAACTCGCTATCGGCCACACCAAACCAACTGGCCAAGGTCGCGGCATACTGGTCGACCGACGTGGTCGGCAGCAAGCGCCCCTGGCCCACGTGCCATTGGTCTTGCGCGGCGGCGGTGTTGGTGACGCTGACCGGTGGCGCCGTGCCGTAGAAAGCCGCGCCCTTGACGGCGCCACCCACCATGAAGTGGTGGCTGCCCCAGCCGTGGTCCGAGCCGTCGCCGTTGGAGGTCAAGGTCCGCCCAAAGTCCGAGGCGGTAAACGCGGTGACCTTGTCGGACACACCCAGTTCCACGGTGGCGTTATAAAACGCGGTCATCGCGTCACTGACCTTGCCCAGCAGGCCGGGGTGTTGGGCAATCAGGTTGTCGTGCATGTCAAAGCCGCCGATTGACACCAGGAAGACCTGGCGTTTGGCACCCAGCCCGTTGCGTGCACCAATCAGCCGGGCCACCAGTTTGAGCTGGTCGGCCAGCGAATTGCCGGTTGGAAAAACCGTGGATACCGTCGACGCGGCCAAACTGGCAGAAATTTGCGCCTCCCCACCAATCGCCCGCGCGGTGACCCGGTTGTATTCGTTTTCCAGGATGTGGGTGCGCGGCTGTTGTATCAATCCGGTCAACGCGGTCTTGACGGCACTGGAGCCATACACATTGTTCTTGACACCGTTGATGGGCACGGCGCCGCTGGTGCTGACCTGGTAAGACAGGGCACTGTCACCCGACAGGAACACGGCGTTGCCCGTGACGTTGATACACGTGAACAACGACGTGCTATTGCCCGACAGTGCCAGGTCGCCAATATTGCCGCCCCAGCCCACCGTGGACCCCTCGGGCGACGAGGATTGCCAGATCGATTGCTGGTCGTTGTGCGAGAACAGCTTGGGAGGCAGCGGGTAGTTGGCCCGGTCCGAGCCCAGGTATTGCGCCTTGGTCAACGGCACGACCAAGGGCCCGACATTGAGCTGCACCGCGGCCTTGCCGCTGTTGAACAGATTGGCCAACCCCGTCATCGTCGGATGCAAGGCGTACTGCCGCCCCCCGGGCAACGCGGTGCTGGGGTTGAGCAGGGTTGCGCCCAGTGCGGACTTGGCCAGCGCAATGCCGCCAGCGGTTTGGCCAGCGCCACCACCCCGGATGGTGTTGTACGGGTTGTAGCTGGCGTCGTCATAGGTGACCACCGTGTTGGCGTAATCGTTGCCACCGTACAGGAACACGCAGACCAGGGCCTTGTAATCCGTCGCCTCAAACGCCGCCGCCTCGCCCATGGCGGCCAGATTCAATGCAAACGGCAAGGCGGTGCCGGTCAGAGCCAGTTGGCCGCTGCGGCGCAAAAAGGCACGGCGCGTGTGTTTGTCAGGGTCAAGCAGATGCATGGCGCGTCCTATTTCTGGATGAGGTATTCGCTGGAGGCCATGACCAGCAAAACGGCGGCGGCCACGCGATCGCGTTTGACACTGTCGCTGCTGGCGGCCGTGACGGCGGTGGCGTTGAGCGCGGTCACGATCAGCGTTTGGGTGGCCGCCGACAACTGGCCCGCACACAGCAGCAGATTCAAGCGCTTGACCAGGGCCGAGGTGTCCAGCACCAAGGCAAACTCGGCCGTATAGGCGGCCGTGATGTCATAGCCGTTGGTGGCGTTGCTGGCCTGTTGCGGCAAATCCGGCGCGTTGACGAATATGCCATTGCGTATCGTGGTTTGCATGGCATTCAGGTAGCCGCCCACGCTGCTCTCGTTGACCAACTGGAATTCCGGCGCCGGTGTCTGGGTTGCACTCAGGGCGGTGCTGGGGGGCACGTAGCCCGGTCGGAAATAATTGAACACGCTGGGTGAGCGCAGCGGACTTTGACCGATGCGGGAGGCCGGGTCGCTCAGGTCGCCGATCTTCCAACTCCCGCGTGCGGACGAGATGCCGAAGGTGCGCCCCCATTGCACCAGCCGCAACATGGGCTCGCGCAGCTTGCCAAATCCGGTTTGCGTCAAACCGGCCGGGCCACGGGCCTCATCATCGAGCAGGATTGCGGCAAACACGGCCTGCAGGTCACCGCGCACGCCGGCGCCATTGTTGTTGAACGCGCTGGCCACGCGGGCCACATAGGCCGGGCTGGGGTTGCTGGTCACCAGGCGCTGGATCATCTGCTTGCCAAAGAACGGCCCGACGTTGGGGTGGTTGAACAGCGTGTCCAGTGCCATTTTCAGTGCCGCCACGCCATCGGTGTTGGCCGGCACCGTGGTGCCTAAAAAAGTGGCCGCCAATGTGGAATGGTTGTTGGCGGTCAGGCGCATCGGGATGCGGGTAAACACGGTGTTGGGGATATTGCGGTTGTTCACCGGCTCCAGCGTGTAGACGTTTTGCGTCTGGTCAAAATCCCAACCAGTAAAGATGCGGGCGATATTGGTGATGTCGCTCTGCGTGTAGGTCTCGATCTTGTTACCGGCGCTGTCGCGTTTCTCGGTGCCGTCCAGGTTGAGTTGGTACAGGCCGATGGTGAACAGTTGCATGACCTCGCGGCCATAGTTTTCGTCCGGTGCGCGGCCGGTGGCCACGTTCTCCTTCAGATTGCCTTTGGTGTTGAGGAAGTAGCCCATCGCCGGATGCAAGGTCACGTCCTGCAGCAGGTTGCGGAAATTGCCAAATGCGTTGCTTGAGAGCATGTCCCACCAGGCGGCGATGGCGTAGCTGCGCCAACTGAAATCCAGACTGGAGAGCGACACCACAAAAAATTCCGACAAGGCCAGCGCCACGCGCTTGCGCACCGCGTCGCCCGAGGTCATGAGCTGGTTCCAGACCATGTAGTCGCCGGGATAGCTGTTGTCGTAGTATTTGGTGGTGCTATTGATGGTGCCGTACCCACGCTGGTTCAACCAGTCAAAACCCGAGGTGCTGGCCGGTGCGGCAAACTGCTCGGCCAGCCAGGTGGCATACGGCTTGCCGCGCACCGCCGCGATCTCGGCATCCGACGCGGAAAACTGGGCCTGCAGCAGAAAGCGAACGGCATCTTCGTCGCTGGCGGCGCTGGTGTAGGCATTGCCTGCCGAAGGCGTCGGTGTGGTGCCTGGGCCCGGCGCGGTAATCGGGGCAGTGGTACTGCCGCCGCCCCCACCGCCGCAAGCCGTCACCAGGGCAGACGCGGCAAGCGCCGAACTGAGCGTTGTGAGATTGGCGAGATCGCTGTCGGGCGCCGTCGTCGCCGGTTCGCAATCCGTATGTGCTGTGACGAGCATAGTATGTTGTGCACCTGTCTGACCAAAGCAAACAGCTTAGCGGCAATATCGGATGGTCAAACGGGACAAATGCGCCGTCACACGCGGCAAGTGTTACGGGGTGTAACTGGATGCGCGCAGCAGTTCGCGGGTGCGCAAGGCTTCCTGGCGCGCAGCATCGGCAAAGTCCTTGGTAGCGGACGCGTAGAGGATGGCACGCGATGAATTGACAACGATGGGCGCGACCGTTTTCCCATCCACACCGCGCCAACCCGCCTTGACCGTCGCAGCGGCGTCGCCACCCTGCGCGCCCACTCCGGGTATCAGCAGCGGCACGGTCGGTGCCAGCGCCCGCACCCGCTCGATCTCCGCTGGATAGGTGGCACCCACCACCAAGCCCAACTGTCCATTGAGGTTCCACGGGCCCTGGACCAGGCGTGCAATATGCTCGTACAACAAAGGCTGGCCTTCCACTGAAGACAAGCGTTGCGACTGCAGATCGTCGCCACCCGGATTGGAGGTGCGGCACAGCAGAAAGGCGCCCTTGTCGTGGTATGTGAGGTACGGTGCCACCGAGTCAAAGCCCATGAACGGCGACAGGGTCACCGCATCCGCGCCGTAGCGCTCAAAGGCTTCAATGGCGTACTGTTCCGCAGTGCTGCCGATGTCGCCGCGTTTGGCGTCCAGGATGACAGGCACCTGCGGCGCCGTACTGCGCATATGCGCCACCAGGCGCTCTAGCTGCGCTTCCGCACGGTGCGCGGCAAAGTAGGCAATCTGCGGCTTGAAGGCAATGACCAGATCCGCCGTGGCATCCACAATGGCCGCGCAAAAATCGTAAATGCGGCTGGCGTCGCCACGGTACTGCTCGGGGAACTTGGCCGGATCCGGATCCAGCCCCACACACAACAAGGAGCCGTTTTGGCGCTCGGCGGTGCGCAACTGGTCTAGAAAAGTCATGGCCCTATTGTAGGGAGGCGCTCTTGCCTTCCAACACGTCCATCGCCAGGCACAGGTCGGCCCAGGCCTTGGCCTTGTCAGCACTGGCGCGCAACAGGACCTTGGGGTGGTAGCTCACCACCACCGGTATGCCACGGTAGCGGTAGACGCGCCCGCGCTGCTTGCCCAGGGGCAGTGCCGCCTCTAGCGGGTGCTCCGCCAACAGCAACTGTGCTGCAAAGCGGCCCATGGCCAGAATAACCTTGGGCTGCACCAGCTCCATTTCGCGATGCAAGAACTGCGCGCACTGCGCCAGTTCGGCCGCCTGCGGCAAGCGCCCCACCGGCGGGCGGCACTTGACGACGTTGCTGAGGTAAGCGCCCTGGCGTCCCAGGCCACCGCGGCTGGCGCCGACGGCCTTGAGCATGTTCTCGAGCAACACACCGGTCTGCTCCACAAAGGGTTGGCCCAGCCGGTCTTCATCCTCGTCGGGCGGATCGCCCAGTACCAGCCAATCCATTTGCACGGGCACATCGGACAGGGAGAGCGTGGAATGCTTGCGACCCGCACACAGGCCGCAGGCCTGGCAGGCCAATGCCGTCTGGCGGAGCGCGACGGCGTCCAACCCCTGTAAATCCAGTGGCTGCCCCGCATCCATGGTTGCACCGGTCGATGCAACGGATGCGGCAACCGGTGCTACAACCCGTTGCGGCTCCGCCGCAACCCGTGCAATGGGACTGGCCGGGGCATCGGCTACCGGTCGGCTCGCACGCGCGATCGGCGGCGCGGGTACTGCGTCGGGCAACACCGGTGCAGACGGCGGCAGCCAGACGTGCACACCCATCTCCTGCAGCATGGCACGTTGGCGATCGTCGAGTTCAAGGCTCATGGTGGGATTGTCCACCAACCCGGTTCCCGGACTTGTAGCGTCGCCTACGCCACTGCCCGGCTACTACGACAACTACAGCCGCAAGCCCATGACCACCGCGTCTTCACGCTTGCCATGGCCCGCCGGGTAGTAGTCCTTGCGCACGCCCACGCGGGTGTAACCCTGGGCCTCGTAAACCCGCATGGCGCGGGTATTGCCCACGCGCACTTCCAGCCACAGCCACTGCGCGGCCCGCCCGCGCGCCCACAGCGTCAGCGCATCCAGCATGACGCGGGACCAGCCTTGACCCTGGTATTCGGGTGCCACCGTGATGTTGAGCAAATGCACCTCGTCCACACCCTGCATGGCCACAAAATACCCTAGCACGGTTGCATCCGCCACCAGCATTTGCGCCTGGTACCCCGATTGCAGCGCATCCAGAAAATTGGTGCGGTTCCACGGGTGTGCATAAGCCCGCTGCTCGATCAGCACCACGGCATCGATATGCTCGGCCAGCAGGGGTTCGAACCGGACCTCTACCGAGGCATGGGTGCTGCGCATGTTCAGCGCTCGGCCATGGCTTGGGCTGCCACTTTTTCAGCCATGCGCTCGGCCGTCGTCTTGGCAACCTTGTCGCGGATATAGCTGGGCAGAGCGTGTTCGGCGGCTACCGCCTTGCCCGCGGCCAACAGTCGGGGCGCCAGACGCAGCATGGCCGTTGCCGTGGGCAACGCAGTAATGCGCTGTGCACCTGCTGCCGCCGGATCATCGGCTGCCACACGTGCCCCGTACACGGCAAACACGTTGCCGGCCAGCACCCAGGGCGCCTGGGATGCACCACCGGCAACCGCTGGGCGAACCAGTTGCTCAGGCGCCACCAGGGCACTGCCCACCAGCTCGGTCCACAGCCCATCCGCGAATGCGAAAGTGGCGCCATACAGCTCGTCCATGCGCGCATCCAGCAGCGCGGTCACCACGCCCGCAGCCTGCGCCGGCAGTGCGGTGTAGCGCGCTTCTTCCGCCACGGCCAGCAGGGAATCCACCGCCAGCACCGGCACGCCCGCGCCAAAGGCCAGGCCCTGCGCCACCGAACAGGCGGTGCGCAGACCGGTGAAAGAGCCGGGGCCGCTGCCAAAGCAGATGGCGTCCAATTGGCCCAGGCCCAGGCCGGCTTGCTGCAGCAGGTCCACAATGTTCGGGATCAAGTCGGTCGAGGCCTTGGCGCCGCCTGGGGCAACGTGCTGCCACTGCTGCACCCGGCCATCGCGTGTGCAGCACACGGCCACGGACATAGCCTCGGTCCCCGTGTCAAAGGCCAGCAAATTCATGGTTTTGGTCGACGGCATATCATCAAATCAGCCTCTAGCCCCCGAATGCATTGCAGTAGACGCTACCAATTTAGTAGCATCACATACTCCCTTGCGGACTCCGAACACAATGCCGGACGTCACCAGGGCCAAACCGGCCAGCAGATTCCAGACCAGCGGCTCGCCCAGGAACAGCGCCGCGGCGATGGCGGACAAGCCCGGCACCAAGGCGGTAATCATCGTCGAGCGCACGGGACCAAAGTGCTGGATCATCTTGGTGAAGGCAATGCCCGAAACCACCACCGACCCGATACCCTGGAAAGCCATCTGGAACGCCACGTCATGCCAGGGTGCCACCAGCACATGCCCCGGCACCCAATGCAATAGCAACAGCGCGGTGTAGACCGGCACATAGGTCAGAAAGGCCAGTGCCGTGATGGCGATGGTGGCGCGCACGGCGTCCAAGCCGTAGCGGCGCGCCAGCACGCTATAGACGGACCAGACCAGGGACGCCAGCATGAACAACACATCGCCACGCCAGACCCCGCTGCCATCGAGTGCGTGCAACAGGCTGGCGCCGCCGACCAGCAGATCGCCACCTACGATCAGCGCCAGGCCCAAGGCCCGCGTCGGCGTGATGCGGTCGCCCAAGACCCACACCGCCAACAGCGCAGTCCACAAAGGCAGGCTGCCGGGCATCAACACCGAGGCGTGCGCCGCTGGTGCAAACACAAAACCGCTGTAGGCCAACATGCCGTACAGCACACCACCAAAAAGGCCGGCAATCAGCGTTTGCCGCAAGGGCAGCGGCGACAGGCCCAGCAGAGAGCCCGCCCCAGCTTGGCTGCGTCGGTCACGGCGTACCAGCCACCAGCCCCAGGGCAACAGGATCAGGCTGGCACCCCAGATACGGGCATAGGCGATGTCAAAGGGATTCAATACACCGCCGCGGGAAGGATCGGCCGATGCGCGGGCGATCACGATGAAGGATGTCCAGATCAGCACCGTCACCACCGCGGCCATCACACCCACGGCTTTGGGCGGCAAGGCGGCAAACGGATTCTGGGAGGGGGAAGACATTGCTTCGATTATCGGGGAAGCGGCCTGGCCCCGCCCCACGCGGGATAATGCAGTAGATGACGCTGCGCCGCCCTTTTTTTGTATCGCCCCACGCTCCCGGTCAAGCCTTCATGCATGTGTTTCAGCGGTGCGCCGCAGTGGCCACCTTGCTGTGCACGTTGGCTGATGTGGCGCACGGACAAGGCCTGCCCCCGGAAGTGGACATGGCGCTGGCCCGTGCCAAAGTACCGCGCGATGCCGTCGCCATGCTGTTGGTGGATGCACAGGGTTCGGCCAGCCCGCGCGTCAACTACCGCGCCAATGTGGCCATGAATCCGGCATCGGTAATGAAGCTGGTCACCACCTTCGCGGCCTTGGAGTTGCTGGGGCCCAGCTACACCTGGGCCACGCCGGTCTTCATTGAAGGCGCGATCCGCGACGGCACGCTGTACGGCAACCTGACCATCCAGGGCCAGGGCGACCCGAAGCTGGTACTGGAGCGCCTGTGGCTGCTGCTGCGCCGCGTGCAAAGCCTGGGCATCCACAGCATTGCCGGCGACATCGTGCTGGACCGAACCGCCTTTGAAGTGCCGACAACCGACCCGTCCAACTTCGACGGCGAACCCCTGCGGCCCTATAACGCCGCGCCCGACGCCCTGCTGATCAACTTCAAATCCGTGGTGATGACGCTGACACCCGAGCCGAGCACCATGGTGGCCCGCGTGCAATTTGACCCACCGCTGGCCGGTGTGCAGATGCAAGCCGTGGTGCCACTGGTCGGTGGCGAGTGCGGGGACTACCGCGGGGCCCTGAAGGCCGATTTCACCGACCCTCGGCAGATCCGCTTTGCGGGCGGCTACCCACAAAACTGTGGTGAGAAAGTCTGGGCCGTGGCCTATGCTGACCCCAAGAGCTACGCGGTGCGGGCGGTGCAGGGCATGTGGCAGGACATGGGTGGCACGTTGCAGGGCACGGTGCGCTTTGCCGGCACTGCACCGGCCACCCCGGGCGGGCTGAAGCCCGCGTTCGAAGTGCGCTCAGCCCCGCTGGCCGAAATCGTCCGCGACATCAACAAGTACAGCAACAACGTGATGGCACAGCAGGTCTATCTGACGCTGGGCCGCGTGCTGACGCCGGCCAATGGCGCAGCGCCGGTGGGCGACACACCCGGCCTGCCCGGCAGCTTTGAGGCGTCGCGGGCCGTGGTGCAGCGCTGGTGGGCCGAGAAATTCGGCACCGGCGACGCACCGGTGTTGGACAACGGTTCGGGCCTGTCTCG
>Ga0066464_1000565_pt1 | contig 13936 bp, 12 predicted proteins | sample LakWasMe94_HOW11_2_FD_59583 | JGI IMG/M metagenome (GOLD analysis project Ga0066464, IMG submission 59583) | Freshwater sediment methanotrophic microbial communities from Lake Washington under simulated oxygen tension - Sediment Metagenome 94_HOW11 | ecosystem: Environmental > Aquatic >...
GGGCTCGGAAGTCTGTGCCGTTGCGGACAGCGCGGTCACTGCGACAGCAGTTGCGACCAGGGTGCGCAGGAAGGAAGAGGAGCGAGGTGTACTACGGTTCACAGTGATTCCTTTGGTTGAACAAGCGGGGGAATGGAGACAACGGATGGATCAGGCCAGTTCGCGCAGCCTGAAGCGCTGCAGTTTTCCGGTCTGGGTGCGGGGAAGCATACTGACAAAGTGAATAGCCCGCGGGTACTTGTAGGGCGCAATGGTGTTCTTCACAAAGTCCTGCAGCGCCTTGACCATGGCGTCGTTGCCCTCGTGGCCGGCACGCAGCGTGACAAAGGCCTGCACGATCTGGCCACGCTCGTCGTCGGGGCAACCGATCACCGCGCATTCGGCCACGGCCGGGTGCAGCAGCAAGGCGTCTTCGACCTCGGGGCCGGCGATGTTGTAGCCGCTGGAGACAATCATGTCGTCGGTGCGGGCCTGGTAGATAAAGTAACCGTCGGCGTCCATCTTGTAGGCGTCGCCGGTCAGGTTCCAGCCGCCCTGCACATATTTGGTTTGCCGCTCGTCCGCCAGGTAACGGCAACCGGTGGGGCCGCGCACGGCGAGTTTGCCCACCGTGCCAACCGGTACCGGCTTGCCGTCATCGTCCACCACCTGCGCCTGGTAGCCCGGAACGACCTTACCGGTGGCACCCGGGTGGGCATGTTCTTCGTCTGCCGAGATAAAGATGTGCAACAGCTCGGTGGCACCTATGCCGTCTATCAGTTCGATGCCGGTGGCGTCACGCCACAAGGTGCGGGTGGCAACCGGCAGGGCCTCTCCAGCCGACACGCAGTGGCGCAAGCTGCCGTTGCGCAAGACCTCACCCTGGGGTGCCAAGGCGCGGTAGGACGTGGGTGCGGTAAACAACACCGTGGCGCCAAAGGCCTGTATGGCTTCCAGCAACTGGGGTGGGCCGGCCTTCTCCAGCAAGACGGTGGAGGCGCCCACTGACATGGGGAATAACACCAGGCCGCCCAGGCCAAAGGTAAAGGCCAGCGGCGGGCTGCCCATGAACACATCGTCGGCCGTGGCACGCAACACATGGCGCGGCCAGCAGGCGCAGATGGCCATCACGTCACGGTGGTAGTGCATGGTGGCCTTAGGAACACCGGTGGTGCCCGAGGTAAAGGCAATGATGCAGGTATCGTCAGACGCGGTATTGGCATTGGCAAACACCGGGCTGTGGCGTGCCATGGCAGCGTCCAGACCGTCCGCGCTGTCGTCGTTGAAGTAACGAATGATCTGCAGCGTGGGGCATTGTTGTGCCGCGCCTTGCAACTCGGTGGCCAGATGCAAGTCACACAGGGCGTGGCGAATCTGCGCCTTGTCGATGACAGGCTTCAATTCCTTGGCGCGCAGCAACGGCATCGTGGCCACCGCAATGGCGCCCACCTTGATGACGGCAAACCAGCAGGCCACCATCATGGCGTTGTTGGGCGCATGCAAAAGCACACGATTGCCCGGCACCACACCCATGTCCTGCACCAGCACATGGGCGATGCGGTTGGCCTTGTCCTGCAGCTCGGCATAGGTCCAGCTCAGGCCGGGTGCACGGATGCAGATGCGGCCGCCGTTGCCTTCGCTGATATGGCGGTCCAGCAACTCCGTTGCGCAATTCAACTGCGGTGGAAACTGCAGCTCCGGCAGATCGAACAGGAACTGCGGCTGTTGTTCAACGGGCGGCAGGTTGTCGCGCGCGAAGGTGTCGATGTGGGCACTAGGCATGGCGGTTCTCTCTACTTATTCAGCTCGCGCAGCAAGTCTTTGGCGATGATCAATTGCTGCACTTCGGTGGCACCTTCGTAAATGCGCAGCGAACGGATCTCGCGGTAAAGCCGCTCGACGATATGGCCGCTGACAACACCCATGCCACCCCAGATCTGCACCGCGGCGTCGATCACCTGCTGCGCGCCCTCGGTAGCCACCATCTTGGCCATGGCCGCTTCACGCGTGACATTGCGGCCCTGGTCGCGCTGCCAGGCGGCGCGGTAGGTCAGCAAGGCGCTGCTGTCCACGGTAGTGGCCATCTGCGCCAGCTTGGCCTGGGTCAATTGGAAATCGGCCAGCGTCTGGTTGAACATCTTGCGTGTCGTCGCACGCTTGAGTGCTTCGTCCAGCGCACGGCGGGCAAAACCCAGGGATGCGGCCGCGACAGAGGTGCGAAACACATCCAGCGTGCGCATGGCGATCTTGAAGCCCTCGCCGGGGGCGCCTATGCGTTGGATCAGTGGCACCTTGCATTCGGTGAAACGCAGCGTGGCCAAGGGATGCGGCGCGATGACGTCGATGCGTTCTGCAATCGCAAAGCCCGGTGTGTCGGCATCAACAATAAAGGCACTGATACCACGGGCACCGGGTGCCTCACCGGTGCGGGCGAACACCACGTAAAAGTCGGCAATGCCACCGTTCGATATCCAGGTCTTAGTGCCGTTCAACACCGCGTGGTCGCCGTCGATATGAGCGCTGCATTGCAGGGCCGCCACATCAGAGCCGGCGTCGGGTTCGCTTAGCGCAAATGCGGCAATAGCCTCGCCACGGGCAACCCGCGTCAGGTACAAATGTTTTTGTTCTTCGGTACCGGCCAGGCTGATGGCGCCGGAGCCCAGGCCCTGCATCGCAAACGCAAAGTCGGCCAGGCCGGAGTGGCGGGCCAGCGTCTCGCGTATCAGGCAGAGGGAGCGCGTGTCGATCGTGTCCTCCCCTCCCCCGTAGGCTTTGCCGGCAATGGCATAACGCAGCCAGCCGGCCGCGCCCAGCTTGCGCACCAGCGCCTTGCATTCGGCGTCCACATCGTGGCCGTGTGTCTGGGATACATGCTGCGTGGCCCAGGTGTCCAGCGTGCGCGCCAGGTCGCCGTGGTGGTGGGTGAAGAAAGGCCAGTCGAGGTAGGCGGTGTCGCTCATATCTTTTTTCCTCAATTGCCTTGGAAGACCGGCTTTTGTTTGACGACAAAGGCCGCATAGGCGCGGTGGTAGTCCTGCGTCAGCATGCAAATGGCCTGGGCCTGGGCTTCGGCTTCAATCGCCTGGTCTATGGACATGGACCACTCCTGGTGCAGCATGGTCTTGGTCATGCCGTTGGCAAAGGTGGGGCCAGCCACCAGATCAGCAGCCAAGGCATGCGCTGCAGCAGCCAGCTCTTCAGGTGCACACAAGCGGTTGAAGAAGCCACTGCGCTCGGCCTCGGCACCGCCGATGGAGCGGCCGGTGTACAGCCATTCGCTGGCGCGGCCTTGGCCGATGATGCGAGGCAGCATGGCGCAGGCGCCCATGTCGCAGCCGGCCAGGCCGACGCGGTTGAACAAAAACGCGGTCTTGCTGCGCTCGGTGCCCAGGCGCATGTCGGACGCCATGGAGATGATGGCACCGGCACCGGCACACACACCGTCCACCGCGGCGATGATGGGCTGTGGGCAGGCGCGCATGGCCTTGACCAGATCCCCGGTCATGCGGGTGAACATCAGCAGCTCAGGCGCCTTCAACTGGATCAGCGGGCCGATGATTTCATGCACATCACCACCCGAGCAAAAGTTATTGCCCGCGCCGGTGACCACCACCGCATGCACGTCGGTGGCGTATTTCAACTGACCAAACAGGTCGCGCAGTTCGACATACGAGTCAAAGGTCAGCGGGTTCTTGCGGTCCGGGCGGTTCAGCGTGATGGTGGCCACGCCGGCCTCCAAGGTCCACAAAAAGTGCAAAGGCTGGTAGCCGGCCAGGGGCTTGTGGTTGCCGGCCTGCAGTGCGGGGTCCAGGGCGGGCGTGGTGTTGTCTGTGTTGTTCATTTGGTGTCCTTGATAGGGGTGTCTTGTTGGCGCACCAGCTGCACGCGCAGGGTGCCGAGCTGGCTGTAGAGTTGTTGCACGGTGTTGGCCGGCAGCCCAGCGAACAGCTCCAGAATCCACTGCTCGTGTTCTTCGGCCATGGCCTCGAATGTGTCGCGGCCCTTGGCGGTTAAACACACGATCCAGGCACGGCGGTCTTGCGGGTTGTTGATGCGCGAGACCAGGCCTTCGCGCTCCAGCTCATCGGTAACCCCGGTCACGTTGCCGCCGGTCACCATCAGAAAGCGCGACAGCTCGCTCATCTTCAAGCCCTCGGGCTGGCGGTAGAGCTGGGCCATGTAGTCAAAACGCGGCAGCGAGATGTCAAAACGCGCGCGCAGGCGTTTGCGGATTTCGTCCTCGATCTGGGTGGTGCAGGCCAGCATGCGCAGCCAGAGCTTGAGTGCGGCATGGTCGCCACCATTGGAGCGAGCCTCGTGGCCCAACTCGTCGGCGTCGTTTAACAGTGTGCGGCTGGGGTCAACCTTGCTCATCACATCACCTCCCCGCCGCAGACGGCAATCGACTGGCCGGTGATGGCACTGGCGGCAGGGCCACACAACCAGGCCACGGTGTCGGCCACTTCATCGGCTTGCACCAGTCGGCCCTGCGGGTTGCCTGCCGTGAATTCGGCGCGGGCTTGCTCTTCGGTGCGGCCGGTCTTGGCCATCACATTGGCAATGCTGCTGCGTACGATGTCGGTCTCGGTATAACCCGGGCAGACCGCGTTGACGGTTATGCCTTTCTTCGCAAATTCCAGGGCCAGCGCACGCGTCAGCCCGACCACGCCATGTTTGGCGGCGCAGTAGGCGGCCACATAGGCATAACCGGCCAGGCCTGCCGTGCTGGCGATGTTGACAACACGTCCCCACTGTGCGGCCAACATGTCGGGCACGGCCGCCTGTGTGCACAACATGGTGCCGGTCAGGTTGACGGCCAGCATCTGGTTCCACAGCGCGGCATCGGTCTTCAGAAAAGGCGCGCTGCTGGCCTGGCCTGCGTTGTTGATAAGTATGGAGATGGGGCCGAAGCGTTGGCGGGCGCTGGCGAAGGCGGCCTGCACCTGTTCCGCGTCTGCCACATCAGCACTGACGGCAAACATCTGCTGCGGCTGCTCGGCCGCGAGGGCCTGCACCGTTTCCAGCTTGCGACCCAGCACGGTGACGTTGGCGCCTTGTGCAACCAGCAGACGGGCGATGGCTGCGCCTATGCCCTGCCCGCCGCCGGTAACGATGGCGTGTCGATTCTGCAATGTGTTTGTTGCGGTCATCGTCTTCACGCCTCGGCCGCGCGTGCGGGGGACAGAGCCGCGGTCGCCGCCTGCGCCTTCTCGCGCTGAAAGATGGCTTCCATCTGTGCTTTGCCCGACACGTATTGCTTGGGCCAGGCGACCGCGGTGTAGCCAATCTTGGCAGCCTCGGTCAGCGTCCACGCCGGGTTGGCCAAATGCGGCCGCGCCACGGCGCACAGGTCGGCACGGCCGGCGGAGATGATGCTGTTGACATGGTCGGCCTCGCTGATGGCGCCCACGGCAATCGTGGCAATGCCGGCCTCCTGGCGGATGCGATCGGCAAACGGGGTCTGGAACATACGGCCGTAGACCGGTTTTTCTTTTTTGCTGACCTGGCCGGACGAGCAATCGATAAGGTCGGCACCGGCGGCCTTGAAGGCCCTGGCCATTTCTACCGCGTCATCTGGCGTGATGCCGCCCTCGACCCAATCATGTGCCGAGATACGCACCGACATGGGTCTATCGGCAGGCCACGCAGCGCGCACGGCGGCAAACACTTCCAACGGGTAGCGCAAGCGGTTCTCCAGGCTGCCGCCGTAGGCGTCGTCGCGCAGGTTGGTCAGCGGCGAGATAAAACTGGACAACAAATAACCGTGGGCACAGTGCAGCTCCAGCCAGTCCGCGCCTATCTCCACCGCGGCACGTGTGCTTGCAACAAACTGGGCCGTCACCGCATCCATGTCGGCACGGGTCATGGCCCGTGAGGTTTGGCTCACGCCTTGCAGATACTGCTGGGCCGAGGCCGACATGATGGGCCAGTTGCCAAGGGGCAGTGGTTGGTCTATGCCCTCCCACGCCAAGCGGGTAGAGGCCTTGGCACCCGCATGGCCGATCTGCATGGCGAACTTGCAATCGCTATTGGCATGCACCCAATCGACGATGCGCTTCCAAGCAACCGTGTGTTCCGGCGCATACAGGCCGGGGCAACCGGGTGTGATGCGGCCTTCTGCGCTGACACAGGTCATCTCGGCAAACACCATGCCTGCGCCGCCCATGGCGCGGGCGCCCAGGTGCACCAGGTGGTAGTCGCCAGCCACGCCATCGACCGCGGAGTATTGCGCCATGGGCGACACGACCACGCGATTCTTCAAGGTGAGGCCACGCACGGTATAGGGCGTGAACATGGGCGGCGGTGCGGCCTGACCGGGTGCCAGCTGCATGCCGGCACGCTTGGCAAACCAGGTCTCAAAATCGCCCAACCATTTGGCATCGCGCAGGCGCAGGTTCTCGTGGCTGATGCGCTGGCTGCGGGTCAGCATGGAGTACATGAACTGGGGGCCATCCAGCTGGTCGCAGTAGCGATCGCCGCAGGCCTCGAACCATTCCATTGCATTCCAGGCCGCGTTTTGCAGGCGCAGCACATCGACATGGCGCAAGGCCTGGTAGCGCGCCAGTACGGCGGGAATGTGTTCGGCCGTGTCACCCTGGTCGCGGAACTGGCGTGCCAGTTCAATCGCGTCTTCAATCGCCAGCTTGGTGCCCGAGCCAATGGCAAAGTGCGCCGTGTGTACGGCGTCGCCCATCAGCACCACATGGCTGCGGCCGTTGAACAGCGACCACCGTTCACATTTGACGCGCTGAAAATTCAACCAGGCCGAGCCACGCAGGTGACGCGCATTGGTCATCAGCTTGGCACCTTGCAGATTCTTGGCAAACAGCTTCTCGCAAAAGGCGATGGACTCTTCCTGGTCCGCCAGGTCCAGGCGGTGGGCCTGCCAAACAGCCTCGGGGCATTCCACAATGAAGGTGGTGGTGTTCTCGTCAAACTTGTAGATATGGGCCTGGAACCAGCCATGCTCGGTCTTCTCGAACAGGAAGGTAAAGGCGTCGTACAGCTTGTGGGTGCCGAGCCAGATGAAGCGGTTGGGCCGCACCACGATGTCAGGCTTGAAGACCTCTTCGTACTGGTAACGGATGCGGGAGTTGATGCCGTCGCTGGCGATGATCAGGTCCGCGTCGGGGTATTGCAGGTCGGACTCGGCATCGACTTCGAACACCAGTTTCACGCCCAAAGCCTCGCAGCGGCGCTGCAGGATATTGAGCAGCTTTTTGCGGCCAATGCCAACAAAGCCGTGGCCGCCCGAGCGTATGACTTGGCCCTTGAACTGCAGCTCAATGTCGTCCCAGTGGTTGAAGGCCTGTTCGATCTCCGCCGCGCTGACCGGGTCCCAGACGCGCATATTGTCCATGGTGGCATCGGAGAACACGACGCCCCAGCCAAAGGTGTCGTAGGGCTTGTTGCGCTCCACCACCGTGATGTCGTGTGACGGGTTGGCCTGCTTCATCAGCAGTGCGAAATACAGCCCAGCGGGGCCGCCGCCTATGCACACGATCTTCATTGCAACTCCAGCTCAGGATTTGCAATTAGTTTAGGCTTAAACCTTTAGATGTCAAGCAATTCAGGGAAAACCACTAGTTTCACCACGTCGGGAGCAAATAGGCATTGCTATTCGTAAACGGGTTTCCCCCCCGCGTCGCGCACAAGCTGCCACGCGGCGGTGACCGCGCGCGCCGTGCTGTCGGCCAAGGGGACGTAATTGAGTTCTGCTGCGGACTTATCCCCCTGCTTGTACGCCCAGGCAAAGAACTTGAGAATTTCACGCGCTTGCTCGGGCTTGTCCTGCACCTTGCGTATCAGCACAAAGGTGGCGCCCGTAATAGGCCATGCGCCGGGGCTGCGCTCCTCGGTCAGGATGTCCGAGTAGCTGGAGCTTTCCCAATTGCTGCTGACCGCCGCGGCCAGGCTTTGCGGACTCGGCGCTACAAACGCGCCGCTCTGGTTCTTGAGCTGGGTGTAGTTCAGCCCATGGTTGAACGCAAAGCCATAGTCGACAAAGCCAATGGCACCCGGCAAGCGCTGCACGAACTTGGCTACGCCCTCGTCCCCCTTGCCGCCCAGTCCGATGGTCCAGGGCACCGTCACGCCACGGCCCAGGCGGGCTTTCCATTCCGGGCTGACCTTGGACAGGTAATCGGTCAACAACAGCGTGGAGCCCGAACTGTCGGACCGGCGCACCACGGCAATGGCCAGGTTGGGCAAGGACACGCCGGGGTTGAGCTGGGTGATGGCACGGTCGTCCCAGGTGAGGATCTTGCCCAGGTAGATGTCGGCCAGCACCGGGCCGCTCAGCTTGACATCACCCGGCTTGGTATTGGGCAGGTTGACGATGGGCACTACGCCGCCCAGCAGGGTGGGAAACTGCAGCAGGCCATTCTTCTCCAGCGCCGCGCCCGACAGGGGGCTGTCCGACGCGCCAAAGTCCACCGACTTGGCAGTGATCTGTGCCACGCCGCTGCCGGAGCCTATGGATTGGTAGACCACCTTGTTGCCAGTGGATGACTTATAGGCCTGCGCCCACTTGGCATACACCGCTGCCGGCAAAGATGCACCAGCACCCAGCACTTCGGCCGCATGTGCACGGGGTGCGCCCAGTGACAGCACAGCCGCCGTGAAAATAAACAGTCGATAGTTCAATGGCATAAGCCCTCCGAATCACGAAACTACTGCACGTTACCCACCGTTGCACCGTCGCTGGTGGATGTGTGTTGCTGGCGCTCCCACGCATGGGCCATGTCCACGAAACGCTCAAACTCCCGCCCCCGCTCCAGCAACAAGGCTTTGACACCACGGTCCAACGACTCCTCCAACCCAAACTCATCCACGGGCATGCGGTCGGATTGCACCTGCTTCAACAGCCGCTTGATCTCGGCGGCCGCATGGGCTGGCGACTGCAGCAGCACCAGCCGCGGGGTGCGCTGCGGGTTGTTGGGCACATGGCATTGCAGGCATTGGCTTTCGCGCAGGGACAAGGCCAGCACGCGGTAGGATTTTTCGAGGTCCTGTTTGTACGGATTGGCGTCATCAAACAGGCCATCAAACAGCGTGACGGTGGGCTGCGCTTTGCCTTGCGCATCGGTCCACATCCACTGGCCATCAAAGGCGGGAGGCGAAGCGGGCTGCGCCGCCAGGGCTGGCGTGCCCTCCCCTATCTGCGTGAATTGCACGGCGCGCGCCTTGCGTGTCTTGGGATCAATCCAGAACAACATGGTGCGGGCGTTCTCGTAGGTGGCCCATTTATTGGCGTCGTGCCAGAACGGATAGGGAAACTGCCCCGGCTGCAACCGGTTGCGAAAACCCACGCCCAACTTGGCCTGGTACAGTCCATTGGCCTCGGAGTAGCTGACCGAGTAGCTGCCATCAAACATGAACAGTGGCATGTACAGGCCCGACAACACCTCGGGCGCAAACTGGGTCATGGGCGAGTCTTTCAACAAGGCAGCGGGGTCGCGCTGGCGCCCCCACAGAGTTACCGGACTCAACGCACCCTGCACCCGCGTGCCCGTGAACAAGCCCTTGCGACAGCTATCAAACGCGGCCTGGTTGGCCACATCGGCCATGGGACACAGTTTGGCCAGGTAGGCGGCCAACTCCCCCACGTCATGCGCCACGGCCGAATCCAACGCATTGCCTTCGTTCGCCGCGCTGGGGGTGCCCGGCAGCAACGCCATCAGGCACGCAATAGCAGCAAAGTTCATTTTGGCGGTAAATACGGTGGTGTGCATACGATGTCCTTTGTGCAAACACGGGCTGCATGGAAATCCAATGTCTAGGAGCCGTTGCGGTACTGGTCGTAGACCTGGTCAAAAATGCCGCCGTCCTGGAAGTGCACACGGTCTATGGTTTGCCAATCCTTGTAAAACTCCCCTACCTTGAACAGCTTCAATGGCGTGAACTGTTTTTCAAACTGGCTGGCCACCGCGGGGTCGGACGGACGGTAGTAGTGGCTGGCGGCGATGGATTGCCCTTCGGCGCTGTACAGGTACTGCAAATACGCCTCGGCAAGCTTGCGCGAGCCACGTTGGTCCACCACGTGGTCCACCACGGCCACGGGGGGCTCGGCCACAACCGATATGGACGGCACCACGATCTGGAACAAATCGGGGAACTGCTCCAAGACCTGGAACGCTTCGTTCTCCCACGACACCATGACGTCGCCCTGCTTGAGATTGACGAAGGTGTTGGAGGCGCCCCGCGCCGTGTATTCCAGGACCTTGTTGTTGTTGTACAGGCGCTTCAGGAAGTCGCGTGCGCTGGCCTCGTTACCGCCAGGCTTCCTCAGTGCATAGCCCCAGGCCGCCATATGGCTCCAGCGTGCACCGCCCGAAGACTTGGGATTGGACATGACCACGCGCACGCCCCAGCGCACCAGATCCGGCCAATCCTTGATAGCTTTGGGGTTGCCCTTGTGCACCAGGAAAACGATGGTGGAGTAATAGGGCGTTGAATTTTGCGGCAGCCGTTGCTTCCAGCCTTCGGAGACAAAGTGGTTGCCAACGATTTCGTCCACGTCCAGGGGCACCGAAAGCGTCACCACATCGGCGGCCATACCGCTATTGACGAGGCTGGCTTGCGTGCTGGAATTGGCGTGCGACTGCTTGATCTGCACGGCCTCGCCGGTCTTGGCCTTCCAGTAGCGCGCGAACGCCGGGTTGTAGGCCGCAAACATCTCCTTGGTCGCGGTGTACGAGGCATTGGTCAAGATGGTGTCGGCCCTCGCGGGCGCTGTCGTGGCGTGGGCCAGCAGAACCGCCAGCGCGGTGCGCAGCAACACCTTGCGCGCCGCACCCCATTCAGAAAAAGTGTTCATAAACCTGACTCCTCATTGCAAACTCACCACCAGGGACGCCGGGTGCTTGCGCCAGCGAAACGGAATCACATAGGCCTTGGTATTGCGCGGCATGTGGATGGCCTGCGCGGCACCGCGCACGATGACCGGAACCGAGATCATGAAATCGTGGCCAAAGTGCAAGCGCGCATTGCCGGCGATGGTGTTGGCAATCTCACCCGCCAGGTCACACAGGTTGTGGTCGGACACATCGGTCTCGCCCACGTGCAGCAGCAGGGCGCGCAGCAAATCGGGCCCGGCGGTGATGTAGACGCAGCCCTGGCGCACACCTGAGATACCAATGACACCGGTGAAGTCGAGCATGGGCAGGTCGCTGACATCGCCCAGGTAGGGGCTGCCCGTGTCCGGTCCCTTGCCGGTTTCGCTCTCGAAATACTTCTGCACGATGCCCACAAACACGCGTAGCTGGTCTTCGTCCATGTCAGGCCCCGGTTAGAAGTTCATCCATCGCATCGGTCAGGTCGTCGTCGGAAAAGGGCTTGCACAAGAATCCTTGCGCGCCCTCCTTCAGCGCCTGGATGGCGGTCGCCTTGTCGGCCAACGCCGAGACCACAAGGATCTTGATGTCGGGCTTGATCTTTTTGAGCTTGCGTATGCATTCCAGGCCATCCATGCGGGGCATGGTCAGGTCCATGGTCACCACGTCGGGCTTCTCGGGCATGAAGCGATCCACCGCCTCTTCGCCATTGGCGGCGGTGGCCACCACGCGCATGTTGTGGCGTGTCAGCGCGCGCGAGATCTTGCCGCGGATGACGTTGGAGTCGTCAATGATCATGAGTTTGAGTTCCATTAGCCGTGTGCCTCCGTTTGCAGTGCCAGGGACGCCAGATTCGATGAGGCGAACAGGTGCGACGGGATCTGCACACGGAAGTGGCAGTACTTGCCAGGTGCGGTGCCAATGTGGATGCGCCCGCGCAGCCGGGCCACCAGGTCCCGGACCACATCCAGGCCGACGCCGCGGCCCGCGTCTTCATCGATGGTGTCGTGGGTGGAGAAGCCGGGTTTGAAGATCAGCTCGGTGAGTTGGCGCACATCGGCCGCGCCAGCCTTCTCGGCATTCAAGGCACCGATGCGCACGGCGGCCGCGCGCAGCTTTTCGATATTGATGCCGGCGCCGTCGTCGCGGAAGCTCAGCTCCAGCGCGCCGTCACCCGCCTCCGACAAATACACGGCAATGGCACCCTGCTCTTCCTTGCCCTGGTGGGCGCGCTCCTGCGGTGTTTCCAGTCCGTGCGTGACGGCATTGCGGATGAGTTGCGTGACGATGGTGTCTATGGTCTCGCGCATGGCCTTGGTGATCTTTTCCAGGTCCACGCCGTGGTAGGTGAGCTCGGCCTTCTTACCCTTGCGGTTGGCAATCTGCTGCGCCAGGTTGCGCCACTGGGTCACAAACGGTGAGTGTTGCCGCACCGGATCGTGCTCCGGCTTGGGCGGCTCCACGTTGACCACGCCGCGCACCTGCGCAATGCGCGCCATCGCCTCCTGGATGGCATGCAGCTCCGCATAAATGGAACGCACCCGCACGATCACGGGCAGCAGGTCCTCATTCTGCAGGTGCGGCTTGTTGCGCAGGCCTTGCAGCAGGTCTTCAAAGCTGTGCAGCGACGTGGCAATGGCCTGCAGGTTCAGCGCCGCGGCATCGCCCTTGATGCGGTGCGCGATGCGGAAGAACTGGTCAATATCGGCATTGGCCACGCCCGACGACGAACCACCCTTGAGCGCTTCGTTGATGCGGTTCAGTCCAGCCACGGCGCCTTCCAGGAAGTCGCGCATCTGGCTGGCATCGGCCTGCAGGATGTAGACCATCATCGCCATCTGGTCTTGCACTTGGCGCTCGCTGTTGATCAGCTCGCGCTCCAGCTTGACGCGGCGCGTGATGTCCGACGCAGTGACCAGCAGGTGGGTGATCTTGCCCTTATCGACCACGCGGTTGAAGCGGAAGTTCAGGTAGCGGGTCTCCACCGTGCCGTTCTCGCGGGTGGTATTGATTTCCAGCGCGTCCAACGGGTTCAAGCTGGCAACCAGTTTTTCCTTCACATCAAAGCGCAGCAGCAGTTCGATGTATTCCTTGGTGGTGTCCAGCGTTTTTTGCGAGACCATGGGTTTGAGCAGCGACAGAAAATCCCCACCGGGTTTCACCGTGACACCCATGACCTGGCTCAGCGCATTGGAGGTCTGGCTGCCGATCTGGAAGTTGTTGTCCAGCAGGAACAAGCCCTCTTGCATGGTGCGCAAAATGTTTTCGGTCTCGGTCTGCATGCGCTCGACCTCGCTGTCGCTGGCGCGCAGACGGCCCAGGAACACATAGACGATGAGCCCGAAGTTCAGGAACGCCAACGCGATACCACCGGTCTGGATCGTGCGCAAGGTGGAGGCCTTTTCCGCCGACAGCGACTCCATGCGCGAAGTCAGCAGGTTCGAGGTCTGCAACAGGTTCAGGTTATCGGGCACCAGCACTTGCAGCAAGGCGCCAAAGTCCTCCGACGTCACGTTGTCCTTGTTGCGCAGCGCTTGCACCTGTTGGTTGATCGGCGCCCACAATTCGTCCAGCAACTTGAAGAAGGCGGCGGCCTGCACATCGTCTTGCGGCGTCAGCGCGATGCGTGCGCCGCTCTCCAACTGCATGCCGCCTTCGCGGAAGGCCGCCAACGCCGCATTCAGCGCGTCGACGGTGGAATACAGATCCTTGAGCTCGGAGAAGCTGGTTGCGCCATTGCTGTCGATGACGCCTTGGGTGCTGCCCTGCTCCAGCAACAACACGGTCTTCACCATTTGCTGGACCTGGGTGCGCTGTTGGCCTGCCAGGTTCAGAGACACCGCGTCGGCGGCGATCTGGCGCGAGATCACAAAGGTCAAGACCATCACCGCGCCGAAAATCACCAGGAACAAGCCGGTGAGCAGAATGACCAAGCGGTACTTGCCAAGGTTCAGCATGGTGCGTCACCTCCACGGCAGTGGAATGCGACCAAAGCGGCATATACGCCGCGATGCCGCGGCATGCGATAGACCATGACTTCAACTCCTTAGGGGCCAGGGGGCCCGAGCATTGCAGGCGATGACCAAAACAAGCTTCGGTCGATTCGCCTCGGGAGAACTCTC